>Ga0114996_10001776_pt1 | contig 28555 bp, 20 predicted proteins | sample ArcticOcean_MG_C_4_FD_87039 | JGI IMG/M metagenome (GOLD analysis project Ga0114996, IMG submission 87039) | Marine microbial communities from western Arctic Ocean - ArcticOcean_MG_CB4_134 | ecosystem: Environmental > Aquatic > Marine > Oceanic | place: Arctic Ocean: Canada Basin | collected... | reverse complement strand
TCTCCTCGACGGGCTCGGCTGGGCTCTCTGGCGTCTCCTCGACGGGCTCGGCTGGGCTCGCAGGCGTCTCCTCGACGGGCTCGGCTGGGCTCTCAGGCGTCTCCTCGACAGGTTCTGCTGGGCTCTCGGGCGTCTCCTCGACGGGCTCAGCTGGGCTCTCGGGCGTCTCCTCGACGGGCTCAGCTGGGCTCTCGGGCGTCTCCTCGACAGGTTCTGCTGGGCTCTCAGGCTTCTCCTCGACGGGCTCGGCTGGGCTCTCCTCGACGGGTTCGGCCGGGCTCTCAGGCTTCTCCTCGACGGGCTCGGCTAGGCTCTCGGGGCCCACTGCATCCGATTCTATTGTCGTAACCGGCTCCACAACGTCCGGTTCCTCGACGATGGCCGGAGTGTCTTCCGGAGGTGGAGTCTTTGTCTCTTCTATTGGCAGGGCGGTCGGACGCACCAGGTACGCGGGTGCTTCCACACGAAATTCTACCCGCCGATTGACCTTGTTGAAACGAGGCCCCCGCTTTCGGACCAACAAGCGGTCAAAGCCATACCCCTTGGCGATCAATCGTTTGGGCTCCACACCAAAGTGCATCAAATACCCAACCACGGATCCCGCCCGTTTTTGACTCAGGATCCGATTGAAATGCGTTGATCCTGTCCAGCTCGTGTGTCCTTCCACCCGTAGCACTTCGATCTCAGGGTGGGCTTGCATGACGTAGGCCACCTGTTTGATCAACTCAACATGATCTCCCGTGACCTCCGCGTTGTTCCAGCCAAAGTGAACAATCGCCTTGTCGAGGATTTCAATTTGCCCTCGTACCAAGTTGAACTTTACGAGCGTGGAATCGGGACAGCCGTCATCGTCCTCATACTGGTTAACGGTTTCGGCATCGTTCGGACACTTGTCGCTGGCATCGGCCACACCATCGCCATCATTGTCTGGTTCCGGGCAACCGTCGTCGTCTTCGAATCCATCGAAGTCTTCCGCCTCGTTCGGACACTGATCGTCGGCATCCGCAATGTTGTCCGCGTCGTTGTCTTCTGGACAACCGTCGTCGTCTTCAAATTGATCCATGTCCTCGGCCTGGTCCGGACAACGATCGTCCGCATCGGCCAGCCCGTCTTCGTCGTTGTCGCTATCGGGACAGCCATCTTCGTCGGCAAAGCCATCACGATCCTCCGCTTCATCGGGGCAGGCATCATTGGCGTCCACAATGGTGTCGCCGTCCTTGTCTCCTTCACGGGCATCTGGCTTCGGATCGGCTTTTGGGGTCTCTTCCTTGTCGACAATCCGTTCGCCACCTGTGGTGTTTGTGCCATCGAACGCCCAGCGCCCCCAACCCAGGCTGAAGAATGCCCGATACCGGGGTGTACCCACCCCCGGAAGCATCCCAGCCCCTGCGCCGCCCAATATCGACAAGCCCTCCACAGGCTGCCAGGATACGGCCACGACCCCCTCTAAGTTGTTCTTGTTTCCCGTAGAGAAGGGCTCGGACACAGGCGTAGAAGTGGTCACACTGGCGTGAATACCCACATCCGTGTCCGACTGTTCCCAAGCGACAGCCATGGAAAATCGCAGCCGGTCACCGGCCACGTAATCCAGAACGGAGTGTTCCGGTTGCGTACGATACCCTGCCGCCAGTGCCAGTTGGAGGGGACCGAAACGACGCCCTAGTAATAAACTCGCATCGAACGTGATCCCGCCAGTGCCCGTAAACGCATCGGGATCGCCGGTGGGGGCCCCGAGGGTCACCACTGTTCCCAAGTCGAAGCCAACGCGCGATTGACGGAGACCCATGGCCTTGACCCACAGACGCAAGTCGCCCATGCCCCTGCTCGGGATGGGCTCTTTGTTGACTGTTCGACCCTTGTGATAGACCACAACCGGTACGTCAAAACCAGCATCCAACCAATCCAATATGCCAAAGGCACCGTGGGTGGTCACGTCGATGCGCCCTTCGACCAGGCGATGAAGTACTTTGTTGTCTTTGGCGATCAGCATGGGGTCTTGTACATATTCGGTGGTCACGGCGGCCGTGTATCCCCCGAGACCCAACGTACGGGCCACATGGGTTCCAACAATGGACGTTCCGGGAGACGTCAGGTGCAACACCTGAGCGTCCACACCCTGCTGGGCAATGGAGGGCGTCACATGAAAGACCAGGAGGCAGCCCAGCAAGAGCGCCAGGCGTCGTCGCGCCGCCAGGAGAAGACCGGCTACGAGCAAGAGTAGTAGGCCGGTTGCCCCTCCGCTCGAGGTCCCCACGGGCGCCTGGCTGCACACCACGCCCCCCTGTACCTGAGCACCTTCCCAGGGATCCGCATCGGGCGTCATTCCCGTCTGATCGTCCGGGTCCACCCAATTGGGGATGCCGTCACCGTCCACATCGCCCGTGCCTTCCTCCACATCGGGTTTTTGATCGTCGTCACTGTTGGCGTCCAGTCGGTTGGGCACGCCATCGCCGTCTGCATCGGGATCGGGGAGTCCATCCAAGTTTGCATCGGCTGTCTGCTCGACTTCGTCCGGAATGCCGTCATCATCGCTGTCCAGATCCTGATAGTCCGGCTGGGTGTCGGCATCCGTGTCCCTCGGCTCATTGCCATTGCTGCCGGCCTCGATCACATCCGGGATCGTGTCGTCGTCACTGTCCAAATCGAGGGCATCCAAGACCCCGTCTTCATCCGTGTCCGAAGGATTGTCGACATCGCCGACTTCCACTCCGTCGGGAATGGTGTCGCCGTCGCTGTCTGGGTTGAAGGGATCGGTGCCAATGGCTTCTTCATCGACGTCGCTCAGCCCGTCGTCATCGGAGTCGTCTGGCGTGGGAATAAAGGGCCCGTCATCTCCCGGATCCACTGGGTCAGTCTCATCGCCCGAGACCTTGCCATTGCCATCCTTGTCTTCACCGCCATCGGACCGACCGCCGCCGTCCGTGTCGGCGACCAACATCCAGGTCGTAGACTCGGGATCCGCATCGGGCACAAAATGGCCGGCAGACACATCCGTGTCCGACGTGGGAATGGTCACGCCCGACTCGGTGCCATCGAACACACCGTCGTTATCGCTGTCTTCATCGAGCACGGCGAGCGTCCCGTCGTGATCATCATCGAACGCAAAGTTCGGTTCCAAACCGTCGATCAAGCCATCATCGTCCGCATCAGCATCATCGATGGGGACGCCCATTAATTGTTCCTCGCTGTCGCTCAGCCCATCGCCGTCCGTGTCCAGCAATAAAAGGGCCACCGCGGCGTTGGCGGGATCGCTCTCGCCGTCATCGACGATTCCATCATGGTCCACGTCTTCAAAGCCATCGCGCAACATATCGCCATCCGAATCCCAGAGAAGCGGATTGGTGGTGATTTCGAGTCCATCGGCAATGCCGTCGTTATCGGCGTCAATATCAGCGGCTCCGATGAGCCCGTCTTGATCACCATCCCACGTCCAATTGTGTTCTTGTCCGTCATCCACCCCATCGTTGTCACTGTCGCTGACGTTCGGATCGATTCCTGCAAGTTCTTCTTCGAGATCGGTTAGGCCATCTCCATCGCTGTCGTCCAGAGAAACACCCGCGATCACCATGCCGTCGTGATCCGGATCGGCGGCACCATCGGTGACCCCATCGCCGTCCGTGTCGGTAGATTCAGGGTCGGTCGTGGTGGCCGGATCTTTGTCGGCCACAAAGGCACCACGGCTCAGATCTGTGTCCGGATTGGGCGTGACCACACCCATCTCGGTGCCGTCAAAGAGGCCGTCATCGTCTGAGTCCACATCCAAGATTCCGATGAATCCATCGCCATCACCATCCGTGGTGCTCTCTAACCCATCGGGCACGCCGTCATCGTCTGTGTCGGCGTCAAAGGGATCAGAGCCCAACTGGAATTCCTCTCCGGTAAGTAGCCCGTCTTGATCCGCATCCTGATCGACCGGTGGAGGCGGGCCTGTATCATCCTTATCCAACCAGTTGGGAATACCATCGCTATCCCCATCCCCAGTACCCTCGTCCACATCTTGTTTCCCATCATTGTCACTGTCTGAATCGCGACGGTTGGGTACGCCATCGTTGTCGGCGTCTGGATCCGCGATGCCGTCCGCATTGGCATCGCCCGTCTCTTCGGTCCAATCGTCAATGGTGTCATTGTCGCTGTCCGTATCGCGAAAGTCAGGCGTGCCGTCGCTGTCCGTATCAATCGGTGGGGTGGCCTTGTCCGCATCACCGGCCTCCTCCGAGTCGGCAATTTCGTCGCCGTCACTGTCGAGGTCCAAGCCGTCGACTACCCCATCGTCATCGGTATCCACTGGCTTCGTGGCCCCTGAAGGACCGTATTCATCCCCGTCGGTAATCGTATCACCGTCCGTGTCCTGAACGAGCGGATCGGTTTCTGTGGGGTTCACCTTACCGTCGCTGTTCGTGTCCTCGTAGCCGTCCAAAACACCATCACCGTCGGTGTCGGCGATGTGTGGATTGGTCTGCGTGGTGGGATCCAGATCGTCGACCAATCCGAGCTCCAAGCCATCGCCCAGACCATCCCCATCGGAATCAAACAACAAGGGGGCCGTCGCCGTGGAATAGGCTTCATAGCCGTCACTCAATCCATCGCCATCCGTGTCGCCATTGGCCGGATCCGTTTCGCCAGCATCCACCAGCCCGTTGTGGTTCGCGTCTTCAAAACCGTCGGCGATGTTGTCCCCGTCCGAGTCCACGAGCCGCGGGTTAGTCTCACCAACGCCATATTGTCCATCGTGGTTGCCATCCTCCACGCCGTCGGAAATGCCGTCTTCGTCGGTGTCTTGGACCAAGGGGTTGGTGCCGGACGGGAAGGCTGCAACGTACGTCGCCCACACTTCCACGGAGTCGGCCAGACCATCGCCGTCCGTATCCGCTACCCTGGGATTGGTCCGATTCGGAACCTGCTGGCCATCGTCGGTGGGCCAAGTTAACTGGTATTCCGTGAAATTCGTCAGACCATCTCCATCGTTATCGAGTGTCTTGTCCCCAGCACTGAGCGGATCAAGAGGCGTCCCTGGAAAGTCTCCCGGGATTGAATATTGCGTCTCCCACCCATCATCCATGCCATCGCCATCGGTGTCTGAATTGTTGGGATCTGTTTCTGAAGCACTGTCCCACACGCCATTCCCATTCTGATCTTCGACACCATCGGACAGTCCATCCCCATCGGTGTCACGATGAAGCTCATCGGTCTTGGTGCTGGGATCACCGTCGCCTTTCACACCCGTCTCGAGACCGTCAGGTAGCCCATCATTGTCCGTATCGACGCTGATCGGATTGGTGCCGCCCACCACGGACTTAGCCCCAAATGCGAGTAGAACGCCGAGCTCTTCACCATCCAAGAGCCCATCACCATCCGTATCCATAAGGTTGGGATCGGTAATGAGGCGATTGCTGAGCGGGAAGACTTCTTCGCCATCGGTAACGCCATCAGAATCGGTGTCGGAGAGGTTCGGATCCGTCAACGTCACGAGAATCTCGTAATTGTCGCTAAGCCCATCGCCGTCGGTATCGCCGAAGTCATCAAAGGGAGAGTTTGGGTTGCTCCCTCCCCAAATCTCCACCGCATCGAAAATACCGCCGTTGTCGGTGTCTGGCGACTGTAAGTCAGTACCGTGAGCCACCTCTATGTTGTCCGGTACACCGTCCCAGTCCGAGTCCGGATTGGCAGGGCTGCTCTTGTACACGTTGGCCTCAAGGCCGTCGCCCAATGTGTCTCCATCCGAATCCGTTGACGTGGGATCGGTCAGCCACAGGTAGACCTCGTCGCCATCTTTCAACCCATCGCCGTCGGTGTCAGGATTCATTGGATCGGAGGGTCCCGAAACTTCGGCACCATCGAGCATGCCATCAGAGTCCGAGTCTTTTAGGAAGCGATTGGTTCCGTAGAGCTTATCTTCGGCATAGTCCGTGAGACCATCGCCGTCCGTATCTTGTGTGTCGTCAAGCGGATCCGTGGGATTGGTTCCCGCATACAGAACTTCCTGTCCATCGTCTGCAAATCCACCATCGGTGTCGGCTTTCGTGGGGTCCGTTCCGTAGATCTTCACTTCCACCCCGTCCGCCAGACCGTCCTTGTCCGTATCCTGAATCGTGGGGTTGGTACCGGCTTGCTCCTCACCCGAATTGCTCAACCCATCGCCATCTGGGTCACCGTTTGCACTGTGGGCCGTGGAACCAAAAAAAGTATTCTCCCACCCGTCATCCAACCCATCCCCGTCTTCATCAGCAGCCCAGACGGGTGCCGGCAAAACAAGAAACAAACAGAGGATGGTTCGAACAAATGGGGACATGATCCTCACCAAAGACAATACTTTTCCACACCTAAAATCGGGACAATCCGTCCCAGAGTTAAAGAAATAACGCGCGCGGCACCAAGGACAAGTTGCTTGACGCACACCGCCGAACGAGGGCACTCTCTGGAACCGAACTACACAACAACGACAGAGGTCCTAATGACGGCGAATACGCAAACCGTTGCCGAACTTCACCAGCACATAGAAACCCTTAGAGATCAGGTGCGGACCGTCACCTTGGAAATCAAAGAGATCTTGCGAGTGGATCTTCCACTATTTGTCGACCGTGAACTTAAGAGCGCGTTCATTAACCACCCCGATTTCGCCCAAACAATCGACGACGACTTGCTACAAGACATCAAGAAAGCCCTGTCCTCTGCTGGCGCCACCAAGCGCGACGAGATTCTCGCTGCACTGGAAGATGACGCACTCTGGTTGCCATCCAGTGACCCTAACGAGGACACCAAGACATCCATTGACCAAAACAATGCCGTATGGAGCATCGTAAGTGGGATTTGCGAATCCGTCCATGCCCTTAAGGTCAAATTCAACTTTCCGGATGTGGACGGAACAATTCAATACAAAGCGCCCAGTTGGTTTATCGAACGCAAATATTTGCCGTCGTTGAGCGAAAGGTACTGGCGATTGATTCGCGAGTTGAACGAAGCGCAGCGGCAAATCACCGAGAGCCATGCCAGCGAGTCCAAGGGACACCTTGCACGCCGTTGGGACGACGCATAAACCCTTTTCATTCGGGGAATGGCCCGCCGTGAGCGGCCTTTCTGACGACCACCGCCAGTCACCGCACTTGTCGGGGAGTACCAGGAGGCGGACTTGAACCGCCGACCTAGGGGTTATGAATCCCTCGCTCTAACCACCTGAGCTACCCTGGTAGAAAACCACGCTCACGGCGAGCCAGCGCACTTTGTTAATGGATCGACCCGGGACCTGTCAACAAGCACGTGATTTCAACAATGCGCTTCGGTCCTCAAATCGTCTCATAAGCAGCCGAGTGCTACGCACCTTCGCTGACCCATTCTATGCCGTCTGGGCCGGTCTCTTTTTTCCAAATCGGGACGATCTCTTTGACGCGATCGATGACAAATCGACAGGCTTGAAACGCATCGTCTCGATGGGCCGACGAAACCGCGATCGACACCGCGACCTCCCCCACGGTGAGAAGTCCCAAACGATGCACGACCGCCAGGTCGAGCAATGTCCACTCCTGGGCCGCTTCATCCAGGCATTGCTGCAACTTGGAAAGGGCCATCTCTTCATACGCTTCGTACTCCAAAGCCGTTACCGATCGACCGCTCTTGCTCGTGGGCCGCACGATGCCAGTAAACGTGGCGACCGCACCCGCGCCCTCTGCCTGAATCAACTGGGCAGCCGCATCCGCCGCGATCGCTTCGTGCGTCAAAAGGGCGCGTTTTCCACTGCCTCCACTGACCGGCGGAATGACCGCCAATTCGTCCCCTTCGCTAAGAAGCGTATCCAACGAAACAAACTCTTGGTTAACGGCCACACGTGCACTGGGAAGAAAACGTGCGCAGGCTGGATACTGTGTCTGGATCCACCGCAACGCGTCCGCGCCGGTAGCTCCTTCATCCATCTGAACACGCTCATCATTGCGACCAACGGCCTCACGACAAGCTGCAAAATATCGAAATGTCACTTCCATGGCGTTTTTTGTTCAACCTGCTAGGCTACCCCAATTGCTCAACCCGGGGTGGAGGCTAGTGTAGGGTGTACTGTCCCGACAAACAATCGTTTGCTGCGAAAGCCCACCCGGGATGTGTCATTCCTGTGCATCGTGAAATCGTTGCAGATCTCCTCACACCCTTGTCCGCGTTTCTCCGGCTGGATCTAGACCCAGACCAAGCCGCCTACCTGCTGGAATCGGTGGAGGGCGGTGAAAAGTGGGGGCGCTATTCTTTTATCGGCGTCCAACCCCGTCGCATCATTCGTAGCCAAGGCAACGTTCTCGACGTTTCCCATGGCGGCGATTGGACAAGCCAAACCGTCGACAACGCCTTGTCATCCATTTGCGCCATGGCAACCCAGTCAACGCCCATCATCGATGAGGAACTCCCTCGGTTTTGGGGAGGGCTCGTGGGGTATTTGGGATACGACATGGTTCGAAGCATTGAGTCGTTGCCGAACCACGCAAAACGGGATCCGAGCATCTGGGACAGTTACTTGATGGAAGCCAGCGTCGTCGTCATTCTCGACTCGCTTCGGCAACGCGCCCGCATCGTTTGCCCTGTACACGTGGGAGACGATCCCAATATCGATGCGCTGTGGGACGAAACCACCACCACCCTCGACACGATGGCAGCGCGCTTAACAACCCCCGTGTCGGCCCCGGCAGCGCCCGCGTTGTCCGCAGAAGCCCCACTCACCGAACCCAGCGCGAACATGCAGTCCGAGGAATTCTGCAACGCGGTGGAGCGCGCTCGTGAATACATCCAATCCGGCGACATCATTCAGGTCGTTTTGTCCCGCCGTTTCGAGATCCCATCACAGGGGATCGATCCGTTCAGCATCTACCGCGCTCTCCGCCTGACCAACCCATCGCCCTATCTCTTTTTCATTCGATATCCCGAGTATGCGGTAGTCGGGGCGAGCCCCGAACTGCTCGTGCGCCGTGAGGATGAAACCGTCGAAGTGCGGCCCATCGCAGGCACCCGACGACGCGGTGGCTCCCCCCAGGAAGACCGGGCTATCGAAGAAGAGTTGCGGACCGATCCAAAGGAGATTGCTGAGCACGTCATGTTGCTCGATTTGGGACGAAATGACGTGGGTCGAATCAGTCAGATGGGCACGGTGAAAGTGCCCGAACGAATGGTGGTCGAACGCTACTCACACGTCATGCACTTGGTGAGTAGTGTCCGCGGAACACTGCTACCCAATACGGACATGGAACACGTCATCAGAGCGACGTTCCCGGCCGGCACGCTGAGCGGAGCCCCCAAAGTGCGCGCCATGGAGATCATCGAGGAATTAGAACCCCACGGCCGGGGGGTCTACGGCGGTGCTGCGGGCTATTTGGGCTACGATGGCAATCTCGACCTGGCCATCGCGATTCGATCCTTGATCGCCTTGCCCGAACTGCTACACGTTCAAGTGGGTGCCGGAATTGTGTACGATTCCGTGCCGACGCGAGAGTTGGAAGAAACCCGAGAAAAAGCCATGGCCGTTCTTCGGGCGATTCAACTGGCGCAGGGAGAGCACAGTCCATGATCTTGATGATCGACAACTACGACTCATTCACCTACAACGTGGTTCAATACTTGGGCATGTTGGGTGCGGACGTGCAGGTTGTGCGGAACGATGCGCTGTCGATCGACGAGGTGAAGGCGCTCAAACCCAGCGCCATCGTCATCAGCCCCGGGCCCTGTACACCCACTGAGGCCGGCATCTCGGTGGCCGTGGTTCAACACTTCAGCGGGAAGCTGCCCCTCTTGGGGGTCTGCCTGGGCCACCAGAGTATTGCCCAAGCGTTCGGTGCGACCATTCGGCGGGCAGACCGTATCATGCACGGTAAGACGTCACCCATCGTGCACAAAGAGATGCAAGGCGACATCCTCCACGGCCTACCCAACCCCTTTGAGGCGACGCGTTACCATTCGTTGGTCGTAGAGGGATCCACACTGTCGGAGGATCTTGTGGTCACGGCCACCGCCGACGACGATGGAGAAATCATGGGTATCATGCACCGAACACACCCGACGTGGGGCGTTCAATTTCACCCTGAATCGATCTTGACCACCCACGGATTGGATCTACTCAAGAACTTTCTCACCCTGGGAGAACTCTCGTGCCCCTAAAAACCTGGATTGCCCGCGTGGTAGCCGGTGAGGACCTGAGCTGCGATGACATGTCGTCCGCCATGGGCAGCATAATGGCAGGCGATGCCACCCCTGCCCAAGTGGGCGCCCTACTCATCGGAATGCGCATGAAGGGCGAAACCCTCCACGAAATCACCGGCGCCGCCCAAGCCATGCGTGAACGCGTGCATCGGATTTCGCATGGGTTTGACCGAGTGCTCGACACGTGCGGGACCGGTGGCGATGGGGCCGGAACGTTCAACATCTCCACCGCGGTCAGCTTCGTCTGTGCCGGTGCCGGCGTTCGCGTCGGCAAGCATGGAAACCGTGCCATCAGCAGTCGTTCCGGAAGCGCCGATGTGCTGGAAGCGCTGGGCGTCACACTGCTCAGTGCACCGGAGCAGCTGAGCCACTGTTTGGAGACCGTAGGACTCGCATTTCTATTCGCCCCCGCCCTCCATCCAGCCATGAAGCACGTGGCGGGACCGCGACGCGAAATGGGTGTGCGCACCATGATGAACCTCTTGGGTCCACTGACCAATCCCGCCGGGGCCACACATCAACTGGTGGGCATTTACGATCGACAGCGTGTCGCCACCATCGCCGAAGTGCTTGGAAAATTGGGAGCGAAGCGGGCCATCGTGGTGCACGGCCATGATGGTTTGGACGAAGTGAGTCCCTGTGGGCCCACGGACGTCGCAATCTGTGATGGCAACGGCCTCCAAACCCTGGTCACCCATCCGGAAGAGGTAGGGTTGACCCCCTGCAGCGCAGAAGCGCTGGCAGGGGGTGACAGTGATACAAATGCGGCGATCATTCGGAGCATATTGGCTGGCGACGCCGGAGCCCCCCGAACGGCCGTGGTCCTCAATGCGGCCTGGGCGCTCTATGCCGCACAAGAGGTCTCTACTCCGAAAGAGGGGGTGGCGCTGGCGGAATGCGTCATTGACGATGGGCGCGCCCGCACTGTGATGGAAGGGCTCGTGGGATACACATCCCCATGAATTTCCTAATCGACATCTGCGAACGTAAGCGCCACGAGCTGCGTGAACAAGGCTTGGAAACCAGCCTTGCAACCCTCGCCAAGGAGATCCATCCCAGCACCTTGAATGTACTGGACGCGCTCCGACGGACAGATCGCCTCCAGATTATTGCCGAGCACAAGCGCCGTTCCCCCTCCAAGGGAAGTATTCGCCCCAATTCAGATCCCGCTCTGATCGCCAAAGGATATGAAGATGCGGGCGCTGCGGCCATCAGCGTGCTCACCGACAACGCGTTTGACGGCAGCGGCGATGATCTGCGCAAGGCAAGGGAGGCCGTTTCGATCCCATTGCTATGCAAGGACTTTATTCTCTCGCCAATCCAGATCTACCTGGCACGCAGTTGGGGAGCCAACATCGTGCTCTTGATCGTGGCCGCCCTGAAACAAAATGAACTTCGCTCGTTGATTCAGTTGGTGCACCAATTGGGAATGGAGGCGCTCGTTGAAGTGCACGATGCCCACGAGCTGAGCGTTGCATTGAATAGCGGTGCGCGTATCGTCGGAATCAACAACCGAAATCTGCACACCTTTGAAGTCGACCTGGAAGTGAGTGAATCCCTGGCTGAACAAATTCCCTCCACCGTTGTTCGTGTTAGCGAAAGCGGGATTCGCGGTGCGGCGGATATGGCCCGCATGTGGGACGCTGGATATGATTCGGTACTGATCGGTGAGCATTTCATGCGCGCCCCCGACCCGGGTCAGGCGCTCAAGTCGCTGCTTCAAGCCAAGGCATAGATTCCAACGCTCGTCTGGTTTACCCTAGGATGATGGGCATGCAGAAGAGTGATTCCATACAACCCACTTTGGTCAAAATATGTGGTATCGGATCGCCCGACGAAGGCCTCTCTGCGTGCGCATCAGGCGCCGACCTACTTGGGCTCAATTTTTGGCCTCGCTCGCGACGTTTCGTCGACGTTGAGACCGCCTCCGCGATCGCCACAGCAGTACCCAGCGAAGTGGTTCGAGTGGGGCTTTTTGTGAACGCCAGCGTCGACACAGTGCGATCCATCCTGCAAAGCGTTCCCCTGGATCTACTTCAATTTCATGGCGACGAAACGCCGGCCTTTTGCCGACAGTTTGCGACGCCCTTTGTCAAAGCGTTTCGCCTTAAGGACCAAGCCGTCCTGACCCAAATCCCGGACTACTTGGACCATCCGGAACACCCCTTCTTGGTAGACGCCTTTGTCCCCAACGAGATGGGAGGGACCGGGGTGGTCGCCTCTTGGGATTTGGCCGCAGAAGCCTCCCGTCTCGGCGAGCGCATGATCCTCGCAGGCGGCTTGACCCCCGCCAACGTCGAAGAAGCCATTCGTCGCGTGCGCCCATGGGCTGTGGATGTCGCCAGCGGCGTGGAGACCGCTGAGGGCCACAAGGAGCCCCAGAAAATGGTCCGATTTGTTGAAGCGGTACAACGAACCCATGCCGTGGAGGTGTCGCGTTGAGAACCATGGCGATCATCCGCCTGGGCGTCCTGGCGCTTATGACGGGCAGCGCCACGGTGTGGGCGTCTCCACCACCTTTGCGTGTCGCCATCGAGGATCTCAAGTCGTGCAACGACATCACCGCCGGCTATTGCAGAGCCCTACCTGCTCGATTGAGTGCCTACGGCGGTGCTGCAGTTACCCCCATCACTCAAGCGTTGCCAACATTGCCGCAAGCCGCACAGATCCTTGCCGTTGGCGCATTGACTAGCATTGAAGGCAAAGCAGCCACTCGAGGACTGGCGACACTGTGCATCCAAGCCCCAACCCCGATTCGCCGTCTTGTCATCCCCGCGCTTGCCAAGCGAAATGGACCGCTGGTGGTCACCACACTCCTTCGCTGCCTTAAAGACACCAAACCATTCATTCGCTCCCTGTGCGCCGAAACATTGGGCGTCGCCACCCCCAAACACCAGCGGGCACGGGTGGCGCGGGCCCTCATACGTGGTGCCCGAGACGCTGTTCTATCCGTACGGGTGACCTGTATCGAGAGTTTGGGCTATCTGGGGCAGAAACTAGCCCTTCGCACACTCCTGGACCGACTCCGAAACGGCTCCCCACCGGAACAGACGGCCGCGCTCCGCGCCTTCCGGTTCCTGCCCGACAAACGGGCCATTGAACCCTGTATGACCCTCATGGAATGGGCAGACCCAACATTGTCCAAGACAATCGGGAAAACCTTGGAGTCCCTGACAGGGCAGCGCTTCGGCACGAATTATTCCCTCTGGAAGGCATGGTGGGACGAGAACAGAGGTCCCGCGCGTTGAGGGAAACCTGTGGGATTCGCCCCCGCAAACCGCTTCCATGACCCAAAATAACGGAACTGTGGCGAAGACCAAACGCATGCGTTAGACTGGGCGCCGAAAGCGACGGGCGTGAGGAAAAACAGCTATGGCCGATATCCGCATTGAATCCAGTGGCATGACGTTTCCCAATCCATTTGTGATTGGATCAGGACCACCTGGTACCAATTACAAGACCATCGCGAAGTGTTTTCGTGTGGGCTGGGGTGGGGTGGTCGCCAAGACCGTCAGCTTGAACGACACCGAAGTGGTCAACGTGGCCCCGCGCTACGGAAAACACCGACTTCCTAGCAAGGAGGTCATCGGTTTTCAGAATATTGAGCTCATCTCGGACCGAAGTCTGGATGATTGGCTCGATGACTTCAAACGCTGCAAAGACGATTTCCCGGACCACGTGCTAATCGCGTCCATCATGGAACAATACGCCAAAGATCGCTGGCAAGAGTTGACCCAACGGATCGCGGAATGTGGTGTCGATGGTTTCGAGTTGAATTTTTCCTGCCCTCATGGGCATCCGGAAACGAACATGGGCGCGGCCATGGGACAGGACCCCGGCATGGTCGAAGAAGTGACAAAATGGGTAGTGGATGTCACTGACAAGCCGGTGTGGGCCAAGATGACGCCGAATATCGGCGACATCCGTATGCCGGCCCGGGCCGCCATGCGCGCCGGCGCCGCCGGTGTCTCGGCCATCAACACCATCTTGGCCGTCATTGGAGTCGATTTGAAAACCCTACGCCCCCAGCCCACAGTAGAAGGTCACTCCACACCCGGTGGTTATAGCTATGCTGCGGTGAAGCCGATCGCGCTGCGTATGGTTGCAGAGCTGTGTTTGGACGCCCCCGACATGGAAGTGTCGGGCATCGGCGGTGTGGTGCAAGCGGAGGACGCCATCGAACACCTGCTGCTGGGAGCCTCCACGGTTCAAGTGTGCACCGGAGCCATGTTGCACGGTCATGCGATGGTGCAAGGTCTCATTGAGGGCCTGCACGCATTCATGGAAGAGAATAACTTTGAAACCGTCCGAAGTTTTGTGGGCAAGTCGTTGCCATACTTCACCACACACCATGACCTCGTCGACAGGCAAAGAGAAGCAAAAGCGACTCGTGCCGGTCTGCGAAACCGAGACATGGAGTGGGGAGACGACCTGTCCAAAACCACCGACGAGCTCACCACCAACTGATCCATTGAGGTTCCAGAAGAGGTCCTATGTCGAATCGTGACGCCATTGTTGCGCAGAACAGAGAACACGTCTTCTATTCGTGGAAGGCACAAAGCACCATATCCAACCCCATCGTCATGAGCCATGCCAAAGGCAGTTGCTTTTGGGATGTGGATGGAAAACGCTATCTCGATTTTTCCAGCCAGTTGATGAACATGAACATTGGCCATGGCCATCCGACGGTCATCTCAGCCATCCAACGGCAAGTGGAGACCCTGAGCTTTGCCTATCCCGGTCTCGCCACCGATGTGCGGGGGGCTGCCGGTGCCAAGATCGCCGAGATCACCCCGGGTGACATGAGCAAGGTCATGTTTACGCTGGGCGGGGCTGAGGCCGTGGAAAACAGCATCAAGATCGCACGGCTGTACACCGGCCGACACAAAATCATCACCCGATACCGGAGCTACCACGGTGCCACCCTCGGGGCGGCCACAGCCGGCGGCGATCCCCGACGGCTACCCCACGAACCCGCCATGAGCGGTGTGGTCCGTGTCCACGATCCCTACGCGTATCGATGCCCCTTCGGTTACGCACCGGAAGGCAATCCCCAGGCGTACATCGACCACGTCATTCAGACCATCGAATTTGAAGGCCCGGAGAATATCGCGGCCATCTTGATGGAATCGATCACCGGTTCCAGCGGCCTCATCATTCCCCCCGATGGCTATTGGCAAGCCCTTCGGAAATACGCAGACAAACACGGGATCCTTCTCATCGCAGACGAGGTGATGAGCGGTTTTGGACGGACAGGTAAATGGTTCGCCATCGAGCATTACAACGTCGTTCCCGACATCATCTCCATGGCAAAAGGGCTGACCTGCGGTTATGTGCCGCTCGGTGCCGTCGCGGTGCGAAAACCGATCGCCGATCACTTCGAAGATCATCCCTTTGTGTGTGGACTCACCTACAGCGGTCATCCCGTCGGTTGCGCGGCCGCGTTGGCCACCATTCAAGTCTACCAAGAGGAAAACCTCATCGAGCGTAGCGCCACCATGGGACACCGTATGACGGCAATGCTACAGGATATGAAAGCCAAGCACCCCTGTGTGGGCGATGTCCGAAGCATTGGTCTGTTCGGCGTCATCGAATGCGTGAAAAATCGCGACACCCGCGAACCCATGGCGCCGTGGAATGCCAGCGCGTCAGAGATGGGGGCCATGGGCGAGATCGCGGCTCGCCTTCGAGAGCTGGGGCTCCACACCTTCGTTCGTTGGAATTGGGTTTTCACCGTGCCCCCGTTGTGCATCACCGAGGCAGAGCTCCAAGAGGGTTTTGACATGATTGACGACGCCCTGCGGCTTGGCGACAGAGCCATGGAATGAACCGAGTGCACACCCTACTCACCGCGCTCCTGGTCGGGCATCTGTGCCTCCTGAGTGGTTGCTCTCGTTGCAACAAGGACCCCGAAGCGGCCGTTCGTAATCCATCCTCGAGCCCACAGGTGGATGGTCCTCGACTCGCAACGGCAGAGAACACGCAACCACGCCGCGGGCTGGAGCGCCCCTGGGAGTTGCCGGAGCACGATCCGGATCCGCTCGATGATGACATTGAGAGCAACTATGGGCTCGCCCTGGAACGAGATGGTGCCGATGATGTGGACAACGCACCCTTGACCAATCAAGGGCCCGGGGACGCGCATCGCTCTTTTTCCATCGGGTATCCCAATCGAGGACAGTTGATCGGTGCGCGTTCTTTGGCACACCAGGGCCGTCATCACCAAATCCTGCCTCGTACCATCAAGCGCGGCTATTATTGGGGCACGGGCCAGTTGGTGGATGTCATTTTGCAAGCTGCCGAGCGTGTGGCGCAGACCCATCCCAAAAGCATCCTCCAGATTGGCAACCTGTCCAGCGCACGAGGGGGTAAGATCACGACGAGTGTCTCCCACCAATCGGGTCGCGATGTCGATCTTGGCTTCTTTTGCACTGATCTCGATGGGGTGGCAGTCAACCCCGACGGGTTTCCCGTGTTCGACGGTTCTCGGGGAGAGCGTCTGGACCGATCCGGCCAATACCTTTTGGATGTGCCGCGCAATTGGGCGATGATTGAGGCGCTATTAACCGATCCGAAAGCGCGCGTTCAATGGCTCTTTTTGGACACTGCGATCAAGCGCATGTTGTTGGAGTACGCCATTCGAAATCAGCGCGACGCTGCCGTTGTCCAACAAGCCGAAAAGGTCATCGTCCGCCCCAAAGACTCCAGCCCGCACAACGACCACGTCCACGTGCGCATCTTTTGCTCCAAACGAGATCTGAATGGCATTAGTTCGACCTTGCGTTGCCAAGAATACGGCCCGGATTGGACCTGGGAAAAGGAAGGACGTAAGGCGGACGAAGATTCCGTTCAACGCCGAGTCAACCGCGTGATAAGCGGCGAAGACAGCGCCCCAAATTTGAACGATATGACGGAAACTGGAACCGACAAAGACGCAACGTCCAGCGACAAGCGCCAGCCAACACCGAAGAGCGATCCCCAATCAGGGCCGGACGAAAAGCCGGCTGAACCGCCGACAGCCATCGACATCACGTTCTAGGTGGTCATGACTTCAACCGGATTATTGTGGTTGTTGCCTGCGCCAGTAGAATGAATCCGTGGTCCGAACCATGCAACACAACACGAGGAACATGATGCCTCAGGGTCCGAAGCGACTGGCTGACCGAGCTCGGCACTCCTTCGGATGGGTCGGGCTCATGCTGATTGTCTTCGCCTCAGGCTGCAGCGGCTCCTCCAGCCCCTCAGCGCCCGTGGACGTGGTAGACGGGGGCCGCACAAAGGGGGACACGCCTGCGGACATCCTTGGCCCCATCGACGTCGCGCCGGCCGATGTCGAACCGGTCACTCGCCCGTCACTGCCTGTACTCGAGGGATGCTTGGGCGATGAGGACCAAACCTATCTCAGCAAATGGATCGTGGAAGTGGCCGATTGGTCCTACGGCTGCGCCTTGAGCTGCCAAACAAACCCGGCCCCCCTGTGTGTATACGCTTGCATCCTGGGCACCACTGAATTGTCCGCAGAATGTGCGTATTGTTATGCCATGAGCACCTCATGCGCCGTGGAACATTGTGCTGCCTTTTGCGGGGGACGGCCTGTTCAACAAGAATCGTGTATTCAATGCATCACGGGCAAATGCCTCTCGGAGTTTGAAACATGCAGCGGCCGCAGCTAACCACTCCCGAGAATGGAGCCAATCGCACCCTAGACCGGCTCTTCGTCGTGGGATTGCTCTTGGCGGGTGGCCTGTATTTGACCCCCTTGCTCACCAACCTGACGGCCATCAGTCTCAACGATGACTGGACACAAATTTTCGCGTTTCAATCCTACTTGCACGACAGTATCCTCGAGCACGGGGAAGTTCCTCAACGTGCCCATTGGCTCGGCAGTGGTTTTCCCATCATCGCTCACCCGGAATACCCCATTTTGTCGCCATTAACCGCGGTAGTGCTCGCTTTCGGCCCCATCGCCGGCACCAAACTGAACGTGATCTTGGTGACCTTGATCGGCATGGTCGGCATGTGGCTCTTTTGCCGGCGAACCCTGCAAGCTGACGTGGGTCCTTCGGTGTACGGTACCTTGGCGTTTGCTTTTTCGGGGTGGCTGCCGGCCATTCTACAATCGGGCAATTATCCAGAGATCTATTTTCTGTGGTTTCCGTTGCTGGCCTTTCTGGTCCTTCGTGACAAGCGTTTTGATGGGGCTTTGGTGCTGGCTGCGCTCGTAGCCACTGTGATGCTCTTGGACGGTCACCTCAACACCGTTTGCTGCTTGGGTGTCCTCTTTGCGTGGTCCGCGCTCCGGTCCCGCCACGCTGCAGTTCGTTCGCTCATTTTTCTCGGAATCACCGCCGGACTGGCGGCGTTCAAACTGATCCCAACCCTTGCGCTCTTGGTCATCGAAGATCGCTCCATCGACACGTACCAAGCCATCGAAACCGTGCCCTTCCAATGGAGCGCTTTCGCCGGATACCAAGCGGAAACCACCGGATTCTCCCTGGGGCCCCTACCCTGGCTGCTCGCCATCGCGTCACTGGCGTGGTGGCGCAAAACCTGGCCTCTACTCGCTGCTTTTGTCGTGTCGACCTTATTGTACCTAGGCCCAGGGTCCCCCATCGACTTGTTTTGGCTCCTCTCACGGGTTCCCGTGTTGGGCAGCATTGACGCTCCGAGCAAATATTTCGTCGTGTTTACCGGCTTCTTTGCGATCGCGTTGGGCGTACACACCCTCATGATGATCCCGAACAAGTGGCGCACTTGGCTGACACCCACCTGCACACTACTCACCATCGTCCCCTTGGTTCTTGTGAACCGACCGTTGATGAGCGAAGTGTTTACGAAATCAGACATCCCCACCATCGATCGACCGTTTACCCAAATGGACACCGATTATTTCGTTTCGGATGTTTGGACTGGCCGCGAGAACGATCGACCGGATCTGTATCGAGCCTATCAACGCGGCGTGGGGCTTCTGCGATGGGAAGACAACTTCCAACTGCCCGTACAGACGCTCGCGGAGTGGACGATTGAGAACGATGGTTCTGCAACCGTTCATTCGAATTACCCACAAGAAGCATCGCTGGCCCAAGGACATGGCCGAGCCGAGTTGACGTCCATTGGCGCAAATCATTTGCAAGTGGCCTACACAGCGACCCTCACCGACAGCGTTGTGGTGAACCAACACTACGCTCCAGGCTGGCGTTGTACACCCAGCGATCCCGTGGACCACGGTGGACGGCTGGCCATTCCAATTGATGCGGGCGAAGGTGTTATTTCCTGTGCCTTTAGCGCGCGGTCCCTTCAATGGGGCACCGGGATTTCGTTGACCACCCTGGCCACGCTGCTCATCGGTTTGTGGCTAGGGCGACGTCGTGAGAGTGCCACCCCATGAGCATCAAACGGAGTACGCGATGGCTATTCCTCCTGGTGGTTGGCTGGACCGCGATCATGGTCCTTCTTCAATGGCTTCGCCTCCGGGGTTTCGTCCACTTTGAATACGAAGATGACGCCCTGTACCACCAACTCCTCTTCAACGTGAGAGACGGGATTTGGCCCACCAACACCATTCATCCACTGCACCGACCCAGCCACTTCTCGCCGGTGATCGTATTGCTCTGGCCGCTCTACGCCGCCTTGGGCAGTGGCTGGATGGCGCTCTTTGTGCTCAAGACACTCCTGATCGCCAGCGGTGCCCTCGCGGTGTATTGGCTGGCGTGCCATGCCAAGTTGAACGAGTCGCAGGCTGTGCAATGGGCAGGGATATACCTGATGGCCCCGCCCACCATCGCCTTGACTCTCTCCACCGTCCGACCGCTGGCATTGGCGGTGGGGCCCTTGCTCTTTGTGCTCTGGGCTTTTGTCACGGGTCGCCTGCGCCTCTTCATGGTGTTGACCTTTTGTGTCCTCGCCTTTCGGGAGGATCTGGGCCTGACGGTGGCCACATTGAGCCTGATCGCGCTCTATGAAAGGCGTGGATGGAAATGGACAGCGGCGCCGCTTGTCTTGGGGCTGGGTTGGCTCGTATGCACCACCCAGTTCATCTTGCCCCACATCCTGCCAGCGAGCTACAGCGACGTGATCGTTTCGTCGAACCTCTCGGAAGCCGGCTGGTGGGCCAGCCTGGCAAATATCGCCGAGCCCTCCCATGTCTTGGCTGTGCTCGCCTTGCTGCTGCCACTGCTCTTCCTGCCGCTGACCAATCCCTATGTCGTCGTCGGCGCTGTGGGGATCGCCGCCATCTGTCTCAATCGACGCCCCTTTTCCAGCAACATGATTCACTTGGCCGCACCGGCGGTGGCCGCAATGATGTGCGCAGCGGTGCTCGCCTTTGGCCGCTGGCGCAATCGCTGGCCCCATTTGTTACGAGCCGTCTGGGTGGCAACCCTCATCGCCCACATCCAACCCTGGATCCCGCCCACGGTGGCCACGCCCAGTTTTGTAACGGAGGATGCCGGCGCCTGGACGCCGCTGCATCCACGCCTCACACACCAGAACACACAGGATGATGTGCGGTGGGCAGCCGTCTCCATGGTACCTTTGGATGCGTCGGCGTCCGCTGTGGGACATCTGCTCCCTGCCCTCAGTCCACGGACCACCCTCTATGAATACGGCCACGATGACAGCCCCTTCTTGGACGCGGACTGGCTGATGCTGGACCAGGCCAATCTCCACAATGGAACGGGGGGCTACATCACCCTGGCGCCCGACTCGTTGGAGAAGCACATCACACTCCTCGCACCGGCGTTCAAAACCGTGTTTCAGCGCGATGGCGTGGCACTTCTACAACGGACCAGCAACGCAGATCCCGCCCTTCTACGGGCGGTGAAAGCGCTCGTTGATGGACGTCACCCTCGGGTTTTTACGGGTGGCGAAGGAGTCACTCCGCCGGCGAAGAAGGCAGGGGGTGCGTCGCGATGACGAAGTCCTTCACCGGATTACCCCCGATAAGATGTTCTTGGATAATGCGCTCGATGACCTCAGGCGTGCAGGCACGATACCAAACGCCGTCGGGGTAGACGACGGCCGTCGGCCCCTGCTCGCAGACACGCAGGCAATTGACTTTGGTGCGATAGATACCGCCCTTTTCGGACAAACCGAGTTCCTTGAGGCGTCGCTTCAAATAGTTCCAGGATTCGATGCTCAGCGCCTTGTCGCAGCACTTGGGCTTGGTCTGATCCGCGCACAGAAAGATATGTCGTGTGATGACCGGGATGCCCATAGCATCCACAATTTTTTCCAACGACTCGACCATGTGCTTATTCTGCCGGAACGGCTGGGCTGGTGAGTTCGGCGTCTACTTCGCCTTCTGTTTTCCCCTGCCGCCAGGCCAACAATCCGCGTTCTTTGTCCGTTCCGGCCACCGTATTGTCCAAGACAAAAGCCGTAATGGCGCCCACAGACATGCCACTCTTTCCGATGGACATGATGACATCGGCAAGCCATGGAGCGCTGTCAATGGTCAGCGGTGTCTTCGCAAAATACGCGGGCAAGCTCAGGCCCATAAACAGGGCAAAACCGATGATGAACAAGTTCCGTGCGCTGTTCAAGTCGACAAATTGTAAGTTCGAGAGACCCACGGATGCGATCATGCCAAACAATGCGCAGTACATCCCGCCGACAATGGGGCCGGGTATGCTCGCAAACAAAGCTCCGAATTTCCCAAAGACACCGAGAACGATCATCATCACCGCGCCGACCTGAACAACGCGTCGACTACCCACGCGGGTCAGACCGATGGCGCCGATGTTCTCGCTATAACTGGTGGTCCCATTTCCGGTGCCCAACACGCCGGCGATCAGACAGCCAACCCCTTCCATGCCAATGCCACGGTTAATTGTTTTCTTGGTGGGGGTCGGAGCGCCAGACAAGCGCGCACAGGCGTAATAATCGCCAATACTCTCGACGATACTGGCCAAATAACCGGCCAACATACCGACAAAAGCGGCCAGGCCAAACACCGGCCACCCCCATTGGAAGGGTGTGGGAAACTGCACGAGCGGGGCTTGCGCCACGACGGCAATGTTTACAAATCCGGGATCATTGAGTGCCGGGTTGGTGGGATGTGGTTGATAATGGCCAGTCCATGTGCCAAACGCGGCCAAGCCCCAGGCCAACAAAATGGCCAACAGGATGGGGAACATCTGGAAGATCCGACCCGAGCTGCGCATGTACTGGGAGAACATGATGACAAAGAAGATCGTGGCACCACCCAGGTACCAGTCTTGCCCGGCATTGGGTGCCCCAAAATTAAACAGAGCCAGACCGATGAGCGCGATGGTCGGGGCGATCGTCACCGGTCCTATGAACTTGAGTAGTCGACCCGCCAGACCCAGGTAACCAATCAGTATCTCCACCACAGCACCCATAATAATGGCGCCCTGAATGTGCAGCATCTTCACTTCCCAGCCCGCGCCGGCCACCGCTGCCATACCGCAGATCGCTGCAGTGGGGGCCAGGAAAGAAAAGGTGCCGCCTTGCACGATGGGCAACCGATTTCCAAAGATTGTCTGCAACAATGTCGAAATACCGCTGGCGAAAAAGATGGTCCCGATCAACACGGCGATGTCCGCCGTATCGGTGATGTTGAGGTAGTCTTCTCCGGCCAGAATAAACGGGATCGCAACCGTGGCGCCCAGCATGGTCAGATAGTGCTGCAAACCCAGGGCAATCGAGGTGCCCAACGGCGGCTTGTCATCGATGGTGTAGAGCATGCCGTCTAAAGCGTTGTTTTCCGTGTCTTGCATGATGGTTCCTGTGGCTGCTAGTACAGGTTGCCTTCGCGGCCTGCACCGGTGTAATCGAAATAGACTGCCTTGATCTCGGTATAGAACTCCATAGCCTCTTCGTTCATCTCGCGACCGCCAATGCCCGTGGATTTCAGACCACCAAAGGGCATGTGGGCTTCGCCGCCCATAGTCGGCGAGTTGATGTGGCAGATCCCCGTCTCGATTTGATCGACGTACTGAAAGACCTTGGCGTAATCGTTGGTGTAGAGACTGGAGGACAAACCAAATTCGACGCCGTTGGCCACATCCATGGCCTCGTCAAACGACGACACGCGCAGCACACTCAGCACCGGGCCAAAGATCTCCTCGGTCGCAATTCGATGGGTCGGCTTCACATGATCAAACAGGGTAGGCGCTGGAAAGAAGCCCCGACCCAGTTCACCGTGCGTCAGGCGCTCACCGCCCGCCAACATCGTGGCTTCGCCTTGACCCACATCCATGTAGCCCAACACTTTTTCCAACTGTTTTTCGCACACCGACGGCCCCATGGTGGTATTGGAATCCAACGGGTCTCCGGCCACCACAGCCTTCAATTGGCCCAAAACACCGGCCACAAATTCATCGGCGATGGACTCATGGACAATGGCACGGCTGGTGGCCGTGCAGCGCTGACCGGTTGAGCCAAAAGCGCCTTTGGCGGTCGCATCGACGGCCAACTTCAGATCGGCGTCACCCAGAACGATAATGGGATTCTTGCCGCCCATCTCACATTGCACTCGAATGCCACGCTCGGCACCCACCCGATACAGGTGGTGGCCCACGGCGTTGGAGCCCGTAAAGGAGATGGCTCGGGTTTCCGGCGCCCTGCAAATGGGCTCGCCTACCTCATCACCCAGGCCATGGACCATGTTCACCACGCCCCGCGGAAGGCCGGCTTCGATGAAACACTCCATCACGGCCTGCGCGGAAGCGGGTGTCAGCTCGGAGGGTTTGAGCACACAGGTGTTGCCCGCAATGATGGCCGGTGCGATCTTCCACGCGGGAATACAAACCGGAAAGTTCCACGGGGTCACCATGGCGATCACACCCAACGGCACGCGCCGCGTGAAAGCGTAATTCTGGGGCAACTCACTCTCGCGGCTGTACCCGGACAGACGCCAGCCTTCACCCGATTGGTATTGCAGGATGTTGATGGTCTTTTGAACCTCACCCACACCCTCGGGGAGAATTTTGCCCTCTTCCTGAGACAACAACCGACCGATCTCCTCTTTGCGAGAGGCCATGATCGTGGCAGCCTTGGCGACTACCTGAGCACGCTTGGGGGCCGGCGTTTTCTTCCACGTCTCAAACGCGGTGGAGGCCGAGGAAATCGCGGCATGTACGTCGTCCAGGTTGGATCGTTGCAGGTAGCCCAGCACCTCGTCGGAACGCGCCGGATTGATGTTCGCCAACGTCTGCCCGCTGTGCGACGGGACCCACTCGCCCCCAATATAATTCAGATAGGTTGCCGTCATCGCTTTAGTCCTCCGTCAACGGGCCGTAGGAATCGGGACGACGATCGCGGAAGAACTGCCACGCGTGGCGTACCTCGCGAATCATGTCGAAATCACAATCGGCGATGACCAACTCGTCATCCGTTCGGCTGCCTTCCGAGAGGATCTGACCTTTGGGATCACAGATATAGCTCTGCCCGTAGAACTCACCAAAACACCACGGCTTCTCGGTACCCACACGATTGATGGCCCCCACAAAATATTGGTTGGCCACGGCGTGCGCGGGTTGTTCCAATTTCCACAGGTATTCGGACGTGCTGGCCACGGTCGCCGACGGGTTGAACACAATCTCGGCGCCATTCAGACCCAGCGCACGTGCACCCTCAGGGAAGTGCCGGTCATAACAAATGTACACACCCACGCGACCGTATCGGGTCTCAAAGACGGGATAACCCAGGTTGCCCGGCGTAAAGAAGAACTTCTCAAAGAAGCCCGGGTTGCAGTGCGGAATGTGGTTCTTTCGGTATTTACCCAGGTACGTACCATCCGCGTCGATGACGGCGGCGGTGTTGTAATACAGACCCGGCATCTCTTCTTCATAGATGGGACTGACGATGACCATCTGATGCTTGGCTGCAAGCTCTTGAATTAGTTTGGTCGTGGGACCATCGGGGATATATTCTGCGGACTCAAACCACTTTTCATTTTGATCGCAGCAAAAGTAGGGGCCGGTCCAGATCTCTTGCATGCACAGGATCTGCACGCCTTTGGCGGCCGCCTCTTCGATCATTGGAATATGCTTTTCGATCATCCCCTGGCGCAAGGCTTCGATGCCTTGAGATGGATCCACATCACTTGAAGCTTGAATAATTCCACAGCGTACGACTCGAGACATAATTTCTCTTCCCTTTTAATGAGTATTGAGCGACCTGCTTTTTTGCCCCCAGAGCGCCAGATTGTCAAGCATTTTTGAGCGGTTAGAGGTCCTACGAAGGCTTCTTACAGACCGGCACCCAGACACCTGTTTCGTCCCGGCGAGGACGGGTGGGAATCATAAACTGCTCGCCGGCTTCGATCCGATCCTGCAATTTGATCATGGTCTCCACATCGCTGGCTTCGACCCATTGCTCTGGCTCAGGCCGATCAAAGTGCGCAGTGGGATCGCCAGCGGCCGAGAGGAGAGAACGTTCACTGGCCTCGAACGCATAGGTAAGCGTCTCGGGTGTTGAGTGAGCCGGTGTGTAGGCCGTCAACAGATCCAAAGGACCGAACTTAATGTGCACATACAGCGCCTTCGACGACCACTGCGTTGCCCCATAAAAGCGCTCTGCCTGAAAGCATCGAAGCGCAATGGCCTTGGTCACCGATCCGAGGCCATTGAAGCCCTCTTCGGGCAGCATGGGCCCAATAGAGGCAAGATTGTGCCCCATCCAAGCGCCTTCGGGTACCATAGGGATGGCGATGTACATGGCGTAGGGCACGAGCCCTTCATAATCGGTTGAAACCCCAAAGAGTTGTCGTGCGTCCTCACTCAAGTCGCACGCGCGGAGTCCAAAACCAAAAATGGCACCCGGCATATAACAACAATCGTAGAACACCCAGCGGTCCATCGGCATACCCTCCGGACCAAATGTCCTCGCATCGAGCGTCTGCAAAAGCGACAAGAATGGCTCACTGCTCAACCTCGTCGGATCAATGATGTTGGACGCAGGTATGGAAAGACCGAAGGGCTCCAAATCCAGGTTCCAGCGATTCTGAGGAATCGCAATCAGGAAGGGCTCCAAACGTTGTATGGCCGAATGCTGCTGAATGAATGCGCTCACGGGTTCACCTGCCGACACAATGGAATCTGGACGATGCTTCCCCGTCGAACAGGGGGCCCCACGATGGAATAACGGATTCCTGCTTCCAACTCCTCCTGCATGGCCAAAAGTGCATCGACATCATCCACGTCCAACATATGTGTGGCCGGCGGTGCCGCCGGGGATACGCCTGGATTGCTCAGGGCCGCTTCCACCTGATTGCGACGAATGGGCAAGCGCCACGTGAGCGTTCGTTTCATAGAGTGGGCCGGCGTATACGCTGTAATCACCTCCAAGGGCCCAAGACTGGTAAAGCGAGACATGCGGTCCGAACGCCATTGGATGGTCCCGTACAGAGTCTCGACCTTCAGCATTCGAAGCCCTAAAGCCAAGCTCAACGAGGCGAGTCCTTCCGGCGCGGCACCGGCGCACACTTGAGTGAGCGAACACAATGTGTGGGTGAACCACGCTCCTTTTTCGGGCATTGGAATGGCAATGAAGCTCGATAATGGAACGGGCTGATCTTCGTCATCATCCACTTGCAGGGCACGGCGAACCCACGGCTCCAATGAGCCAGCGGGACCCGCGAAACCAAAAATCGCCGATGGCATGACTCCACAGTCGTAAAAAACCCACTGTGGCATGGCCATGCCCAGCGTTCCAAAGGACATTTGGTCTAGATTCCGAAGCAGTCTCACAAATTTCTCATTGGATCGAGCCTGCGGATCCAACACAAAGCCTTGGCCACGAATATCAATGCCCAAGGGCTCCCATTCGAGCAAAGGAGCCACTTGTTGAGTGGTCAGCACGTAAGGCTGACATTGTTCAAAAGCGCGACGGTAATGGGTGAGCATAAGAAAAAATTAAAAAACCCTTAAGTTTCTTCGGCTATAGACCGATTGAATACGATGGTGGGGTAGTTTGGGTCAATCCCAGCCCCCTCTCTTTGAGAGGATTTCTCCGTCATCTTGCGGAAATGTACCGCGAAAATGGCCCCGGGCAAAGCCTTTGACGGATGAAATCGTATTGGGATGAAACAAAAATGGCGGAAAAAGCGTTGATCTCCTCGAATGTGCCAAAAAAAGACACTGGTACGAGCACAGATGATACTTCTCCACCGAGGTCGCGAAACATGAGTGCCCCCAGGGAATTAGATGACATCACCTCTCTCTATTTGAAGCGGATGGGGCGTGTAGAACTGCTCACATCCGACCAAGAGATCGAAATTGCCACCAATATTCGCGAGACGGAGCTCGAACTGGTCATTCTCCTTATCGACACTACCCCGCTACGAAAGCGGGTTCGAGCCATTCACAAAGACGCCGCCGCCGGTAAAGGGCAAGCCCAAGAAGCGGCGCACAACTTGCGACACACCCAGGTAGTAATCAAAGGACTTCGCTCTTTGGCCCGCTATGAGAAGAAAGTCCAACAAGATCCCAACGACGCCCGTTCCGCAAAACGCATGGAACAAACCAAGAGACGCCTGGCCACAGAGTTGCAAGAAATTGGATTCCCTCGAAACCACGTCATCGACTGCGTGCGTATGTTGCGAGCGCTTCAAGAGGAATTGGCGGAAGTGGTATCCGCCGAAGACTTGGAACGCATTGAACGCTTGGCGGGAATTCCAGCAGAGTCGTTGGATGAGCGATGTCAAAGCCTACACACACAATTGCGCATTGTGTATCAAGCCCGTCATGCCCTCATCGAAGCCAACCTACGACTTGTCGTAAGTATTGCAAAGCGGTACCGCCACCTTGGTTTGCCCTTCGCGGATCTCGTTCAAGAAGGCAACATTGGACTGATGAAGGCCGTTGAACGCTTCGATCCACGACGAGGCTATCGCTTTTCCACCTATGCAACCTGGTGGATCCGCCAGTCCATCACCCGGGCAGCGGCGGATCAGGCACGAACCATACGAGTGCCCGTCCATGCCATCGAAAACGTCAGTAGACTGTCACGCATCAGCGGCGAGCTGAGAAAGAAATTACAGAGAGAGCCCTCTCGAGATGAGTTGGCCGTGGCCATGGAGATGGATCTGGACACGGTGCATTGGTACCTCAAACTCCTTGAAGTGCCGGTCAGTCTCGAGACACCGGTGGGGGCGGATGGCTCGCGAACCTTGAGTGAGCTCATCGAATCCACGGCACACATCAGCGCCACGGACCGAATTGGTATCGAGCACCTTCAAGCCAGCATCGCCGAATCACTCGCCACACTGAAGCCCAAGGAGCAGAAGGTTCTCCGCCTCCGTTTTGGTTTGTGTGACGGGGAAGGCCGCACACTGGAAGAGATTGGAAAGACGTTCTCGCTGACCCGAGAGCGCATTCGCCAGATTGAAGCGGCTGCGCTCCAGAAATTGCGCAAATCTCGTATG
>Ga0114996_10001775_pt1 | contig 28561 bp, 29 predicted proteins | sample ArcticOcean_MG_C_4_FD_87039 | JGI IMG/M metagenome (GOLD analysis project Ga0114996, IMG submission 87039) | Marine microbial communities from western Arctic Ocean - ArcticOcean_MG_CB4_134 | ecosystem: Environmental > Aquatic > Marine > Oceanic | place: Arctic Ocean: Canada Basin | collected... | reverse complement strand
TCGCCCTCGTCCTCGTCGCGCTCATTGCCACAGGGGCGTTCGCTCTGGCGACGCCCTTGCTGCTGAGATGGGCGGTGGATTCAGCGCTGGGGGTGGAAGGCGCCAACAGCGTCGATGTCGATGAGACCTTGGTGATTGTGGCTGGGCTCGCGTTACTGGGCGCGGCCGTATTCCGTGGCGTGGCGCAATTCGGACAGGCCTATCTGGCGGAATGGGTGGGCCAGACAATCGCCTACGACATCCGGAACCGCCTTTACGACCGGCTGCAGAATCTCTCCTTCTCCTATCACGACGAAGCGGAGACGGGCCAGATTATGGCCCGTGCGACACAGGACGTCGAAGTGATCCGGATGTTCCTGAACTTCGGGGGCGTCCGGCTCGTCTTCACGCTGATTTTGATGCTGGCGATCCTGATCATCATGTTGGTGCAGGAGTGGCAGCTCGCGCTGGTCGTGTGGGCGTTCATGGCGGTCGTCGCCGCGGTCTCGTTCCGCGTCTCTCGCTCGCTTCGCCCCGTCTGGCAGGACGTGCAGGAAGGGCAAGCCCAGCTCGGGATCGTGTTGCAGGAAGCTCTCTCCGGCATTCGGGTCGTGAAGGCCTTCGCGCGTGAGCCGTTCGAAGGCCGCAAGTTCGGTCGGGCGGCGGACTTCCTCTTCGACCGTTCCTTCGCGGCCAGCCGCATTCAGGCGATTAACTCACCGTTCCAAACCGCGCTTTGGATGGGCGCACTTGTCGCCACCATGTGGATTGGTGGCATCAAGGTCGTGAACGGCGACATGAGCATCGGACAACTCACTTCATTCCTGATCTATATCCAACTCTTGCAACTGCCGATTCGCGGGTTGGGGTGGATGGTCATGATGGTGCCCCGTGCCGCGACCTCCTCGCAACGCATTTTCGAGATTCTCGATCAAGAGTCTGATGTCCAAGAACGGTCGGAGGCGTATCCGCTCCCGGCTCCGCAGGGACATGTGCGGTTCGAGAGCGTGTCTTTCGCCTATGACAAAGAACGCCCTGTCTTGAGCGACGTGGACTTCGAGGCGCATCCCGGCCAGGTCATCGCGTTGCTCGGGCCCACCGGGTCCGGCAAGACGACGGTGGTGAACTTGCTGCCGCGCTTCTACGACGTCTCCGGGGGTCGAGTTGTTCTTGATGGCCACGACATTCGAGACCTCACGTTGGAGAGCCTGCGCGAGCAGATCGCCATCGTGCAGCAGGATGTCTTCCTTTTCGCCGCAACCATCCGCGACAACATTGCCTACGGCCGTCCGGACGCGACCGACGAAGAGGTGCGCGCCGCCGCGCAGCTCGCCCGCATCCATGATCACATCATCAGCTTGCCGGGCGGCTACGACACCTGGGTAGGGGAGCGCGGAGCCACACTGTCCGGTGGTCAGAAGCAACGCATGGCCATCGCCCGCGCCCTCTTGATGGATCCCCGGGTTTTGATATTTGATGACTCCACATCCAGCGTGGATGCGGCGACGGAGTTCGAGATCCAGCAAGCCATGTCGGCGCTGATGCAGGGCCGCACGACGTTCGTCATTGCGCACCGCCTGCGAAGCGTCAAAGACGCTGACCAGATCTTGGTGCTCGACCAGGGGTCGATTGTGCAGAGCGGGACGCACAACCAACTGCTCGCCCAGGGTGGCCTCTATCGCGATATCTACGACTTGGAACTCCGGGACCAGGAAGAGGCCTACGGCCAGACGGCGGGCGGAGCGGGGGCATGATCATCGTGGCGCCAATTCCTGAAGCGATGGGGGACTAAGCATGGGTATGTGGGGTGGTGGCCAAGCGGGCGGCTGGTCGTCCAATATTGGCGGTACCGGTCACGGTCCGCGCAGCAATTGGGGTTCCTCCTTCAGCCGTAGCGATGGCTGGGATGAGGAGTACGGCAAGCTCTATAACCCCCAGCTTGTCCGGCGCATCGTGCCGTATCTGGGGCCCCACAAGCGCTGGGGATCCGTGGGACTTTTGGCGATGGTCGTTTTCGCGGCGGCGAGTTTCTCGCAGCCGTTCATCATCACGATTGCGATCCGTGATTACATTGCCGACGGCGACCTCGGCGGTCTGACCAAGCTCATGGGCGTATTCATCGTCCTCGCGCTGGTGGCCTGGGGGGCGGAATTCATCCGCCAGTGGGCGATGGCCAAGGTGGGCCACAAGATCTTGCTCACCATGAGACGCCAGGTCTTCGACCACATGATGTCGCTCTCACAATCCTTCTACGACGAGGCAGAAGTGGGCCGCGTCATGTCGCGCGTCACTTCCGATGTCCAGGTACTGCAAGAACTCCTGACGACCGGCGTCCTCACAGTCGTTTCCGATGTGATCGGGCTCGCCATCGTGATCGGTTTCCTACTGCTGATCGATTGGCAACTGGCGCTGGTCACATTCACCGTTTTGCCTGTCCTCCTGATCGCGATGGTGTGGTGGAGCAAGCGTGCACGGATGGCCTTCCTGGAAGTGCGGTCCGCCATCGCTGCGGTGAACGGCACGCTGAACGAGGATCTGAATGGGGTCCGGGTGGTGCAGAGCGTGGGCCGTCAAGATGAGAACGCCAAGCGCTTCGATGGCGTCAACGGCTGGAACCTCAAGGCGACGCGGAAGGCGGGCCTGATGTCCGCCGCCGTGATTCCCGTGGTCGAGATTCTTACCGCGGTCGCGACCTCGTTGGTCATCATCGTCGCGGGAATTCGATTGGCGAACGGCGGTCTCGATGCGGCGACCGGCGTTGCGGCAGTCATTGGTTTCGCCATCTACATCCAGCGCTTCTTTGACCCGGTGCGGGACCTGGTCCTCCAGTACACGATGTTCCAGCGCGCGCTGGCCGGCGCGGAACGAATCTTTGAAGTGCTCGACACCAAGCCCGCCATCGTCGACAAGCCGGATGCAATCGAGCTTGATGACATCAGCGGAGACATCGTCTTCGACGACGTTTCGCTGGAGTACATCGAAGGAATTCGCGTCCTCCACAACGTCAACCTGCACGTGAAGCCCGGTGAGACGGTCGCATTCGTGGGGCAGACGGGCGCTGGCAAGACCTCGATGACGGCGTTGACCTCGCGGGCCTATGACGTGACAGAGGGCCGCATCCTGATAGATGGACAAGATGTGCGGGACATCGAACGCCGCTCCCTGACCAAGCGGATGGGTATCGTGCTGCAAGACGCCTTCCTCTACTCCGGAACCGTGATGGACAACATCAGGTACGGGCGCTTGGATGCGACCCGAGACGAGGTGTTCGAAGCCGCCAAGGTTGTCGGCGCGCATGATTGGATCATGCGCTTGGAAGACGGCTACGACACCTACCTCAATGAGCGCGGCCAGAATCTCTCTGTCGGACAGCGACAGCTCCTGGCGTTTGCCCGTGCGATTCTCTCCAACCCCCGCATCCTGATTCTGGATGAGGCGACGGCGAACGTGGATTCTCAGACGGAAGCCTTGATTCAGAAGGCCATCTCGCGCGTCATGGAGGGCCGGACCTCCTTCGTGATTGCGCATCGTCTCAGCACCATCCGCTCCGTCGATCGGATCATCGTCATGGACGACGGCCGCATCGTGGAGGAGGGCACACACGAGGAGCTCCTCGCCAGCGGCGGCTACTACGCGAACCTCTACGAGATGACCTACGCGCAGTACGACGAAGATGCGTTCGATGAGGCAGAGTCGTTGGCGGTCTTGGATCGGATGCGGGAGCGGGTGCGCCTCCAGACTTCGACCGATGCTCCGGCCGCCGCGATCACTGATGACTCCGCCATCGCGGGCGGCGACTAGCGGTGCTCCCAACCGGTTCCTAGCTACCGATCGCCAAAGAGGGATCGCTGTACGGTGGGGCCGGATCCCTCCAGCCCGAGATGCTCATACGCGGCCTGTGTGGCAACACGGCCGCGGGGAGTCCGGTCGATGAATCCGAGTTGGAGAAGAAACGGCTCGTAGACATCCATGACGGTGTCTGCCTCCTCCGCGATCGACGCGGCCAAGGTATCGAGTCCCACTGGGCCACCCCCAAAACGCTCCACGATGGACCGCAGTAGCTCCCGGTCCTGCTCATCCAGCCCCAGGGAGTCGATCCGCAGTTGATCGAGCGCCTGGTCGCAGACGGGCTCCGTCACCACGCCATCGGCGCGGACCTGCGCGTAGTCCCGGACCCTGCGCAGAAGCCGGTTGGCGATGCGCGGGGTCCCCCGCGAGCGTTGAGCCAGGGTCTCGGCCCCGTCGCCGGTGATCTCGACGCCGAGTTTGGCCGCGTTGCTTCGTACCAGGCCCGTCAGTTCCGGAGCCGAGTAGAAGTCCAAGCGGTGGACGACGCCGAACCGATCTCGCAGTGGGGAACTTAGAAGCGCGTAGCGCGTGGTCGCGGCGACCAGCGTGAACGGCTTCAAGCTCAGCCGCAAGGGGCGTGCCGCCGGTCCTTTGCCCATCATGATGTCCAGCGCGTAGTCCTCCATGGCTGGGTAGAGGACCTCCTCCACGCCACGGGGAAGCCGGTGGATTTCGTCGATGAAGAGGACATCGTGATCGCGGAGGGAGTTCAGAATCGCGGCGAGATCGGCGGCGCGGGCCAAGGCGGGGCCGGACGTGGTGCGCAGGTTGACGCCCATCTCGGCAGCGATGATCCGTGCCAGCGTCGTCTTGCCCAAGCCGGGCGGTCCGTAGAAGAGGACGTGGTCCAGCGGCTCGGCCCGTTCACGCGCCGCCAAGACGGCGATCTCGAGGGCCTCCTTGATCGATGACTGCCCGACGAACTCATCCAGCCGCGAGGGCCTGAGGGAGCGATCATCCGGTTCGGTGCTCTGCTCCTCCGGGCCGACGACCCGCAGTCCCGTGTCGTTGGGGAGATCGCGCATCGTGATCTCGTCTGGCGCCTCCATGAGTGAGTCGTCGGGGTCAGGGGGGAGATCGGGTGCGCGTTCATCCATGGGCGTCACTATACACGCACAAGTGTTCTAATGGCCGATGGCTCCCGGAGCGCCGACGGTCGGTTTTGGCGGAGGCGTCAATCTTCACGTTCGATCAGGCGTAGCCGGGCGGCGTTTCGCGCCTCCACCGATGCCGGATGCAGCACGGTCCCCTGTGCCAACTGCTGCGCGATCCGGCGGTCGAGCAAGGCGGCGAACGCCGCCTGCAGGTCGTGATTCGCTAGAGCGCGGATTGGCACGAGCCCGGGGTCGTCGGCGACCTTGTTCGGCTCGATCTTGTCGGCGACGAAGACACCGATCGCGACGTCCGACATGCCGCCCCGTCCCGTCGTGTGCCAACGGATCGATTCCAGGACTTCCGCATCGGTGACGCCCCAGTCGCGTGCGGCCTGAGCGGCGGCGATGGGGCCGTGCAAGAGAATGGGGGCCGTGCGTTCTTCGACCGTTGGATCAATCGCGAACTCCGCGGCGGCGCGCAGCAGGGCATCTGGGCTGTGGGCGCGGTAGAGGTCATGTCCCCAGGCCGCCGCTTGTACACGTGTCGAGTCGAGCTCATGCAGTTGCGCGAGGCGTCTTCCTTCGGTGACGACCCGCGCGGTGTGTCCGCGAAGCCACTCGGGGAGCGTCGATGCACGTTCCCGGAAGAGATTGATCAAGGGCGAGGGAGTTTCGGACGCGGGTTCGCCCACGTTAGTTCTCGGGCTTCTCGCGGCGGATCGGCAGGGAGAGAAAGTCCGCGAGTTGCTTGGCGATATTCATCCCCTCGATCTCAGTGGGGTAGCGGCCGAGGTTGAGAGGGGGGAGTTTGGCGCTGTCTGCATCATCCGTGAAGGCCAGATCGACGATCTCCTGCTGGGAGAGCTTGAAAATGAATCCGCCGCGCTTCCGCCAGACATGCAGGCGATAGACCTCGTCCATCTCAAACGACCAATTGCGTCGCCAGATCCACAGTAACGATTGATGAACCTGTGCCACGTCTTCGCGCCGGTTGAAGGTGACCTCCTGTAGATCGCCACCGGCGATCCCCACGACCGCCCAAGCCAGCGCCGCCCCGAAGTAGCCAATGAGGCCGCCGATTAGCATCATCGTCTGAATATCGCTCCCGCTGGAGCCAGTGCTGACGCCGAACAACGCGGCAGCCCCCGCGACCAGCGCGGCGCCCACGGTGCCGTAGATCCAGGTGGGCAACGGAGACCAGAAGGTACGCAGATAGAGCGTGTCCTGGTCCGGTCGTGTCAGGATCGCGATCTGGGTCTGCCGGTCGCGCCCCTTTTTCTTTTCGCGTTGTGTCATGAGTGGAGGCTATCGGCGCTGTCCGGTGCCCGTCTACTCCGTGCCGTCTGCGCGCTTGCTGGAATGTGACTACCGTCAGACCGGTCCGGCCTCCACAATGGGGCTATGCGTCGTATGGTTTGGCCGTTGCGCGTCTTGGCCCGTCCTCTTTTGGGGACGATCGTGGTGATGCTGGTCTTTGCACCCGGGCTGATCGGCGCGGAGGACGTCTTTCCGTCCCCTCAGGCGGCAGCGGACCAGACGCAGCAGCTTCACGACTCACCGGGCATGCCGATCCTGCGTCAGGCAGTCCCTGTGGATCAGGATGATGAGATCCCTGACTGGGTGTGGGGTGTGATTGGCGGCTCCGCCGGAGCTGCTCTCGCGGCGGCGGCCGGGTATTCCGCCTGGCTGCGCCGTCGCGGGCGGGACTAGGGGCGCTCCCTACGCGCAAGTCGTTAGAGGTCGTAGCGCTCGAAGGCCTTGGCGAAGGGCAGGTCGTCCAGCCGGAACTTATCGGCATCCACGTCGCGCTGGGACGCCAGATGCACCGCCAAGAGCTGCGTGGCGACGACCTGCACGATCGGGGCCAGCTGTTCACCGACGTCCGGAACCGTGAACGCCACGACACCGTCCGGCCCCGCCTCCGGCGACACCCAGGCGACGGGCGCTCCGATGTCCAGTCCGAACTGCGCGACTGCGCGGGTGCGTTCAAGCCCGGCCCCGGCGGACCCGAAGGCGATCATCGCGTCGCCGGGCTGCATCTGCGCTTGCGGACCGTGGAGGAAGTACTCCACCCCGTAGCCGTTGACACGCATCCAAGCGGCTTCGTCCATCTTGACGCCTGCTTCCAGTGCGCTTGGTTCGTGCGGTCCCGCGCCCACCGCGACGATCGCGCCAACATCCTTCCACGCTGGGGCCAGTGACTCGGCGACGCTTTCCAGTTTCAGCACTTCAGCGACGGCGTTGGGCACCGCCGTGAGGTCGCCCACGCTGCCGGGACTGATGGCATCGGCGATGCGGGCGGCGAGGAGGATGGCTGTGGTGTGCGACACCGTGTAGGGAGCCGCCGTTTCGGGTGGGACGGTTCGCAGCGTGACCGTCGCGGGGTTCGCTTCGGCCTCCGTTCCTGCGATCCAGACTGAGGGGTTCCCGGCATCGGCGAGCAGGCGGAGGGCCGCCCGCGACACGTTCTTGCGCCCGGTATGGCTAAACACGATCGCGGCGTCCGTGGGTCGTAGGGTTGGTCCGTAGTGCACGAAATCCGGCGATTGCCATGCCGTCGCGTCGACGCCCGCCGCACGGAGCAGCCAGGCTCCGCTGAGCGCCTCATTGAAGGCCGTGCCGATGCCGATCGTAAAGACCCGGTCTGCCTTGCCAAGCGTTGCCGCGGCTTCCGCCACCGGCTCATCCGCGGTGAGAACCCGCGCCAGCTCCTCCGGCTGACTCTGGATCTGGGTGTAGACGTTGTAGCTCTTCACATCGCGGGGCATTGTCTGTCTCCGTTTCGAGTTGGCCGGACCCGTGTCTGGTCCGCCACGTCTGCTCGCGTCCGGGCCGCAGTGTAGCCCGAACAAAAAGAAGCCCCTCCGAAGAGGGGTTTCTGGGGTGTCGTTGGACACCCCGCCACCACAGCTTGTGCGGGCACCGAGCGCCCTTTTGGTCATGAATCCAGCGGTTTAGATCTCCAGGAGTTGGGCGACCTTCTCGCGATGATAGTCGCCGTCGCCCCACATCAGCTCCGCCATCTTCTGCCGTCGGAAGAAGAGCTGAATGATGTATTCCTTGGTGAAGCCGATGCCGCCGTGAATCTGCTGCCCATGGGCCACCACGCGACGGGTTGCGTCTGAGCACCAGGCCTTTGCCATGCTGACCTGCAAATCCGCGTCCGCTTCCTCTTCGCTGACCGCCCAGGCGGCGCGGTACATGATGAAGCGGGAGCCATCCACGTCGGTCACCATGTCGGCGGCCTTGTGCTGGATGGCCTGGAAGGAGCCAATGGGGCGCCCGAACTGGATGCGCTCCTTGGCGTACTCCACGGAGATTTCAAAGTCGCGTTGGGCCAAGCCTACGAGGTAGGCGCAGTAGGCGACGGTGTAGTAGCGCTTGGCGGCGTGCATGATGGGCCAGCCTTCGCCCTCCGCGCCCAACAGTGCGCCCCCAGGCACCTTCACGTTCTCGAACTTCACTTCGCACTGCTTATCGGAGGCGATGGTCTTGAGGACGGTCGTCGTGATGCCGTCCGACTTGGCGTCGACAACGAACAGGCTGATGCCCTCTTCGCCACTACCACCGGTCCGGGCGACGACGATGAGGTTGTCGGCGACGTGGGCGTCCGGGACAAACAGCTTGGTGCCGTTCAAGACGTAGTCGCTGCCGTCTTTGGTGGCCGTCAATTCCACGCCGTCGGCGTCGAAGCGTGCGCTGGGCTCCGTGAAGGCGAGGGTGATGATTGAGTCACCGCCCGCGATCTTCGGCAGGAGTTCCTTTTTCTGGTCGTCGCTGCCGACGGCCTGGATGAAGGCGCCACCTAACGCGGTGCCAATGTACGGCCCTGGTACGAGTGCCCGTCCGAATTCCTCCAGCAGCACGCAGAAGTCGAGGAAGGTCATCCCGCTTCCGCCGAACTCGTCGTCGATGATCAGGCCCTGCCAACCCTGGTTGGCCATGCCCTGCCAGAGCGCGTCCGTGTAGCCGCGCTCGTCCTCCTCCATGTCCCGGACCAGCTTCTCCGGACATTCCTTCTCCAGGAAATCGCGGGCGAAGTTCTTGAGCATTTCCTGTTCTTCGGAAAGGCCGAGATCCATGTTGTTCTCCTCATGATCAGCGCGTGACTCTGTCAGCGCGCCTGTTCGATGGCGTACTCGCCACCATCTGGGATGGGACGGAAACGAACGCGAGACTATCCGATCGACCGCCTTCTGACCAGCCCCTGAGCACCTGAGAACGCCATCGTTCGTGTCATTCCTGGCCCACGCGGTGATGGACCTTGATGCGCACGACGACACCTTGGGCATCATCCGATTTGTCCGGGTATTCGGGCACCTGCCAGTAGGCCCTGGCCAGATCGTCGAGGAGGGAATAGTCGGCCCCCACGTGGTCCAGTGTCGCTGTTCCCCTCACCTCCACGTAGGTGTAGGGATTGGTGATGTCGCGGGCGCTCACCGCGATCGCCGGATTGCGGATGAGATTCTGCGCTTTCCGCGTCTCCGCGCTGGTCCAGAAGACCACATCATCCCCCTCTCGCTTGATCCAGACCGGGCTGGTCTGTGGAAAGCCGTTCGGGTTGATGGTGGCGATGTGACCGAAGTGAGGCGGGCTCAGCAGATCGCTGATGTCGGCGGGATGAGGTTGGTCGGGTGGCGCTTGGAAGTTGCTGCTGACGACCTTCGCCAACTTGACGCGCACGATCACCCCTTGGGAGTCGTCGCGCTTGTCGGGGTACTCGGGCACATTCATGTAGGCCTGTGTCCGCTCGTCGACGAAGGACCAATCGTCCCGTGGAGTCATTTCCGCCGTGCCGCGCAGTTCCAGGTAGCGATACGGGTTCGCTTCGTCCTGAATACTCATCGACACACGCGGGTCCCGCTGCATGTTCTGGGCCTTGCGATATCTGAGGTCGGTCGCGAAGAGCACGTCGTCGCCGTCCAGTTTCACCCAGATCGGTGACGACTGCGGGCTGCCGTCTGCGTTGATCGTTGCGAGGTGCGCGAAGTGGGGAGCCCCCACCAGGTCGCGGAAATCAGCGGGAATGCTGGCCATTCAATCGTCCTCACTACCCATTCGATCGTCCTCATTGCGAACGGAAGCTGGACTAGCCCATCGTCACGACATGCGTCGGCGTGAGCCGCACGACGACGCGCGTGCCGGTGTCGGTCTCAATCGGGTATTGGCCGTCTCCAACGTAGAGCGGCCAGAGTTCTAAGGGCAGCGCCTTCTCCGGATCGGCCTCGAACGTCACTGGACCGCGGATCTCCATGTAGCGGAACGGATTGGCCGAATCCACGATTGACAGGGAGATGGATGGCGTACGGCGCATGTTCTTCGTCTTGCGTCGCTCTTCGGTGGTGCTGAAGACGACTTGATCGCCGTCAAGCTTCAGCCAGATTGGAGAATTCTGCGGCGAGCCATCCTTGTTGGTGGTCGCCAGGTGCGCCAGGTGGGGCGCGCCGATCAGGTCGATGTGTGTCTGGGGAATTTCGGTCATCTCACCCTTCCTTCCGCGGTATCGTCTTCCGCGCTAACGTCTCGGACCTCGTCATTCGCGTCGCGCTCGTTCGCGCCTCAGCATTTGCTCGCGTTGTCCCTAGCGGGTCTATATCGATGTGTCCCTAGCGGGACAACATTGACGAGTAACCACCAAAGGAAACTTGCTTCGCGTCGGCATGTTGCTCCACGTGGACGTTGACGCACGACGGCTTGCCGCTGGCGAAGGCCCGCTCAATGGCCGGACGGATGTCTTCTGCCTTGGTCACCAGCTCGCCATGTCCGCCCAGAGCGATGACGACTTCGTGGTAGTTCTGGGCGAAGCCCAGCGTGCGCCCCGGCGTGTCGTTGGAGCTGGAGGTCCAGCCCCCGTTGTTGCTGATCACCGCGACGATGGGGAGATCGTGGCGGACCATCGTGTCGAATTCCTGCACGTTCATGAGGAACGATCCATCACCGACGAAGGCGATGACCTGGCGCTCCGGCGCGGCGACTTTGGCGCCCATCGCATGGGGGATGCCGACCCCCATGCAACCGTTGGGGCCGGGGTTGAGACGCGCGCCTTCCGTGTAGGACGGGATCCACTGGCGCGCGAAAGCAAGGGTGGCGTTGCCATCGACCGAGACGATGGCGTCGCGGTCCATGTAGTTGACGATTTCGTTGGCGACGCGCAGCGGATGGATGGGCGAGGTCGACGATTCCGCCACTTCTAGCGACTGTGCCCGGCGGTCGGAGTCCGTCTCTTGCAACGCCGCCGCCCAGTCCGTGGGGCCTTGCAAGCCCTGCTCCTTGGCTTCGGCGGTGAGCTGTCCCAGCGCCGCCTTGGCGTCCGCCGCGATGCCGATATCGACGGGACGGTTGTGCCCGATCTCTGTGCCATCGATATCGACGTGGATGATCTTGACGTCTTCCGCCCAGCGCGGCGGGTGTGCGCTGGAGACGATGAAGTTGAGACGCGTCCCGACGACGAGCGCTACGTCCGCTTCGCGGAAGGCCTTGCTTCGCGCTCCCAGGAAGCAGAGGTCGTGATCCTCGGGGACGACGCCCCGGCCCTGGGGCGTGGTGTAGAACGGAATCTGCGAGGCGTCGATGAACTCACGTAACTCTGCGGAGGCGTCCGACCAGAAGATGCCGCTTCCGGTGAGCACGATCGGCCGTTCGGCCTTGGACAGCAGCTCGATCGCGCGCTTGATGTCGTTGGGATCCGCAATCGGGCGGGAGCGCGTGCCGGGGCGTGGGAAAAAGACTTGCTCGTCATCGACTTTGCGATAGAGGGCGTCGCCCGGTAGATCCAGGTAGGTGGGGCCGGGCTTGCCGTTCTGCGCGTTGCGATAGGCCATGTTGAAGTACTCGGGCATGCGCGCACTCGAGGTAACGCGGCCTGACCAGCGCGTGACCGGCTTCGCCATGGCGAGTTGGTCGTACTCCTGGAACGCGTCTGTGTCATGCGATGGGAAGCCCGCGGCGCCGCCGAGCGCGACCATCGGCACGCAGTCCAGATAGGCGTTGGCGATGCCCGTCAGCAAATTCGTCGTCGCCGGCCCGGATGCGGCCATGCAGACGCCGGGCATCCGCTTGACGCGGGCGTAGCCATGCGCGGCCATCGCCGCCCCTTGCTCGTGGCGACAGTCGATTGTGCGCACGCCGAAGTCGGCGATGAATCCGGCCGTCTCGATGACGGGTCCGCCCATGATGTAGAACAGATCCTCCACGCCCTCGTCGCGGATCTGTTTGGCCAGAAGCTCGCCTCCGGTTTTGTCGACCATCGTGTCCCCCTTTTTTGTCGTTCGTTGCGATCGATTCGGGCGTGGCCCGTGGCAGTTCGCGTCGTTGAGCCGATCCGGGTGTCTAGTCCTCGTAGCGGTAGAGGGTGGGCCGGCCCTCCATGAACGGGCCAATCTTGCCCATCTCCGCTATGGCCTCGGACTTGCCGTGTGCGTCCAGCGCCTCCTGGGAGACCCAACTTTCGACCAACACGAAGGCGTTGGCATCGTCGACGCTCTGGAAGAGGTCGTACATCTCGCAGCCCTCGTCCTCCGCTTTGACCTTGCTGATGCCCGCGCCGGCGGCTTGCTTGAAGTTCTCGGCTTCGCCGTCCTTGCTTGTAAACAGCACGGTCAATCGTTTCGACATCGGTCGTTCCTCCTGGGTGTGGCCATCGTTCTGACGAGTCGCCCGGACGATGCCTCAATGAGTTGGAGCAGTCTTGCCCCGGAGCAAGGGAGCGGTCGCTCCTTTGACGCGGTCCGGGGCCGGTCCGGCCCGGAAAGCTGGGGCATGATAGCGGCTAAGGATTGCCTCAGTCTGCTCTGACGCAGAGGTTGAGCGTCCCGGCACGGCACTACGGGGTGCTACGGGGTGCTACGGGGTGAGGAGGTTGGCGACTTCCTCAAACAGCGGTTCGTCCGGGGCCAGCGCTGAAGCAGCGTTGATATCTGTGATCGACTGTTCGGCTTGGTCTGGCGACAACCAGAACTGTGCCAAGCCGCGGAGAAAGAGCGCCGGGGCGAGATCGGGCCGCACTGCCAGCGCGCGGTTGGTGTAGTCCACGACGTGAGCCGCCACCTGATCCTCCCAGCCTTCGGCCACGGTTCCCGCTGTGACTGGGCCGAACAGATCGATGAGCTCAAAGGCGCCGAAGGTGGCGAGGAACTGCGCGGCTTTGGCGTGCTCACCCGCGAAGACGAGCGTGAGAAATGGATAGCTGGTGTTGGCGGCATCCGCCGCCGCGCCGAGCCTGGCTTCCGCCATCATCCGGATCAAAATCGCATCCCATCTGACGACTTCGCTCTCAGGCTCCAGGCGCTCCGCGAGCTCGATCGCCGCGACGGCGTCGCGCCAGAGGTCGGCCTCCGCCAGGGCGATCGCGAAGTCGACGGTTTCGCGGCTCGCTGCGTCCGGTTCCTCGGTCGGTAGTTCGGCGGACGGATCTTCCGGCAGCGGCTCTAAACCGACGACTACCAGCTTGCTGCCATCCCAGCGGGCGATCTCAAAGCCCACTTCCTGGACCGCGCAGGCGTAGCAGAAGACGTAGGCGTTGGTGCGGTTCAACAGCACCTCGGGGATCCCGTCGTCGTCGAGGTCGATGACTTCGCCGGGGAATGGCGTGGCGGAGTCGCCCGTCAGTCCGACTTGGAGGGTCAGGCCGTCGAACCGGAGCAAGGCGAAGGCGCTGCCATGGGCGCCCACCGCGCCCTGGACCTCGAACCAGAGGTCGTCGCCCCAGGCACTGCCGATGATGGGACTGCTTCGGTCCCCCTCGCGCAGAAGGACTTGTTCCACTGAGTTTTCGAACAGCAGGCTGAAGAGATCTGGATTCAGATCGAGGACCGCAAGCTCGATGAAGCCCCCTGGCACCGCTTCATAAATGGCGAAAACATGTGGCGTGGGGAACGGGATCAAGCCGGTGCTGACGGCGCCGAACAGTGAACGCCCTGCGCGATTCCAGATTGGTGTGGTGGCGAAGCCCTCATGCTCTGGGAATCGCAGTGCGAGCGTATCGCGGAGCTCTGGAGCGGGTTCAGCGTTTGCTGGAGAAACTTTATTCCCTGGGGGGAGAGGATCCGGATCCAAACCGGGTTTGATTGCCTGATCCGTTGGGGACTCAGTCTCCTCGCCTGGTTCCAGAGGGTCGTCCCTTTCCTCTGCGTCGCTGTCGTCACTGTCGATGCCGGGGTCGCCGTCGGAGTTTGCGATCTGGGCTGGATCTGGAGTCTCGACGCGCGGGGTCTCGACGTCCCCGTTCCCGGTCGTGGGGGAGACCGTCTCATCCTGCGCTGAGATGGGAGTGTGATCGCCGTCCGATGAACAGGCGGCGAGCAGCAGGGCCATCGCAATCAAGATGACGGCGGTGGACGTCGCGGGGAACCGAATGGGCACGTGCATGCTCAGCCAGACGTACTGGCCCGCCACCCGGTTCCCGCTAGCTTACGGCAGCGGGACCTGACAGGTTCCCGATGTGCGACTGTCCGCTACGATCCTCGCGCTCCGGCCTGCCGCGAGGGCAGCCGCCGGATGAACGGAGCCAGGAATGCTGGAACGACTTTCAATGGCGGGGAAGAACGTCATCATCACCGGCGCGGGACGGGGCTTAGGCAAACAGATGGCCCTGGCGCTGGCCGACGCGGGAGCGGACATCGTGTGTGCGGCCCGCACGCCGGAGCAGATCGAGGAGACCGCCACGGAGATCCGTGAGCGGGGCCGTCGGGCGCTCGCTATCCCCACGGACGTGGCGTCGTCAGACGCTGTTGACCTTCTCGTTCAGACTGCGATCGAGGAGTGGGGACGTATCGATGTGATGATCGCCAATGCGGGAGGCGGTGGCAAAGCTTCGCTGAAGGACGTCACCGAGATCTCCAACGAAGATTGGTACGACACGGTCGATATCAATTTCTCCAGCGTGTTCTTCTGTTCGCGGGCGATCATTCCCCATTTCCGTGAGCAAGGCGGCGGGGTCATCATCAACGTCGCCTCTGGCACCGGGATGCGTGGCGACCCGCGCCTCATTGTCTATGGCTCGTCGAAGGCCGGAGTCGTGACGTTCACGATGTCGGTCGCGAACCAAGTGGCGCGCGACAACATCCGCATCAATTGCATCGTCCCCGGCTTCGTTTTGCAGAAGACGCTGGAGTCCGAAGACGAGATCAGCGCGACTCGCAGCCGGGGCCGCTTCATCCCCACCCAGCGTGTCGGCGAGGCTTGGGAGCTCGGCCCGCTCGCCTTGTATCTGGCCTCCGACGCGTCGTCGTATCTCACCGGCGAGGCATTTGTCATCGACGGCGGTGGCCTGGCGGGTGGGTTCGCCCCCAGCGGCTGGGACGTTACTGCTGGTGTTGGTGGATTGGGGAGCTAATCATGGCGGCACAGAATCCCGTTGTTCCCCCCAAGGTTGCCGACGGCAAGCTGCGCGGCTTCGATCTGACCGGCCGCCGCGCGATCATCTACGGAGCGGAAACGTCCGTCGGCCGCGCCCTCGTCGAGACGTTCCGAGAAGCGGGAGCGACCGTCGGTGTGACCAGCGCGAGTTCCCAGGGCGACGCGCTCTTCGCACTCAAGAAGGTCGCGGCGGGTGGCCCGTCCGAGGCCGTCGACCTGGGCAACGGCACGAACGTCCAGGTGGCCACCAAGAAGCTCGTCAAAGACTTGGGGGGGCTCGATATCGCCGTCGTCGCTCCCGACACTTATCTGGCACAGCCCCTAGCCAAGACTTCCGATGCCGACCTCGCGACGGTGATCAGCGGCAACCTCACGGCAACCTACAACGCCTTTCGCAGCGCTTCCAAGGAACTCGCCGGCAAGACCGAGGACGGGCGTCTGCTCGCGGTCCTCTCTGGTTTGGCGCTGCGTGGTCTGCCGAACGTCTCCGCCTATGCCGCGGCACAAGCGGGAGTCATTGGCCTTGTCCGCGCTCTCTCGCAAGAGCTGGGGGGACGGGGAGTGACGACCAACGCGCTCGTGGCGGGCTGGATGCTGGAGACGCCGGGCCGGGGTGCGGATGAGATTAACGACAACCTCTTGCAGCGCTACATCCCTGCGCGTCGTTTTGGCAGGCCCGAAGATCTGGCGCTCCTCGCGGTCTACCTCTGCTCCAATGCGAGCGGCTACGTGAATGGTCACGTCGTCTCCGTGGATGGCGGGGCCTTGAAGCACCTCTAGCCTCCCGAGATGCCCGGTCGATCAGTGGCGGCCTGCTCGACGCCAGAGGCCGGCGCGTTAGACTCTGCAACGCAAAACCGGTCGGGATCGAACCCAGGGGCCGCTCACGACGCGCCCCGGGCGCCGCGGCTTGGACGAAACAGAGGACCTGCATATGCCCCCGCTTGAGTACGAGAACCTGAATTACGAAGTCAAAGACGGCAAGGCCTACATCACCCTCAACCGGCCGGAGAAGCTCAATGCGCTCTCCTCCGCTCTACAGGAGGAAATCAGCCACGCGATGTGGGAGGCGGACAACGACACGCGCGTCCATGTCGCCATTCTCCAAGGCGCCGGGCGCGCCTTCTGCGCGGGCTACGATCTGACGCCCGCCCCAGCCGACACGAACGAGACATACGCCGAGATCTACCGTTCCCGCGTCAGTTTCGAGGATGATGCCTGGCGCTTGGAGCAAGCCCAACGTCAGCGCATGGCGATCTGGGACATGCACAAGCCCGTCATCGGCCGCATCCACGGCTATTGCCTGGCAGGGGGCACCGACCTCGTACTGCTCTGCGACATCATCATTGCGGCGGATGACACGGTGATCGGTTTCCCGCCCGTCCGCGCCATGGGGACGCCCCCCGCGCACATGTGGCTGTATCACGTAGGGCCCCAGTGGGCGAAGCGGATGCTGCTCACCGGCGACAGCATCACCGGCGCCGACGCCGCCAAGATCGGTCTCGTCTTGCAAGCGGTGCCCTACGACGACCTCGACACGGTCGTGGAGGAGCTGGCCGACAAGATGGCGATGATCGACGTCGACCTGCTGGCGTCGCAGAAGCGCATCGTCAACCTGGGGCTGGAGATGCAGGGTGCTCGCACACTGCAGCGCCTGGCTGCTGAGAACGACGCCCGCGCTCACCTGGCGCCGTCCGTCAAGGAGTTCGGAAAGATCTCCCGCGACCAAGGGCTCAAGGCTGCTTTGGAGTGGCGAGACACCAAGTTCGGCGATGGGCGCGCCACTCCTGACTACCAAGCCCGTAAGGAAGAGCAGGCCGTTCGCGCCAAGGCCGCGAGGGCGTAGTCGGTTGTTCGCGCCAAGGCCGCGAAGGTATAGCGCGAACGGGGGGCGTGGGCATGACCGTCCTCGATAACTTCCGTCTCGACGACCGTGTCGTGATCCTGACCGGCGCCGGCCGTGGCTTAGGCCGGGCCATGGCGTTGAGCTTCGCCGACGCCGGCGCGCACTTAGTTTGCGCTGCGCGGTCCTCCAATGAGATTGATGAGACGGCGGCCTTGGTCGTGGAGAAGGGGCGGCGTGCGATCGCCGTTCCGACCGATGTGGCCGACTCCGACGCCGTAAACCGGCTGATCCACGCGACGCTCGAAGAGTTCGGCAAGGTGGACGCCCTGATCAACAACGCTGGGGGAGGTACGCCCGGCATGGGCAAGACGCTCCCGGAGATCGACGACTACGAGTGGCGGACGGGGATCGACGTCAACCTCTCGTCGCAGTTCTTCTGTGCCCGGGCCGTGATTCCACACATGATCGAGGCTGGACACGGGCAGATCGTCAATGTCGCCTCCGGGTTCGGACTGCGCGGCGGCCGCGACAACTACATGTATGTGGCGGCGAAAGCGGCCGTCGTCAATCTGACGCGTTCACTGGCCGTGACCTACGGGGAGCAAGGGATTCGGGTCAACTGCATCGCGCCCGGCATCTTTCCGCATACGTCCGAGGCGGAGGAGCGTTGGCGCGGTGGCAAGTACATTCCCGTGGGCCGGGTTGGCCGCGCGTGGGAGATGGGGCCGCTGGCCGTCTTTCTGGCCTCCGATGCGGCCGCCGGCATCAACGGCGAGACGATCGCCCAAGACGGGGGTGGGCTTGCCGGGGGGATTGGCCCGACCGGCTGGGAGCCGATGATCCCCCTTGCGGATGGGATCGTCTCGTGAGCCCGACACCGGATCCCGTGCCGCCCGATGCCCCGTTCGGCCTCGATGGCCGCACCGCCTTCGTGATCGGGGCAGGACGGCCGTTAGGCCGGGCTATCGCCAATGCGCTGGCCGAGGCCGGTGCCGATGTCGCGATCGCCGGGCTCACGGATTCGTCCCAGGAAGTCGTGCAGGTCAACTCCGTCGCCAATCAGATCTGGTCCCTCAACCGCCGTAACATTCCGATCGAGATAGACGCCCGCGACCCGGTGTCAGTCGAAGCAGCGATCCAGCGCATCGATGATGAATGGGACCACCTCGATATCCTGGTCAACGCGCAGGATCTCGTCTTCGCGAAACCGTTCCACGAGACCTCGTTGGAGGAGTGGGGCGCGACCCTGGCGGCCAATCTCAGTTCCGTCGCTTTGAGTTGTCAGGCCGCCGGTCGGCTCATGATGCGGGACGGCTTTGGCCGCATTATCAACATTGTCACGGTGCCGGCCGAGCGCGGCGTGAGCAACATGGCGGCGTATGCGGCCGCCAAGGGAGGGGCGGAGTCGCTGTCGCGGGCGCTCTCGCAGGAGTGGGCACGCGAGGGCATCGCGGTCAACTGTATCCAGATCGGCTTCTATGAAGACCAAGCGGGCATCGGCGATGATCCAGCGATCGCGGAGCAACTGGCCAAGATGTTGCCTTCCAAGGCGTTAGTGAAGAGCGACGACGTGACCGGGCTGGTCGTCATGCTGGCGAGCGACTCGGGCTTCATCACCGGCCAGACGATTCGCCTCGATGGCGCGGCGACGGCGCGCGTTTAAGGCGACCGCTAGGCCACATCCGAACGCCCCCGGCGGAACTCGATCAGATCGAGGTTGAGTTCTTGTTCGAGGCAAGTGGGGCAAATGCCATGGCTCGGAGGGCCGGTCCCGGCGTTGAGCACCGTCTTGCACCAGGCGCAAATCACCGGAGCGCCATGCTTGCCCGTTTGGACTCGCCGGTTGGAGTCTGGGCCCTGAGGCTTTGGCGTCGCCATCGTGCCTCACTCCTGTCGATCTCTGGCCCCGAAGATGGCCGGACGTCGCCTGGCGCGATTCGCCCGACAGAGTGAGAATCGCCCACTGACCGTGGCGGCCGTATCAGGTGTTTCGCTAATCCCGGTCTGGGATCACCTCCATGGGTTCCCTGGTCGAACCAGCGGTGTCTAGATAGAACGGTGCTCCTTGTCGGAGATCTTCCTAGGTATGCCGCCCCATGTCCGGCTCTGTGCCAATCACGCCCGCCGCTTCGAGCGCCGCGAGTTCCGCGGCGCTCTGCCCCAGGAGTTCACCGAACACGTACTGGTTGTGCTCCCCGAAGTTCGGGGCGGGCAGGCGAACATGCGCCGGATTCGATGTCAGAACCCAGGCTGGTCCCTCCATCTCCCACGTCCCTGCATCGGGATCGCTGACGGATTCCCAGAAGCCCCGGGCGCGGAGCTGCGGACTCGCGGTCAGATCCTGCACCGAGAGCACTGCGCCTGCGGGCACCCCCGCCGCCTGTAGCTCCTCCATGGCCGCCATCTTGTCGCGGCCCTGTGTCCACGCGGCGATCGGGGCGGCCAGGGTCTCCTGGTTTCGATATCGATCCGCCTCGGTCGCGAAGCGCGGATCTGTGGCCAGGTCCGCTTCGCCGATCACGGCGCAGAGCGCCACGAACTGTGCATCCGACTCGCAGGCGATGGCGACCCAGGGGTCGTCTTCCTCATCGCGTGACTGACACGGGTAGACACCGTGGGGCGCGTGGAAGGGATGTTTGTTTCCGCGTGGCCCAGGCGTCTCCTGCGACATGGAGTAGCCGACCATCTGTTCGCCCACGAACGCACTCAGCGCCTCCCGCTGCGCGAGGTCGATGTATTGGCCGCGTCCCGTCCGGTTCCGGTAGTGCAGCGCCAAGGCCACGGCCCCCGCCGCCGCCGTCCCCGCCATGGGATCGCCGAACGAGATGCCCGTCTTCTGCGGCTGTTCGCCTTCATATCCCGTCAGTGAAACGACCCCGGCCAGCTGCTCCACATTCGTGCCATAGGCCACGTAGTCGCGCTCCGGGCCGGTCTTTCCGTGTCCTGGCATGGAGACCATGATGATGTCGGGATTCACGGTCCGCAGCGCCTCGTAGTGGAGTCCCAGCCGGTCCATGACCTCGGCCCGGTAGTTTTCCATGACCACATCGCACTGCTTGACCAGCTCCAGGAAGAGCTCTTTGCCGCGGGGATGGCGGAGATTTAGAGTCGCCCCGTACTTGTTGCGGTTGTTGTGGTTGAAGTAGGCCGACTTGTTGTAACGACGCTCCGTCTCCGGCGGCAGGCTGCCCAGACCCCGGAGTTGATCCCAGACCTGTACGGATTCGATCTTGATGACTTCGGCGCCCATGTCGCCCAGGAGCCGCGTCGCGTAGGGTCCTGCCCAAACCATCGTCAGATCTGCGACGCGAATCCCTTCGAGGGGAAGCTGCTTCGACATCAGATCACTCCCTCCCCGCGCAACTCGTCGATCCGCGTCTGGTCGAATCCGGCCTCCGTCAGAATCGTTACCGTGTGTTCCCCCAAGAGCGGGGCGCGGCCAAACCGCGCCGGCGTCTCCGACATCTGGAAGGGCGGACCGACGTAGGTCAGAGGCCCGGTCTCTGGATGGTCGATCGTTTGCAGGAATCCACGGGACTGGAGCTGCGGGGAGTCCATCAGATCTTGCATGTCGTGGACGTAGGCGATCGGACCGCGGGTCTCGCCGGCGCGCGCGTAGACTTCCTTCTTGTTTTGGCCAGCGGCCCAGGCGTAAAAGATGCCCATCAGCTCGTCGTTGTTTTCGATCCGCGCGGCCTGCGTGGCGAAGCGTGGATCGTCGCCCAACTCCGGCATCCCGATCGTCTCCAGCAGCGGCAGCCAGTTACTCGCCATGGCATGGATGCCGATCTGTCCGTCCGCGCAGGGGTAGATGCCAATGAACGACGCCATGATGTTTCCGCGTCGCATGCTGGAGTCCGTGCCCAAGTAGCACCAGTACGGCATCGCGCCTTCCAAGACAGAGGCCTGGCATTGCATGGCCCCCACGTCCACGTGCTCGCCCTCTCCATGCAAGGACGCCCCCAGCGTCGCGATGGCCGTTGCTGAGAAGGCGTTGAGGCCCGCTTGATGGTCGGACATGTAGCCGCCGTTCTTCAGCGGCTCACGGTCGGGGCTGCCGGTCATGTGCATCTGACCACCGGTGGCGAACTCCACCAAGTTTGGCCCCTCGTAGGTCGCATATGGTCCCGTCTGACCGAACGGGGTGACGGATGTCATGACCAGCTTCGGGTTCGACTCCACCAGGCTGCCCCAGCTCAATCCCCGCGCCTCCATCGTGCCCGGCTTGGTGTTTTCCACAATCGCGTCGGCTGTGGCGGCGAGGGCGCGGAAGACCGCTTGTCCAGATGGCGTGTCCAGGTCCAGCGTCAGGCTGCGCTTGCTCGTGTTCAGGGCCAGGAACAGCGCCGACCGTTCGGGATGTGGCTCCTGATCGGGGAAGGGTCCGTGTCGCCTGGCGGGGTCGCCGGTGGCGGGCTGTTCGATCTTGACGACGTCCGCGCCGTAGTCCGCGAGCAGCTTCGCAGCGAAGGGCGCCGATACGTTCGTCCCCACCTCCAAGACCCGTAGCCCGGTCAGCGCCATCTCCGCCGAGGTGTCACTCGTCATTGCAGGCACGTCATCTTGTTGGCTCTTTCCCGCTGGCGACCCCGGCGGTTCTCGCCAACGTCTCCGTCGCTCTATGCTCCAGCGCATGGTTCAGATGCCCGACACCGAGATCGCGGAAGAGGTGGCCTCCAGTTCCGACCTGGAGAAGCTCTACCACCTCATCCTGCTCGACGACAACGACCACACGTATCAGTACGTCGTCGAGATGCTCGGGCGCATCTTCGGCTATGGCAAGGACAAAGCGTTCACCCTCGCCGCGCTCGTCGACGCGCAAGGACAGGCGATCGTCGAAACGGTCGAGCGCGACGTCGCACGGCGGCACCAGCGCCTGGTTCACTCCTTTGGCGCCGATCCCCGCATCACGCACTCGGCGGGCAGTATGTCGGCCATCCTGGAACAGGCACCCTGACGTAGATCACCTGAACCGCACACCGATTCCGGGCACGCCTCCAGCGGAGCCGAACCCGAAACCCCTGGAGGCACGCAATGGTGGATGAAGCTTTGCTCAAATGGCGGCAAGGAAAGGACGCGGCTTTCGCCCAAGAGGGACAGTCGCCGCTCGGCCCCGAAGCGATCAGCCAATTCGAAGGGTTGCGCTACTACGACGCCAATCCCGCTCTGCGCTTTGAGGTGACGATCTCGCCCTACGATCAGATCGACTCAGTCGAGATGGAGACGAGCACCGGACAGCCCGCGACCTACGAGCGCTACGGCCAGGTTGCATTCAGCGTGGATGGACAAGCCGTCGCACTCACTGTTTTCCGCGACCCGCAACAAGCAGGCTGGTTCCTCCCCTTTCGGGACGCCACCAGCGGCGGCGAGACCTACGGAGCCGGACGCTACGTTGAGCTGGAGGAAGAGGGCAGCGGGTTCGTCCTGGATTTCAACTACGCCTACAACCCGTTCTGCGCCTACAGCCCCGATTGGGTCTGTCCCGTGCCGCCAGCGGAGAACAGGCTGGCCGTTGCGATCGCGGCGGGGGAGAAGACCTTTTCATGATCGGTGCTAGTTGAAAGCCGGAATGACCTCTGCCGTCCACGCCTCCAGCGCTTCCCAGTCCAGTGGCGGGCGCACCGCGATCAACACCCGCGCCATGCCCGCCCGCTCGTAGCGGCCCACCTGGTCGATCGCCTCGTCCGGTGTCCCCAGGATGATGCCCTTGCCCCGCACGAAGCTTGCCCGCTCCCCCCAGGCGTCGACGAAGTGGGCTTCGGCGCGCGGTCGATCTGCTTCCGTCGGCGCCAAATGGAACGAGAGGTTCACATTCCGCTCAATTGCCGCTGGGTCCCGGCCCTCCCGCTCGCACCACTCGTCGAGAACGCCGCCAAGCCGCGCGACTTCCTCCGGTGATGTGTAGGGCGAGTTCCATCCGTCGGAGTGCCGCGCCGCGATCCGTAATGTGCGCTTCTCGCCGTTTCCGCCCACCCAGATTCGAGGATTCGCTTGCAGCGGCTTTGGATCGCAGGTGGCGGCGTCGAGTTGGAAATATTCGCCCTGGAAGGTGGCTTCCGGCATCGTCATCAGCATCCGAATCACCTGGATACCCTCTTCCAGGACATCCAACCGCTTCCCGATCCCAGCGAAGGGGATCCCGTATCCGCGGTACTCCTCCTCGTGCCAGCCAGCCCCGAGCCCAATCTCTAGCCGACCTTCCGAGAGATGGTCGATGGCTGACAGCGCCTTCGCCAGTACGGCGGGGTGACGGTAGTTCATGCCGAGCACCAACTGCCCGAGCCGGGCGTGCTCGGTGTCGCAGGCAAGGGCCGCCAGGCAGGCGAGGCACTCCAGGTAGCCGCCGCGCTTCTCGGTCTGCGGCGACTCAATGAAGTGGTCCGAGACATCAATCCAGTCGAACCCGGCGGTGTCCGCCCAGCGCCACAACTTGCGCAGTTCTGGCATTTCGATGTTTTGTTGGATCAGATGCAGGCCGAACTTCATCGCCCGGACCGTTCCCTGGGGCTGTGCATTGCTAGGCCAAACAACGCAACGGCTTGCCGCCGTTGTACTCGATCATCCCGGCGAAGGCGGTTTGCACGTCGATCGCCGCGCCGCGTTCCTCGCCTCGTAGCTCCGAGTAGGCGCGATGCAGATTGCCGACGATGCGCTCGGCATCATGCCACTCGGCGAACGCACCAAGGTCGGTGTCGCGAGCGACGCCCAGCGGGTCGGCGTCCGCTTCGAACCCCGCCTTGGCGGTGTCCCAGATGAACTCCAAGTACGACTTCACCGCGTCGATCGACTCCGGGCCGCAGATGGGGCCGTGTCCGGGCACGATCGTCTCCGCGCCTAGCGCGCGCAACCGTTCCAACGCTTCCAGCCAGCCGCCGATCGACCCGGCCAGCGCGAAGGGGGTGCCGTTGTTGAAGATCAGGTCGCCGGCGATCAGTACCTTGCGCTCGGGAAGCCAGACCACGACATCGGTCATGGTGTGCGCCGGTGAGACGTAGATGAGCTGCATCTCCAAATCATCCACGTAGAGGGATAGTTCGTCGTCGAACGTGATCGACGGCGACTCCACTTCGATGTCACCCCAATCCACCGAGGGGAAGATGCCTTGTGCGCCACGCAGGGCGCCGCCGCGTCCTGCCTCGATCTCTTCCCGGCAGCGTGTGTGCCCCACGATCGCCGCCTCGGGCCGGAAGACGAAGTTTCCGAAGACGTGATCGAGATGCGCGTGGGTGTTGATCAGCGTCCCCACCGGATTCGCCGACGTCTTCGCGATGGCCGCTTTGAAGTCCCGCGACCGACGCTCCGTCGCGCAGGCGTCGATGGCCGTGACACTGTTGGCGCCGACGACGAAGGCCGGGTTGTTCAAGCACCAGCTGCCATCGAGCTGGATGTAGGCGAAGACACCTGGGCTGACCTCCTCCACGGTCGGTGGTGGCAGCACGGCGTCGGCGGGGATCTGTTCGCTGGACATCGGGTCGTGGTCCTTCCGGATGCAAATCACGCGCATCGGGCGCCGGCGTTCTTGTCGCGCCGCAGGATACCCTGCGCGCACCTGACCCGCCTGAGCAGCGAGAGGACTGGCGCCATCGACACCTACGGCCAACTCTGCACCGAGTACTACGACATCGATAAACCCGCCGCTCCCCCGGACGCGCTGGCCTTCTATCTCGATCATGCCCGGCGCGCTGGTGGTCCCGTCCTGGAGCCCATGTGCGGCACGGGTCGCTTCCTGGTCCCGATGCGCGAGGCGGGCCTCGACATCGATGGTGTCGATGCCTCGCCGCAGATGCTGCAAGCCTGCCGGGCCAAGTGTGCCGATCTCGGCCTCGACGTCGACCTGCGCGAAGGCCTGTTCGAGGACCTCAGCCTGCCGCGACTCTACGCCCATGCCTTTATCCCCGCCGGATCCTTCAGCCTGCTCAGCATCGATAGTGCGCGGACCGCGCTCGAACGGCTCCACGCGTGTCTGTTGCCGGACGCCACCCTCCTCATCGATGTCCTCACGGGCACCGAGTATCGGCCCGGTCGGTCGCGTTGGATGGGGTCATGGGTCGAGCGTGCGGACGGTGCTCGCATCGTCCTCTCGATCCTGGGCAACTACGAACCGACGACGCGAACACTCGCAATGCTGAACAAGTACGAGCTCTTTGATGGCGGCCAGCTCGTCCGGACCGAGTTGGAGGAGTTGGCCCAGCAGTTCTATTCGCTCGCGGAGTTCACTGACCTCGCCGAGACGGCTGGCTTCTCCGCGGAGGACGTCGTCGAAGACTTCACCGGCGCCCTAGCCACAGACGCTGCGGTTTCTCTCCAGGTCCGCTGCCGCCGCGCGTGAGCCCCTTCTCGGTTACGCTCGTCGCCGCTACCAGCATGGACGCTGACCCAGCCCAACCAACTAGGTTGCTGAACCAGAAGGAGACTCCTGATGGCACTGCCTCGCGAACTCGCTCTCACGGACGATCAGCTCGACGAGATCATGGGCGCCACCTGGAACATGCGGATTGCGACGCTCGGCCCCGGGGCGCGAATCAATCTCACGCCCATGTGGTTCGGCTGGGCGGGTGGCAAGATCTACTTCTACGGGCGTGGGCAGAAGATCGTGAACCTGCGCCGCAGCCCGGACTGCTCGGTGCTTGTGGACAAAAACGAGAAGTTTCCCGAATTGCAGGGCGCCATGTTCCAAGGACGCGCACAGGTCTTGGAGAACGCGGACGACGAAGAGTCCGACCCCCACTTGGCGGAGATCCGGGGTTTGATGGGCGCCAAATATTCCGACGGGCATCCCGAGCGTGATGATGAGACCCCTCCGCTCAACAACTCCACCGCGGGTGGACGCAACCGGCGCTGGGTCGTTATCAGCCCCGACCGCCGCGTGACCTGGGACAACTTCAAGCTCAGCCAACTCAAGCGCTAAGCGACGAGGGCTCAGTGTGGGGCCTGATTCAGGAGACGCCGTGGTGCGGCTCACGTCTGACCACGCTTCGCATCGCGAGAGTGCGTTGACCGGCGTTTCGCCGGAGGCGCTCATCGTCGTCTCTGCGATCTCGCTCTATGCCGGAGCTGCGGTCGCGGTATCCCTCTTCGACTATCTGCAGCCTCAGTCCGTTGCCTGGATACGCGTCGCGGGCGCAGCCCTGTTGCTACTCGCTTGGCGTCGCCCCTGGCGCGCTTCGTGGACGCGGGAGCGCCTGCTCTGGGCGGCGGCCTTCGGCGCGACGCTCGCGGTCATGAACTTGATGTTCTATCTCGCCGTAAAGCAGCTACATCTGGGTACCGCCGTCGCCATCGAGTTTCTGGGGCCGATTAGCGTCGCGGTCTTCTTCTCGCGTTCGCGGCGTAACGCCTTGGCGCTTGCCGTGGCGATCGCGGGAGTGGCCTTGCTCAGTGAGGTCAGCGCCTCTGGCCAACTCGAGGGCGTCGGCTTCGCGCTCGTTGCCGCGACGCTCTGGGCGGGCTACATCCTGCTCGGTTCCCGCGTCGCGACGCAGGGAGCCGCACTCGATGGGCTTGGCCTTGGCATGTTCGTGGGCGCTCTGGTGATCGCCCCCGCGGGCCTGCCTTGGATCGAACCAGTTCTCGATCGGCCTTGGCTGATTGCGGCCGGCGTGGCTGTTGGCTTGCTCTCCAATGTCGTCCCGTATGGATTGGACCAAGTCGCCTTCCGGCGGGTGCCGCCGGGCCGCTTCGCCTTGCTGCTGGCGCTGCTTCCTGCCACCGCGACGTTGGCCGGGTTCATCGCACTGGGACAGGTCCCGTCTCCGGCCGAAACCGTGGGGATCGCACTGGTCATCACCGCCATCGCGATTCGAGACCGCGCGGGGGAGAGCGTCGTCGCCTAGCGCAGGGAACTTCGCCACTGCCCGAAGGCCACTGCCCGAAGGCCACTGCCCGAAGGCCACTGCCCGAAGGCCACTGCCCGAAGGCCACTGCCCGAAGGCCACTGCCCGAAGGCCACTGCCCGAAGGCCGCTCCCCGCCGTCGTTGTTGAGGAGGCGGTGCTTAGCGTGCCTGCCACTTCGGGTCCCGCTTCTCCGCGAACGCGCGCGGCCCCTCTTTGGCATCCTCTGAGTTCAGCACCGACCGGTTCACCCATTCCCCTACCCGGTACGACTCATCGATCTGCAACTGCCGCCACTGCTGCCCCATGAACTTCGACCCTTCCACCGCCAGCGGCGCGTTCGCGCCGATCATCTCGGCGATCTCCACGGCACGCGGCATCAGGGCGTCTGGCTCAAGGACCTCTCGTACCAAGCCCATACGCAGCGCGTCGTCGGGCTGCACACGGTCAGCCGTCAGCATCAGGTACATCGCGTCGCCAAAGGGCACGAGTCGCGCCAGGTGATGGATGGCATAGCCCGGCAAGATTCCGCGTTTCACTTCGAACAATCCGAAGTAAGCCTCGGTCGAACAGATCCGGATGTCGCAGTCCAGGGCGCGCTCAAGGCCGCCGGCCAGGCAGAGGCCGTTCACGGCGGCGATGATCGGCTTCGGGCAGCGCGAGAACGGCATCGAGGCGTTGAGGTCGAAACCCCTGGGATAGGGAGCGTCGCCTCGAGCTTGATTGCGTGCGTTCATCTCCTTGAGGTCGGCCCCTGCGCTAAAGGCCCGGCCCGTGCCGGTCACCACACCAGCCCGCATTTGGGTGTCGGCGGTGAAGTCAGCCAGCGCCTCGTGCAGTTCCGGCATCATCGTTCCGCCCAGCGCGTTCAGGCGCTCTGGGCGGTTCATGGTGAATACGGCGTAGTGCTCGTGCTTGTCGTACAGCAGGTCCGGCATCGGCATCTCCGATCAGTCCATTCGTCCATCAGTCGATCAGGCAAGTAGCGAGTGGGCGCACAGTCTCGCACGACTTGATCGCTTTCTGGGGAGCAGGAGGAAATGCTAGTAGCCGACCCGCTGTCGCGACCGGGCGTCGAAGAGCATCACCAACAGGGCCAGCGCTGCGAAGCCAATCGCGACGCCGATCAGGGAATGCTCCCAGGCTGAGCTCAGGTCGTTGCTCTGACTGATCGGGATCAGGATCGCGCCCATCATCAGCGCGAGCCAAACCTGCAGCCAATGCCGGACGTACTGGGCGAGGAACTGCACCGCGAGGCCCACGACGATGGCCACGTTGACGACGATCAGCAGATGCACATCTTCCAGCCGGCTCCAGCCGCCGCGCTGCTCTCCAGTCAGCTCGTTGATCACGACCGAATCGCCGCCACGAACCGCCAGGAACGCGGCGACGAACGCAAACGCGACAAAGCCACCGATCAAGGGCTTCAAGGTCCGCGCGCCCTGCCACGCGAAGCCGAGCGTCTTAAACGACGGATGGCTCTGGCGAGAATGTTCGTAGCCTCGGAATCCGCTCTCGTCAGCCATTACCTGCTCCGCTAGTTGATCGGCAGTTGCCGTCCGTCGATCTAACTAATCGACATTGGCTATCTCGTCGCTCTAGTTG
>Ga0114996_10001774_pt1 | contig 28566 bp, 28 predicted proteins | sample ArcticOcean_MG_C_4_FD_87039 | JGI IMG/M metagenome (GOLD analysis project Ga0114996, IMG submission 87039) | Marine microbial communities from western Arctic Ocean - ArcticOcean_MG_CB4_134 | ecosystem: Environmental > Aquatic > Marine > Oceanic | place: Arctic Ocean: Canada Basin | collected... | reverse complement strand
AGTGAGCCATCCACGGAACCACGGCCCGTATTCGTCCGCACGAGATGGGAAGGTAGCTGCGTGGGCCGAAGCCGCCTCCGATGAGCAGATCACCGGCCATGCATCCATGTATTCACGCAACCGTGCCGGCATTTTGACCGGGACGATCTCTGCCCCAAGGCTCTCCATCAGACGCACGCTATCTGCGATAGCGTGCGCGATTTCCGGTTCGAGATCATCTGAGGCGTAACGCTCGTCGAAGCCAATCTTGACGCCTTTGACCCCGAAACCGAGCGACGCCGTCATATCCGGAACCGGCTGAGGGAGCGTAGTCGGGTCGTTGGCGTCCAGGCCGGCGATCGCCTGTAAGACGATCCCTGCATCGGCGGCGGAGCGCGTGAGTGGCCCGACGTGATCGAGCGATTGTGCGAGGTCCATCACTCCGTATCGACTGACCAGTCCCCACGTTGGCTTCAAACCGACGGTCCCGCACGCGGCTGCCGGGTACCGGATGGAGCCGCCTGTATCGCTGCCGAGCGTACCGAACGCCAGACCCGCTGCGGTTGCGACGCCCGATCCACTTGAGGATTGCCCGGTCCAGTGACCGTCTTTCCAGGGGTTCTCCGGGATGTCCAGCTTCGGGTTATAGCCGCCCATCGCTCCCTCGGTCAGATTGAGCTTGCCAAGCATCACGGCCCCGGCATCGTTCAGCCGCGTTACGACCGTGGCGTCATATTCCGGAACGTGATCGGCGAAGACGGCACTGCCGCCCATGGTCCGCACGCCGGTCGTGAAGCAGAGGTCTTTCACAGCGATGGGAATGCCGTGGAGCGGGCCGCGGTAGTTGCCGGCCGCTATTTCGTCATCGGCGGCACGCGCCTGAGCACGAGCGCTGTCAGCCATCACGGTGGCATACGACTTCAGGTGGCCGTCGAGCTCCTCAATTCGCGCCAGTTGCGACTCAGTAAGTTCCACCGACGACAGCTTGCCGTCTCGAACAAGCGGGGCCAGTTCTGAGATGGTTTTGTAGTGCAGTTCATTACTCATTTGGACCTCTACTCGAACCCGGCTGGCTTCTTGTCAGCCCAGGGACTTGCATCTTCAAACGCCTTCGAGGCCGCCAGCACCGTCTCTTCATCGCCCCAACGTCCGACGATGTGAAGTCCGATCGGCAGTCCGTCGCTTGAGAACCCGGCTGGAGCGGTGGCCGCCGGGTTTCCGCACATGTTGAACGGGTAGGTGAACGGCGTGAATCCCCAGAGCTTGTCGGGCACAGACTGGCCGCCGATCACGTCCGGGTGTTCCCCGACCTTGAAGGCCGGCGTCGCAAGCGTCGGCGTGAGCAAAAGGTCGTAGTCCTTGAAGAACTCTTGAACGTAGTGGCGGTAGAACTCCAGCCGGGAGTAGGCGTCCCATAGCTCTTTGCCGGTGACCTTCTGGCCGCCTTCGAGTCCATCCCGAAGGTAGTCGGTCAACAGCTCCCGTTGCTCAAGCAGATGTCCGTTGGTTGAGAATGTGCGGCAGCGCCAGATGGTCATCAGCAGGTCGAACATCGCCTCCGGGGAGTCAATCTTGAAGCCGGGCTCCTCGACTGTCGCGCCCATTGCTTCGAACGACTTCGCAGCCTTCCCGACAACTTCTCGCACCTCTGGATCTACCGCCACTCCGCCGATATCTGGTGAGTAGGCGATACGTAGGCCCTTCACGCCTTTGCCAAGAGCAGCGATGTAGTCCGGCGGCTCTTCCTGGATGGTCAGGTGCTCGGCGTCTGGATGCGGTCCTGCGAGAACCTGAAGCATCGTGGCCGCATCGGTAACGTCCCGTGCCAGAGGCCCGACGTTGGAGTAGTTGAACCAGTGCCAGCTATCGATCCCCACCGAGTAGCGTGGAACCCGCCCCTGCGTCGCCTTGATGCCGTAAACGCCACACAAACCCGCGGGGATGCGTATCGATCCAGCGCCGTCGCTGCCCTGCGCCAGCGGTGTGATGCCCGCAGCAACAGACGATCCCGCCCCGCCACTGGATGCTCCGCTTGTGCGCTCGATATTCCAGGGGTTCCGGCAGGCGTCGCCTAGCCGGTTCTCGTTTGTGCCGATATGGCCATACTCGGAAGTATTGGTCTTCCCGAGGATTACGGCGCCGGCGTCCTTGATGCGTGTCACCGCCAGCGAGTCCTCGTCGGCGATACGGTCTGTGTAGATGAGCGAGCCTGACGTGAACCGGACGCCTTTCATCGGCTCCAGGTCCTTGATAGAAGTCGGCACGCCATGAAGTGGTCCCAGATCATCGCCGTCCATGACCGCTTGCTCGGCGGCGCGTGCTGTCTCAAGCGCCTCTTCTGGAATTACGGCCAGGTACGCATTTAGCTGACCGTTGAACTTGTCGATTCGGTCCAGCGCCGCCTGTGTGACCTCAACGGGCGATATCTCACGCTTGGCGATCATCTCCCGCAGTTGGTGCGCGGGCGTCCAGGCTAGTTCGGCATTGGCGTCAGGCATGGCTCTCTTTTCCAGTTATTGGTGCTGGTTGGCTGCGCCATTATGTAGCGCGCGCAGCCCAAGCGGAGAGCCAGTCCATGAACGACCAGTATTCCCGGGGCTACGCTCCGGCGGCGGCAGGTTGCGGCGCGTACGCAGTACGCAGGTCTGCTTCCTGGAATATCAACGGCTTTTCGCCACGGGCGTAGTCGTACAAAGCGGCTTTGAAGATGCCCTCCATCGCCTGTACTCCACCGATGCCGATAGCGAAGACAACCACGCCGATCGGAATTCCAATGATCGGAGATATCGCGCTGAAGATCGCCGTGATGAGGCCAACCAGGAGCATTACTCCCATGTAGATGATCCCGAATCCGAAGTTAGATGTGAGCTGCCTGCCCCATGTGGCGGTGAAAAGGCTCGTTGAGCGTTTCATGGCCGTGATCGGGCCGACTCCCTCGGTAACGAGGATCGGGATGACGAAGAAAGTGATCATCGCCCAACCTGACGACAGAAGGCTCGTGCCGATCGATCCCATCATGTTTCCGCGTGATCGGCTCCTCAGGTACATCAAGATCAATGCCACAACGGCCGCGATGATGGCCCAACCGAGGATCGTGTGGACGTGCTTGGCTGCGTGCGACAAACCTGAACCAACGTTCGGGTCGCCCCCGCGAAGACGTTCCTGGGCGGCTGAAATGAGCGCCGCGTTGAAGAAGATGACGATGAAGTAAGCGGCGAAGAAGGTCGTTCCGGCGAGGATTATGTCCACCGGGACGATAGTGCTCTCTTCAAGGCCGGTGTTCGGGTTTATCACCGAAGGCTCGTTCAGATGGTCGATCGTGCCCGTCGCGCTAGCGATAGCGAAAAACACTCCGAGCAGGATCAGCACGCCGACGCCGCCCATGATTGGGAAGAAGATCAACTCTTTGTCCTTCATGAGGACACTCCAGCTGACTTTTACGAGTTCAAATGTGTGACCGATTGTTCTGAACATGGGCGCAGTATACCGAGGAAGACTGGTACTTCGATTGGGGGTTCCATACGATTCGGTCAATCTAAGTAGAGATCGGCCATATTTTGCTTACGAGGCGTAAGGTCGGGACGATTTGTTAGCAAACGCAGAATGAAGGACTCCTGATGGCGGGAAGACAGCTACGATTGGTTTTATCGGCGCAGGCCAGATCGCGGCGCTGCATGCGCTGATGTACGTTGACAATCCTGACGCCACCTTGCACGCGATAGCGGACCAGGACTCTGACACACGTGCCGCACGCGCCGCCGAGTGGGGTGTGGGCAAGACTTATGCCGACTACCGGGAGTTGCTGGCAGATCCCGATATCGACGCCGTTGAGATCATCCTCCCCCACCACCTGCATCTGCCCGTCACCAGCGAAGCGCTGGCGGCCGGAAAACACGTCTCACTCCAGAAGCCGATGTGCCTGTCGCTGGACGAGGCAGACCAGATCATCGCGGCTTCCGAGGCATCCAGGGCTTCCGGTCAATTATTCCGGGTCTTTGAGAATTTCCGCTCGTACGAGCCGTTCCGATTAGCCAGGAAGCTGATCGATGAGGGCGAGATTGGCGATCCGCTGTCGCTACGCATGAAGAACATCTCAGGGCACGGCGTTGGTGGCTGGACGCACACGCCGATCGCCCGGGCGTGGCGATCTGATACAGCACAGAGCGGTGGGAATCTTTCGATCCTCGACCACGGCTATCACATGGCGTCGATCGCGATGTACCTGATGGGGCACGTGGAATCTGTTCACACGCTTTCTACTCGGAACAGCGCAGACGCGTTCCCATCGACGCCGGCGATGATCACGTTCAGGTTTGCGAACAACGACCGGCTGGGCTCATGGGAGATTGTTCGAGCGCCGGACCTGCTGGTGCGGACGAACTATTACGGCGACGACGAATGGGTGGAGGTGACGGGCACACGCGGCGTGGTGTTGGTGAATCGCTGCTCCGGCGATATGCTCGGCGTTCCGCCTGTCACGCTGTACCGTGACGGCGTCACACGCCAGTTCAGCGACGTGGAATTGCACTGGGACGCCAGTTTCCGGGACGGCGGTCGGGAGTTTACGAGGGCGATCATGGACGGGACGCAGCCGGACCTGGACGCAGTTGAGGCGAAGGCGGTGCTCGCTTTCTGCCTGGCCGCCATTAAAAGTGAATCGGATCACAGCGAAATAACGCTTAATGAAATGGAATCTGAGGGAGTTACAGGATGAGCAACGGTCGAGTGAAGGTCGGTTTCATCGGCGCGGGAACGATCTCGTACCTGCACGAACTCGGGTATCACGACAACGAGACGGGCGAGCTGTATGCGATCGCGGACCCGGCGCCGGGCCTCGCCGAGTCACGCAAAGAACAGTGGGGGGCGCAAAAAGCGTATACAGATTACAAAGCCCTTCTGGCCGATCCGGCGATCGATGCGGTCGAGATCTTGCTGCCCCACCATCTGCATCTCCCGATCACGCTTGAAGCGCTTGCGGCGGGCAAGCATGTCTCGCTGCAAAAGCCGATGGCGATTTCGATGGATGAAGGCCGACAGATTGCGGCAGCGGCGGCAGGCAGCGACAAGATATTTCGGGTGGTGGAGAACTACCGCACGTACGAGCCGTACATGCGGGCGAAGGCGATGATCGAGGCGGGAGAGATCGGTGATCTGATCACGATCCGCGTGATGATGGTTAGAGGCGCGGGCAAGGGTGGTATCGACACGCCTCCTGCGGCGCAGGCCTGGCGGGACGATCTGGCGCTCGGGGGTCCGGCGCAATCGATGTTGGACTACGGCTATCACGTCACTTCGATCGTCACTTATTTCATGGGCCCGATCGATAAGGTCAACGCGATGTCAGACCTGGACGGGCCTGAAGGTTTTACCGGCATCCCTGCGGTCATATCGTGGCGGCACACGGCCGGCCAGTACGGCAACTGGAACATGGTGACGGCCCCGGACATGATGGTCCGCACGAAGTACTACCCACTCGATGAGTGGATCGAGATCACGGGTTCCCGCGGTATCATCTGGACCAATCGGTGCACCGGAGATCTTCTCGGCAAGCCGCCGGTAGAGATGTACCGTGACGGCGAGATGCGCTCCTACAGCGATATGGAAACCGACTGGGGCGACAGCTTCCGTGTAGCAGCCCAAAACTTCACGGATGCGATAGTTAACGGCACGCAACCTGACATGGACGGCGAAGAAGCAGTACACGCCCTCGCCTTCGCCCTGGGAGCCATCAAAAGCGCATCAGAAGGCCGAGACGTGAAGCTCGCGGAACTTTAGGGGCGGGTAGAACACGGCAACGCCCCTCCTCACCAACGCCAATCTCCAACCGATTCAGAAACCGGTTTGATAACGATATCTGGAAGCTCTCAGATCTTCATTGGCTGGAGACCATTGCTCAGTAAAATCGACTGTGCCGCCTGAGCACACAGGCCCCCCCGGTCCATTGTGTGTTAATCGGACACCATGGACAACAAAGAGCACTGTGTTCGGGTGGTTTTCTCTATTATGTTTGACTTCGCCAGCGGTCAATTCCACGACACTTCCGTCTCCTGTTGTTCCTTTCACTTCCACCGTGAAAGGAACACCTGAATCACGATAAACCCGGAGATCATATGACTCCGTAGCCGAAGTATCTTCTACGGTGTAGCCATCAGCGGTGTAGTAGTCCGCAGCAATGTTCATAGAGAATAGCTCGATCGCATTCCTATCTCTCTGATTCAGCCTGTAACCTGCACCACCTCGTCGTCTCGGTTGTGCGCCGCCCGTTGTCTCCACGAAGACGGCATATTCAGTCTCCGAAATTCTCTCCATCCGAAGCAAGTCACCAATTTGAAGATCGTTAGATCTCAGGTAAGGCATACAGGATGTCAGGCGATACTCATTACGAGTTCCAACATCGTGTAATTTACTGTTGAAATAAATGTAGCGCCATCGGTGAATACCACCATTTTGATCCTCTACTTCAATTTCGTGGGCTTCGCGAATCCAACGATGTACACCCGCTCTCGATGCTGAGGAACAACTTTGGCCCCATCGATGATCTGCGTGTGCACGTCGTATCCGAGATCGTCTTCCAGAGTCCCTTTGATAACCTCGAACGTCCGCCCCTTGTCATGAGCCACAAGGTTGCGAACGTTCTCAAGTAAGAATGCTTTCGGACGTTTCTTTTTGATGATTCGGGCAACGTCAAAAAACAACGTCCCTTTCGTTTTGTTCTCAAATCCATGCTTGTCGCCAAGTGAGTTGAGTTTCGATACGCCTGCGATACTAAACGGCTGACACGGGAAACCACCGATGAGGACATCGTGATCCGGGATGTCTCCAGCATCAATCTCAGTTATGTCGCCCGCGGGCTCATCACCGAAGTTGGCTTGATACGTTTCTCGTGCAAATCGGTCGATTTCGCTAGAGAACACACATTGGCCTCCAGCCCGTTCAAATCCCAAGCGCATGCCACCGATTCCGGCAAACAAGTCAATAAAATCAAAATCTGTCTCGCGGTCTGAATCGCGAAAGTTCAACTGCGTGTCGCGGATCGAATCTGAAGCGTGCGTCGCTTCGGGCGTAATCAGACTCAAGAATGACTCCAACGGGCAACCGGTGTGACAGCCAGGTCATTGATTGCCGCGATCCACGTCAACACCCTTATGGCAAGCTGCAACGAGTCTCAAATAAACAACGCCAGTAGCGTACTGATCCCCCAGCTAGGTACCCGCCCCTAAAACACGTCCCCATTGCCCTTGAGCGCGTCTATGTCCCCGGCTGAGTAGCCCGCTTCCTGGAGGATTTCGTCTGTGTGCTCGCCGAAAGCTGGGGCTCCTCGGGTGATCTCCAGTGGGGACTCGCTCATGTTGGATAGTGGTCCCGGGCCGCGGGTGTTCCCGGCGACGGCGTGCGTTGTTTCCACGATCATGCCGTTGGCGAGCGCCTGCTCGTCGTAGATCATGTCTTCGACGAATCGCACCGGGCCGCATGGGACACCCGCGGCGTTCAAGATATCCATCCATTCATCGGTGGTCTTTTCCGAGAAGACCTTCCGGTAGGTCAGGATCAGGTTCTCGGCAAACTTGATCGATTCCGGAGACTCCCGATCGTAGCCCGGTTCGAACCTGATGTCGTGTACGCCCAGCGCATTGGCCATCTTCTGGCGTAGCGGATTGCTCAGGCAGCCGATCGATATCACCCAGTCGCTCGTCTCATACGGCTGGTAGTAAGCGGCGAACTCTGGATTATTACGTTGATCGCGATAAGCCGCATAGATATCGCTGAAGCCGACTCCCGCTTCTTTGAGGACCGGCAGATCCTCGTCTCGCCAAACCTGCCGTGGCGTTGGATAGTCGTCCAATTGCGTCAGACTGCTTTGCTGCATCCTCAGCGAGTTCTGTAACAGGGAATTCTCGATCTTCTGGCCCTTACCGGTTCGCTCCCGGTAGTAGAGCGCTGCCGAGACCGACATCATGATGGCGTAACCTGCAGCCATGTCAGATACCGGCGAGACGGCCACAGACCGCGGAAGTCCGTCCACCTCGTGGCCTTCGGAAGTCATCATCCCGGTCATCGCCTGCACGATAACGTCGTAGCCGGGGAGTTCCTTATTCGGCCCCATCCGGCCGTATGCGGTGACCTCGCAGTAGATGATCTTCGGGTTGATCGCAGACAGGGTTTCGTAGTCGATTCCAAGTTTGGCAGGAACGTCCGGGCGGTGGTTGAGCACGATGACATCGGCGCTTTCCACCAGCTTGTGTACAACGCTTTTGCCGCCGGGCTTAGTCAGATCCACCCTGATGCTTCGCTTGCCCCGGTTCACGGCGATGAAACCCCGGCTCTCGTTCGGACCTCCGGCCTGCCCGGGCGATGTCGAACGCCACGGATCGCCCCACGGCGGCTCAATCTTGATGACATCTGCGCCAAAGTCGGCCAGAAACATCCCGCCGACCGGACCGGCTATGATCTCCGTGAACTCGAGGACGCGCACGCCCTCCAGGGGACCTGGCATCTACTGGACCTCCAAGTTGTCTGGCAAGTTGCCTGGCTAGCGGTCTGACAAATCCGGGTTAACGACTCCCGACACAGCGCCGGACTCTATCAGGGTTTCGATCTCGGAACTGCTGTATCCGATCTCGGACAGCACGTCAGAGGTGTGTTCGCCCAGCATTGGCGATGAAGTATCAGCGGCGGTCGGCGAATCGGACATTTTGAAGATCGGGCCCGCCGTGCGAACGGTGCCAGCGATTGGATGTTCATGCTCCACGATCATGCCGTTTGCGATCGCCTGTTCGTCAAACACCATCTCTTCCACGAATTTGAGCGGCGTTACGGGCACACCGGCGGCTTCGAGCAGCTCCACCCAGTAAGAAGCCGGCTGCTCTAGGAACATTCCCTCCGCCTTCAGGACGATTTGCCGTGCCGATTCCAGCCCCTCTTCGCTCTGTTGGTCGTATCCGGGTTCAAATCGAGGATCTGCCAGCCCCATTGCGTCCGACATCTTCTTGCGCAACGGTTCGCTCAGGCAGCCGACGGCGATGATCCAATCCTTCGTCTGAAACGTTCGGTAGTAAGGCCGATAGGCTGGTGATCGGTCGTCCTGCTGATACAGCGCATTCACGTCCAGGTACGGCAGTCCGGCTTCCCGCACCGCTGGCAGGTCCTCGATCACCATGCGTGATTGGGCGGACGGGCTGGACGGGACGTAGGTCAGCGGCAACGTCTGGATGTAGAGGGCGTTGGATAATAACGATGTCTCTATTTTCTGCCCTCGACCGGTGCGTTCACGATGGAACAGCGCCGCCAGGACGCCCTGACAAACGGCGTAGCCAGCCGCAAAGTCGATGGGCGGGGTGCCTCGGATGACGCGCGGAACGCCTTCGTCAATCATCCCGTTGGTCGCCATCAGCCCGGTTCGCGCCTGCATGATGATGTCGTACCCGGGCTTTGCGCTCTCCGGCCCGGAACGTCCAAATGCCGTTATCTCGCAGAACACGAGATCGGGCTTTACTGCCGACAGCGTGTCGTAATCGATCCCGAGTTTAGCGGGCACGTCAGGTCGGTGGTTCATGATCACCACGTCGGCCTGGCTGACAAGCCGATGAACGACCTTCACACCTTCCGGCTTCGTAAGATCGAGCCGGATGCTACGTTTCCCGCGATTAACGGCGATGAAGCCGCGACTCTCTTTGGCCTCTACCGGCCCGACCCGCGTCGGGGAGCCGCGCCACGGGTCGCCCCATGGCGGTTCGACTTTGATCACGTCGGCGCCGAGGTCCGAGAGCAGTACGCCGCTCACCGGCCCGGCAATGATCTCCGAGAATTCGACCACTTTGATGCCGTCAAGCGGACCGGCCATCTATCACCTGCTTTCGTCCTCAACAAACGTGGGACGGGGCGCAGTGTACGCCCAGAGTGGCGTCAGGTCTGGCGTCCTGTCGCGCCTATCCCGTTTTCGCCGACCCGACTTCGTGAAACGCCTCGATTTCGGCCTCAGAGTAGCCGGCTTCAGCGAGCACCTCACGGGTGTGCTCGCCCCTTGCCGGTGATATCCGAACAGGCTCGGGCTGCGTCTCCGTCCACTTCGATAGAGGGCCCGCGTAACGGACTCTGCCGCCAACCGGGTGCTGCTGCTCGATAATCATTCCCGTTGCTTTTGACTGAGGGTGATCGATCATCTCCTCGATGTACAACAGCGGCGCCGCAGGAACCCCGGCCGCAGTGAATATGCGTAGCCATTCCTCGGCCGTTTTCTCCTTGATCATCGCCTCGACCTTTTTGGCAAGGTTGAACGCGAACTCTATCGATTCCTCGGTGGTCGGATCGTAACCCTCGTCGAACCTTATGTCCTTGACGCCGAGGCAATCCGCCGCCTTCTTCCGGAGCGGTTCGCTCAGACAGCCCAGGGTGATTACCTGGTCCGCCGTCTGATAAGAACGGTAGTAGATAAACGCGCCGAACGGTGTCGGACGACGCTCACGGTAGATGGCGTCTATCTCCCTGTAAGTGAGTCCGGCCTCCCTGAGCAGGGGCAACTCGTTTTGGACGAAGTCAAAGGACGGCGACGGTGCGTTTTCGACCTGGGTCAATGAAAGGCCCTGAATGGTCAGGGCGTTCGCGAACAACGAGGTCTCGATTTTCTGTCCCTGGCCGGTTCTCTCCCGATGGAACAGAGCGGCACAGACCGATTGGACGACCGAGTACCCGGTTGCGTAATCGACCATCGGCATAACGCTGAGGTAGCGCGGCACACCCTCGTTCAACTTTTGATCCCCGTACTGGTACCCGTCCATGTTGCCTTCAGCCGCCATGATCCCGGTCAGGCCCTGCATCAACAGGTCGTAGCCCGGGTTGCCGGCGAACGGCCCCTGCCGTCCAAACGCCGTTATCTCGCTGTAGACGAGGTCAGGTTTGATTTTTCTCAACGTCTCGTAGTCGATCTTGAGCGCATCAAGGACGTCCGCCCGGTTGTTGACCGTCACGACGTCGGCCTGCGAAACAAGCCTGTGTACGATCGACTGACCTTCTTCCGAATTCAGGTCCAGGCAGACAGAACGCTTGCCCCGATTGACCGTGATGAAACCCTTGCTCTCGGAATCGGAAAGCGGTGCGATGCCCGCCCGCCAGGGATCTCCCCACGGCGGCTCGACCTTGATAATGTCCGCGCCGAGGTCGGAAAGAAGCAGGCCGCTGACCGGCCCGGCGATGATCTGTGAGAACTCGAGTACTCGAATACCCTTGAGGGGACCAGCCATCCATACACCTGCTTGAATCTGCCGTGTGCGGCAACGCATCTTGCCGCATGGGCGCAGCTTAGCCCAGCGCAGCTCCAGATTCGAGCAGTGCGGCGATTTCGTCAGCGGAATAGCCGGCTTCCGTCAGCACTTCCTCCGTGTGCTCGCCTAACGCAGGCGATGGGCGGATCGCTTCCATCGGGGTTACCGAAAATTTGGCGTTGGGTCCCACAAGCTGCATCTTGCCGCCAGCGTGGTGTTCCTGTTCGATCACCAGATCGTTCGCCTGCGCCTGTTCGTTGTCGAGTAATCCTTCAAGGAATCTCACCGGCATTGCGGGTACACCTGCCTCGTGGAATAGCCGTAGCCATTCTTCGGCCGTTTTCTCGGCGATCAGTTCTTCGACCTGGACCAGCAGGTCATCCGCAAACTCAACCGACTCCGGTGCTTGGAGATCGTAGTCCGGTTGGAATCGCCGGTCTTCGAATCCGACGCAATCGGCCATTCGTTTCCTAAGCGGATCGCTAAGGCATGCCACGGCTAAGAGTCCGTCTTTGGTCAGATACGGCCGGTAATAGATAAGCATCGCAGATGGGAACCAGCGAGCCTCGTAGTACAGGTCATTGAGCTCGTTATATGAGAGACCTGCCTCTTGAAGCATCGGTAGGTCTTCGTCGTGCCACTTTTGCGGCTTAGTCGGGTGGTCGGGTATGCGTGCCAGGTGTCCCGAAAGGGTGGTCATGGCATTCGCAAGCAGCGAAGTTTCAATCCGCTGACCGCGGCCGCTTTTCTCCCGATAGTAGAGCGCAGCGCAGACCGACTGAACAATCGCATAGCCCGTGGCGAAGTCCACGAAGGGCGTTGTGCGAATCATCCGTGGCACACCTCGCCACATGATCCCCTCGGACTGAATAATTCCACTAAACGCCTGGGCGAGAACGTCATAACCGGGACCGCCCGCGTAGGGGCCTTTTAACCCGTAGGCTGATGCTTCTGCGTAGATGATGCGGGGATTGATGGCCGAGAGCGTGTCGTAATCGATCCCGAGCTTGGCCGGGACGTCTGGCCGGTGATTCGTGACCACGATGTCCGCGTTCTCGATCAGCCGATGCGCCACTGCGCGTCCGTCGTCTTTGGTCAAATCAAGCTGGATAGATCTCTTGCCGCGGTTAACTGCTATGAAAGCGCCGGACTCGTGCTCCGCAAACGGACCACCGCCATCTCGCCACGGGTCGCCCCATGGTGGCTCGACCTTGATCACGTCCGCGCCCAGATCTGAGAGCATCACTCCGCTAACCGGACCGGCGATGATCTCGGTGAATTCGACGACCTTCACGCCTTCCAACGGACCCGTCATGCGGATGACCTTCCTCTCACTGGTAACTGGACTGATGGCACGAACGCCGCCCTTCGAGAACCTCAGGGAGCGGCCGAAAGCCTCAGGGAGCGCTTGGGAACTTCAGGAACGATGTGTAATCGCCTCTGGCTAACGCTTTGGCGGTGTGATCTTTGCTCCGCGAACGCCGGCATCCAGACGTTCGATGCTGTGACTACCCGCGACGGTTACGTATACGGAGTCTTCCCACCAGCACATGTTCGTGACGCGGTCTCCGCGCATCGGGTAGCTCCGCACAAGCTCACTGGCTTCGACATCGAGTACATCAATCGTGCCGTTGAGCCATCGTGCAACCCACAGCCTGCCGTGTTCATCGAACTGGCAGCCGTCGACCGTGGCGTTCGGGAACTGGAACACCGTTTGCTCGTTTGAGACGGCTCCGGCATCGTCGATATCGTATGAGACAACCGAGTTACTTCGTGACATGCACACGAAAAGTCGCTTCTGGTCCGGGTGAATCGCCAGCCCGTTCGGATACTCGAGGCCTGATGCAAGTAGCCTCACCTCGCCAGCCTTGTCCGGTGTCGGCATATCTATCCGGTAGATCGCGCCCGGAACCGGCTCTGTGTCGATTCCCGGGTCCGTGAAATAGACGTTGCCCTTGAGATCCATACACACGTCGTTTGGACCGTTGTACAGGCTGCCTTCGAACTCGTCGGTCAGCACCTCGATCAACTTGCGGTCCATGTCGATTCGGGTAATGCGCTTCGCCCCGTGGTCGGCGCAGATCAAGCCGCGGTTTCCGTCGTACTTCAGGCCGTTCACGACACCGCCCGTGTCGATCCACGACTCGACAAGCCCGCGCGGCGCAAGCCGGCCGAGCTTTCCGCGCTGGCCGTAGTTCACAAAGTACAGGTACCCGTCTTCGTCAAAGATTGGGCCTTCGGCGAATTCGATGTTCGCAACGACCGGGTACGGAGTGAGGGTCTTCGGAAGTTCAGGCGCCTGCGCCACGTAGTGCTCCTCGTGTGCTGTCCATTGCGGTCACGCTCCGAGGTCAAATCGATGTGCAAAGGGCGGTTGATGCCAAACGGGCGGCAAACGTAGCACAGTTCCGCGGCCAAACAACGTCCGTAAGACGCGGGGCACCCTGAATCAAGCTCCGGGCAGTATGGCCCCAGATGCCGCGGTTACCGCGTCCGCCAACGGCTGCGGGTACAAGCCGAGTAGTACCGTCCCGATCAGCAGCCCGGCAAGCAACATCCAGCTGAGTCTCGGAATAGCGATCGCCAGCGGCGTGTCGTCGGACTCGGCCACATCGTCGATGAACATGCGTTTGACGACCATCAGGTAGTAGTAAAGCGAAACAACACTTGCCGCCATCGCAATCCCGGCAAGCCATAAGAGGCCCGCCTCGGCCGCCGCCGTAAACAGGTAGAACTTTGTCAGGAAGCCGACGAAGAACGGCAACCCGGCCAGCGAGAACAACGCCACCGCCATCACCAGAGACAGGTATGGCGAGCGTTTTACCAGGCCCGAGTAGCCCGACAGTTCGTCGGTCCCGATGTGGTTGGACACGGCGATCACGACCGTAAACGCAGCGAGGTTGGCGAAAGCGTACCCGACCATGTGCAGCATCACGGCGTCCGAAGCCAGTGCAACCGGAATCACGGCCCCGCCTTCGATATGCCCGAGCGCAGCGATGCCGACCAGCAGGAATCCGACCTGCCCGACGCTGGAGTACGCCAGCATCCGTTTGATGTTGCTCTGAACGATCGCCACAAGGTTACCGATGACCATCGTGGCGACCGCAAGCACAGCCACCAGTACCTGCCACTCTTCGAGCGCCGGCATGAGAGCCTGTGTGAACAGCCTCAATATCAGGGCAAATGCTGCGGCTTTAGATGCGACCGCAAGGAACGCCGTGATGGGCGTGGGAGCGCCCTGGTACGTGTCCGGAGCCCACATGTGGAACGGCGCGGCGGCCACTTTGAATCCGAGCCCGGCGATGATGAGCGCCAGCCCGAGTATCAGCGTGGAGTCCAGGTTTCCGGCGTTGAGCGCAAGATGCTCAGAGATGCCGTCGTAGTAGGTGGTGCCGGTAGCTCCCCAGACCATGCTTATCCCGTACAGCAATATGGCCGACGAGAACGCCCCGAGGACGATGTACTTCACGCCAGCCTCGTTGCCACGTGCATCCTCACGCCTGAATGCCACCAGCACGTACAGGCTGAAGCTCAAGAGTTCGAGAGCGACGTACGCCGTCAACAGCTCTCCAGCGGCGGCCATGCCGATCATCCCGACCGCGGCGAACACCATGAGGGCGTAGAACTCGCCGGGCTGGCGTATGTGCTGCCGGACGTAGTCGTTCGATATGAGAACGATCACAGCTGTCAGCACGGTGAGGAAAACAAAGAAGAACAGGCTGAACTTATCGGCGATGAATAGCCCGCCGTACAGGGTCTCGACGGTGTCCCAGCGCAGTACCATCGCCACGGCGGCACTCAGCACCAACCCGCCGGCAGCCAGCCAGGAGAGGTGAAATCTGTGTCTCCGCGGAAGCATGAGATCGACCGCTAACACTGCGAACGCGACGCCGACGAGGACGTATTCAGGAGCCAGCAGGGAGAAGTTGACGTTCATCCGGTCACCGCCGGTATGTGGCGTACGCCTTCACGAATGACATCGATGAGGAAGAACGGGGCTAGCCCGACGACGAGCAAGATCAGCGCAAGCGTCCCGGCGACCAGCTTCTCGTTGAGCTTGAGATCGGGAAGGCTCTCCCAGCGTCTGTCGGTCTCGCCGAAGTAGACCTTTGCAAGCAGTCGAAGCATGTAGACGGCCGTGATACCCGCGCCGATGACAGCAAGCGCGCCGACCCACGGGTAGGTCTGGAACAACCCGAGGAAGACCAGTAGTTCCGCCACGAACCCGCTAAATCCGGGCAGCCCGAGGGACGCGAACCCTGCGACGGCAAAGAAGAACGCGCCAACGGGCATGACTTTGGCCAGCCCGCTCAGCATGCCGATGTCCCGGGTGTGGGATGACCCGTAGATCGCCCCGGCGAGCGTGAACATAAGGGCGGTCATTATGCCGTGGGAGAACATCTGCAACACGGCCCCGGTGACGCCCAGCGTGTGGAGGCTGGCAAGCCCCAGGAACACGTAGCCCATGTGGCTGACGCTGGAGTAACCGATGACGTACTTGAGGTCGGTCTGTGACATTGCTGCTATCGAGCCGTAGATGACGTTCACAGCCCCCATTCCCAGTAGCAGCGGAGCCCACGCCTCCGCACCCTCCGGCATCGTCTGTATGCCGACGCGGATGATGCCGAACGCGCCAAGTTTCATCAGCACTCCGGCGTGCAGCATGCTGACTGATGTCGGAGCAGCCACATGTCCGTCGGGCGACCAGGTGTGTAGGGGCCACAGTCCGCCAAGTAGGCCAAAGCCGACCATCAGTAACGGGAATACCCATTTCTGGAACGACTCGTCGAACCCGACACTCTGCATATCGATCAGGCTGAAGCTGTTCAGGTCCGCCTGGACGAACATCGCGATGATCGAAACCCAGATGAGGACACTTCCACCCACGAGAAATAGCACCAGCTTCATGGCGCTGTATTCCTTGGATCGGGTGAATCGCGGGAAGCTCGTGCTGGAGCCCCAGAAGGAGATCAGCAGGTACATCGGAAGTACGGAGATCTCGTAGAAGAAGAACAGGAAGAACAGGTCGAGGGATATGAAGGTCCCGTACACGCCGCCGACCAGCAAGTTGAGCAGGATCAGGTAGTCCTTGCTCCGGGCGTCAACGTTCCAGCCGATCAGAATGGCCGCCGGGAATGCGATCGCCGTAAGCGCCAGCATCGCAACGGCGATGCCGTCGACGCCAAGGTCAAACCCGATGCCAAGCTGGTCGAGCCAGTCCGTCTCGCTGATGAACTGGTACTGAGGGCCATCTGTGTAGTCGAATCGCAGAAGTATCCACACTACAAGCGCCGTGGTGGAGAGCGCGACCCCTGCGGAGAACCACTTCATGGGTCGAAGCTGGTCGCCTTCGCCGGACCACAGGATGAGCGCCAGCGCCGCGGCAAAGGGCAGCACCACCAGCAGAGTCAGTACGCTGTCGTCAAATCCGTTCATTGGCTAGACGGACCACCAGATCACGCCGAGTACGACGGCGCCGATCACCATTCCGAGGGCGTAGTTGTAGACCATGCCCGTTTGTATGTATCGAAGAACGCCGCCACCCCAGCGTGTCGTCTTGCCCGGGCCGTCAACGCCGATGTCGTTTACCCATGCACGATCGATAAACGCGGTAAGCCGCGCCGTTGGAAGTACGAGCTGATTGATTCCCCACTGGTACACCTCGTCGAAGTAGAACTTGCGTTCCGCTGCTATGGCGACGAAGCCGAGCCGACGACTTATGACCGTCGCCGAGATGCGGCGCTGGACGTAGATAAGCCAGGTCAGGTAAAGCCCAACGACCACGATCACCACCGAAGCACCGGTGATCGCGGCGTTGATGTGGAATCCCTCTTCGGAATCCGTGACCCATGACACAAAGCCCAGGTAGTTGTGGCTCCACTCAAACGCGGCCGCGCCAAGAACCGCCGCCAGCAGGGCAAATACGCCGACCGGCGCCCACATCCGGATGCCGGGCTCGTGCGCGTCGTCGTTTGAAGACAACAGCTGTCCAAGAAATACCCGGTAGAGCATCCGGCCCGTGTAGAGCACGCTAAAGGCGATGGCCACGAACGTGACGACTAGGAAGCCGTCGTTCAGGCGGCCTGTGTGGACCGCCAGAAGAATCTCGTCCTTGGAGAAGAACCCGGACAGCAAAGGGAGACCGGCAAGCGACAGAGCCCCTATCCAGAACGCTACGGTGGTGAACGGCATCTTTCGCCATAGACCGCCCATCTCGCGGATGTCGGTCTCTCCGGTGCCGTGGCTGATGCTCCCGGCACCCAGGAAGAGGCTTGCTTTGGCGAACGCGTGCGCCAGCAGATGGAACATCGCAACACCCGGAAATCCTGCTCCTACGGCAAGCATCATGAACCCTAAGTGGCTGATGGTGGAGTAGGCCAGGATCCGTTTCAGATCGGTCATTGCCAGCGCCATGACTCCCGCAAGCAGGGCCGTCAGGAGTCCGATCACGGCGATCAGGTCCAGAGCATCCGGGACCATGTTGTAGATCGGGAACAGGCGTACGACGAGGTACACGCCCGCCACCACCATCGTTGCCGCGTGGATGAGGGCGCTGACCGGCGTCGGGCCTTCCATGGCGTCCGGGAGCCACACGTGCAGCGGAATCTGCGCCGATTTTCCGGCAGCGCCGCCAAATATGAAGATCAATGCCCACTTGAGCTGTGTCTCGTCGATAGTTCCCGCATGGGCCAGTTGCGTGATGTCGCTGATGTCGAAGGTCCCGGTCGCCCGAAACAGCAGGACGAACCCGATGAGAAGTGCCACGTCGCCAATGCGGGTCGTTATGAACGCCTTCTTGGCGGCTTCGGCTGCGGGTCTTCGCTCCCACCAGAAACCGATGAGCAGGTAGGAGCCAAGCCCAACAAGCTCCCAGCCGAGATATAGCAGCAACAGGTTGTCGGCAAGGACAAGCGTCATCATCGCCGCGGCAAATAGCGACTGCACGGCGAAATACCACCAGAGGCGTGGCTCGTCGCGCAGGTACTCAAGCGAATAGATCTGTATGCCGATGGCGACGAAGGACACGACGCCCAGCATCACGAGCGAAATCTCGTCGACCGTAGTGCCCCACGTGAACTCGAACCCGCCGACGGTGAACCACTCGATCGAGCGCGTACCGGCGCCGTCGTCGAGAAAGGCGAGGAAGACGACTATCCACACCACGAAGGACGCGACGATGGCCGCTAACGCCAGGTAAGGAGCTATTCCGGGGAGGCGCCTGCCCGTGATCAGGATCAGGGCGAACGCGATCGCTGGGATCACCGGCGCCAGGAACGCGGCCTCAGTTCCCACGGATCGCCGCCTCTGTGCTCGCATCGCGCTTCAAATCAGGTTTAACCGTGCCAATCACTGCTACCACTTCATCACGTTGAGTTCATCGACGTTGGCGGAGCCACGGTTGCGGAATACACGAAGAACTATCGCCAGAGCCAGCCCTATCTCGGCGGCGGCGATAGTGATGATGAACACCACAAGGATCTGGCCGAATACACGAACGTCTGCGGCGCGGTCGGAGAAGGCGGCGATGCCGACGAGGTTGACGTTGACGGCGTTCAGCATGATCTCGATAGAGATCAGCACAAGCACGGCGCTACGACGCGCCAGCACGCCGAATATGCCGATGCTGAACAGCGCGGCGCTGAGAATCTGGAAGTGGACGAGTTCGAGCATGTGTCTCTACTCGCCATCCTCTACGTTGCGGGCCAACATGATCGCCCCGATCAACGCCACGAGCAGCACCAACGAGGCCATCTCAAACGGAATCGCCCAGTCGGTGAACAGCCCCAGCGCCAGGTTTTCAAATCCGGTCTCGGCATCTGTGGCGACGCCTGTCGCACTCTCAAGGTTCGCCACGTCCGATGCGACGAAGGCCACGACCAGCAACGCGAACACGCCGATGGCTGCGAGCGCGGCCAGGGGGCGCTGACTGTGGTCCGCACGCGGCTGGTCGTCCGTGCGCGTCAGCATGATGGCGAACAGCACGACAACGGTCACAGCGCCGCCGTAGATGAGGATCTGGGCGAGAGCAAGGAACTCTGCGACGGCAACGAGAAAAATCCCCGCAACGGCGAGGAGCGCCACCAGCAACATGAAGGCGGCGTGCACAACGTTCCGGGTCAGGACGACGCCGAGCGAACTCAGAACCGTAATCGCGCCCAACAGATAGAAAACGACGAGCTGTGCGGTCACGCTGCGTCTTTTCCGGATTCGTCAGGAGTGTCGACCGAATCGTCTGACTCAGAGGCCTCTGGCGCTGCCTCATCAGCTGCCTTTGTCTCCTCGGCCGCCGCTTTGACTGCTTCTTTTTCGTTCGGAGAGGTGGCGTTCGGCTTTGACTGCTTCCAACCCACTTCCACCTGATAGACGCGTCCCATATCGAGCAACGTCGGAAGATCGACGCGGTTCGCGTTCCTGAGCCGTTCACTCCGCTCGTGCTCGAGGCTCATCTCGATGGCGTCGAAGTTACATACGTCCACGCAGATGCCGCAAAGGATGCAGCGGCCGAGGTTGATCTCGAACGACTCAATGATTTTCTTGCGGTGGCTGACGCCCTCGGAGAACTTCTCGTTGTCCTGCATCTTGGCTGACATGCACTGTGTCGGGCAGTAGCGGACGCAAACCATACAGCCGGTGCAGTACGGCTCGTCACGGGCCCCGTCCCAAGTGAGCGCGGGGAAGCCCATGAAGCGATTGTCTAACGGGAGGTGTTCCTTCGGGTACTCGGCCGTCACCTTGGAGCGCAGCGCCCCTCGGAGCGTGACTCCCAATCCTCTCAAACTGCTCAGCATCGCTTAATCACCTGCCTGTCCCTCACCCGAAATTTGAGTCTGATACTGGGGCATTGGCCGCCCGATCTCGCCCGCCGATCTCTTGAGTATTCGCACCGTCTGTGGCCGACCTCGTACGCCCCGTCTCCGTTGCACACCGATCGCGGCGCCGATAAGAATCGGAAGCGAAATCGCCGGCATCATCCAGAGCGGCCAGTCGTAGAACAGTACGACGGCGATCAGTACGAAGTTGGCGAACGAAAGCGGGATCAGCACCTGCCACGCAAACGTCATCAACTGATCGATGCGCAGACGCGGGTAGGTTCCGCGTATCCAGAATATCGTGACCGCCACGATATAAGTCTTGAACATGAACCATGCGCCACCCACGAAGTTCGTAGCGGTGCCCGACAGATCGTTACCGAAGATCGACTCAGGCGGGCTCGGCCAGCTCCACCCCCCGAAGAACAGCACGATGATCAGGGCGCTGATGACGAAGGTGTTCAGGTACTCGGCCAGGAAGAACACCGCCCAGTGCGCGCCGCTGTACTCGACGAACGGGCCACCTACGACCTCTGACTCGGCGTGGTGGATGTCGAACGGGGTCCGGCCAAGTTCCGCAAGGCCCGCGATGAAGAAGATCACAAACCCCATCGGCATCACGAATGCGAACGGAATCGCCCCCTGCCCCGGAAGGTCCCGTGTCACTTCGCCGATGGTGATCGTGTTTCCTCCTATGACGGCGTCAAGCGAAAGCGACTGGACGAGCACGGCGATGGACAGGATCACTATCACGATCGGGATTTCGTAGCTGACAAGCTGCGCGGCGGCACGTAGCCCGCCAAGCATCGAGTAGCGGCTCGCAGACGCCCACCCGCCCATGAGGAGGCCAACCACACCGATTCCGCTGATGGCGACGAGGTAGAGAAGTCCGAGGTCCAGCACGCGTACAGCAATGTGGTCCCCGAACGGGATGGCGAGCCAGATCATGAATGCAGGAACGGCAACGAATACCGGCGCCATCCAGAAGAGCAACTTATCAGCGTACGCCGGGATGATGTCTTCTTTTGTCGCCAGCTTCATAGCGTCGGCAACCGGCTGCAACAGGCCGTGCGGCCCAACTACCGATGGCCCTGCCCGCTGCTGGATGCGCGCAAGCGTCTTACGTTCCAGCCAGGTGAGCGAAAGCACGCCAACCGCGAGTGCGGAGAACAGGCCAAACAGCCCGGCGAACGCAAAGGCGAAATCGGTGAAACTCAACGGTCCACCTCGCCGAGAACGATATCGAGCGTTCCGAGGATCACAACGGCGTCGGCTATATAGTGCCCCACCGTCAGGTCACGGAGCGCCTGCAGGTTGCAGAAGGATGGCGGCCTGACTTTCAGCCGGTACGGCCGCTCGCCGCCGTCACTCACGATATAGACGCCCATGTCTCCGCGCGGGTTCTCGCAGTGGGCGTACACCTCGCCTGCTGGTGGTCGGGCTATGCGACGTATTTTTGCCATCGTATCGCCCGGTTCCATCAAAGCAATCGCCTGCCGAATGATGCTTACCGACTCTCTGGCCTCAAGAATCCGAACGTAAAAACGGTCCCAGCAGTCGCCCGCACTGCCGACGGGGATCCCGAAATCCAGTTCCTCGTAACGTGAGTACGGCTCATCTACCCTGACGTCGTACGGGACGCCAGACGCCCGCAATACCGGGCCGGAGAGGCCCCAGTCCAGGGCATCTTCGCCCGAGATCACTCCGATTCCAGACGTGCGTTCAAGAAAGATTTCGTTCTCGGTCAGGAGGCGGTCCGTCTCGTCTATTCCGCGCTCCAGTTCTTCGCACAGTGCCAGCGCCCGTGACACAAAATCATCCGCCACGTCCTCTTTCACGCCGCCCACCCGGAAGTAGTTGTGCATCATCCGGGCGCCACTGACGGATTCAAATAGCGCCTGGATTTTCTCACGGTCCCGGAAGTTGTAGAGCAGGGGTGTGATCGCGCCCATGTCGATGGCGAAGGTGCCGTAAAAGAGCAGGTGGCTGGCGATGCGATTGAACTCGCACATGATGATGCGGATCAGCTCGGCGCGAGGTGGCGGCGAGACATCCATCAGCTTCTCGACGGCGGTCACGATCACAAGCTCGTTGTTGAAGTTTGATACGTAATCGAGCCGATCAAACAGCGTGATTATCTGGCTGTACAGCTCGTACTCGCACAACTTCTCGGAGCCACGGTGCAGATATCCGATGTGCGGCACAAGGTCCTGAACCTGTTCGCCATCCACACGAAGTTCCATCCGGAACACGCCGTGGGTTGCCGGGTGCTGCGGCCCCATATTGACCATCATGTCGACGGTCCCCGGCTCGGGACTTGGAAGTTGGGTGACCATTGGTGTTGGGTTCTCCGTCATACGCCTACCACTCTTCGTAGTCGTTCAACGGGTAGCTTTTACGGCCAGGGAAGCCGTCAAAATCGTCAGGCAGCACAAGCGGGACCAGGTTCGGGTGGCCGTCAAAAACGACTCCGAACAGGTCATGCATCTCGCGCTCGTACCAGTCAGCGCCACGCCATACGCCGGTCACGGTAGAGATGGATGGGCGGCGTTCAGGCAGTCGGGCCTTCACCATCATTTTGTGACGATGCGTCATCGAGTACAGGTGGTATACGACCTCGAACTCGCCATCCTGCTCGACGTAGTCGACCACCGTGAGCAATCGCAGATAGTCGAATCCGAACGCCGGGTCATCTTTTAGTTGCCGGCACACATCGACCAGATGATCTGCTGTCACCCTACAAACGACTTCGTCTATAGCAGCCCCTACCTCGATCTCGTGGGCCGCAAGCGCCTCCGGGAGCCTCTCCGCTAGCGCAACACCTTCCGGCGGCAGCGCGACGGCGGCCTGTGGCACTTCCGGCTCGCGACGCTTCGCCGGCGCCGGGGTGGATTCCCCGCCAGGATCCGAAGGCTTGTTTGCGCCTGATGATCCCTGAGTGGTCAACCGACCTTGCCTTCGCGAGCGTCCGACTTGATCTTGTCCTGGAGTTTCAGGAAGGCATCCATCAGCGCCTCGGGGCGCGGCGGACAACCCGGGACGTATATGTCCACGGGAATCAGGTGATCCACGCCCATGACCACGGAGTAAGAGCGATAGTACGGGCCGCCGTTCGTCGCGCAACTGCCCATGGCGATCACCCATTTCGGGTCCGGCATCTGTTCATACAGGAGCTTTATCGGCTCCGCCATCTTTTTCACGACGGTGCCAGCCACGATCATCACGTCTGACTGCCTTGGAGACGGCCACGTGACGATGCCAAATCGGTCTACGTCGTGGTGCGGCATGTACGTAGAGATCATCTCGATGGCGCAGCAAGCAAGTCCAAAAGTAAGCGGCCAGAGAGACGATTTACGGGCCATCGCCACGAGCTGATCGGCATTGGCGGTGATCACTCCCGGGACGGCGGATTTTTGAAACGGACTCTGTGCCGGGGTGTTGCCCCTGCCCTCGTTTCGTAGGCCTCCGGTCATCTCCATACCCTCTATCGCCAATTCAGAGCCCCCTTACGCCAGGCGTAGGTCAGCCCGAACATCAGGATGCCGAGGAAAATCAGCATCTCGTAGAAAACGGCGGCGGTGGCCTCCAGGAAGATCACGGCCCACGGGAACAAAAAGACGGCCTCAACGTCAAAGATCAGAAAGGCAAGGCCGAAAACGTAGTAGCGGATGTTGGTACGGGACCAGGAGAACGGCGTCGCCTCGATTCCGCATTCGTAGGGAATGCGACCCCGTTCACTCTTACGTTTTGGCGCGAGCAAATATGAAGTAAGAAACAGGATGCCGATCGCCAACATTCCAACAATGCCGGCGATGGCGATTACCGTCCAGTTATCGGCGAACCCTTCAGGCAAAGAGGGAACCTCGCTATCCGATTATTCCGGTCACGCAAACGACCCTATGGTTTGCGCGCGACAGCTCGACGAATTTCGTCGAACTCTCCGGCTGAGACTAGCATCCGATTGCACGCCATTCAACGATGTATACGAACTCTCAACCCGGGAATACTACGTGGCCGCCATGTCACCTTTGTGAGGGGCCGTTGTCCAAAGCGTCGATTACCGTATCTAGATCCTTGTCTCCACGCCCTGACAGAAGCAGCAAAACAATCGAATCCGGTTCGAGCGTGGGAGCGAAATCAGAGAGATACGCAAGCGCATGTGAAGGCTCAAGCGCTGGGATAATTCCCTCTGTCCGGCTCAACAGTTGGAATCCTTCAAGAGCCTGAGAGTCCGTTATGGCGACGTACTGCGCCCTCTCGGTGTCCCGCAGGTAGCTGTGTTCGGGTCCCACGCCCGGATAGTCCAACCCCGCCGAAATGCTGTGCGCTTCCTGCACCTGCCCGTGTTCGTCCTGGAGCAGGTAAGACATCGCGCCGTGCAGCACACCCGGGCGGCCCTTCGTCATCGTCGCGGCGTGTTCGTCCGTGTCGAGTCCCGCACCAGCCGCCTCGACGCCGATCAGTCGTACAGAGTCGTCGTCAATAAAGCCGCTGAACAGGCCTATGGCGTTGCTGCCCCCTCCAACGCACGCGACGGCGTAATCAGGAAGTCGTCCGGTTGCATCAAGAATCTGGGATCGGGACTCTCGACCGATTACCGACTGGAAGTCCCGGACGATCATCGGGTACGGGTGGGGTCCGACGACGCTGCCGATGATGTAGTGGCTTGTCTCTATGTTGGTGACCCAGTCACGGATCGTTTCGTTGATGGCATCTTTCAACGTTCGGCTGCCGGAGGTCACGGTCTCTACCGTCGCTCCAAGTAGCTCCATACGGCGCACATTTGGCGCCTGGCGACGGATGTCTTCTTCACCCATGTAGACGACACATTCCATGCCGAACATGGCGCAAACGGTAGCCGTGGCAACACCGTGCTGACCGGCGCCTGTTTCAGCGATGATCCGCTTTTTGCCGAGGCGACGGGCGAGGAGAGCCTGCCCGACGGCGTTGTTGATCTTGTGCGCGCCGGTGTGAATTATGTCTTCGCGCTTGATGTAGATCTGCGCTCCACCCAGCTCTCGGGTGAGGTTGGAGGCGAAGTAGAGAGGTGACGGCCGACCAACATAGTTGGCCAGCAGATCGTCTAGCTCTGCAACAAACGCCGGATCGGAGCGTGCCGATCTGTATTCGCTTTCAAGCTCTTCAAGCGCCGCCATCAGCGTCTCAGGAACGAAACGCCCGCCGTAGTCGCCAAATCGGCCGCGGGAGTCGGGTAGCGTGGGTCGAGAAGTGGTGCCGGTCAATTGGTTTTCCTGGCCTTCATACGCACGCCGTTTTCGTAGCTTTCGGTCACGTATGGAGCGACATCGGGGCTGACGATCATAATAATGAAGCTAGAATAACAGCCTGTTCGGCCCTCTATCTGCCTCTATCGGGACTTCCTATTATGGCCTCTGAAACACCTCATATCCGACCCGATCGCGATCAGTACTACATGGGTATCGCCATCGCCGTACGGGCGCGTGCCAACTGCCGTGGCAGCAAAGTGGGCGCGGTGATCGTTCGTGATGACCGGATTGTTTCGACCGGATACAACGGAACCGCACAGGGCCTCCCAAACTGCGAGGACGGCGGATGCCAGCGCTGCGAGAACCGCGGCACAAGGTACGCGTCGGGCGAGGCGTACGACCTGTGCATCTGCGTGCACGCGGAGCAGAACGCCATCCTATCGTCAGCTCGCTTTGGCACGCCGATAGAGGGCACCGATGTGTACACGACCCTGCGCCCGTGCTTCAACTGCACGAAGGAGCTTGTGCAGGCGAAGGTGCGGTCGGTGCGCTACATGTACGACTGGAAGCATCCCCGCGAAGACGTTCGGGACGAGTACAACCGCCTCCAGGGCTTCATCAGGCTCGTGGCGCAGGTCGAAACGGACGATCCCGACGCAGTGTGGGCCATGCCAGGACTACGTGGAGGTCTGGAGATCGACCCGCCGGGACCGGGCGCCCAAAGCGGGTAACACGGGCCGGCTGAGAGAGCCGCCTAACGAGGGCCTTCGTGCCAGATGTACGGGTGCTTTTCTAGTTCGGATTCGATCAGGTCCGAGCCAGGACCCGGGCGATCTGGCAACTTTAAAACGCCGTTATTGATCTCTAATGGGCGGGTCATGATGTCGTCCCGCCACGGTGTGTCGTCGACGTTGAATTCCAGAATCTTGAAGTTGGGGATCCTGGCGGCGATGTTGGAGCTGACTAGCGGGTTGATGGGACTGTGGCAGTTGTGGGGAGCTATCAGCGTGTCAGACGAAGGTCCAGGGGCGGAACCCGCCATCGCAGATGAATGTCTTAACTGCTGTGATCTTCACGAACGGCTGATCTCCACTCCAACAGAGTCTGCGCCACGAAGCGCGCCGGGTTTTTGAACGCTCACGTCTGCCCGGATTACGGCCTCTGGTTGAAGGCAGATCGTTGCGATGTTGCGCGCCATCGCCTCGATCAGTCCATATGACGAAGCCTCGACATGCGCCTGTACGGCCTTGCTGATGTCCCGGTAGTTAACGGTGTCTTTGATATCGTCTGATTCGCCCGGGCTGGTCAGGTCGGCGTGCAGGGTGATATCGATGATCACCTCCTGCTTTGTCACGCGCTCCCAGTCGTTAATGCCGATGATGCACTCGACGCGCAACCCGGTGATGTGGATGCGATCGGTCGTCATGACTTGTTGAACACGTGGATACGGTCTCCGGAGATACTCGCCGCCTCGTCGCTTGCGAGGAAAACCATGGTCGCTGCGATCTGCGCCGGGGGCACCCACGCACTGAAGTCCGCATCGGGCATACCTGCGCGGTTTCCGGGGGTGTCGATCACAGACGGCACCACGGCGTTCACGGTGATGCCAGAATCTCTTGTCTCGTCCGCCATAACCTCGGTTAGCGCCATCACGCCGGCCTTCGCAACCGAATAGGGGCCGTTTCTGCCCGCGCCACGCTCGCCCTGTTTGGCTCCGACGTTGATGATGCGCCCGCTGCCCCGTTCAATCATGTGCGGTAGGACCGCGCGTGACATGACCAGTACAGATTTGAAATTGATCTCGTAGAGGCCGTCCCAGTCTTCATAGGTGATCTCGGAGATCGGGTCCTGTGGCCGCCATGCGCCGACGAGGTTGACCAGTACGTCGATCCGTCCGAAATCGGTCAGGATGTCACGGACAGCGGCGTCCACCGCTGTCGGGTCTGTCACGTTAAATCGTCTGGCGACCTCTGGATGAGAGGCGTCGCAACTCACAACGCTGTACCCGGCCGACTCGAATGCCGGCACGATCGCCGATCCGAGTCCGCCCGCCGCGCCGGTGATCAAAGCAACCCTACTGCCGGGATCGTGTGTCATGTGGATCTCCGATCGATCATGTTCGAGACAGCCTCTGGCCGCCGTCCACATATATGGTCTCGCCGGTTATGTAGTCATTCTCGATCAGGGTCATGACGACCTGTGCCACCTCTTCTGGCGTCCCGAGACGGCCGAGGGGTGTCCGGGAAGCCAGCTTTTCAGATAAAGCAGCGTCTTCGTCCGGCGCAGCGGTAACGGGCAGCAAGATCGCCCCCAGCGCCACTTCGTTGACCTGGATTGACGGCGCAAGAGCCGCCGCGAGAGAGCGCGTCAGCCCACCCAACGCCGCCTTGCTGACGCCGTACGCAAAGCGCTTGGGCCGCGTGGTCTTCCAGTCCGTGAGGTTGACGATCTTCCCGGGTTTGCCGTCAAGTTGTTTCGCCATCGACCGCGACAGGACGAATGGCGCGGTTACGTTCACGGCGAAGTTCATGTCCCAGTTGGCGTCGTCGGTCTCGTCAAGCCAGCGGTCCTCAAATACAGATGCGCTGTTGATGAGGATGTCCAACGAGCCGAATCGATCAACCACAGCCGGGACCAGAGATTCCACCTGGGAACGATCTCCGAGCTCGGCCTGGAACATGTATGCCTGACCGCCGCCGGAAACGATCTCGTCAACGAACTCACGGGCCTCTGATTCCGAGTTCCGGTAGTGGACCGCCACGCAAGCGCCCGAGTCAGCAAGCCGGCGTCCAATGACCTTCCCGACGCGCACCCCGGCGCCGGTGACCAGGACGACTTTGTTTTGTGTGTTCATTCGTTGAGGTGTACCGCCCCGTTACTTCTGGGGATCAGAGCCGGCGCGGATGTGCATCATGAACTCGCCGCGTGTGGACGGGTTGTCCCTAAACGCTCCGAGCATGGCGCTGGTCACCATGCGGGTGCGCTGCTTTTTGACGCCTCGCATGGCTGCACACAGGTGGCTGGCCTCGACAACAACAGCAACACCGCGGGGTTTTATCAGATCCTCCAAGAAAATGGCGATCTGCTGTGTCATTCGCTCCTGGACTTGCAAGCGACGAGCGAACATGTCCACGATACGGGGGATTTTGGAAAGGCCGATCACTTTACCTTCAGGAAGGTAGCCCACAGAGGCGTGTCCATAGAATGGGAGCATGTGGTGTTCACACATGCTGTAGAAATCGATATCTTTTACAACCACCATCTCGTCGTACTCGACATCGAACAGGGCGT
>Ga0114996_10001769_pt1 | contig 28637 bp, 29 predicted proteins | sample ArcticOcean_MG_C_4_FD_87039 | JGI IMG/M metagenome (GOLD analysis project Ga0114996, IMG submission 87039) | Marine microbial communities from western Arctic Ocean - ArcticOcean_MG_CB4_134 | ecosystem: Environmental > Aquatic > Marine > Oceanic | place: Arctic Ocean: Canada Basin | collected... | reverse complement strand
TGGAGCGGAAGACGAGATTCGAACTCGCGACCCTCACCTTGGCAAGGTGATGCTCTACCACTGAGCCACTTCCGCCAGCGCAACCAAATCTTCACGATCAAGTTACCTAATCACGATAGCGACAAACGCGCCGTCAGGTCAAGTGTTCATATTATTTCGTACCCCTTTGGGGCACGCATTGATTTCCTTCGGTTTCATTATTATCAGTGTGCGTCACTCAGTGGGGATGAATCTCCATCTGCCTAACACGGAATTCGGTTTCCTGACCTTCTCGTTCCCCACCAATGCGTCTGAGAACCCCAGATCCAGGGATTCTCAGACGCCCCACGTGGGAGTCCTATTTTGTGTCTGAATATTGATCAAATCACTCGCATTATTGCCATCCTGGTAGCGCCTGTTTAGCAACTGCGCGGTAGAATGGCTCTCACTCGCGTAAGTCATTAATTGCGCAGACCTAAATTGGACGCATTGACGGAGAAACATCTTAAATGGTCGCAACTCACGAATCTGGCAAGCAGTACAAAGTCATTGGGACGAGCCCAATCAGGCACGATGGCTATGACAAGGTAACCGGTCGAGCACAGTACGGTGCTGACATCAGGTTGCCCGGCCTCCTCTGGGGCGAAGTCCTTCGCTCACCAGTAGGCCACGCCCGGATCAAGAGCATCGACACATCCGCTGCTGACGCCATGTCCGGCGTCTACGCAACCGTCACTCATGATGACTTCCCAACCATCGAAGACCGAACAATCGACGCTGGTGAGGGCACGGTCAACTTTATTCGACAATCTCAAAACATCATCGCCGACAAGAAGGTCCACTACAGGGGCCACGTTGTCGCAGCCGTTGCAGCGGTCGACAAGAACACCGCTCTTGAAGCGATCAGCAAGATCAAGGTCGAGTACGAAGAACTTCCCGTTCTGACGGACGTGAAAGACGCCATGGCAGATGGCGCCCCAATCATTCTTGAAGACCTGGTTGGCTCAGACCTGGGTAACGATGTTCACAACACGAACGTTGCAAACCACTTCCGACACGAGTTTGGTGACCCTGAAAAGGGATTCGCCGATTCCGATCTCGTCATTGAACGAGATTTCGAGATGTCGATGGTGCACCAGGGCTACATTGAGCCGCACAACGCGACCGCACTCTGGACCAACGATGGTCGACTGACCATCTGGTCAAGCACACAGGGTGCGTTTGGTGTTCGCTCACAGACCGCCGGTCTACTGAATCTGGCTGAGTCTCAGATCAAGGTGAACCCGGTTGAGATTGGCGGCGGCTTCGGTGGAAAGACCGTTGCATACTTGCCTGCGGTTTCAGCGTTGCTTGCCAAGAAGGCCGGTCGTCCAGTCAAAGTTCAGATGGACCGCAAAGGCGTATTTGAGGGCACAGGTCCAGCACCTGGTGGCCGCATGAACATCAAGATTGGTGTCAGCAAGGCTGGCAAGATCCAGGCAGCCGCTGCCGACTTCCGATTTGAGGCAGGCGGATTCCCCGGCTCAGCAGTTGGCGCTGCCGCTATCTGCGTTATGGGCTCATACAAAATTGAAAACACACGCATCGATGGCTATGACGTTCTGGTCAACAAGCCAAAGTCAGCTGCGTACAGGGCTCCCGGCTCACCACAGGCCGCATACGCCTTCGAGTCTGTAGTCAACGAGATCTGCGAAGAAGGCGGATTCGACAAACTCGAGTTCCGACTCAATAACGCCTCCCATGAGGGAGACCGAAGAGCAGATGGTCCAATCTTCCCGCTCATCGGCACCGAAGAGACCGTTCAGGCCGCAATCGACTCCGACCACTGGAAGAGCAAGCTCGAGAAGAACCCCGGTAACGGCAAAGTCCGTGGCCGAGGCGTTGCATCCGGTTTCTGGATGAATGGTGGCGGAAAGTCCAGTGCGGAACTATTGCTGGATGCCGATGGCCAGGTCTTCCTGAATGAAGGATCAGCTGACATTGGCGGCACCCGTGCATCAATCGCCATGCATGCGGCTGAGTACCTTGGCATCGCTGCTGAGGACATTCACCCATCAATTCCTGACACAGACAGCATTGGCTTCACCGGCGTAACCGGCGGTAGTCGAACCACTTACGCCACCGGACACGCCGCCTACAACGCGGCAGTCGCAATGGTGGAAGAGCTCAAGATCCGAGCATCCATGCTCTGGGGCATCGACGTAAGCGACGTTGAATTCAACGACAGCGTGTTCAGTTCAACATCCGACCCTGAATTGAAGCTGGGCTGGACAGAACTGGCAGCTCGACTCGACGAGACCGGTGGACCGGTCCAGACAGCTGGATCAGTCAACCTTGCAGCGGCCGGAAACGCTACCGCAACCCACATCGTCGACATTGAGATCGACCCCGAAACCGGCAAGACTGACGTTCTCCGCTACACAGCGGTCCAAGATGTTGGTAAGGCAATCCACCCCGCATACGCCTCCGGGCAGATCGAAGGTGGCGCGGTTCAGGGAATCGGTTGGGCGCTCAACGAGGAGTACTTCATCTCCGACAACGGAACGATGGAGAACTCAAGCTTCCTTGACTACAGGATGCCGACCTCGCTGGACCTACCGATGATCGATACGATCATGGTTGAAGTCCCAAGCCCATTTGGTCCCTACGGTGTGCGTGGCGTTGGTGAAGTGCCGTTGGCACCGCCACTCGCAGCTTGCCGTGACGCCATCTACGATGCGCTTGGCATTCACCTTTACTCAACGCCAATGAAGCCGGGCCGAATCATGGAAGCGCTGAACGAGAAGAACGGCTAAGCAGCCGCTGGCACGTAGCAAAGTGCCACCACGACAACGCGAACCGGCCCCGAGAAATCGGGGCCGGTTCGCGTTTGAGGATTTCAGTCACCGGCAGGGTCACTCCCCACCTGATCGCCAATCGGGATCATTCAACGGCACCTTCAACCACGACACAATCGCCTTTAGCGACTCATATGCCTCCAACCGCGCCTCATCAGTCGCAACCGATTCCGCTTTCGACACAATGCCGTCCATCTGCCCGATCACGCGGGGTCCAATCTCCATCAGCGCTGCACTCCCGGACGCGCTGTACTGCCCCACGATAAACGCCACCAGCGCACCGATCGGGATGTCCTTGTTATGGCTGAGCACATCTAGCGTGGCCAGACCGTCAACGCTGGAATATTCAGCCACCGCAGACCGAAATCCCGCATCAGCGTCATCATTTGGCCAGCTACCCGCATACGGCTCAAGAGTAATAGTTCTGCTCATGCATTCTCCTTGCGACACCGTATGGACAATACGGGCTCCACAATTGTGATTACCGTCGACTGATTAGAGACAATGCTATTCTGCCTCAACACTGAATTCTGATAGAGCCATTTGGCACACCACCATCCGAGGATTTCTTGACCGACAACACGAAAAAAGTTCTCTTCGACACTGACATCGAGTCAGACATAGACGACGCTGCTACATTGGCGTATCTGCTGGCCCAGCCTCGCTGCGATCTCCTTGGCATCACAACGGTGTCCGGCGCATCGATTGAACGAGCCCAACTTGCAAGCGCCATCTGCAAAACCGCCGGGAAAGACATCCCAATCGTTCCCGGGCACGAAGATCGCATCGACGGCGCGACTCGACAGCCAAACGTGCCACAGGCATCGGTGCTACCAAACTGGCCGCACGATACTGAGTTCAGCACTCAAGATACCGTGGAGTTCATGGCGGAAACGATCCACAGCAACCCACATTAAATAGCCCTGCTCGCGGTTGGCCCCATGGGCAACGTCGCTCGTCTGTTCATTGAGCATCCTAAAACAGCTAGGCTACTGAAGTCGCTCCACATGATGCTTGGAAGGTTTTCCGACGGCGCTGGCATGCCGGTCTCCGAGTGGAACGCTCACTGCGACCCCGCGGCGGCAAGCGTCATCTACGCAACCGATGCTCCACACCACACCTCCAACGGGCTGGATGTAACGCACCAGGTTGTGATGGACTCTGCGCAGGTAAAGGAACACTTCCAGCACCCGCTCCTCAAGCCGGTCTACGAGATGTCAGAAGTCTGGTTCTCCGCGCGCTACGAGTTGAAGTTACACGACCCGCTAGCCGCCGTCACGCTCTTCGATGAGTCCATCTGCGAGTACGAACGGGGAACGGCAACCGTGATGCGCACCGATGATCGATCGGATGGCGAGACGATTTAGTCACCCGATGAGAACGGCCCCCATCGCATTGGCGTGGGTGTTGATGCGGCTCGGTTCTTTGATTCTTATTTTGGGGTGTTTGGCTAGGGGACTCCCCACCGCATTCAGACATTCCGGAAGGTGTCCGCTTCCCATTCGTCGTTCTGAAGAGCGAGGCCCTGGGAGCGCCGTGAGAATCTCATCCTCAACGTCACATCGAACCAGCCCCACGGGAACAAATCCCACCACACCAGCGTCTCCCTTAACGCGGACCACATAAAATCACCCCAGGGAATCCCACAATGACGCTACCCACCAACAAAATCTTCACCCTTGCAGCGATCGCAATGCTTGTGCTCGTAATCGCGTGTGGCACGGATGAAAACCAGAAGGGCGACGTCGCTGATATCGATGGGTAGCTGCTGTGCCAACACTAAACCCCCGCCAACGCCAACTCCCACCCCGGCGATTGTTGAAACTCCAATCGCGTGCCCGTTCCCCGTGGTCGAACTTGTCGTGGATGGCGTGCGTTACCCCTCAGCCGAGGACGGCTTCTGCTGGCCGACTGGACAGGATGGCGATGTAATCATCACCCTTTGCGCATCCCTTGCCCTGCATTGGGATCTCGATGAGCGAATCCCCATCCCAAGTGGAGTGAACCCCGTTATCGAAATCGACTTCCCGGATGCCCCGACATCGCTCTTCGCCAATTTCTACGGCGATCCTCGGGAAAGGTCAGATTCAGATCAGGTCGACGTCCTTGTTCAGGCAGATTTCACGCTCGATGTTTCTACGTACACGAAAGATGACGTCTACCTGAGGCTCTCAGGCGAGTGGCCTGATGGGCAGGTCGGCTACCTGTTCCGACTCCAGCCAATCCCCTCCGATGAACCGCTCACGGCGGTGTGCTTTGCCACAGAGGCAGAACCGCTTCCGCTGGAATACAAAGTCCTAAACGACTCCACACCCACGGGCTTCGATGGGCCGCAACAACGGTTCTTGCAGGTTCAACAAGCCCATCAGCAGCATCTCCGTGGGACTCAACAACGGTCCTCAAGGCTCATTCCACACCGAGACGTTCCACTTCGCCGAGCCGCTCGTTGAAGTGAGCTTCCCGCTGAAAGAGTGGAGTGAGTCAATCTCCACCGCGGAGCTGCTCGCTCCTGGTCCCTACACACGCACCATGGTGGCCGAGTCAGAAGATGGTGAGCAGTGGATCATCACGGACCACGTCAGCTCCGCGCTGGATGAGATCACGGTGATTCCGAGCGATGAGACAACGCCCATGCCAGCACGCGAATGGGAAATAGAAGACGTCAGCATTGATGGTTCCATGGTGACGGTGACCATTCGTGTCCACGCCACCGCCGACTACACAGTCGTGATCGATGGCGTTGAGGCTGATGAGCAGCGTCTTGATCTGCCGCTGATTGATCACATCTTCAACAACGTTGCATCGGGCACTCACGAACTCACCGTGTCGGACATCATGGGGCACACAGACGGCCAGGTCGTGTTGGTTCCGTAGTTCGAGCAAGTACGGGGCTTCCCTCCTACCGCCATGATTGTTTGCGATCATCCTGGATCAGTAGAACCATCTGGTCGCATCTGCATTCGATCGGCAGCACGGTGCAGGCCTCTATCCGACTGTCAGAATTCACCCATTAAAGAAACGTTAATTGGTGCCAGCAGGGGATTGATTGCGGTGAATACGAAGCGTAGCTTTTAGAAATAGTCACCGTCGCACAAATGCGTCGCTGGCTGACACCCGCACCCTGAGTTGAAAAGGGGGCGGGTTCGTTTTTTTCGATAACAGGTTTTGGACCGTCCTGATGGACCCTGGCGGGTAATTCATCACGGTGGATCTGGATCAAGGATTTTCAGATGCTGCGTCAAGGTCGTGCTACGCTCCACCGTGAGCGATCAGTCACCACAACTCCCCCTCAAGTTCGGTCCAGTCGGCCGCCTCTGCTACCAGCTTTGCGCGTCCCGAATTACCGCAGATTTCTTGCCGGAAATGGCATTCATTTCCTGGCGCGGATCATGGACTCAACGATCATGGCATGGATCGTCATTGGGTTTACTGATTCGCCATTCCTTGTCGCCCTGGTAATGGTCGCCCGCATGGCGCCGATGGCGTTTGCCGGGCCTTTTGCCGGAATTATGTCCGACCGGGTGAACCGCGCGACCGTGATGCGGGTTGCCCGCACGGTAATGATCATCAACTACCTGTCAATGGCAGCATTGCTGGCCACTGACGTGCTGGTGCTGTGGCATCTCTACGCAGTCATCGTAGTCGGCGGAACCGCATGGACCTTCGACATGGCAGCCCGGAGAGCGATGACTCCCGACCTGGTCGACTCACCGTCACTTGCAAATGCCATTGCACTGGACGTAATGGTCTTCACGTTCATGTTGATGCTCGGCCCAATCGTGGCTGGGGCAGTGCAGCCGTACATATCTTCAGCTGGCATCTTTGCGCTTCTGGCGCTCTTCGTCGCGGCCTCTCTGGTAATCATTCAGGGTGTCGATGCAGACGTTGAGCCAACCCGTCGGCCAACGGCAAACTTCTTGTCGCTACTTGCAGACGGCTTCACATTCGTGCGGGCACATCCCCCAATCGCCGGTGCGCTTCTTGTTGCTGCGGCAAGCGAAGGGTTTGCGTTTTCGTTCATCCCACTGGTGCCAATATTCGCGACTGACGTCCTGGACGTAAGCGCGACGAAGCTCGGAATTCTCTTCTCAGCTGAGGGAGTTGGTGCCATTTCGGCCAGCCTTGCCGTAGCAGTAATGAGTCAACGCAACTCCAACTACGGTCGGCTGATGCTGCTTGGATCAGGCGGAGCAATGCTGACTGGATTCGCGTTGGCGTTCTCACCCTGGTACGGGCTGACCTTTGCCCTGTTGGTGGTACTTGGTGCGATGGGTTCTCTCTTCTTCATGATGCAGAGCAACCTCATCTTCTCCATCACGCCCAAGGAGTCACGCGGCCGTATAGTGGGCATGCAGATGCTGGTCATCGGCATGTTCCCGGTGGGATCACTGTTCGTGGGCATCCTGGCGTCCGTATTCACACCGCAGATCGCAGTCGTTACCATGTCGGCCATTGGAGCGGTATTCCTGATTACGGTTGCCCTGGCCTTCCCGGTGTTGCTTCAAGGCGGCTCAAAAACAGACTGATCCCAATCACGGGTTCGGAGTAGCAAAATGGCAACCGGTGATTCCACGCCGGTGCAAACAGATGAGCAGGCCGGTCCGTCCAGTACGGCCGGCGTTGCTCAGTTTTGGCCCGCGCCGTTCCGTCAGAAGCAGTTCCGACGAGTCCTCACTGCGGGCCTGATCTCCTACAACGGTAGGTTCATGGACCTCACGCTGATTGCGTGGCTGGTCGTCGAATCCACTGACTCACCACTGGCCGTCACGATGGTGACGACGCTGCGGTTCCTGCCGTTTCTATTGATTGGCCCATTCATCGGCGTCGCGCTGGATCGCCTCCCACACTTGCGAGTCCTCCGAACAGCGCAGTTCGGTTCGTTGCTGATGGCATTGATAATGGCAGCCACGGTGAGTGTGGTTGGTCCGGACCTGATACTCCTGTACGTCTACTCCTTCATCATTGGAACTACGTGGACGCTGGAAATGTCCACGCGGCGGGCGTTCATCAGAAGAAGCCTTGGATCAGCATCGGTCACCTCAGGTCTTGCACTGGAATTCCTGGCCCTCTACCTGGGTTCGATGATCGGATCAAACATCGCCGGGTCGCTGATCACCAGGATCCCAGATCCGGCGATGTTCCTGCTGATCGCCGGTATCTACGGCACGTCTACTTTGCTCATGTTCACTGTAAGGGACCAGACTGCCAGCGACTCTTCGGCGCAGATTGAGCCTCCGTTATCTCAGCTTCGAGACGGCATCCGTATCGCGATGCGCAACCGAGTGCTGTTGATGGCGCTGATCATGGTGGGAGTCGCCAACATGTTCGGCTTCGGCTTCGAGGCGCTGACCCCGTTATTCGCGGTGGACGTGCTGGACGCGGGAGCCGTCGGATTAGGCCTCTTGATCTCGGCAACCGGAATTGGCGCGATCATCGGAACAATATCAATTGCGACAATCGCACAGAACACCCGCCGTCAGGGTCTGCTGTTCCTCATCGCCACCGCGGCGTTGCACATATCAAGCATCATTTTCGCAACTTCCCCGAACTTTGTTTTCGCCTTCATTTCGCTCATCGGCATAGGAATAGTCGTCAACCTGTTTGGGGTGATGAGTGGTGCGCTTGTCATCGTAAGCGCACCGTCGAAAGCCTACGGTCGAATTATTGGGTTACACATCGCGATGATTGGCATGTTCCCAATCGGCTCACTGATGCTGGGACTACTGGCGAACGAGTATGGGCCGCGAGCCGCGCTGATGACGATGGCCTCGATCGGTCTGGCGATCACGCTGGTTGTGGCGCTCTCCGTGCCGCAGTTGCGCGCCCGAACCGCACCCAGTGACGATCTCTAGCGCTCGTCGCCTTCAGTTCTCCGTAGATCCCTCAGGCTTCGCACCGCGCTCCACAAGCTCCAACCAGTTGCCGTCTGGGTCCTGGAAGTAGAAGGCGTATCTTGCCCACGGATACTCCGCGTCACGAAGCACCGGCGGCCCCTGAACGTTCAGACCCATGCCATCAAGCTTCTCGTACCAGCCCAGCACATCGTCAACCACCATGCCGAGGTGCGCAGACCCAACCGCGCTGATCGGCTTTGCGTTGAAATCCTTTGAGCCTTCGGGATGCACATACTGGATCAGTTCTATCGAATGGCCTGTGCCCGAGCCAACATAAGCCATCCTCAAAATGACGCCATCCAGGCCAACCACCTGCTCAAGGAATTCGCCACTCAACTCAGCCACCCCCCGCTCCAGCGTCAACCCAAGAGTGCCCGTGTAAAACTCAACCGCCGCCTCAAGATCAGAGACGATCATCCCCGTGTGGTAAAGACTTTTAACTTTCAAGCGATATCTCCATTGCTTCGATTCCCAGCGGTAGCCGAGGGGCTTGCCCCTCCCCACGCGACATCAGATTGCACCGGCTCATTGGAACGCCCCCCCACCTGCATAGTGGGGGTAGCGCAAGCCCGGATGCTACCGGTGTGCAACGTGTCAATCAACGTGGAACACCTCTTCCAACTCCACCATCGCCTCGTCTGGCCGCGCACCGTCCGGACTCTCAAAATACGGCTTCATGAACTCCTGCCACCGGGAGTTCACATCCTCTTTAGCCATCCCATCCAACGCCACCTGAAACGTGTCCGGAACCTCCACGTATCCGAACATCAGACCATCCGGTCGCATGAACAGAGAGTAGTTCCGCCACCCCTGACGATTCAGCGCTTCCAGCATGTCCGGCCACACATTCCTGTGATGTTCCTTGTACTCTTCCAACTGGTCCTCACGGACCTTCAACAGAAACCCAACTCGCTGCATATCGTTACCATCCTTATAATCCGCATCTCACAAGTGCTCACACGATACATCGAAATAGCTCGTATGGAGACAACACAATGAAGTCATACGGACAAGCTCTAGACCTCGTCAACGACCCTGAAATCATGGAAAAATACAAGGAATATCACCGGAACGTCTGGCCGGAAGTGGTTGCCTCACTCAAAGAGATCGGCATCACTTCCATGAAGATATACCTCACCGGGAACCACCTGTTCATGTACTTCGAAGCCATGGATGACTTCGATCCTGCTCGTGATTTCCAGGGCTACACAGAGAAGAACCCTCGCGCAGAGGAGTGGAACGATCTCATGTCCACCTTCCAACAGAAAGTCCCCGAAGCCTCAGAGTCCGACTGGTGGGCACCAGCAGAACTCGTCTACGACCTGGGCTGGTAGAGCGAGCGCGTTCTAATTGCTCAACACCGGCACCGTAGCACCTGACTTCAGCGGCCTTGCAGATGATGGAAGTGAGATAACGCTCTCAGACCTGCGAGGCAATCCTGTGGTTCTCTATTTCTACCCGGGTGACTTCACACGTGGCTGAACAATTGAGGCGTGCGGGTTCCGCGACGCATATGATGATCTCGTTGCTCTGGGCGCGCTGGTGATTGGCGTGAGTTCTGACTCGGTAGATAGTCATGCGCGCTTCAAGGAACTGTTAGGCATTCCGTTCCGTTTGATATCAGATCCAAATGGCGAAATCTCCACTACGTACGATGCACGCCGCCGCCTTGGCCCGGCCACACGTCGAATCACATACATCATCGACTCCGCAGGAATAATAATTGACGCGTTCCAGCACGAGCTGCGCATCCGAAAAAACATCGATCGGACGCTGATAACGCTGAAATCAATCACATGACCGCCAACCGCACCAAAACCACCGCCATAAAATGGAGCGACGCCATACTCATGCTGCCCGCCGCTGCCTGGGCTGGTGTGATTTTCTTCGTCTCCGACCAGTCCAACCCGTCTGGCCCGGTAATCGGCGGTGGTGAAGGTAAGGATCTTCTCTTGAGCACCGAAGTTCTTCACATCGCAGAGTACGCTGTTCTGGCAGCGCTCCTCTGGGGCGGCATCAGACTGGGACTTCATCTGCGCATCAAATCGGACATTTCGCCGCGCCGCGAGTTTCGAATCATTGCGGCCACTGCTATCTTCGGGCTACTCTACGGCATCAGCGATGAGCTGCACCAATCCACCGTCGATGGCCGCGTGGCCTCCGCCTCTGATGTGTTGATGGATGTGGTGGGTGTCGTCCTCACTCTCACCGTAGTTGTCGCGCTGTTGGCTCTCCTAAAACATCGCAAAGTCGCATAAAATCCCGCCGTGGCAAAAAACGTAAAAAATAACCCCCAGGCCGATGAAGAGCTTCCCCCAACGCTGTTCGAGCGTATTGAGGAGGCGGTTCAGATGGCGCAAGATCTGTCGTTGCCGCCAACGGCATACAATGAGTCCGACATTCTCAATAACGAGGTCGTTCCGGCGCTATTCTCTTCCAGAACATACATCGAAGTGGGCCAGATCACGGAGCCCGAAGTTCACGCGGGCCTCGCTCGAGCACTCCGCATCGCGTTTCGCCTGGCGGACATGAACCGCAAATACAACACCCTCGTAAACCGCCTCAGAATCCTTCTGGAAGACGCCGACCGCATAGCTCACGACGCCCGAGAGATGCAAAACCGCCGGGTCTAACTGCTGCCGCAGCGCCACTGGCACCTTTGGTGGGGCAGCCGGGGGCATCGGCGCGTATGATGCGCTCACCATGAACAATCACCCACGCGTAATCGTTATTGGCGCCGGCATTATTGGCGCGTCGATTGCCTACCGCCTCTCTCGTCGCACTCCCAACGTCACCGTTCTCGACGCTGCGAAACCCGGCATGGCGGCGTCTCGGGCCTCTTACGCCTGGATGAACGCTCGTCCCAAGCCGCCACGTGAGTACCACGCGCTGAGCAGGATGGGCCTGGATGCGTGGTCACGGCTAGAGCGCAAGTTGCGCGGAGATATTGGCATCACATGGGGCGGTGAAGTTCGCTGGGCGGCCACTGATGACGGTGCAGCAGAACTGCGTGATGAAGTTGCGCTGATGCAATCGTGGGGCTACCCCATCCGGATGATCAACGCTGATGAACTCCGCTCCATGGAACCGGCACTGGCCGCCGATCCGATTACAGCGGCAGCGTATGGCGACGCGGAAGGGCATGTCGACAACAGCATCGCCATCCCCGCGCTGCTTGGCGCTGCGATCCGGAACGGTGGAACAGTCAAAGTTGACTCACCAGTCGATGAGTTCTTTCGGGACGGCGATCAAGTCACCGGCGTACGGACGCCGACCGAAGAGTTGACCGCAGATATCGTCGTGCTTGCGGCGGGCTACTCAACGAAGGACCTCGCGGCCTCAGTCGGTCTCACGTATCCGCAGATTGAAAGCCCCGGCGCGACGGTTGTTACCGAGCCGATTGACCCGATATTCCAAACCGTAGCCGCGGTCCACACGCCGGGCGACCTGCCTGATCCGCAGATGAACTTCCGGCAGTTTCCCGATGGACGAGTACAGGTCCACGGTGGAACGCACTTTGGCTCAGTTGGCGATACCTCTGTGGAGGACGCCGAGTGGATGTTGAGCGAACTTGAGAAGTTCCTGCCGGCGATCAAAGGCGTAGCTATCGACGAATGGCGGCGCGCCATGCGTCCAATGCCTGCGGATGGATTCCCGATCATCGGGTTTCCGTCAGCGACGCCAAATCTCTATCTCGCAACGATGCACAGCGGTGTCACGCTGGCCGCAATAACGGGCGAACTCGCTGCCATGGAAATCATCGACGGCGCACGCTCAGACGAGCTGGATCCGTTCCGCTACGAGCGGTTCAGCGACGGCTAGCGAGTCGCCGGAGAGCTCAGGCCGGAGTATTCAAACGTCTCCGTAATTTCGCCCTCCTGTGCCTGGTAGACGTTTGTCGCAATCGCCAGCAATCCGTCGTCATGACTGGCGCAGATGACCGTGCCCTCATAGGTCGAGAGCGACGATAGCAGGCTGCCTCGCGTAGCGGCATCCAAATGGTTCGTCGGCTCGTCCAGTAGCAACACATTGGTTGGCTGCAGCAGGAACTTCGCAAGCGCCACACGGCTTCGCTCGCCACCCGAGAGATACTCAACTCGTTTGAACGCCTCGTCCCCACGGAACAGGAAGTGAGCGAGAGCGCTGCGAATATCACCTTCAGTGGTCGATGGAACCGACTGCTGGACTTCCTGGAACACGGTGAGCGTTGGGTTCAACGCCTCATCCTGATGCTGCTCATAGTAGCCCGGACGGGCGCGCTCAGACCACTTCGCGCTGCCTTCAGAAGGCACAATCTGACCAGCCGCTATCCGCAATAGCGTGGACTTTCCACTGCCATTGGGGCCGACAAATACGATCTTCTGTTCGCGCTGAACAACTAGGTCCACATCAAGCAACACAAGGTCATCGGCATAGGCATGACTCACGCCTGAAATCTTCAGGACGTCCAGCTCAACCCGACCGTGTGATCGTATAGTGAATCGAGCCTTATCGGCTTCCTGATATGACTTCTTCCGGGAAATCTTTGCGACCGCTTTCTCACGACTTTTTACCGCCCGGGCTTTTGTGGCCTTGGCGCGGAATCGTTCGATGAATCGTTCCTGCCGCGCCAGATCGCGTCCCTGCTGAGCAGCTTCGCGATTCTGCTGCTCGATCTGCTTTGCCTTCTGCGCCTCGTAGTCAGAAAAGTTGCCAGCGAACCATTTCAGTTCACCCTGATCTATCTCAAAAATACGTTTGGCGATCTTATCGAGAAAGCCGCCCTCATGTGTCACGACCACAACCGTGCCCGGATACGCCGACAACTCTTCGGCAAGCCAATCTCGAGAGCGATTGTCCAGATGGTTCGTCGGCTCGTCTAGCAAGATGTGGTCGGGACGGTGAATCAGAAGTTTGGCGAGCGAAATTCGCATCCGCCAGCCACCACTGAAGTCGCCACACAGCTTCTGTTTGTCTTCCGGCGTGAAGTTAAGTCCACGCAATACGCGGTCAATCAGCGAATCGATTGAATAGCCGCCCAGCGTTTCGTATCGCCGATAGAGCTCATCCTGCTGCTCAATCATCTCGGTTGAGCTGTCGGTCTCCATCGTGATAACGAGCTCCGCCAATTCTTCTCGAATTGCGACTACTTCCGGGAAGGAAGTCCACATCTCATCCAGCAGAGTCTTGTCGATATCGAAACCACTCTGCTGCTTCAGATAGCCGAGAGTACCGTTACGATGACCGGCCATCCCGTGTGTGGCGGGCTCTTCTTTTGCCATCAGCCGGAGCAGGGTTGATTTGCCAGCGCCGTTTGGGCCAACAAGACCAACTCGCTCGCCGTCACCAATCGTCATATTCACATCCTCAAAGAGAACGCGCTGACCAAATTCTTTTGTTAGTTTCTGTGCGTAAAGCATGGGGCCTCAGGATCTCGGGCGGGGTGACCACCGGTGTGTGTATCGTAGAGATTCTGCGGACGCGCGCATGACGGTCCTGCGGGTGCAGAAGTGCCATGTAGTGCGCCCACGGACTGTATTGGGTCCGCGGGCCTGCCTAAGCAGTTCGTTGTGTTGCGTCTGAGATCATCTGAGGCGGCGTTATTTTGCCAGTGGGATTATTGAACGTATCCATTTAAGAGTACGCCTCACCCGACCCGAGGGGTAGTACTATCCCACTACTTATTTCGTGGATTTCACCACCCAACACGTGTCAGCCCACGGTAGTACTATTCCACCACTTCTTTCATGCAATTCGCCGCCCACCATATGTCATCCTGAGCGAAGGCGGCTCCGCGCCGAAGTCGAAGGACCTGTCTAGCGACAACGTGGATCTCCACGTCAGCCCACGAACGGACAACAAACTTGAAAATCGAACGAATCGAAATCTACCCCCTGGAAGCCACACTGGACGAGCCATTCGGCTGGTCGCAGCGATGGACATCCACGCGCCAAACCACGGCAGTGAAGATCGTCGCTGATGACGGCACATACGGTTGGGGCGAGAGCGGCAGCCCTATGGCGATGGAGGCCCTCTCCAACGAGCTCATCGGTGAAGACCCAACCCGCACGGAGTACCTCTGGCAGAAGCTATTTAGAGTCATCTACCAGTCGCACGGCTATGGTGGCCCTGGCATGGATGCCATCAGCGCATTCGATATGGCCCTCTGGGACATCGCAGGCAAAGTGGCAGGCAAGCCCGTCTCCGAAATGCTGGGCGGCGGCGGTCGCGATCGCATTCCCGTCTACGCAACCGGCCTCTACTACCTCAAGGACGACTTCCCGGACAAGCTAACGGCAGAAGCAGTCGGCTACGCAGAGGCCGGGTTCACTGGGATGAAGCTGAAGGTTGGCGGCAAGACTGTCAAGGAAGACATTGAACGCGTGCGCCATCTTCGTAACGTACTGGGACCAGACATCCACCTCATGATGGACGCCAACGAGGGCTACGACGTGAAGACCGCTATCTACGTTGGGCAGGCGCTCGGTGACGCAGATCTATCGTGGTTCGAAGAGCCCGTCGGTTCGTTCGACGATGCTGGCAACCAGGAGGTCCGCCGCAACGTTCCGATGCCCATCTCCGGCGGCGAAAGCCTCAGTACCCGGTATGAGTTCGCCCGCCGACTCGCAGACCGTACTTTCGACATCATTCAACCCGATATCGTCCACGGTGGCGGCATCTCAGAGATGCACAAGACCGCCAACATGGCCAACGCATTCGGCGTGCAGTTCAACCCGCACTTCTGGGGCACCGGAATCAGCCTCGCCGCCACACTCCACGTCTGCGCCACCCTGCCATCCAACCCGCACAGCATGGCCCCACAGCCCTACGTTAACGAATCAGTTATGGAGTTCGACCGCACCCCGCACCCCATCCGAGAAAACCTCACCGATCCGATCTTCGATCAGACCGACAGCCACATCTCAGTCCCAACAGCACCCGGACTGGGCGTCGAAGTCATTGAATCCGAGCTGAAGCGATTCCAAACGGGCGCAGAGAAGGTCGTTGTCTGGCATTCGTAGCGTGCGCTGCAGGGGCCGACCTTCGTAACCACGCACCAATTACGCGCGTCGTCCTGAGGCTCCACGTGAGGATCTCATCCCCACCGTGGACGTACGCGAACGCGTCGATGACCCCGCCAGACCCTACGGCCGCACCACAGTCCCATCGGCCCGTCGGACGTTGTCGAAGTGCCCGCCACCTTCGTGGTTGTGCGGGTACTTCGCTGCCAGTTCTTCGTTGATATCGATGCCGAGTCCTGGCTTGCCGTTGGACCACATGAACCCATCTCTGATGGTTGGAGCGCCGGGGAAGATCTCCAGGATCTTCTCGCTGTAGATCGCCTCTTCCTGCACCCCAAAGTTGGAGATGTTCAGGTCGACCTGCAAGTGCGCGGCCTGTCCGACCGGCGACACGTTACCCGGCCCCTGGAATGCCGTTCGAACGCCCATCAGCTCTGCCATGGCAGCGTACTTTCGAGCCGGAGTGATACCGCCTATCGGCGATAGCCGCGTCCGCACGAAGTCGATCAACTTCCCATGAATCAGAGGAACAATTTCCAACGGGTTATTGAATATCTCGCCAATAGCCATCGGCGTCGCGCACTGCTCTCGAACGCGCTCATACCAACTGCCTTCGTGTGGTGGCAGCAGATCCTCAAGATAGAAGAGTTTGAACTGCTCAACTTCTTTGGCAAAATCGACCGCCAGAATCGTTGGAAGTCGCTCGTGGACGTCGTGGATCAGTTCCACTTCCCAGCCAACATTAGTCCGAATACGGTCCATCAGAGCGATAGCCGATCGCATGTATGGCTTTGGCTCATACACACCCGTTCTCTGCGCGTATGCGAAACGGTCATCGAACGGCTCTGTCTTCTGCGTGATCCACTGCGGGCCGTCCTGCGGATGACGACCGTGTCCCTCTCCACCCGACGCGCCGTAAGTGGCAAATCCGGGTGTCGCCACCTGAATCCGAACGTAGTGGTAACCCTCTTCGACGAACGAGAGAGCCTGCTCTTCAACTTCTTGCGGCGTCGTTGCCGAGGCATGTGCGTACACGGCGGCGGCTTCACGAGCCTTGCCGCCAATTAGATCATAGACCGGCATTCCGGCGACCTTGCCCTTGATGTCCCAGAGCGCCTCGTCAACGCCACTGAGTGCGTTGTTGAGGATCGGCCCGCTCCGCCAGTACGACGAGACGTATGCCGACTGCCATATGTCCTCAATATCGGCCGGATCCTTGCCGATCAGGAATGGACGAAGATAGTCCTCAATGGCCGCCTTCACAGCGCGCGGACGTGTTCGAAGAGAGGCGCAACCCAGGCCGTAAAGGCCTGGTTCTGATGTCTCAACCTTGACCACCGTGAATCTGGAGCCCGGCTCCGGCTCGGTGAGAATCGCCCTAACGTCTGTGATCTTCAGGTTGCTCAACTGTCTTCCTCAGCCCCAGGAAACCTGGCTATTTGACTGCCGAATGGTTTGTCGTCAGTTCAACGCACGGCCAGATCGGTCAGCGCCTAAATCTTCACCATCTTCTGCATCGAGCGTAGTTCGCCGTGCTCGTGCTCAAGATCCCAGCCGCGGCCATAGTCACTGTGCGATACCTCCGCAACGTAGATGTTGCCGTGGGAGTCGACTGCGATGCCGTGCGGCGAGTAGAACCTGCCGGGCTGCGAGCCGTAAGCCTCAGTACCAATACGCGCGATCCGATCGCCATTAGTGTTCAGCACCGTGACACGGGGGCCAAGGTTGGTGCCGATGTCGTTGCTGGCGATACCGCTGAAGTACTCGCCAATGTAGATCAAGTCTTCCGCGCCGCGAGTGTCGATGTAGATCGCCGCTGCTCGTGACATGTTGACCACCTGCATCACGAACTCACCGTCCGGGCTGAACTTCTGAATGCGGTGGTTCTCACGGTCCGCCACGTACACCATGCCCTCGCTGTCAGTCGCGATGTTGTGAACAATGTTGAACTGCCCCGGGTCAGTACCAGACTCACCCCAGGTCTTGATGAGTTCGCCACCCTCGTTGTATTTGTGAACAGAGGCGTTGGAGTAGCCATCGGCCACGTAAAAGTCGCCGTTCGTGGGATCAACCGCCACATGTGTTGGAACGCTAAATGGCTCACCGCTCATCTTTGGACTGGGCTTCCCCGACACGCCCAGCGTCATCAGCACCTCACCCGATGGCGACATCTTTCGCACGGTGCTATCGCCGTTATCGACACACCAGAGATTGCCGTCGTTAGCCACCGTTACACCGTGTGGGTTCTGGAAGATGCCTTCACCCCAGTGATCAATCATGTTGCCGTCGGTATCGAACACGATCATCGGCGACGTGCCACGGTTGAAGACATAGATGCGGTCGGTAGCATCCACCGCCACCGCGGTCGCCTCTTTGTAGAACCAACCCTCAGGAAGGTTGCCCCAATTCGTGCCGGAGAGCTCGTACTTGAAGTCTCCCTCGCCCATGATCGGGCCCTGAGCACCGGGATCGTCTGGGCGGTGTCCATCATGCGGAAATCCAGATTCAAGCTGCTCAGATACTTCAGACATATTAGATATTTCTCCCGCAGAACGTAATCGAATGTATTCAGGTGTAATTCGGCACTCTAGCACGAGCTAATTCAAGAATCACGGGCTTGCCCGTTATCAATTCAGAGTGACCAACTAACGTACCCGTGCAAATTTCTGGATTGTGCCGGTCCCTCGTTCCGCGGAATAGATATTTCCACTCGAGTCCGCGCCGATGCCGTGGGCGCCGCCAAGGCCTGTCTTCTTGCCCTCATGTTCGTCACCAAACTCAGACAGAATGTTGCCATCAAGATCTCGAACACTGATCCTTGGATGGCCCAGCGAAGCCCGTCCCTCAGCCAGGTAAACCAGGTCATTCTTCCAGTCCATCCAGACGTCAGATGGGCGGCCTCCGCCCTCCCACATCGTGATGAACTCGCCTTCGTTCGAGAAGACCTGCACCCTGCTGTTCTCCCGATCACACACATAGACCGCCCCGTGCCGGTCGACGCCCAGATTGTGCGGGCAAGCGAACTGTCCAGGCTCCGTACCCGGGTCACCCCACGTCTTCAACAGATCGCCGGTGGGCGAGAACTTGTGCACCAGGAAATTGGCATAGCCGTCAGAGACAAACATCTCACCATCTGGACCAAGCCCAAACCCGGTTGGCTGGTTGAACGGCGAGCGCAAAATCAACGGCATCCCCCAACCACGCCTGCCCCACGGATACTCCTTCGGCAGCTCAAACAGAAGCTGTCCGTCAGGCGTGTACTGCTCCACTGAGTGGCGCTGGTTATCGACCAGCCACACGGTGTCATCAGGAGCGATGAATACTCGATGAGGCTGGACGAACATGCCCTCACCCCAGCACGTGACAAACGTGCCATCCGGCTCGAATATCAGCACCGGATGGTTGCCACGATTGAATACGAAGACCCTTCCGTTGGAGTCCGTATCTACTGACACCACTTCAGCCAGATCGAAGTAGTCCGGTATCTGCGCCCAACCTTCAACGTGGTCGTATCTGAAATCACCTGTGCCAAATGCCATGTCGTCGGCTCCTTAGTCGCCAAAACTAAATAGAAGTAGAAGCGCTCAGTCCAGTGGGCTGAGCCGGGTCACTGTGTTGTACTCGCTCGCCAGTTGAACAAGTTCCTCATACGTGGTCCCATCCAGAGGCACGCCTGACGAGAGGCGCTCTTTGCGCGAGCGAGCCTCAAGCTCGCCCGGATAGAGAATCTCATCGAATCCCTCAGCTGGGGGCGAACTCTTGATCCATTCGGTCATTTCGTTGATCTCTTCTTTAAGAGTCTCAACCGGCATGAACGCCTCCACATCGATTGCGATGATGAAGTGGCCGTTGCTCACATCCCCGCGCGTCGTGTTCTCGCCCATGTCTCTTGAGTATCCATTGCGGGACAACATTCCAGACATGATCTCCACCATGAACGACAGGCCAAATCCCTTGTAGCCAACCGGACCGCCAAACGTTCGCACTGATCCGCCCGCCTTGACCTCATTGGGATCAGTAGTTGGTCTTCCATCGGAGTCCAGCAGCCAGTACTCCGGGAAAGGAACGCCAGCGCGCTGATACGCCCTGATCTTGCCGCCGGCATGGACGCTCGTCGCCATATCCAGCACAACTGGCCCCTCGAAATCACTCGGAAAACCAATCGAAAGTGGGTTTGTGCCCGTACGCCCCTGCGCACCGCCATATGGGGCGACATTGTGAACCGGCCCGCCAGAGTTGGCGCAAACGATGCCGCCCAAACCTGCCTTCGCAATCATCTCCGGGTACGTCCCAACACGCCCAATGTGATGCACATTCTTCGCACCCACCGCAGCGATTCCGACAGTCTTTGCCTTCTCGATTGCCAACTCGGTCGCCTGATACGCAGTTGCATGACCGAAATTCCGATGCCCATCAATCACAGCGATAGCGGGCTTATCTAGCACCACCTCAATCTCCGCACCCGGCACGATATAGCCCTGCTTGATCTGGTTCACATACCCGGGAACGGCCATCACTCCATGAGACTCATGCCCGGTCAAGTTGGAGTCAACGATGATGTGCGCAGTTGTGCCTGCCTCACCTTCAGGAGCACCAGTCGCCTGGAACACCTCAGAAATCACAGACTCAAGTTCTTGTGCACTCACGTTTGGCATCGGCATCTCTCAATCCCAAGCTTTCCAGCCACTATCGCGGGGCGAGTGTACTCCCGCTTCACAGGCGGTCAAGTTTGATAATGTGCCACTCACCACCTGATCAACGCACTCTGGAGCCACCCACCTTGAGCCCAAACATCGTCTTCATGTTCAGCGACCAACAGCGATACGACACGCTGGCGGCCTACGGCAACGACTGGATTCAGACGCCAAACCTGAACAAGCTCGCGGAGCGCAGTATTGTCTTCGAGCGCGCTTACGTCACCCAGCCGGTGTGCACTCCCGCGCGTGCCTCAATCCTCACCGGTCTCTACCCGCACACCGCCGGCCCAATCGTGAATCACATCCCGCTGCCAGCAGACACGAAGACGTTTGCCGAGTATCTGCCCGATGAGTATGAAACGGCGTGGTTCGGCAAGTGGCATCTCGGTGACGATACCGTGAAGCAGCACGGCTGGAAGAACTGGATCAGCTCCGAAGATGGCCACCACGAGAGCTACTCAAGCGACGAGTTGCCCCTGAGCGACTACCACCGATACATGGAGAGTCGCGGCTACAAGCCTGAAGGAACCGCGCCACAAGGACGCGCTATTTTCACGTCGGGCCAGCGGTCACAAATGCCGCCGGAAGATCAGATGTCCCACTTCCTGGGCCGCGCTGCGGTCGATTTCATCGGCCGCAACGCCGATAAACCATTCGCCCTTTTCCTCAGTACGTTCGAGCCACACTCCCCCTACTCAGGTCCGTACAACGAGCTCTACGACCCCGCCGAGCTCCCCGTCGGGCCAGCCTTTCTACAGCAGCCAGAAAGCGCATCCCTCTACCACCGCACTCGCGCCTCGTACTACTCGAAGTTCCTCACCGAAGGCGGATCGCGCGATGATCCCTATATGCGCGAATACCTCCTCGACCCGGATCTGACGCTCGACTCCGAGCTCGACTGGCGGGTACTACGCGCCAAGTACCTCTCCAACATCACACTGGTCGACGACATGGCCGGAATGGTGCTGAACGCGCTGGAAGCCAACGGACTCGCAGACGACACCATAGTCGTCTTCACAAGTGAGCACGGCGAGATGGCGGGCGACCATTGCATGCTGGAAAAGCGCTCGCTCTACGAAGAGTCGGCCAGAGTCCCGCTGTTGATGCACGTCCCCGGAATGGATGCAGGCACACGCACCGTCAACGGCAACATTAGCCAGGTAGACCTGCTCCCAACCCTCCTCGAACTAATGGGCGAATCCGCGCCAACCGACATCGAAGGCAAATCAGTGGCCGCCACACTCGAGTCCGGCGGCAACCTCGAGTCCAACGATGTCTTCATGGAATGGAACGGCACCGGCGGCCTTGCCGATCGCAACCTGGGCAGCGAAGACATCAACCTGCTCAACACCGCCCCCTGGCGTGGTGTCGTCTCCGGCAACTGGAAGTTTTGCTACTGCCCCACCGACAAGAACGAGCTATACAACCTCGCCGACGATCCCCACGAAATGACCAACCTCGTCGACGACCCCGCCCACGCAGACACAGTCATCAGAATGGCCGCCCGCCTCCGCGAATGGAGCGAACGCACGAACGACACCGTGCCGATTACCGTGAACTGACGGCGCAAATGGCGCCTACGACATAGCGCGGGCATACCTGCCCGCACCGGCATTGTGCGGCATCAAGTAGTGGGCGCGAGGCAAGGTTCCCTGAGGAAACTCGAAGGGCACCTTTCCGGCATCCGCCACGCGCCCAACATCGACCTGCGGTTTTTGATCCCCGCCGCCCTGCGGCCAGTACGGCCCTTGGGTCAAACCAGCGCGATAATCACCAGTCCAGACACCACCAGCGCCGCCGCCGTTAGCTTCTGCGTCACGATGCCAAATGTGAGCGTCTCCTCAAGGGGCAGTGGCGTTTTCCATGATAGGAACACGCTCACGAAGAAGACGATCAGCGGCGTCGTCCCCACAATCGCGCTGGTCAACGATAGCGGCCCATTCGCAATCGCATACGTAATCAGTGACATCGCAATAGTCGCGAACCCAACATCGATAGCCAGTGCGCCAAACTCCCGCCGCCCCCGCATGAACGTGAACAGTTCTATCGCAATGTCACGTCGCAAGTTCATCGGCAGCATCACCATCGCCATGCCCCCGCTGCGCAACCCCAGCGCCTGCCAGAATGAGATATCGTCGGTGACCGTCTTCAGCATCGTCTGCGCCACCGCCACGATCGCCACCGCGACGAGAAGTATTCCGACCGAGCGGGAGATAGGTATTCGCCCGCCCTTGCCTGAAAAATCCAATGCCGCGATCAATACCCCACCAATAGCCAACACCGCGGCGACCGACTCGACAACCGACAGGCTCTCGCCAAGGAACAACACCGCGAAAACTACGGCCAGCATCGGATGTGACTGCGATATTGGGGTGATGCGCGAGACCTCTTCACGGCTCAACGACCACAAGATCGCTGGCGAACCGATGCCCCACATAACGCCAACCCCAACACCCTTAATCACCGCGTCCGTAGGCATGCCGGTATATGAATCCATGAAGGCGACAATGATGAACGTGATGAGCGTCTGGAATCCGATGAATAGCAGGAACGACCGCACCCGCAGGCCAAGGCCGGTCATCACTATCTTGTCGGCGATGTTGAGCATCGCCATCATCACGGCTGCAATCAGCGCCGCTACGGTCCAATCGATTGGTCTGGCCCTCTAGGTATTCCGCAACTCAGGCCAGATGCAATCCATCTGCCACGCATCCAGCGACACCAACTTTGCGGTGCCGCCGCGGGCGAAAAACGAGACGCCCGTGCTGTCATCGCGATCAGGGTACGCCCTTAGAGTCAGCGACTGAACGTCATTTACGAACACTTCTACGATGCTTCGGTCCACAAACACCCGCAATCGCAACGGCTCGTCCTCAGCGATATCGATGTGCCCAATCTCCGGCGTGCGTGACACGAGATCGGTTCGATTTGACGATGACGTACCGTCGATCTGTATCCGCGGGTTGTCGAACTTCCGTATCGCGTCCGGGAAGAACGATATACGTGTCTGCTCTTCCGCATCCGGCGACCTGAGCACCCGAAACCCCACCTCGTGCGCATCGCCCGGCTCGATCACCGCTTCAATCTCGATCGCGCTGCCAGACACCCCATCGAGCACGATGTCCTCGCCTGCGCCCGCTTCTATCGAACTCAGCGCCACATGTTCACCACGCAGCGATTTCATCTCCTCCACCGGCTGGATCAACAGCGAATCGTCATCCGCCAGCGACAGGTGGTACGGCAACGTCATGATGTCGCGCCAGCCCTGCTCATCCCGGCTCTCCTTCACGTTAAAGATTCCGATGTAGCGTCCAGAATCATCGACTGTGGCCGACGGCGCATGGAGGCTACCAATCACCAGCGGCCCGTTATTCAGTCGGCCGTGATAATCCGGCGAAAACTGGTGCGTCGCCGAGTCATAGTCACCCACGAAATACTGCCCACCGCGCTTGTGGCTGAAGAACAGCAGCATGTGCTTGCCGTTGCCAATCGGCCAGAAGTTCGGCACCGCATAGTCCTCACCCGGCTCAGTGGCGTAGTTGCCCTCAACCAGCGGACCAAGATGCTCCCACGTCTTCAGATCGACCGACCGAAACACGTGGTCGATTCCCACGCAGTCGACGCTCCTCGCGCCATCCTTGAAGACGCCAGAGAGAGCGTAGTAGCCGTCGTTCTCTTTCCATATGCACGGGTCGAACACGCGATAGGGGTATCCGTTGTCGTCAACATCAACCATCGGAATCACCGGGTTATCGGGATGCTTCTGCCAGTCGATAAGCAGCGGGTCCGACGCCGTCGCGACCGCATTCCCGGCCTCAGTACCATGGTAGATCGCAATGACGCGATCATCCTCCACCAGCGTCTGGCCGCTGAAGCAGTCCTTCTCCTGATCCGGATACAGCGCAACCGGCAGATCATGCCACCGCACGAGGTCCTCGCTCACAGTGTGCCCCCAGTGGATGTTCGACTCACCCTCAGGCGTGTACTGGAAGAAGAGGTGGTACAACCCCTGCCACTGGCACAACCCGTTGGGGTCGTTCATCACGCTCCCCGGCGGCGAGAAGTGATACCACGGCCGGTGCTTGTCCCCCGCCAACGCCTCACGCGCGGCCTGAAACTGCTGCATCTGCTTGTTTGGCCCAAGTGCCTCGAGTTGCTCTGCCAGACCCATATCGCTGATCACCCCATTCGTTCGATCAAACCGTCGCGAGCGCTATTGTGAACCACCGATGAGGGGTATGTAAGCTTCTCGACCCATCAATATCCAATTCAGCAACGCAGATTCAGGCTTGCGGTGGCGGCTCCAGCCTCAGCACATAATCTTCCTGCTCCTGCGTCTCAATCGCCCCCCAGCGCGCTTCCCGCACCCGGTCCACGGCTACCGCAGCGTTCTCGCCAAACTCAATCAGCAACCGCGCCGCCACAGTCCCCGTGCGACCCAGCCCACCGTGGCAGTGCAGCACAACGTTCTTGCCATCCCGTAGAAGCTGCCTGATCTCCACACCCTGCTCAGCCCACTGCGCCTCAAACTCACCGCCCGGCGCCTGCATGATCACCATCGGGAACTGGAACCACCGCATACCGCGCTTCACCACTTCCTCGCCCAGTCGTCCCACACCCAACTGCCGCATCTCGTGACTCGGCAGCAACGTCACGACCGCCGCCGTATCCCACTGCGCAATCGCGTCCAGATCCGCCTCCAAGTCAGGAACCCACGGCCTTCCGGGCGCGCCACGACGAAACGCTATCGACGGACAAGCCGTCATTCCAATCAATCCGAGCTGTGGCCCCGCCTCGACCACATCCATCCCGACTGGTATCTGGTCCTCTGAAAGTGACATGTCTGGTTACCTTTACAGCGTGAATTTCTGAAACAAAACTATACCGTGGCCTGAAGAGATTACGAGCGCGCTCCGCAGGCTCAGCCGAGTAGCATTGGTCGCACGCCAACAACCACCCACCATCGTCAATAACTGGACCCCAGGCTGAGCCTCAAACTCCCCAACGCCTCATCACCCCGGCTACCGATCTCCCCCACCCGCTCGCCGTTCTACTACGGCTGGGTGATCCTGGCCGTTGCGGCAATCGCAAGCTTCGTTTCAGCACCGGGTCAGACCTACACATTCGCAGTCTTCCTGGACTACTTTCGTGATGACCTCGGACTGTCATCGACGCTGATCTCAACCCTCTACCTGATCGGTTCGCTAACCGCCGCCGTCATGATCGTCGGCATCGGGCGAGCCCTGGACAAACTTGGCGGACGAGTGATGCTCGTGCTGGCGGGCCTGCTCATTGGTGGTGGCGCCATGTGGATGAGCCAGGTGTCTAACGCCGTCGAACTGCTCATCGGATTCGCCATACTACGCACCCTTGGCCAGGGTGCTCTCTCGCTCATCCCAACCACGCTGGTATCCATCTGGTTCGCGCGAAAACGTGCGAAGGCGCTGGCGCTCATGGCGCTCGGTGGGGCGCTCGCTTCTGGCATATTCCCCATCATGTCCAACGGCCTCATTTCGATCTTCGACTGGCGCGGCGCATGGATAGGAATCGCCATCATCTCGTGGAGTCTCCTGATCCTGCCAGCCGCCATCTTCGTCCGTCGCAGCCCTGAGTCCGTGGGACTGCTGCCGGACGGCGAGAAGCCGCTTGCAGCACGCGCCAAAACCGGCGTGCGCATAGTCGAAGAGTTCGCATTCACCACCAAAGAGGCGATGCGTACACGCGCGCTGTGGCTTCTGATGTTCGCCGCATCAGCGCAGTCGATGGTCGGCACCGGCCTCATGTTCCACCAGATATCGCTCTTCGATCAACGCGGCCTATCGAGCGCCACAGCAGCTGGGGTGTTCGGTGTAATCGCACCGGGCTTGATCATTGGCCAATTCGTCTCGGGATTCCTGGCCGACCGACTACCCATCAGATACCTGATAGCAGCAGCCCAACTATCAATCACCGTATTGGTGCTATCGGTCTTCTTGCTGTCCCAACCATGGCACGCATTTCTCTACGGAACCCTGTTCGGCCTCACCATGGGCTTCCTCATGAACAGCACCACCTCCATCTGGCCCGACTACTTCGGACGCAAACACCTCGGCAGCATTCGAGGCGTCACGCAGTTCTCCAACATGGCAGCCGCCGCAGCCGGCCCACTCCCCCTAGCCATCGCATTCGACGCAACCGACTCCTACAACACCGGCCTGGTCATCTTCGCCATCGTCCCATTGCTATGCGGAGCAGCAGCGATATTCGCAATCAAGCCCAAAACGCCGGATAGATCACCGCCATCTCCGTAGCTGCAACTCATGAATTGCTCTTACGCGTAGCATGGGCATCTCTGCTCTTGAGAACTGTTTTGTCGGACATCATCGTGAACTGCTCGTACGGGCAGAGATGCCCGTGCTACGCGGGTGGTTCGGGCTCGAAAAACCGGAAGTGGCGCGTTGAAATGGCTTTGGGGACTATTTTCTCATGAAATACAAGCCAGACTGTCCAAACAAACCGAGACTTCTGCATGCACGCAGGTAAGTCAGGTTTTTGTCTCCGCACGGACTGCTAAGAACCGCTCCTGCGTCTTCGGGTCGATCGCCCTCTGGCGTCTCGAACCCGAAAAGGGAGGGCGTCAATCTTTGCCGATCACACCACATGACATTCAGGTTGCGAGTCTCTGGGGTTGCGGGCGGTGAGGCCAGCTTGCCGGGTGCGGTGTGCGGACGTGGTCTGTAACGGGTGCATTTATCGTCCTATCGGCTGCCCATTCATAGTAGACATGCACGATCTGTATACGATCCGATTGGCTCCCACACCATCGGAAAGGCTGTGCCGGCCACCAGTGGCTACTGGGTCGAGATGGCCAAGAAGCCGTTTCGGCACTCAGTGATTGCCATCACACTGGCCGGTCCCTTCGCTCGTCTGGCGGTCCTGTTGTCGCGATAGATCGGCGTGAGTTTGGAGATCTATCTAGGAGGTTCCCCCCAGGCCGCCTGACTTGTAGACGAGTTTGGGAATGTAGGTAGTTGCGGCTGCCCCGACCCGTCGGGACAGCCTGGCTTAGCTACTTGTGGTTTATCTGATTGGTCCTGCTGGTCGATTCGCTTGCACCGGTCAACCACTGGTGCTTGCGAAGTAGGACGTATTTGCAGGATCGGCTGTAACGCGGGATCCGTCAATTAGCGCGTGGCGGATGGGGGATGAGGGCACACGCCCGCCTGAGGCGGATGCCGTGCGGTGGTGGTGCCTATCATAGAAAAGAGCCGTATGGCATCCACCCTATGGAACCGCCCGCCTATGCGTCAGCCAAGGATAATAAATACGACCCCACTAGAGTGGGCCCGTAGATACACGATCCTTACTTAGCTGAGTAGGGAGTGTAAGTCATCCACAGCTTCTTTTACCTTGTTGGTAACTGAGTACTTCAAGACCGCTTTGGGCTTGGGATTGGAATACATCCAATCGCCAGAGATCAGCCCCTCGCCGGAGAGAGCCAATACGTGATGAGATACCACTGGCTCCGGTAATTCCAAGACCTTCTCAAACTCGGATACTGACAATGGCTTAGCTTTGAGGGCACCAAATATGCGACGAGCGGTAGGATGTGCGATCAAGTAGGCTCCACTACCCATTTGTACTCAGCCTCTCTTTTTGGGAAACACTGGGCAACAGAGGGTATACCGGGTTCGGCGCAATCTCAACCTCCATTCCCATTAAACCGATTAATTAGCACTTTGATTACGATTTTCAGAAGATCACTCGATTGTTCAAGACGGAAACCCCACTTTTCTTCGTCACCGAACTCCTTTTTCGACGATAACGTGACGCTGTCGATTGCGCTCTCCAACACCTCCAACTGGAGGTCGTCTTCGATGAAAAAACGCATACGGGCTCTCGCTTCGAATTGATTGGAGAGATGAATTGGTGCGAGCCCGAGTAGGCGTGTGTTGGGTACCAGTTCATGCCGACAGATGATCTTCCGGAGTTCTTGTGCCTGAGCGATGGGGTCATCAAGATCAGTAACTGTCTGTTCCAACCAAAAGCCGAATTCGCCAAATTTTGCACCCGGGTGAAGTATGTCCGACACCATATTGATGACCCTGAGTGACCTGCCCCCCTCAAACTGACCTGACCCCCTCAAACGTATCCAGTTGAAAGATCAGATACTGGAAGTATTGAAGGGAGGCAGAAATGCCAAGAAAAGGACATAGCCCGGAACAGGTACTCAACAAACTCCGGCAAGTC
>Ga0114996_10001768_pt1 | contig 28646 bp, 24 predicted proteins | sample ArcticOcean_MG_C_4_FD_87039 | JGI IMG/M metagenome (GOLD analysis project Ga0114996, IMG submission 87039) | Marine microbial communities from western Arctic Ocean - ArcticOcean_MG_CB4_134 | ecosystem: Environmental > Aquatic > Marine > Oceanic | place: Arctic Ocean: Canada Basin | collected... | reverse complement strand
CGTACAACCGCGAGGAGTTCGAGATCCAAGTCGGTAAGGGCCTCGACGCGTCGCCGATCACGGAGGTCCTCATCGATCGCTCCGTCATCGGGTGGAAGGAGTACGAGCTCGAGGTGGTCCGGGACGGGGTCGACAATGTCATCGTCGTCTGCTCCATCGAGAACTTCGATCCGATGGGCGTTCACACCGGTGACTCGATCACGGTGGCGCCCGCTCAGACGCTCACGGACGTCGAATATCAGGAGATGCGGGACGCATCAATCGCCATCATCCGAGAGATCGGGGTCGAGGCGGGCGGCTGCAACGTCCAGTTCGCGGTGAATCCGGAAGACGGCGAGCTGCTCATCGTCGAGATGAACCCTCGCGTCTCGCGGTCGTCGGCGTTGGCCTCGAAGGCGACTGGATTCCCCATCGCTCGCGTGGGGGCCAAGCTCGCAGTGGGCTATAACCTCTACGAGCTGCCCAACGACATCACCAAGACGACGCCTGCGTCTTTCGAGCCGGTGCTCGACTACGTCGTGGTCAAGCTGCCGCGCTTCGCCTTCGAGAAGTTCCCCGAGGTGGATGACACCTTAGGCGTGCAGATGAAGTCGGTCGGCGAGACGATGGCAATCGGCCGGACGTTCCGGAGCGCGTGGCAGAAGGGATTTCGGGGGCTCGAGACCGGCCGACACGGTTGGGTCACCGGCTCACGCCCGAAGGACGACGGTCTCTCCGAAGAGGAGATCGAAGGCATGCAGCCGCTCCTGGCGGCGCTACGCAGGCCCACGCCCAACCGGCCCTACCAGCTCAAGCGAGCGCTCGAGGCGGGGGTCTCCGTAGAGGAGATCTTCGAAGCGACAAAGATCGATCCCTGGTTCCTCGATCAGCTCCAACAGATTCTCGAGTGGGAGCTCAGGTACGCCGAGGCTCCCGAAGTGACTCCGGAGCTCCTGAGGGCCATGAAGCGTGAGGGCTTCAGCGACCGGCAGCTGGGCGATCTACGGGGTGGTTCCGAGAAGGACGTGCGCGCGCGCCGCTGGGAGTTGGACATCCGGCCGACGTACAACGTCGTCGATACCTGCGCCGGCGAATTCCCCGCGGCGACTCCTTATTACTACTCGTCGTACGAGGACGAAACGGAGAGCACGCGGTCCGACCGCGAGAAGATCGTGATCCTGGGTAGTGGGCCCAACCGCATCGGGCAGGGCATCGAGTTCGACTACTGCTGTGTCCAGGCCGTGCTCGCCCTGAGGGATGCGGGCTTCGAGACGATCATGATCAACTCGAACCCAGAGACCGTGTCGACCGACTTCGACATCAGCGACAAGCTCTACTTCGAGCCACTGACACTCGAGGATGTCTTGGAGATCATCCACCTGGAGCGACCGAAGGGCGTGGTGGTCCAGCTAGGTGGTCAGACGCCCCTGAAGCTTGCGCGTGCCCTGGAGGACCTCGGTGCGCCAGTGCTCGGGACGTCGGTCGACGCGATCGACCGTGCCGAGGACCGCGACCGCTTCGACGAGGTGTGCAGGAAGATCGGGGCTCGGACGCCGAACAACGGCATCGCGAGGAGTGAGGCCGAAGCGCTCGCGGTCGCGCAGAAGATCGGCTTCCCGATACTCGTGAGGCCGAGCTACGTACTTGGTGGTCGCGGCATGCGCATCGTCTATGACGAGGAGTCTCTACAGCGCTACTTCGACGAAGCCGCACGGGCCTCCCCGGATCACCCAGTCCTGATCGACAGCTTCCTGGAGGACGCGTTCGAGGCCGACGTGGACGCGCTTTCGGACGGGACGGACGTGGTGATCGGTGGCATCATGCAGCACATCGAGGACGCCGGCGTTCACTCCGGGGACTCGGCCTGTGTGCTCCCGCCGTACCTCCTCTCCCCGGAAGTACTCGAGGAGATGCGCGACCTCACGCGAAGGTTCGCACTTGAGCTCGGTGTGGTCGGGCTTCTCAACGTTCAGTACGCGATCAAGGACGACGTCGTTTACGTGCTGGAGGTGAATCCGAGGGCGTCGCGGACGGTCCCCTTCGTCAGCAAGGCGACCGGCGTTCCGCTGGCGAGGTTGGCGGCGCGCATCATGGCCGGAGAGCGCCTCGCGGACCTGAACGTGCCCAAGGAGCCGCCCGTGCCGGGCATCGCGGTGAAGGAAGCTGTGTTCCCATTCAACCGCTTCGACGTCGACATCCTGCTCGGACCCGAAATGCGTTCGACTGGCGAGGTGATGGGCTTCGACGACTCCTTCGGAATGGCGTTCGCCAAGGCGCAGGTCTCAGCTGGGAACCCTTTGCCGGAGTCGGGCCAGCTCATCGTGACCGTGAACGAGCGGGACCGGGAGACGGTGACGCCCATGATCCGGCGCTTCCGCGACCTGGGCTTCGAGATTCTGGCGACGCGTGGGACGCAGGCCTCCCTGAAGGCCCTGGGGGTACCCTCGCGGTTGGTCTATAAGGTCGGCGAGGGCCGCCCAGACATCGTGGACCACATCGTGACCGGCGACATCGCGCTCCTCATCAACACGCCGCTCGGCAAGAAGTCACAGTACGACGACTACGCGATGCGACGGGCAGCCATCACGTACGGCGTGCCCTACCTGACGACGATGTCGGCGACCTCAGCGGCTTGTGACGCCCTCATCGCGCTCAGCTCGCGGAAGCGGGAGGTCCGTTCGCTTCAGGAGCGTATCGCGTCGCTCTCGGCGCCCGTAGGCGCGTAGCGCAGTGAGCCTGCCGACCGGATTCTACCTGCATCCGGCGTCCTCCCTTCACGACACCGGCTGGGGACACCCCGAGCACCAGGGACGCTTGCGTGCGCTTGCGTCCACCGTGGGGAAGGACCTGCTGACGTTGCACGGGCGGGTCGAGCAGATGGAGGCCGGAGAGGCAGATCTCGAGGACCTGCTTCGGGTTCATTCTGAGACGCACATTGAGAGGGTCCGCGAGGCATGTCGGGCAGCCGCAACGGACGAGACCATCGTCTCCCTCGACGAGGACACCAAAGTCTCGTCCGCTTCCTGGGAAGCTGCGGTGGGAAGCGCTGGGGCGGCGATCTCGGGCGCATCAGCGATCGTGGAGGGGCGGATCGCGAACGGCTTCGTCGCGTCGCGCCCTCCCGGGCACCACGCCACACCCGAACGGGCGATGGGCTTCTGTCTCTTCAACAGCGTCGCCGTCGTCGCGCGGTGGCTTCAGGCGAAAGGGCATGCTGAGCGAGTCCTGATCGTGGATTGGGATGTCCACCACGGGAACGGAACCCAGGACGCATTCTACAGCGACCCGACCGTCTTCTACTTGTCGCTGCATCAGTGGCCGCACTATCCGGGAAGCGGGGCCTCGGACGAACGGGGCGGGGGCGCGGGCGAGGGCCATACGCTCAACGTCCCGCTGCCGGCCGGAATACCACCGGGCGAGTATCGGGAGCACTTCGAGAGGGCCGTCGATGAGGCGGCCCGTCTTTCGCGGCCCGACTTCATCTTGGTGTCGTCGGGATTCGACGTCATGGCCGGTGACCCTCTTGGAGGGATGCTCCTGGAGCCTGAAGACCTCCACGCCATGACGCGGTACCTCATGGACGGCGTGGCTGGCGATTGCAACGGGAAGATTCTCGTTCTGCTGGAAGGCGGATACGACCCCAAGAGATTGGGGGACGGGACCGTCGCGGTCGTCCGGGCGTTGTCGGGTCTACCTTCGGCGTAGCCCGCGTTGCTCACCGCGCCGCCATCCGTACCTTTCTGAATGCCGCCACACGGACACGGGACCGGGATCTCGACTCCCTCGGTCCCCTCGATGCTCGACCTGGTTCGGCTCAGTCCCCGCCGTCTCTTTCCGCCCGGTGGCTTCGTCGTCCTGGTCCAGCTCGTGTGGAAGGCGCCGGTGGACGAGGTACGCCAGAGGGTCCTTTCCGAGCACTTGGGGGCGCGCCCAATGATGGTCGTCGAGTGGAAGCGTCTCCTCCGTGAGTCTGGTATTGCGGATGTGCACACGGAGAACTGGTCCGACGAGGAGACCGCGTTTCGCGCCGGTGTGGTCAAGCCCTTTCCCGATTTCGCCGAGCTCTTTTCCTTACCGGAGAAGATGGGCGTTTTAAGACGTGCGTGGCGTCGCTGGGGCTGGCGCGGGGTGAGGACGGTTCTCGCTAGGGAGAGCGAAGTGCACAGGCTGCTGACCACCGAGCGAATCCTCGGACTGGACCTCCTGCGCGGGAGGAAGGCGACGTCCGATGCTGAGACCGCGGGACCGGGGAGCGGGCCCTCGACGGGGCGCTTGCCCGTAGAAATGAGCGTGCCCGCAGCGGTTGCCGTGCTGCCGCACCCTTCGGATGTCGACGGGGAGCGCGCTGAAGCGGACACGACTCGGCCCGAGGATACCGCCGGGTTGCCGCTGTTCTCACCAGCCGGCCCGAAGCAGCCGGGCGTCGAGGGGACCGAGGAGGCATGAGCGTGGGCCTGCTAGCCAGCGAGGGGGGCGTGCGGCCTGTACAGGCCGCCCTGCGCGAGATGGAGCTGGATGGGTGGCTCCTTTACGAGTTCCATGGGATCAATCCGGTGGCGGTCCAGCTCCTGGGCCTCGGGCACACCACCCGGAGGGGCTTCGTGCTCGTTCCGCGTGATGGGGAGCCTGTGGCCCTGGTGCACGCCATCGAAGCGTCGTCGTGGCGTCATTGGCCGTTCGAGATGCGGACCTATTCCGGCTGGAAGGATTTAGAGGTCGAGCTGGCAAAACTGGTGGAAGGACGCATCCGGCTCGCCACGGAAGTGTCACCCGGTGGGGCGGTCCCGAACCTGGATTACCTGCCGGCGGGCCTCGCGAGCGTTCTCCTCGAGTTGGGAGTGGAGCTGAGTAGTTCGGGAGACCTGATCTCCCGCTTTCATTCCGCTTGGACCGAGACCCAGCTGCGCGACCACATCGAGGCGTCTAAGGTCGTGGCCGATGTCGCTCGGCGTGGCTTCGAGCGAGCGGCTGATGCGGTTCGGGAGGGCGCGCCGACCACCGAGGGCGCCCTGTCCAATTGGATTCGTGCGGAGCTTGCCAGCGCCGGTCTGGTAGACCAGATGGACTGCATCGTCGCGATCGGAACGAGGGCGGCCGATCCGCATTACCAGCCAATCGGAGCGGGGGAGGTCGTCGCCCGTGGCCACCTGCTGCTGATCGACCTTTGGGGGGCCTTCGAGGGGTCGGTCGCCGCGGACCAGACATGGATGGGTCTGCTGGCTAAAAAGGTCGACCCGCACACTCAGGAGATCTGGGAGGCGGTCCGGGACGCACGCGACGCTGCGCTTCAGTTCCTGCGGGAGCGATTCGACGCGGGTCTTGATGTGCGGGGCTTCGAGGTGGACCAGGTCGCCCGGACCCTCATCGCAGACCGGGGCTACGGCGACCGCTTCGTGCACCGGACGGGCCACTCTATCGATACCGACCTGCACGGAAGCGGGCCGAACCTGGACGACTTGGAGACCCGGGACGACCGCATCCTGGTGCCCGGGGTCGGGTTCTCTGTCGAGCCAGGCATCTATATCTCGGACGAGATAGGAGTTCGTGCCGAGGTCAACGTCCACTGGGGTCCTGAAGGACCGAGAGTGACACCGGCGGAGGTGCAAAGAGAGATCTTCCTCCTGCTGGACGATTGAGTCCCGACACTTCCATGGTAGCGGTAGCCTTGCCGCTCCCGATCTACCGCACTTTCACGTATCGCGTGGACGGCGCACTTCCCGCGCCGGGGACTCGCGTCCTGGTTCAGTTCCGCGCGAGGGAGTGGATAGGGTGGGCCGTCGGTCCGGCGGACGAGGGGCCGGTCCGCGGCCTGAAATCGGTTCTGGCGGTGCTCGACGACCACCCCTCGGTGCCCCCCGACCTTCTCGACACTGCTCGCTGGATCGCCGAATACTACGTCGCCCCTCTCGGAATCGTGCTCAGGTCGATGCTTCCCGCTGTCCTCTCGGACATCTCGCGGGACTATGTCACACTCGCGAGTGAGCCGGCTGCGGGGCTGAGGCCTCGTGAACGACGGCTGGTGGAAGGGCTCACCGTCGGGGGCGATGCGCAGAGGGTGCAGACGCTTCGCAAGACACTCGGTATGGGGTCCATCTGGCCGGAAATTCGATCCCTGCATGCTCGTGGGCTACTCACGCACGAGACGGTGCCACCTAAGGAGCCTGGTGTGAAGACGCGCCGGGTGGTGCGCATATCGAGACACCTCGGCACGCTCACCGAGCGCGACGAGCTGTTCGGACGGGCAGGTCGCCAACGTGAGGCATACGGGTTGCTAGAGGCCTCCGGTGGGCAGGCAGAGCTGGCGCATCTGACTGATGCGGAAGGCTACAGTCGCAGCGTCATCCGGGGGCTTGAGGAGAAGGGCTTGGTCGAGCTAGTGGACGAGGAAGAGATGCGCGACCCGTTCGCTGCCGACCCGCCGCCGTCGCCGCCCGACCTGATACCTACGGAGCACCAGCGGACGGCGCTTACCTCCCTCGTCGGGGCTCTGGACCGCAAGTCGAGCCCCTTCCTCCTGCAGGGCATCACGGGCTCGGGAAAGACGCTCGTCTACATCGAGTTGCTAAGGGAGGCCCTCGCCCGTGGACGCACCGCCATCGTGCTGGTTCCGGAAATCGCGCTTACGCCTCAGACCTCTTCCCGCTTCCGGGCCCATTTCGGAGATCAGGTAGCGGTTCTCCACTCCGGGCTTTCACAGGGCGAGCGTTACGACGCCTGGCGGGCTTTGCGTAGCGGAGAGCGCCGCATCGCGGTGGGCGCCCGTTCCGCGCTTTTCGCCCCACTGCCGGACCTAGGGGTGATCGTCGTGGATGAAGAGCACGACGGGAGCTACAAGCAATCGGATGCTCCGCGTTACCAGGCGCGCGACCTGGCGATCGTGCGAGCCAAGGCCCTTGGGGCCGTGTGCGTGTTGGGCAGCGCGACCCCTTCGCTCGAGAGCTGGAGCAACGCACGGTCGGGCAAGTTCGAGCACCTCGTGCTGCCCAATCGAGTGGGAGGTGCGTCGCTGCCCAAAGTACGCGTCATCGATCTGCGGGTAGAGCGGGCGATTCTCTCCGATGATCTCGTGGAGGCCGTGCAAAAGAGGCTCAGACGACATGAGCAGGTGATCCTTCTGCACAACCGTCGAGGCTACTCGTCGTTCGTCCAGTGTCGGGAGTGCGGGGACGTGGGACAGTGTACGAACTGTTCCATCTCGCTGACCTATCACCGCGTGACCCACCGAATCATGTGTCATCACTGTCGGTACGAGGAGCCGGCTCCTTCACGCTGTGCCCGGTGTGGCTCCACGGACCTATCGTTCAAGGGGCTGGGGACCGAGCAGGTGGAACGTGTGGCGGCGGAGAAGTTCCCTGAGGCGCGTATCGCGCGCATGGACGTCGATACCACCTCTGGTAAGTGGGCCCACCAGCGGATCCTCGACCGGGTCGAGAAAGGCGAGGTCGACATTCTGCTCGGGACCCAGATGATCGCGAAGGGGCTCGACTTCCCCAACGTGACTCTGGTCGGCGTCGTGAACGCAGACGTCGGCATGCACCTCCCGGACTTTCGGGCCAGCGAGCGCACGTTCCAACTGCTCAGTCAGGTCGCCGGGCGGGCGGGTCGTGGTCGCCTCGCGGGCGAGGTCTTCATACAGACATCTCTACCGGACCACTACGCGATCCGGGCCGCTGTGTCCCACGAGTACGACCCGTTCGCGGAGAAGGAGCTCCGGGAGCGGCAGAGTCCACGATATCCGCCACTCGTTAGGCTCGCGAACGTGGTGGTCAGCAGCCCCGACCAGGGCCTCGCCGCCACCGCTGCTGAAGGGGGCGTGAACTGGCTCCGGCAATGGATCGAGAAGGGGCTCGACCGCGGGTCCGGACGGCCCGAGATCGTGGGGCCTGCGCCTTCACCCATCGAGCGGCTACATGGTCGCTGGAGGTGGCATTTCTTCCTGCGATCGTCCTCGGCAGCGGCGCTGGGCGGCGCAGCCAGGGCGCTCGTGGAGAATTTTCCCTTGCCCTCCGGGGACGTGCGTCTCGCCCTGGATCGCGATCCGGTAGCGCTGCTCTAGCGCCACCGCGAGCCTATTGCCGGGCGTGCCGGCTCCTAAATACCTTCGCCTAGAGTGATAATGACGGAGGCGTGAGGAGGAGCGTTGTGGGTTGCCTGGCACTCAATGCATCGTTCGAGCCCCTGACCATCGTCCCGGCGCGCCGGGCGGTGCGCTTGGTACTTGACGGTAAGGCCGAGATCCTGGAGAGGGACCCGGACCGGTTGGTCCGGTCGGAGCGCTGTGTAGTACCGCTGCCCGCGGTCATCCGGCTCGTGCGCTACGTCCACGTGCCGTACCGATTCCGGCGGCAGGTCACCAACACGTTCCTGTTCGCGCGCGACGACTACACCTGCCAGTACTGTGGGCGCCATAAGAGCGATCTACGGGGCCGTCAATTCCTCACGCGGGATCATGTGCGCCCTTTGTCTCGCGGCGGCCTCAACTCGTGGGACAACGTGGTGACGAGTTGCTCGTCCTGTAACAACCGTAAGGGCGGGCGTCTACCGAGGGAGGCTGGACTCACCCTCGCACACGACCCCTCCGAGCCCGACTACGTCCATTTAGTCTGGGTGGTGCGTCGCGTGACGACCACTCAGGAGAAGTACATCCGGATGTTCTACGGGGAGGGCGCGCTGGACGCGGTCGGCGTCACTTCGATGGGTGAAGTCAGCCCCGACGGGTCAGTCGTCTAGCCAAGCATAAGGCCGCTCGCAGAACTGCCCGTATCCCCTACCGTGCCCCGGTTCGTGTACTCCTTCCACGACACGATCCAGCCCCGCACCGAGTCCTGCGCGACCTCGTATGAGAAGCCGGGCTCCTGGGCGCGCTCAGCTAGGAATCGCTGTAGATAAGCGGGCATGTTGGCGATTCCTGGAATCTCGAAAGACGTGTCGAGATCGTCACTGACGACTCCCTGGATCTGAGACTGCGAGAGCTTCAGCGCGCGGATCGATTCTTCGACCGCGGTCTTGATGTCCGTGAGATCCGGGGCGCTGCCCGTGCGTCCCTTGATCTCCTTCACGAGATCGTCTGTACCAGGAGCGAGCAACTCCTCGCGGGCTCGCGTGAATTGCCCCAGGAGCTGCTCGTGAAGGCGAAGCAGCTGCGTGTATTCGCGCTTCGCCTGGGCTGGAGATTGCTGTCGGTCGGACATGGTCGTCTCGCGGATGCTTGAGCTGCCGCTCGGTCCCCCGGAGCGCCGTAATAAGGTGGCTTTCGGCGCCTGCGGCAATGGTGGTGTCTTGACCTAGCGAACGGCTCTCCGTAGGAAGATATGTCATGACCGATCCGAGTCACCGCAAGCCGCCTCCCGCGCGTCGCCCGCGCGACAAGCCGACACCCGTGCGTGAGCTGACCGGAGAACCCACGGCACAGCCAGCCGAGGCAGAGGTCGCAGAGGCGTACGTCGAGGCCGAGGGCATCCGATGGACGGTGCGGGTCCTGGGACGGTCGGGCAGGGCTTCTGCGGGGTCGGCGCCGTTGCTGCTACTGGGATTCTGGGAGGGCTCGGGCTCGGTAGACTCGCCGTCACTCGAGGCCATGGTTGTCGCCCGGGGCCTCGATGAGCTGTCAGGCGAGGCACTCGAAGCCGCTCTTGGTACCGCGGTGAAGCCCCCTGACCCCGGCCGCAGAAGCGCCTTTTTCCAGGACGTCGGGCAGGGCCGTGGCGGGTGACTCGGGCCATCTAACGAAAAACATCTGGTACGCGTCCAACGTATTAGGTACGGGAGTGCATTCCGGCACGTCCCGGCAGGTGGGGGGGAGCCGTTAAACTTGATCCTATCCACGCGCTAGACCGTGAGCCCAGGCCTCAACATGGTATGATCCTCCCGTGTCCTTGAACATGTCCGAACCACCGAGCGACGTTGAGCTCGTCCGACGGGCCCGAAAGGGCGAGGAAGTAGCCTTCGGGTTGCTCGTCGAACGGTACCAGCGCTCCGCTTACGCGGTGGCATTGTCTGTTACGGGTCGGCACGAGGACGCGGAGGATGCTGCTCAGGAGTCTTTCCTGGTCGCGTTGGATCGACTCGATGAGTGTCGCAGTCCCGAGCGGTTTGGGGGTTGGCTGATGACCATTGTGCGCAATCGGTCGAAGAACCTCGTGCGACGGGAGTCGCTGAGAGAGATGGATGAGCTGCCTTTCGGAGCCCCCTCCAGGATTCCGGCGCCGGACCGCACGGCTGAGGCGGCAGAGTTGAGGGGGATGCTCCGCGAGGCATTGAGCGAGCTACCCGAGGTGCAGCGCCAGGTTGTGCTTCTCCACGACTTGGAAGGCTGGAAGCACAGAGAGATAGCAGAGAGGTTGGATCTTCCGTGTGGCACGGTGCGATCCCATCTCCATTTTGCTAGGAAGTCCTTGCGGGCGGCTCTCCGGAAGGTTCCGGGGATACCAGAATTAATGAGGGTGGCACAATGATTCGAAGAATGGACGACCTGGATGTGATGACGGAGTCCGGCCGAGATCATGAGATCGCGGCCGCGCTAGCCGCTCTCGATCCCGCGAGCGGTGATCCGCACTACTGGCTTCGGTTCCGTTCGTGGGTAATGAGCAGTGCGGCGCGGGAGCTGTCTAGGCGACGTCTCGTGGTGCGGCTGACGATCGGTGACGTGCTAGAGTCGTGGGCGAGGGCGCTGGTGCCGATTGCAGCTCTTTTCGCTGCGCTGGCTGGCCTCCTGCTTCTCAGGGACGATCCGGTCGGCGACTTACCTCCGATCGGCGTGGAGGAGCTTCTCGTGAGCGAGCTCGAGGGGAGCACGATCCCCGCTCGGATCGCGAACGTGACCTTCGCAGCCGAGGTGTTCTGACCATGGAACACGCATTGCGCACGAAGCTCGTCGCGGTGGCCGTTCTCGCGCTGGTCTTCGGTTCGGGCCTGCTTCTCGGATACGCTGCCGATTCAGACCCGCTTACGCCGCCGCTGAGCGTTGCCACGTCGGCAGAGTCTGACGGAAGTGATACCGAGGCGCCGCGGACACGGCGATTCGTATACGAGCAGCTCGAGCGTACCCCCGATCAGGATGCCGCGATTGACGTGATCATCCGCACCCATCGCCACATGATGAACCGGCTCCACCAGGACTTCGACGAAGCCCAGACCGAGTACCAGGCGAGCTTCGACGCCGTGGTGTTCGAGACCCGGGAAGCGATCGCTCTAGTTTTCCCGCCGGATCAGCGAGAAGAGTACCGCCATCTTCTTGAGGAATCCGACCGGCGCCGGGCAGAGGATCGTGCCGCCGAGAACGATCGCAAGTAATCCCATGAGGTACAGATTCCGGGCTACGGCCCGTTCACGCGCCTGCGCACCTGCGGGCCTGGGGGAGGTGTTGTCGTGAGCGACTTGATCATCCGCACGGAAGGACTCACGAAGGACTACGTGCTCGGTGCGGAGACCGTGCACGCCGTGCGGAATGTGGACCTAGAGATTGGTCGCGGAGAGTTCGTCGCGATCATGGGTCCGTCGGGCAGCGGCAAGTCTACCTTCATGAACATGATCGGCTGCTTGGACACGCCGTCCAGCGGGAAGTATTGGCTCAATGCTCAGCTTGTCAGTGAGCTCTCTGACGACCGCCTCGCGCGTGTCCGAAACAAGGAGATCGGGTTCGTGTTCCAGACGTTCAACCTCCTGCCTCGCGCGACCGCACGGCACAACGTCGAGCTGCCGCTGATCTACGCGGGAGTCGGATCGAAGGAGCGCCGCCGTCGTGCCGAGGAGAAGCTCGAGCTCGTCGGCCTCAGCGATCGCATGGATCACAAGCCCCCCGAGATGTCCGGCGGTCAGCGTCAGCGCGTCGCCGTCGCGAGGGCTCTGGTCAACGAGCCGGCCCTTCTGCTTGCCGACGAGCCGACCGGGAATCTCGACTCTGTGACGAGTGGCGATATCATGCGGCAGCTCACCGATCTTAACGAACACGGCCAGACGATCGTCCTAGTGACGCACGAGCATGACATCGCCGCGTGTGCGAGGCGGCAAGTGCACCTGAAGGACGGGATCATCGAGCAAGATTTCGCCACCGAAGCTGTGGAGAGCGCCGTATGAAGATGCAGGTGAGTCGGCTCGCGGTGGCCCTAGCGGCCACGGTTGCCGTGTCGTCGGGATGCGCCGTCGAGAATGAAGCCGAAGCGGCACCCTCACGTCTGACCGTGGAGGTCCGACGGGGCAATCTCATGATTCGGGCGGAAGCGACAGGTAACGTCGAGCCTGTTCGGCGCGTCGAGGTCAAGTCCAAGGCGTCGGGGGAAATCCTGCGTCTCCACGCGGACGTCGGTGACCGGGTAACGCGTGGCACTCTCCTGGCCGAAATCGACCCGCGCGACGTCCAGAACAGCTACAACCAGGTGGAGGCTGACCTCGCGGTAGCCCGGGCGCGAATGGAGATCTCCGACGACCAGGTCGAGCGGTCGCGTCAGCTGCTCGAAGCCGAGGTCATCACGCGACAAGAGCATGAGAACGCTCGCCTGGACTTTACCAACTCGCAGGCTTCTCTCGTTCGCGCAGAGACGAACTTCAATCTCGCCGAGCTGCAGCTCATGGACGTGCGCATCACTGCGCCCATGGACGGGACGATCATCCAGAAGAGCGTCGAGGAAGGCGCAGTCATCCAGTCCGCCTCGCAGAACGTATCGGGTGGGACCGCGCTGTTTGTCATGGCCAACCTCGGCGAGATGCAGGTACGTACGCTTGTCGACGAGACTGACATGGGGCTGCTCAAGGCGGGGATGACCGCCGACATCGGAGTCGAAGCCTTCCCGGAGCAGACGTTTGCTGGAGAGATCGAGAAGATTGAGCCACAAGCGGTGGTCGAGCAGAACGTCACCATGTTCCCGGTGATCGTGACGATGGACAACAGCTCCGGCTTGCTGCGACCGGGCATGAACGCCGAGGTCGAGATCTTCATCGCGGAGGCTCGCGACGTGCTTCTTGTTCCCAACAACGCGATCGTTCGCGCCGAGGATGTAGGTCCCGCCGCGATGGCCCTGGGCTTGGACATCGAGGACATGGACCTGACAGCTTTTTCCCAGGCCGGCGGGTCCCGAGGCGGATTCGCGGGACGCGGTGGCGCCGGTGGCTTTGCGGGGCGTGGCGGCGGCGATGGGGGCGGACGCCGCGGGGATGCGGCCGGGGGAGGCGGTATCGACCCGGAAGCGCTGGCGCGGATGCAGGAGATGCGGGCGCAGGTTGAGAGTGGCGCCATCTCGCAGGACGCCCTCAGGGAGGCGATGCAGGGGCTGCGGCCGCAAGGTGCGGGTGGGCCGAGTGGCGCGACGAGGGGCGCTGAGGGCGGCCAAGGTACGGCGCCGGCGCAGCCGGCAACCCGTCCGGGAGCGGTATTCGTCTTGGGCCCGAACGGCGAGCCAGAGGCTCGCCCTATCCAGATCGGGCTGGGTGACTGGGACAACACGCAAGTGACCGGTGATGTGCAGGAGGGCGACCTCCTGGTCATCGTGGGCGCTGCTCAGATGCAGGCGCAGCAGGAGGCGTTCCTCGAGCAGATCAGCGAACGGATGGGTGGCCAGAATCCCTTCGGTGGCGGCATGCCGGGTGGTGGCCGCGGCTTTAGGCGCTAGGACTCCCCATGCTGATCTTCGAGATCGTCTTTGTGGCGATGGGTGCGGTGAGGGCGAATCTGCTCAGGTCCGTCCTCACAACGCTGGGAATCGTCATTGGCATCGCGGCGGTGATCACCATGGTCGCCCTGGGCGAGGGTGCCCAGCAGCAGGTCCAAGAGGAGATCAACCGTATGGGCACCACGGTGCTCACGATCCGGCCGGGCCAACAACGGATGGGAGGCGTGTCGCGGGGCGATGCTGAGATGTCGATCGACGATGCGATCGCGCTCAAGGCCGAAGCGGGAGATTTGGTCAATGTGTCTCCCGAGCAACAGACTTCCCTCCAGGTATCGTATATCCGCTGGAACTCCCGCACTCAGGTGAGCGGGGTTTGGCCTGAGTACTTCGACATCTACAGCCTCGAATTCGTTGCGGGCCGGGCGTTCACACAGAGCGAGGTCCAGGGTCGCCGCCGGGTCGCCGTTCTCGGGTCGGCGGTACTCAGTGGACTCGACGAGGAGGCTTTCGCCGATGTCCCTCCCGAGCTGATCTTGGGAGAGACGGTCCAGATTCGAGGGATCGGCTTCGAGGTTATCGGGGTCTTGGCCGAGAAGGGTGACGCAGGTTTTCTGCGCCCCGACCGGACCATCTTCATGCCGCAGTCAACGGCCCAGTACCGAGTGATGGGCAGCCGCAATCGGCTCAACACGATTTACGCGGCTACCGAGACTCCCGAGGAGATGGACCGCGCCTACGCCGAGATCGACCGGATATTTCGTCGCGAGCACCGCATTCGCGCCGGCGACGACGCGGACTTCAACATCTCCAACGCCACCGACCTGCTCGCCACCTTCAATGAAACGCGGCAGACGTTCACGTTCCTGCTCGCGGGCATTGCGGGGATCAGCCTCCTCGTAGGCGGGATTGGGATCATGAACATCATGCTCGTGTCGGTGACGGAACGGACCCGCGAGATCGGCGTGCGCAAGGCGCTCGGAGCCAGCCGGAACGCGATCATGACCCAGTTTCTCGTTGAGGCCCTCTTCCTGTGCATTCTCGGTGGACTGCTGGGCGTGGGCGCGGGGTACGGGGCCGCTGCAGCGATCAGGAACGTCGCCGGCTGGGAGGCCGTCGTGGCACCGGAGGCCGTGATCGCCGCGATCGTCTTTTCAGCGGGGGTGGGGCTGTTCTTCGGGATGTGGCCTGCGAGGAGAGCGGCGATTCTCGATCCGATCGATGCGCTGAGGTACGAGTAGGGCTTTCGTGAGGGCCGGGGCCGACGAGGGTCCCCCCTCGCGCTTCGGCTGATCGCGGTTCACCGGGCTGCCGCGCGTTCTTCTTTTCGGGCGATCAGAGGCGCCTCGGGGGGACCCTCGCCGGCCCCGGCCCGACACCGCCATGGCGTCCCGGCGTGCTGTGATCGGAGCGAGGGTCGGCTTTAGCGCGGGGCAGGAGAGCTTGGTGGGGGCGATCAGGTCGCGACGATCGGCTACTGCTACCGACGGCTCAGAAGTACTTCCAGCGTCGAGCCTTGCCGTACCAAACGGATGGGTAGAATGGCGTCGGATCTGGAGATGCCGAAGCGCAGCTCTTCCACGGAGCGGACGGTGACCTGGTCTAGGCGGGTGATGACGTCGCCGGGGAGGAGCCCTGCCAGGGCGGCGGGAGTGCCAGGGGAGACGTCTACGATGAGGACACCGCCCTCGACGTCGAAGTACTGGGCCAGCTCTGGACGGAGATCGATGACCTGGGCGCCCGCGACCCGGTTGCTACCAAGCATGTAGGGCGTCAGGGGGGAGAAGGTCTGTGCATTGTCTGGCGCGCGTGGGATTTCGGGCGTGGGTGGCCAAGCGGGGAAGGTGTAGTCGAACCCGGCTGTGACTCTCGCCGCCTCGGACATCGCAGCGCGGAGGCCGGCGGACTCGCGTGTCACGTCCTCCAGCGCAGCGCGCACGGTTTGCAGCTGGTCATCCATCTCGGGGGCGACCTCAGGCCTCGAGATGACCTGGCGCAACTCGGCGACTCGGGTCCGCTCCTGGCGCCTCAGGTCCTGGCCCAGGCGATTGAGGTCTTCCAAGGCCTCACGCAAAGAGTCGTGCTGCTCGCCTCGGAACACGAAGAACTCGAAGGGAGCATTCACGCCGGTCGGTCGGTCCTCGCGGACCACGCGCAGGCGGCCCGATGACGAGCCGGCCCGATCGTCGTCGCGGACCTTGATGAGATGCACCCTCAGGGAGTCCATGGCCCGCATCATGGTTTCGACCATAGAGTCCGGGTCCATCGCGAGCAGGATGGTCCTGGATCTCACATCGGAGGGGCGCTCCGCGGCCCTGAGGACCACCTCGACTCTCCTCCCTTCCCTCTCGATCCTGACGCGCACGGTCTCTCCCACGCGGAGCCTGAGACGCTCCGGAAGGTTCCTGAAGTCGTCTGCGCTGCGGAGTTCGCCTATGGCGAGAAGTCGGTCGCCAGCACGGAGGCCGGCGTCCTCCGCCGGGCTTCCCCGACGCACCTCTTGGATGATGACGCCCGAATCGCGAATGATATTCACATCAGCCGTCGGGATGTCGAGGGAGATGCCGATCCAGCCGGGTTCGGCCCGCTGGGCCGAGACGGGGCTCGCCAACGTCGGGAGGATTACCGCCCAAAGAATCAGGCGCGAGGCTATTCTCATGATCAGAACCAGTTGTCGTTGGTTAGCGAGACCATGCGGGCTGCGGCATCCCGCTCGGCGAGCGCGGAAGTCAGGAACCCGTTCAGGAACGGGTCACCGGGTGCCTGTCGGACGGCGGCCTGGCTGACCGACACGAGGTGCTCGAGCGCTGCATAACGACTGATCGGGTCCACTCCCGTGTCGTCGACGCTTTCTCCGGCCAAGAGGGTTTGGTAGTTCGAAACCGCTCTGACGTAGCGCTGTTCGGCGTCCCGAACCGCTGTCGCTGCCTCTTCTACAGTGGCGGTCTCGAGGGTCGGTTCTGCCGCTCCCTTCGCTACGAGCCCGGCGCCACTGGCGGCGCCACCGAGGAAGAGGACGACTGCGGCTGCTGCGGGCATCCAGGACGGAGTGCGAGTGAGCCCGAGCTTGCTCAGAAGTGCCGGGTCGCGGACCAAACCTTCTGAGCGGAGTTGCGCCTCGAGCACCTCCCAGTCGCCCAGGGGTGGCAGGATCTCCGGGAGCATAGAAAGCGCCTCGGTCTGGTCGCGTAGCGCTGCCAGCTCGCTCGCACACGCCTCGCACGCTTCCAGATGCGCGCTCTCCATTGCTTGCGGATCGTCATCGACCAGCCGCGCCAGCGTTTCAGCCGTCAAATGCTCCATGCTTCTGCTCCCTGTTCCTTCGCCGACCCGGACAGAGATGCCAGCATCACTCGCATCTTGGCCCGTGCCTTGAATAGTTGTGACTTCGATGTCCCCGACGTCACGCCCAGGACGTCTCCGATCTCGTCGTGCGTATATCCCTCCACGTCGTGGAGGATGAGGACCTGTCGCATCCCTTCTGGCAGCCGATCGAGCGCCTGCTCGAGGCGCTTCCTCAGGAGCGCATCGGCGTGGACCGGCGCCACCGGTATCTGCTCGGGTGCCGGCCCCTCGCGACTCGTCCTCGTGTCGGCCTTCCTAAGCGCCTGCAGCGCCGAGTTGACGGCTATGCGATGGAGCCAGGTCGAGAAGCGGGCGTCACCACGGAAGGTGGGAAGCGCCCTGATCGCGCGGATCCAAGCCTCCTGGGCGTAGTCCTGCGCCAGGTCGTCGTCGGCGGCGATACGGTGCACGACGGCATACACCCGCGGGGCGTACCGGTCGTAAAGCGTCCGGATTGCACGAGCGTCTCCCTCGGCAGCCAGCCGAATGAGCGCGCGTTCCGTTTCCTGCTTGGGCATCTCGATCATGCAGGTGCTTCGATGCGGGGGGCCATGTTGTGGTTGCCCGGGCACCGGGTGACTCCCGCCACTAGCCAGCCCTCGGGCCCACGTATAGGCTCCGTTCCCTACCCGGCACGTTCCCTCTGTGTTCGCACTTCTCGAAGGGCTACCCATAGACGGATGATCAGCTTCTCGGCGCTTTCGAAGTGCTACGGGCCGCTCACCGCGGTGCGAGAGCTCACGCTGCAGGTCGAGCCAGGCGAGGTGTACGCCTTGTTGGGCCCAAACGGCGCGGGGAAGACGACGGCGCTCCGATGCCTAGCGACGCTGCTGCGGCCATCGAGTGGCTCGGCGGCGGTATGCGGAGCGGACGTGAGCGTGGACCCCCTGCGGGCCCGCCGGCGCATCGCGTTCCTGAGCTCCTCGATGGGCCTCTATGAGCGACTCTCCGCCAGAGAGCTGGTTGCCTACTTCGGGCGGCTGCACGGCCTTGCGGGAGCTGCATTGACCAAGCGCGTCGACGAGGTCGTCGAGCTTTTCGCTATCGGCGACTTCTCCGGGAGGCTGTGCGGCAAGCTCTCCACGGGTCAGCGTCAGCGAGTTTCTCTCGCGCGAGCGCTGGTGCACGACCCCCCCGTTCTTATCCTCGACGAGCCGACCCTGGGGCTCGATGTCCTCAGCGGTCGCACGATTCATGACTTCATCGTGCGGGAACGGGGGAGGGGGAAGACGATCCTTCTCTCGACGCACCAGATGGATGAGGTCGACCTACTCGCCGACCGCGTGGGGATCCTACGTAAGGGTGAGCTGGTCGCGGAGGGGTCGCCCACCGAGCTGGTACAGAGCCTCGGTGCGCCGAACCTAACCAAAGCCTTTTTGGCTCTCATGTCGGAATGGGCGCTCGTGCCGGAGGAAGGCTCCGCATGAATTCGGCGTGGTGGGTCGTGTTTCGTAAGGAGCTCCTCGAGACCCTGAGGGATAAGCGGACACTCTTCGTGATGGTCGCCGTACCCGTGTTCCTCTATCCCGTGCTGTTGATTGGAACGGAGCAGCTCTTCCTCTTTGGGGCGCGCAATCTGGACGCCGAACCCTCACCAGTAGCTGTGATCGGCGACGCGCCCGCTGCGCTGCTCGATTTGGTGGAGGCCAGCGAGGCCCTTACGCTGACCGCTGTAGCAGGCGATGCCGTCGCCGCGATGCGTGCGGACCAGGTCATGGCGGTCGCCGTCGTGGGTCCGGATGTCGACGCTGACGATACGCGGGACGTGACGCTCCTCTTCGACGCAGCGTCGGATCGCTCGCAGCGGGCCCACACGCAGTTGCGAAGGGTGGTCGAGGCGTGGCGCGACACGATTCTCGATCGCCGGCTGCGAGACCGCGGCCTTCCGGCCACGTTCTCGTCGCCCGTGGCCGTGGCCGACTCGTCCATCGCCCGTCCGGCCGACATGGGAGGGTATACGCTCGGCCGAGTGCTCCCGCTCTTGCTCGTCATGATGACAGTTCTCGGAGCTTTCTATCCGGCGATCGATCTGGCCGCCGGCGAAAAGGAGCGGGGCACGCTCGAGACGCTCATGACGGCACCGGTTCCTCCGGGCGCGATCGTGGTGGGGAAGTTCGTCACGGTCGCGCTGATCGGGGTGACCGCGGCGGGGCTGAACTTGGCCAGTATGCTACTGACATTTCAGACGGGCGCCCTGCAGGTGACCGAGGCCATCGGGCTTGAGGTCTCGGTCCCCCTCATCTCGGTGGCGGTCATCTTTCTGACATTGGTGCCGCTCGCCGTTCTCTTCGGGGCCATCTTCCTGGCCATCGCGGTCCGTTCCGGTTCGTTCAAGGAAGCGCAGAACGCGCTGACCCCGGTCTACATGCTGGCGCTCTTTCCGGCGATGCTGCCCGTCTTCCCAGGCATCGACTTCGGTCCGGTGCTCGCCCTCACCCCCGTCGCTGGCGTGTCGTTCCTATTCCGAGACCTCATGTCGGGTAATGCGGGCTGGCTCCTCGGTGCACTCGTGCTGGTGTCTACGACGTTCTATGCCGGTGCGGGGCTCATCTTCGCCGCGCGGGCCTTTGGTAATGAGCGGGTCTTGTTCGGTGGAGACGACACGTCGGAGGTCACAGCTGACCCGTGGGCCCGGAAGCTTTGGTCCCGGGCGAGGCCGGGGCGAGTACCAACACCCAGCGCGGCGCTCGGTTTCGTCGCGTTGATTGCGGTGCTCTTCTTCTTTGGGGGCATCCGCATGCAGATCGCCTGGGGTGAGAGCGGGCTGCTGGCGGCGGAGTGGCTTTTGCTTCTCGTGCCCGCGGTGCTCTTCGTAGCGCTGGGCCGCTTCGACCCGGGGCTCACCCTCTCGCTGCGGGCACCCAAGGCCCCGCACCTACTCGGCGCGACGCTCTTGATTGCGGGTGCGCTCCCGGTCGTGTGGCTGGTAGGCTGGTTACAGAGTTTCGTCCTGCCCATCCCCTGGGATCTCCTGGAAGGCTTGGAAGAGCTCATGACGGCCCAGAGCGTCGATCGATTCCTCTGGCTCGTGTTGATCCTGGCGCTCACGCCGGCGCTCTGCGAAGAGATCGTCTTCAGAGGTGTCTTGCTCGGTGGGACCCGCACGCTCGAGCCGTGGAGAATGATCGCCCTGAACGGACTCGTGTTCGGAGCGTTCCATTTGTCGTTCCAAACCGTGATTCGTTTCCTCCCCACCGCCATGCTCGGAGCGCTCATCGCCTGGGCAGTGTGGCGGACGGGCTCACTCTGGGTCGGCACACTCATGCACTTCCTGAACAACGCCACGATCGTGGTCCTGACGTCCCTGCCTGTCGTGCGAGAGACCTTCTCCGACCCGGAAGCACCACCGCCCTTATGGCTGGTCCCCATTGGCGCGCTCGCGCTCGGTGTCGGTCTCCTCGTGATCGTCCGCTCGACAAGTTCTGGAGCCGAGCGTGCGGCGGAAGGGGTGCCTGGATCATGAGTGGAGTAACGCCCGCCGGGGCGAGCCACCTCGAGTGCACGTGGACCGGCCAGTCGATCGATAGTGAGCAGCTCGTTGGCGTCTCGGAGGCCGGTAAGCCGCTGTTCGCACGGTACGATTTGGCGTCTCTTCGGGGGCACTTCACCCCCGAAGCAGTGTCGTGCCGACGGGCCGACCTGTGGCGGTACGCCGAGGTACTGCCGGTGCGCGACCCCTCGGCCCGGATTGCGTTGGGGGAAGGATGGACGCCGTTGCTCGAGGCCCGCCGCACCGCGGAGCGTCTCGGCGTCGACCGCCTCTGGGTCAAGGACGAGGGGCAGAACCCCACGGGGAGCTTCAAGGCACGCGGCCTGTGCCTGGCGGTGTCGCGCGCGCTCGAGTTGGGTGCCCGCGAGCTGGCCCTTCCATCGGCTGGTAACGCGGGGAGTGCGGCTGCTGCGTACGGTGCCGCCGCGGGGCTGCCCGTGCACGTCGTCGTGCCGACGGACACGCCCGCACCGATCCTCGAGGAGATCGCCGCGCTCGGCGCCGACCTGCAGCTCCTCGACGGGCTCATTACCGACTGTGCGAAGGTCGTCCGCCGAGGAGTCGAGGAGGAGGGATGGTTCGACCTCTCGACATTGAAGGAGCCGTACCGCGTCGAGGGCAAAAAGACGATGGGCTACGAGCTCGTGGAGCAGCTTGGTGGGCGCCTCCCGGACGCGATCGTATACCCGACTGGAGGAGGCACTGGGCTCATCGGGATGTGGAAGGCCTTCGACGAGATGGAGACGCTCGGCTGGATAGGCCCGGATCGGCCAAAGATGTTCACGGTCCAGGCCGAGGGATGCGCTCCCGTGGTCCGAGCCTGGGAGCGGGGCGACGACCATGCCGTTCCGTGGGAGAACGCGAGCACTTATGCTGCCGGACTCAGAGTGCCGGGCGCGATCGGTGACTTCCTGATGCTGCGGGCCTTACGCGAATCGGGAGGTGGAGCAGTCGCGGTGCCTGACCATGCCATTGCGGAGTGGGTCCGTTGGCTAGGAGCGGACACTGGGGTGTTTGCGGCGCCGGAGGGCGGGGCTACTGCCGCCGCCGTACCGCTGTTGCTCGAGCGCGGGATGATCTCGCCTCGCGACGAGGTCGTGCTCTTCAACACCGGGAGCGGCCTGAAGTATGTTGGGATGTCTCCCCTCGACTGACGGAGTCCGATGTTCACGCTCCTTTGGATCGCGCTCTGGTTGGCGCTCACGGCGCTGATCGTCACGACGGCAGTGAGGCTGCACCTCCGCCGGAAAGAGCTGACCGCGTCCCCCCTCCGTGTGGACGACGCGGCGATTCACGCCATTCTTGAGCAGGGTGAGCTGACGGTCGACGAGGATGAGCCGCTCGACCTTCTGGAGATCGACGAGAGCGAGGAGCGCTTCTGGTCGGAAAGCTGGGACGAGCCGGACGAGTGGTGAGTCGACCCGGTCGGCCGGAATGTCGCTACGGAGTTAAGCGGTAGTAGACCCCGGGCAGCGGCACTAATGCACGATTCAGATGCATCGGAAGGTTGTCTTCAGGGTCGGAACGCCTCACCCAAAGACCCCGGTTGAGATTCAGCACGGCCCCGACCGAGTGGTCGTCCACGAAACTCCAGTCGACCCCGACTGGGGCCCGGAGCACGAGCACGACCCCGGTCCGCTCGCCTGACATGGCCGGCGCGGCGACGACGGCCCAAAGGCCCGCACCCGCGAACGGTCGCAGTGAGTGCCTGCCGATGTACTCCTTGAACACTACGGACACCGAGACGTCTCGGAACGACCATGTCCCGATGCCAAACTCCATCGCGTGTGTATTACGGAACAGCTCGACGACGACTCCCACCGTGCTGATGCCCCCGAACGAGATCCCGAAGCGGAGACCGTCACCCGCTCCCGAACCCTGGGCGGAAAGAGGGGTGGCAGCGACGCATGCGAGCATGAACGCGGAAAAGGCGGCTGCGCGCATGAAGTGTCGCGGTTCCTGGTGGGGCAAATCAGGTGGAGGCGGGCCCACGAGGGCCCGCCTCCGTTCAGATCAGCGCGAGACCGCTAGAGTCGCGCCCACGTACAACGTGCGGCCAGGGCCTGGCTCGTAGAAGCGGCTGCCGAAGGCGTTGATCGCGATGGACGAGACGTAGGTCTTGTCCGAAAGGTTCTGGACGCCCGCGAAGGGCGAGAGTTCGAGGCGACCTAGCTGTAGTGCGTTACCCCCGACGCGGACGTCGAAGAGGGTGTAGGCCTCGGTGGGGCGGGCGCTGGTGTTGGTTAGTGGCCCGGTGACGTTGTCGACGTTCGCGTCATTGACCTGCATCTCGTCGGTGTACTCCGCGCCGACCTCGACAAACCACCCGGCCGGCCCGAAACGGATGCTCCCCTGACCCTGCTTCGGCGCCAGTCCGGGCACCTTGTTACCCGAGAAGTCATTCCCGTTTCTGTCGATATACTCTATGAACTCGCCATCGACCTTGGTGAAGGAGCCTTGGATGGTCACGAGATCATGAGCCCTTATGCGCGCGACGGCCTCGAAGCCATTCCGCGTCGACTCCCCGGCATTTTGGAAGTAGGTGAGCATACTCGCGTTTTCGAAGGCGATCAGCTCGTTCTTGAGGCGTGTGTTGAAGTACGAGAACTCGTACGAGAACAAGTCCTGCACCGTCCCGCGGGCGCCGACTTCGAACGTCCGCCCCGTCATCGGGTCGAGATCGGGGTTGAACCCACCGGCCCCGCTCTCCCGGTTACCCAACTCCACGGTGGTGGGCGTCTCGAAGGACCTCGAATAGTTCGCGAAGAGTCCGACCTCAGGAGTGGCAGAGACGTGTACGCCCGCGGACGGGCTCAGCTTGTTCATGTCACGCGCGCCGGAGTCATCGGCATTTCCGGCGGATACGGGGAAGAGGTCCGCCACCTCGAAGTGCGTGTGGTCATAGCGGGCGCCGCCCATCAGTGTCACCCGCTGCGAAAGGGACAGCGAGGTCTGCAGGAACACGCCGGCCCCACGGACCCTCTCGGTCTGGTTCTGTCGGAGTGTATCCGGCACGCCGGCGTTGCTGTCGAACTCCCTGCGGTCGTCATTCTGGAAGTCTCCCTCGACACCACCGCGAATCTCGATGCCGACGTCGCCACTGGTGGAAGCGTGCCCCAGCGTGAGCCGGACCCCACCCGCTCTACGATCGACGTCGACGACATCGCCGGGAAGCGGATTGAGGAAGTCGCGCGTAAGTCCGTACGCTGCAACGTCGGCGGTGAGGCCCCCGAGCGGCCCGGACCATGTCACGCCGAACTGGCTCTGCTGGACTTCTTTCCCCGTCTGGAAGTTGGTGTAGGAGAACGGCCAGACACTGTGTCGCGTCGTTTCATCCTCATAGACGTTGAGGCGCAGGGACCCTGGGTTCTCGGCATCGAGGTCGAGGTGGTTGAGCGTGATGCCCAGCTCGCCTCCGGCCATCGGCTGCACGAGCCGGCCGACGATGTGCAGCCGGTTCGCGCTCCCGTACGGGGCCTCCTCCGGGGTGACGTCGTGACGGTACCCCTCGTAGTCGAGGCGGTCGACGCTGACCGAGTACCCCGTCGTTCCGACAGTACCGCCTGTGACGCTTTGGAGGCGGAGAAGCCCGTCGCTGCCCACGACGGTTGTGAGCTCCTCGCGCAGGGGAGACCCGCTCGGTGCCGCGCTTTCGAAGCGCAGCACCCCGCCTGCCGCGTTCCCGTACAGCGCCGAGGCTGGCCCGCGAAGGGCTTCGACGCGGCCCAGGGAGCCTATGTCAACGTGGTCAAGCGTGGACTGTCCGTCGGGAAGCGTTGCTGGTATGCCATCGACTTCCACTTGAATCCCACGCACCCCGAACTGCGCACGAGAACCGAAGCCTCGAATCGACACGCGCTCACCAACCGCGTAGTTGAAGCGATTCTGGACTTGTACTCCGGGTAGCGTCTCCAGCGCGTCCTCCAGGAACATCCCTGTCTTGCCCTCGCGAAGCTCAGCCGCCCCCGCCACCGAGATGGGAAACGGTGAAGTACCGACCCGCACAGGGGTCATCAGTATGTCGACGACCACCGAGTCCATGTTGAACCGCGGAACCGAGTCGGGGTCTTGCGCGTGCGCCGATAGAGGCGCGGTTCCCGACGCGAGGAAGGCAGCGGCGGCCAATAAGGCGAGCCGGCTCAGGCGCGGGAGTGCGCGATGGTTATGGACATCGTTTCGATTCATGGGGATCCGGGTTCGTTTGCAGGTTTTTGTGGCGTCCACCGTTACATGTCCCCTGGACATGCCGCACCATGATAGTGTGAATGGCGCGATCGCGCTTCATTTTCGTGGGGTGACACCCGCGGGCTGCCATGGCTACTTTGGCCCGCATGAGTCGTCCAGATCCCCGGGATACCCCTCGGAACGTCGTCGACGCCCGCCGGCAGGCCGTCTTCGAGCGCCTCGGTCGGGGCGTCATGTTGCTCGCGGCGGCGCCCGTCCAGTACAGCTCTCGGGATGGCGAACGGCCGTACCATCCCGATCGGGAGCTGTACTACGTGACCGGCGCGACCGAGCCGGGGACCGTGGCGGTCCTGTGCGGCGGCGATGAGCCCCGGCTCGAACTCTTCGTTCGCGATCGGGATCCAGAGGCGGAGCTCTGGAGCGGCGTGCGCCTGGGCCGCAACGGATCGGACGAGCGGTTTCGTCCGGACGCGTGCCATCCGCTCACGGAGCTGGAGGCCCTGCTTCCGGACCTCCTCGGGCAGGGCGACCAGATCTTCTTCCGGGTGGGGCGCGGAGACGGCCTTGAGGGGTCTGTTGTCGAGGCGCTCGGCCGAGCGCGAAACAAGGGCCCGCGCACGGGGACCGGGCCGAGAGCCATTGTGGATCCCGGAGAAATTCTCGACGAGCTCCGGCTGCTGAAGGATCCCTACGAGCTGGAGACGCTCCGGCGGGCCGCGGAGATCACGGTGGACGGGCACCGTGCCGCCGCGGCGGTCCTCGCCCCAGGCGTGGGCGAGTGGGTGGTCGAGGCAGCCCTGGACGGCGCGTTTCGGGCCGCCGGCGGTATGGGCCCGGCTTTCGAGAGCATCGTGGGCTCCGGTAGGAACGCCTGTGTGCTGCATTATGTGGCGAACCGAGACGTCATTCGTGAGGATGCGCTCGTGCTTGTCGACGCCGGAGTCGAGTACGGCTTGTACAACGGTGACGTGACGCGCACTTACCCTGCTGGCGGGCGCTTCACCGGACCGCAGAGGGACGTGTACCAGGTCGTCGAGGCGGCGCGCCGCGCCGCCGTATCCGCCGTGGCGCCGGGCGGGACCGTCGGCGGGGTGCACGAAGCCTCCAGCAGGGTTCTCGCGGAGGGCCTGATCGCTCTGGGCGTGTTGAGTGGTCAGGTGGATGAGATTCTCGCGAGCGAGAGGCACAAGCCGTACTCCCCCCACCAGACGTCGCATTGGCTGGGACTGGATGTGCACGATCCCGGCGACTACGCACGCGGGGGCGCTTCGCGTGCTCTCGAGCCGGGCATGGTCCTAACGGTGGAGCCGGGCCTCTACTTCAGGCCGGACCGGGACGGGAGCGGTGGCCTCTCGGGAATCGGCGTTCGCATCGAGGACGACGTGGTGGTGACGGCGGATGGCTGCGAGGTCCTCACGTCGGCCCTGCCTAGCGCGATCGAAGAAATCGAGGCCCTCATCGGTGCCTCGTCGTGACGACGGAGACTTCCGGACCTGACGCGCTTATTCTTGAGGCGCTCGCGGCGCCTGGCCCGCTCGTGTCGGTCGAGCTCCGGCCACCGCGCACCGACTTGGGGCGGGAAGGCGGCATGTCCGCGTGGATCGACCTTCATCACACGCTGGGCAGGCTGACGCGCGACAAGCTTTTCGTGTTCCTGACCGACAACGCCGTGGGTTCGGCGGAAGAGGAGAACCTGGCGCATGTCGGAGCTAACGTCGGGAGCTCGGTGGACTTGCGCCGCATCGTGCCGATTCTCACCACCAAGCACACGCTCGAGTACTGTGAGACGTTCGCTTCGCGTGCGGCGTCGGACGGCTTTGACGCCCTCACGGTGCTCGGAGGTGACACCGCGGTGGGACCGCCGCGGTGTGTGCCGCACGGAAGCGATCTGCGCCGGATCTTGCGGGCGCGGGTGCCCGGCCTGGCTCTGGGGGGATGGGCGAATTCTCATCGGGACACGGTGCAGCAGGTGGGCTTCCTCGCCGCACCAGATGCGTCAGCCCGGTTCGCGCTGACCCAGATCGTCTCGCACTATTCGGTTCCGGGGGTGGAGCGCCTCATCGAGGCGATGCGGGAGAGGGAGGTGAGCCTCCCTGTGGTGTATGGCGTCTTCTTTTACCGGAGCGCGAACGCCAAGACGCTCGAGACCCTGTCTCACTTCTTCCCAGTGCCGGCCGAGGAGCTCACTCGAGAGTTCGAATCAGGAGCGTCCGCTGTGGAGATCTGCGCCCGCACCATCCGAGAGTTGCGTGCCGTCGGCGCGGACAAGATCTACGTCAGCAACTTGGGGAATCAGGGTGCGGGTCGACGACTCACTCGCATCCTGGAGCAGGTGTAACTGAGGTATGGCTACCGCTCGTGTGGTCCTAGGAGCCGCCGCGGAGGCCCGCCTCTCGTAGCACCCGCAGTGCGACCTCGACGTGCGTGCGCGGCGCGCTCAGGTGGAAGCCTTGCACCTGCCCGCGTGCGGCATCGATCACCTCGAGCGCGATGGCCACTCCCTCTGTCAGCGCGGCCTCGGGACCTGATGATTCGGCCTTCCGCATGCGCTCGACGGCCTCCTCCGGCACCTCGACCCCTGGCATCTCGTTCGCCAAGAACTCGGCGCTCCTGAGGTTCGGGAAGAGCCAGAGGCCCGCGATGACTGGGAGGCCAGTGGGAGCGGCAAGATCCAGGAACGGGGCCAAGGCCCCGACGTCGAACACGGGCCGGGTTACGGCGAAGTCGGCACCCGCCTGGATCTTTCGAATGAAGCGTTCGCGTTCGCGCTCCTGGTCGGGAGCCGACTGATCCAGTTCCACGCCCTGTACGAATCGGGTCGGCGTGCGCATCGAATTGCCCCCGGGGTCCACTCCACCATTGAAGCCCTGAACCACATTCGTGAGCCCGATGGAGTCGATGTCGAGCGCGGTCCCGGCGTCGGGGTAGGGCCCGGTTCCCGGTGGATGGCCGCTTACGACGAGCACGTTTCGGAGACCCACAGCTGCGGCACCAAGGAGGTCCGAGATCATGCCGAACATCTCCCGACCCCTGCACGTGTAGTGAAGGATCGTCTCCAGCCCTAGGTCCCGCTCGATGACGGTCGCCGCGGCCAACGCGCTCATGCGGCTGCGCGAGCGAGGGCTGTCCACCAGGCTCACAGCATCGACACCAGCGGCCTGGAGCGCGCGGGCCGGCTCGACCACTTCAGATGGATTCCACCCGTGCGGCGGGAGAATCTCTACGGAGACGATCGCTGAGCCACTCGCAAGTTTACGGCCCAGCGCGGAACGCTCGGCGAGGGCAGTCGGCTGGACCGGTTCCGTCTCCGGGGCAGACTGCACCTCCGCGATTCGCGCCGTGACACTTCGGGATGCCGTGGCATCCACCATCTCGCGCATCTTGCGAACGTGGGCGGGAGAGGTCCCGCAGCAACCGCCCACGAAGCGCACCCCGAGCGCGACCATCCGCCGCGCGTACTCGGCCATATACTCCGGGCTGGCGAGGTAGATCTGCCGGTCCCGGACCGTTCGCGGGAGGCCCGCGTTGGACTGAGCTGAGAGCGGAAGGTCGGTTAGGTCTGCCATGTCCTCCAAGGCGTCCAGCATGACGGCGGGCCCGACCGAACAGTTCAGCCCGACGACGTCCGCCCCGATCTGGGCGAGCGCTCGGGCGACCTGGGCCGCCTCGGTGCCGTACGCGGTCTTTCCGTCCTCCCCCACCGTCATTTGTGCGACTACCGGAAGGTCGCTCTCCGCACGCACCGCGCGGTACGCACATTCGATCTCGGCGACATCAGAGAACGTCTCGAAAACGAAACCCTCTACGCCTCCCTCGAGCAGGCCCACGACCTGGCGACGGAAGAAGTCCACCGCCTCTTCGATCTCGGTGGGGCCCCACGGGTCCAGGCGCACTCCAAGCGGGCCGATGGCGCCGACGACGGCCGCCCGGCCGCGTGAGGCCTCGCGCGCGAGGCGCGCTGCGACAGCATTGATCTCCCCGGTGCGCTCCTCCATACCATACGAGGACAACTTGACCGGGTTCGCACCAAAGGTGTTGGTCTCGAT
>Ga0114996_10001766_pt1 | contig 28650 bp, 23 predicted proteins | sample ArcticOcean_MG_C_4_FD_87039 | JGI IMG/M metagenome (GOLD analysis project Ga0114996, IMG submission 87039) | Marine microbial communities from western Arctic Ocean - ArcticOcean_MG_CB4_134 | ecosystem: Environmental > Aquatic > Marine > Oceanic | place: Arctic Ocean: Canada Basin | collected... | reverse complement strand
TGACGACGCCGCAGTCCCCTCGAAATCATCCCGCCCTGCGCGGCTTGGGCTGGGACATCGATTCGCCCTACTCCTCCACACGGGGTGATCTGTTTGCCGTCGGTTCCTACGGCCACACCGGCTACACTGGCACGTCGCTCTGGATGGACCCGGCGACCCGGACCTACGTCATTCTGATGACGAACCGCGTTCACCCGGCGGTCAGGACTTCCGTCGTGGATTTGCGCGCCAAGGTGGCTAGTATTGTTGCCGCTTCGCTTTCCGGCGTAGACGTGGAGCAAGTCCGGCGGGCGAGCTGGCAACGCAGCCGTTCCACGCTTTCGGCGCCCCGAACCTCCCGGGGCCGCGAGGCAACCGTGCTCAGCGGTCTCGATATTTTAGTGCGCGAAAAATTCGCGCGTTTTTTAGGGAAGCGCGTCGGGCTGATTACGAATCACAGCGGAATCGATCGCCGCCGCCGCCGGAACATCGACTTGTTCTTCGAGGCGCCCGGGGTTACCTTGGCAGCCGTTTTCAGCCCGGAACACGGCATCGCAGGCCGTGAGGATCACGAGCGAATCGAAGGCGGGAAGGACGAGAAAACGGGCGTGGCGGTCCACAGCTTGTATCAGGGGGACCGGCGCCGCCCGACCGCCGCGATGCTCAGCGGCATTGACGTGCTTGTGTTTGACATACAGGACGTAGGGGCCCGCTTCTACACCTACACCACGACGATGGCCTATGCAATGGAAGAGGCCGCGAAGGCGGGGATTCCGTTCTACGTCTTGGATCGCCCCAACCCGATCACCGGCCTCGTGGTCGAAGGGCCCATGCTCGATGAGGCCTACCGCTCGTTCGTGGGCTACTTTCCCATGCCGGTTCGCCATGGAATGACGGCTGGCGAACTCGCGGGAATGTTCAATCAGGAGCGCAAGATCGGCGCTCGGTTGCAGGTCGTCCAGATGGAAGGTTGGAGTCGCGGCCTTTGGTTTGATGAGACGAAACTTCCGTGGGTGGATCCGTCTCCTAACATCCGGGGTGTTGAGCAAGCGCTGCTCTATCCGGGGATCGCGCTGCTTGAGGGTCTGCCCAATTACTCGGTCGGCCGAGGAACCGATACGCCGTTTCTATTCGCAGGCGCCGACTGGATCGACGGTGCTGAATTAGCGGATGATCTCAATAGCGCGGGTCTGCGGGGTATTCGCTTCTATCCCGTGCGCCGAACGCCGAAATCATCTCGCTTCGCGGGCAGGCCCATCGAAGGAGTTCAGATCACGGTGCTGGATCGAGGCTCGGTGCGATCGACGCGCATCGGATTGGAGGTCGCAACGCAACTCCTGGAATCTTATCCTGGGCGCGTCGACGTCGGGCTGACAGCGAAGTTGATTGGCGACCAGGCGACGATCGAGGCGCTTTCCGAAGGACGAACGTCGTCGTCCATTTGGTCACTGTGGCAAGCGCAACAGCGCCCATTCTTGCGGATTCGGACCCGCTATCTGCTGTACTAATCCCGCACGGCCTTGCAACCAGTCAGGACCTTCCGATCGGCATCCGAGTCGAACGCATTCAAAATTGTTATTGGGCCGCGGGGGACAGTCCCCCAACGGGGATTCGCGGCCCGTGACTTCGGTGAGGCTGCGGTATGTCAACCGCATCGGTCTTCAGGCGATTTCGATCGACTGGATCACCCACTAAGCTGCTTCTGCTTTTGCCTTATTGGTGCTTCCTGGAGGTCGGCCGCGCTTTCTCGCACCAGCCTGCTTCATCCATGAAGGTGGACGGCCTCGGCGCTTTCCGCGGCCACGCGCCAGCCGCTCAAGCGAGACGATGGCGTCTTCAATCTGCTCTCTTTCCTGACGTAGCTCTAGTAAAACCTTATTCACATCCATTATGTCGGTCTCCCTTTACGAATCGAGATCATGACGAATTGCCGGTATTTAACCATTGGACCCGTCATTTGAGGGAAATGCTGCCTTGGGCCGGATTCGTTCCGAAAACAGAACGATGGACCGCAACAAAACATGCCCATGAACAGTTTTATAGCAAACCACGGACGCGGAGTCAACCAATTTGTTCTGGATTCAGAACAAGAGTGACGATTTTTTGAGTTTGAGGGTTCGGCGGTGCGCCGAACTCAGACTGGCAATGCGGGTCCGGGAGGGAAACTGAATGGGCACAAGTCCGCGACAACAACTGCCCGGATTCGCAACATCCCCCCAATGCATGCTTACTATTATGCATCAAAACGTGCCAGAAGAAAAGGGTCAAGCGCGCTTTTTCCAATATTTATAAAACGGAACGCCGATCGCGATCAGTAACAGTCCGGTGAGAGATTCGCGGGGAGATTTAAATAGCGTCATGATAACCAACGATCCCGCCATGAAAACGAACAACGCCGGGACGAGAGGGTAGCCGAGAGTTCGATACGGCCGTTTCATATCAGGGCGTTTCCGGCGCAGCACGAAAACGGACGCGGCCGTCATGCCGTAAAAAATCCAGGCCGCGAAAATGACGAGTGTGAATAGTTGTTCGTAGCGGCCCGAGAGCACCAGCAGCGCCGCCCAACTGCTTTGCGCCATGAGGGCCACGTGCGGGGTCAGATAGCGATCGTGGACACGGCCCAGGGCGGTGAAAAAGTACTTATCGCGAGCCATGGCGTAGGGCACGCGTGCGCCGGAAAGAAGCGATCCGTTGAGCGCGGCGAAAATCGAGATCATTGCGGCGATTGCCACGGCGTCACGTCCGCCCTCGCCAAGGAATTGAGCGGCTGCCTCACTGGCCACGCGGTCAGTGGACGCGACGGCGGCGGCTGGCAAAGCATAGAAGTAGGCGACATTGGTCACCAGATAGATCAGCATGACCGCGAGCACGCCGAAGATGAGCGCTCTGGGAATATTCCGGTGCGGATTACGAACCTCGCCGGAGACCATCGTCATGTTGTTCCAGCCGTCATAGGCCCACAGAGCCGCCACAAGTGCCGCAAAGAAGCCTGACAATCCGCCGGTGTGCTCCACGGTCGAGACAAGGTTGGCAGCCTTGCCGCCGCCCAGCACGGCCGCCAGGATGACGATCGTCAGGATCAGAACGATCTTGAGAGCGGTGACGGAGGTTTGAACCCGCGCACCGAGCTTGACGCCGAAGTAATTCAGCCAACCCAGTCCAAGGATCAGGCCCATCGCCGAAATTTGACCGTACCGCACCTCGAGCGGCGCCCCGCCCGCGCCGAGCGGAAGAGGAACGACGAAGAAAGTGGCCTCCAGGCCCGGCCAAAAATTTGCGAGGTAAAGAAAAAACGCCGTGCCGAGGGCGGCGAGGGCGCCGCTCTTTCCTACCCAGAACAGCATCCAGCCGTAAAGGAAGCTCCACAGTGGCCCGTAGGCCTCCCGCAGAAAGACATATTCGCCGCCGGCATGGGGCATGGCGGCGCCGAGTTCGGCGTACGTGAGGGCTCCCCCGAGGGTAAGCAGTCCCCCGACAACGAAGACGAGCAACACCATGGGGGCCGAGCCGACCTCGGATGCCATGGTAGAGGGAACCAGGAAGATGCCGCTCCCGATGATCGTTCCCACGACGATCGCCGCGGCATCCCAGCCTCCAAGGACGCGAAGCAGTTGTTTGGGGGGGTGTTTTTGAGGTGTCGGCACTGAATATACTCCCTTGGAGCGCCAAGGGCTACTAATCATCACACACTCGCTTCATCACACATTCGCAAACGGAACGTGGTGATGGCAGACCGAAGCGGAGTCCGCCCGCTCCAACGCTCATGGTGGATGCCCCTCAGATTGGCTTGCGGCCCTCGTTGCGGCCCAGACAACACACCGCCATGGCGACGGAAGTGGCGATCAATAGTTGCCATGGGAAAGACATTTTCAACGATTGGCAGGCGGCAGGCGCCCATGTACTCCAAATCTGGGGCTGGAGCAGCGTGACGGCGCCGAACCCGGCAGCCAGAGCAAGCATCGCGCTCCTTCCATTGCCGCGGGTGGTGAGGACAGCGGTCAGAAAAACCGCTACCAGGCCGGAGTAGGCGAAGGCCATCACGCTCAGGGCGAAATCGATCAGCGACTGCTCGGCCGCTTGCTGCCAGTGGACACAGGCCATCGCAAATCCGCCAAGGACAACTCCCCATCCCACCACGGCAAAGCGGCCGGTTTGGAGGTAGTGCCGCTCTCCGCGGTCTGGAAAGACGGCGCGATACCAATCGTTCACAAACGAGGAGGCCATGGCGTTGAGGGCGGAATTCAGGCTGGAGAGGCCGGCGGCAAACAGTCCCGCGATCATCAAGCCGGGCATTCCCGGCGGCATCTCGGCGAGGATGAACGAGAGAAAAATTTGGCGGCTGTCGTCCACCGTGTAGGCGGGAGCCGCGGCCCCCATCAAATCAGGACGCTGATAGAAGATGTAGAGCAGTGAACCGATCGCCAAGAAAAGGGCGATGACCGGGATGCTGCCTAGAATGGCTGCGATCACCGACCGGCTGCCCTGGGCCGCGCTACGGCACGTCAGCACGCGCTGAACGAGGTCTTGATCGGTGCCATAGGCTCCGATGTTGAGCAGCGTCAGACCTGTCAGCGCGGTCAGCAGCGTGTAGTAGGACGAGGCGTCGAACCCCAAGCCGCTTTTCGAGAGGTCCCAACCAGGATCGATCACGGTAAGTTTGGAGGCAGCGCCTGGCGCGGAGCTGCCTAGCTCGGCGATGATCTCGGCTACCGGCAAAGGGATCTTGTGGAGCAACAGCAAGGCCGCCACGAGGGCCGCACCGACGAAGACAATCGTTTGGATCACGTCGCTCCAGATCACACTGCGAACGCCGCCAGCCAGGGTATAGACGACCGCGACGACGGTGAGAGCGGCGATCGCCAGCGAGAGATGAGACGGCGCGAGGTCCCCGAACAGGATTAGCGACAGCGGCAGGGCGGCAATGAAGATTCTGGCGCCGCTCGCGAAAACTCGGCCGATCATGAAAGTCCAGCTCGCGGCGACTCTGGCATTGGCTCCGAAGCGCAGTTCGAGCAATTCATAAACGGTTGCCACGCGATGGCGGTAGAACGCCGGAACCAGCACCAGAGCTACTAAAATCGCTCCCAGGATGGCGCCGATGTTAACCGATAGATAGGTCCAGTCTCCGCGATAGGCCTGCTCGGGCGCGCCGATAAATGTTGCCGCCGAAAGGGAGGTGGCCAGGATCGAGAGAGCCACCGCCCAGGCAGGCATCGAGCGGCCCCCCAGGAAGTAGTCCTCGGTGCCGAGTTGCTTTTTGCGGCCCAGCCAGAGGCCGCTCAACAAAAGGACGAAGCCGTAGGAGCCGAGGGCGACCCAGTCCAGTACGCCGAAGCTATGGTCGCCGTGCAATCAGACACCTCAGTGACTTGAGTGAATTGCGGCTCGGCCGGCGGGCGGCGCCGGCCGCTCAACACGCGCGGACAATCAGCCCGCCCTTCCTTCGTTGCGCTTGCTCGGAACGATTGGGCGTCGCCGCGTTGCGGCGACGGACCGGCAAGATTGCCGGTCCCTACGGCACCCGCCTCGTACTGACGGGCCTCTTACACACTTCGCCTCGCCACGTCGTGAGAAATGCGGGCTGGCGCTTGCCGGCCGCCTGCTCGGCGTACCCGCTTCCGCGTTGAAATGCGTCGAAACTACCATAAAACATTTGAATCGCTTGGCTGGCAGCCCCGAGGTCAAGCAGCAGCCGTGAGTCAGTGCGCGTCGATGACGAACGCATTCTCGCGAGATGACAACGGTGACGGGATGATACGCGATGATAACGATGATAAGATAGATGGCGATCCATACCAACACAGAGACGGCGCCGGGGCAACGGATAGCCCCGCTAGGGATCAAGGATTGTAACAGACCTTTGCGGAACAGCGGACAATCCAGCCGCGACCGATAGTGGTTGGGCATACTTGTTGCCGCCCGACCATGGTAAACTGCTGAGAATAATCGCTTGCGAACGGGTTCGCACTGCTATATACTCGCCGGTTGATTCACCGTTCATGTGAATCTGGCCCGTCTGGCTGAAGCGAACAGACAGAATCGCGATAGCGAAAACTGGGCGATAGTTTTGGGAGATTTCGATGATGCTTAGAAGGATTACGCACGCCACACTGGCTGGCTCTTTGTTGCTTCTGGTCACAGCGGCGGCGCTGCCGTCTCCGCAAGAAAAAGCCGCGAAGGTGCCCAAAGATCAGCAAGAGTACGAGCTGATCAACAAGACCTTTCAGGAAGCGAACCCCGCCACCAAGCTGCAGTTGCTGGACCAATGGACGGAAAAGTATCCGACGACCGCCTTCGACGAGGAACGGATTCGGCTTTACATGGCAAGCTACCAGGGTACGAACCAAGGCGCGAAAGCCGTGGAAACGGCCAAGGAAATTCTCAAGAAAATTCCCGGCGACTTCAGTGCGAACTTCACGATCGCATCACTGACTCCCTTTCTTGGTAAATCCGATGCCGCAACCTATGACGCTGGCGTGAATGCCGCGAAGGCGTTGCTTGCCGGCGGAATTGACAAGCAGTTTGCAGCCGCCCTGAAACCCGCGCCAGTCACCCAGGCGCAATGGGACGGCGCCAAGACACAAGCGCAAACATCGGCTCACCAAACGATTGGCTGGGTGGCCATGCAGCGCAAGGAGAACGTGGGCGCCGAAAAAGAGTTTAGCGCGGTGCTCAAGCTGAATCCGGCTTCGGCGCAGGTTTCCTACTGGCTGGCGCAGGTGGTACTGGCGCAAGCCAAGCCGGACAAAAACGTGCTCGCGATCTTCTCTTTTGCTCGCGCGGCAACCTACGATGGTCCGGGGGCCCTGGCTCCGGAAGGACGCCAGAAGGTGGGTGAATACCTGACGCAGCTCTATACGAAGTTCGCGGGGACCGAAGAAGGGCTTGCCGAACTGAAAGCTAAGGCAAAGGGTAGCCCCTTCCCCCCGGCTGGCTTGGAGATCAAGTCCGCGGCGATCCGAAAGTTCGAGCACCTAAAGAAGATGCGTGCGGATCATCCGTTGCGCTACGTTTTCATCGACATCAAAGCAGGGCTACTGGGACCGACGGGGGATGCGACCTGGGCCGACCTCAATGGCAAGCTGACTCCCGCGATGAGACTCATCGTTCTGGGCTCGGAGCCCGCCGAACGGCCCAAAACGATTCGCCTGACGAGCACCGAAGGGGGCAACACCGAAGTTGTCCTCAACCTCGAGAATCGGCTGCGCACCGGGGTGCGAGCCGGCAGCGAACTGAAGTTTGAAGGTGTCGCGGCGGGGTTGACCAAAGCGCCTTTCCGTCTGACACTGAACGACGGCAAGATCGTTCCCTAGACAGAGACTAGAAATTCAAAAAGCGGGGCGGGCCATCGCGGCTCAGCCCCGCTTTTTTGTGGCGGGGCTGAGCCGAATTTATCACCACCTGACGGGGGAAGTACGCAATCGGCCCGCCATTCCTTCGTTGCGCTTGCTCGCCTTACTCAACGTACTGTTCGAGTACGCCTCATTGATCAACTGGGGGGCGATCAACTGGGGGCGATCAACTGGGGGCGTCAAGCGGCGCGCGCTTCGTGCTGGTGCGCCCCTCACGCACTTCGCCTCGCCACGTGGTGAGAAATGCGCGCTAGTACACAAAGCGGCACTGTTCACGCAAGGTTGCGCTTCGCTCCAGCAAGGAGCTGCTGATTCGGCGCCGGCCCGCGTCCGCGGCTCAAATCTCGGGTATGGGGTCGTTGGGGCCGATGTCCTCGCCTTCCCAATTGACTTTCCCGTCCTTGTAGGTCAGAAAACGTATCGCGCTTCCGGGGGCGGGTTTGGCGTTGACCTTAGGGATCCAGCGGCGGTGTTCGCGGAGTACTTGATCGTAGCTGGCGTCGCCGGCGAGGTTCTTCCACTCGTTGGGGTCGGTCTTCATGTCGTAGAGTTCTTCGGAACCGTCGGCGTACTGAATAAAGCGCCAGCGCTCACTGCGAATCCCGTGGTTGTCGTGATTCTGTGTTGTGATCGCCGGCCACTCGCGCGGTGCGCCGGCATCTTTCAATTGCGGCATGAGGCTGTGACCGTCGAGCCCGCCTTTTGCCGGCAGCCCTGCCGCTTCCAGTAGCGTGGGATACATGTCGAGCAGCTCGGCGGGACGGCCGCTCACCGCGCCCTGGCTCACTCCCGGGCCGGCGAAAATCAGCGGCACGCGGGCCGAGCGATCCCACAGCGTGTTCTTGCCGGTGATGAGCTTCTCGCCGAGGTGCCAGCCGTGGTCGGACCACAGCACGACGATCGTGTTATCGGCGTGGCCGCCGGCTTCGAGGGCATCGAGCACGCGCCCGACCTGGCTGTCGACGAAGCTTACCGAGGCGAGATAAGACCGCACGATATTCTTCCATTGATTGGCTTCCTCCAGGAACTTGAGACGCGGTTCGGGGAGCCTCCAATGCAGGAACCAGGAGAAGTGCGGCGTGTCTTCCCGGTCGTCTCGCCGCATGGGCGGCAACTGGAGCGTCTCCTCCGGGTAGAGGTCGAACCACTTCTGCGTGGCGTAGAGCGGCACGTGCGGCAGAAAGAAGCCGGCCGAGAGGAAGAACGGTTCCGGCATGCCCTTTTTGAGCTGATCGGCCGCCCAGGTGGCTACTTTCCAGTCGCCTTTCTCCTCGTCGCGATGAGGAAACACGCCCCAATCGACGAGCGGATGAGGCTGCGGCGTGTCAACGAGTTTCCGCGGCGGCAGCGGGCCCACGCTGGCCGGCGGTCCGATGACGTCGAACTCTTTGTAGTTTCGCCCGCTCATGGCGTGATAGATCTTGCCGGTGGTGTAGGTGCGGTAGCCGTGCTGGGCCAGGTATTGCGGCAGCGTGACGAGGTCCTTGAGCTGGCCGACGTCGCGGAACCAGGGGAACAGAGCGTAGACCCCGGTCGTCGAGGGGCGCAAGCCGGTCATCAGACTGGTCCGCGAGGGGTTGCAGATCGGCGCCTGGCAGTGTGCGTTGGTGAAGACGGTGCCGCGGGCGGCAAGGCGATCCATGTAGGGGGTCTGGACTTGGGGGTGTCCCTTGAGCGGACCGACCCAGTCGTTGAGGTCGTCGATGGCGATGAAGAGGATATTGGGCTTGGCCTGCGCGCCGGGCGACAGCACCAGGCCGGCGAAGACGGTGACGATGCAGCACAAAACGAATCGAGTCCAGAAGGTGGTTGTCATGGTCATGGAAACCTCTTGAAAACAAACGAGCTGGGTTGGCGGCGTCAGTTAGATCGTCATCCCGCAGGCTTCTAGCAGCACTCTCTGCACGGCCAGGTCGTGTTGCGGCGTGAAGAACTCCACTCCGCGGCGCTCACGGATGGCTCCGGCTAGGTCATCGAGATCGGGCGTGTAGCGCTCGGAGGGGCCGACGTCCACGTTGTGAATTCCCGCTTTGAACTCGCCGTGGGGGGCGGTTAGGGCGAGGCGCACTTTCGGGCGGTCGGGGTCGTCGATCTGAATCGATCCGTTCTCGCCAAAGACGTAGAAGTAACGCTTGCCGTCGCGCGTGTGGCTCTTGATCACGGCGACCGCCGGGTCGAACTCAAACGTCGCCTGGACGTCATCTTCCGCCCTGTCGTCGAAGTCTTCGGTGTGGCGCAGTGTCGCGCTCACCCTTTTCGGTTCGCCGAGGAACCACATCAAGGGGTCGAGCAGGTGACAGCAAATCTCATAGAACTGTCCGCCAGGATAGCTGTCGAGCCGCCTGCGGCTCTCGGCGGTTTGCATGTCGTTCATCTGGCAGATCACCGAGCGCACCGGTCCCAGCCAGTTTTCGGTGATGGCGCGGTGGGCCAGGCGAAACGCCGGGTTGTAGCGGTAGACGTAGCCCATCTGGACGTTGAGGTGCTTGCGGTCGGCCTCGTCGTAGATCTTTCGCAGCAGATGCAAGTTGATGCCGGGCGGTTTGTCGATCCTGGTGTGCTTGCCGGCTTCGACCGAGCGCAGCGAATAGGTCAGCGCGTCGAGCGGATCGGTCTCGATGCAGACCATCTCGATTTTCTCGTTGGCAAGAAGCTCGTCGACCGGCATCCACTTGACGCCGCTCCAATCGGGATGGGCTTTCGCTTTGGCCAGCAGGCCGGGGTCGGGTTCAGCGGCTGCAATGAACTCCCAATTTTTGGACTTGCGGAGAGACGCGAGGTGCCCGCGGGCATGAGAGTGGGCGGTCCCGATAATGGCCGCGCCGAGTGGATTTGCCATAGTGCGCTCCTAGTGAATCGCTGCCGTTTGCTTTGTTTGCACGGGTCGCCTGTCTCTGTTGAAACAGGCCGCCAGTCTTGCTTGAACAGGCCGCCAGCCCTCAGTCCGCTAATGCCATGTGTTCGCCGCCCGTGTGGTCGTGGATGTTGTAGTGCTGGGCCAGGACGTCGAGACCGTAGTCGTTATCGAATTCGCGCCAGGCGGAATGGCTGTGGTTGCTCTTGTTCTGCGTATTGTCGTATTCGATCAAGAACTTGGGCGACTGGATGCGATAGTAGTTACCGTTGGTCTCGCGGTTGCCGGTGGTGCGTCCGCCGATCGGCACGGGCTTGGGGTCGGGACGGTCGAGGCGCCCGGCCCAGGCGAAAAAGAGCTGATCGCGCGGCGTCCCCTCGGCGGCCTTCATGCGCGCGGCCGCTACCTGGGCGGGGAGGTTGTTGGCGTACTCGGCGATCAGGCCCAGCAGCATTTCGTACTGCTTGTCATTCATTTTCGAAGAGGGCAGGCCTTGCGGTTTGCCTTCGATGTTGGCGCGCTTGTCGGCCATTGTCACGATGTCATAGGGCGCGATGTCGGTAAAGATGACCTGCTTGCGCTGGTCGCCGGTGAAGGCGCTCATCAGCTCGACGGCGAGATCCTCTTCGCGGGCCAGCACGCGGAATCCTTTATGGGGCCCTTGCGCCACTTGATGGGGATTCGCGCCGAAGAAAGTCGGGCTGCTCGAGACCAGCTCGCCGTCCTTGATGGTGTAGTGGAGCGACAGGTGGTGGCCCTCGACGCGCCATCCCCAGGTACCGGTCAGCGACGGTTCGCCGAAGATCGAGAAGTGAAAGCGCTGGGGATCGCGGTATCCGGTGTAGTCATCTTCGATGACGCCGACGATTCGCTCCAGCCCCATGACTTTGGCGGCCTTGACGAAGCCGGCCTGGCTGAGTCCCGCGCCCAGCAGCGCGTTGGCGAAATGGGCCTGTTTGGGGTCCATGTCTTTGAACGTGATGCCGTTGCGGACATAACCGTACTCGTCGGTGAACCCGGTTTCCGGGAAGTAGTGCCAGTCCATGCGATGCTTGGCATCGAAATTGAACAAAGTGGATGCCTTTTGGAGACGATTGAGCGACTGTACGAGCAGCGTCGCCGATTCATACATCAGGGCTTCGGTCTTGGCGGCTTTATAGGCCGTGGCAAGAGCGGCGGCGCAGAGGGTGAGAACGGCAACGCGAAACAGGATCGTTCTTTTCATGTTTGACTTTCCTTAGCTGTTCGGGCCTTTTCTTCCGGCCTCTTGGCCGAGGGTTGTCAATTCCCGCCCAATTATATCGCAGCGGCGCATGAGAAACCAATCTTCAAGAGCGGGCTGGACGAGACTGTTCCTCCGGGGGGGGGGGCTGAGCCGGTCCAGAGTGACCCCAACTCGACTGAACGGCGGGGGCGTGGACGCGCGCGCCACCTCTGACTGACCCTACTCTCACGCACTCTGCCTCGCCCCGCGGTGAGAAATGCGGGCCTATTCGGGAACTTGCCGCCAGGTCCGCCAAAGGCAGGCCGACAAAACGCCTGGCAAGGGCGCCCCAGCTCGACGCGCCGCCCGAGCGTCGTCATCTATCGGTCCTGCTTATCGCGAGGTTCAGCAGCACGTCCGAGATGCGTTCGCAGGCATGGCCGTCGCCGAAGGGATTGTGCGGGCGTGCCATGGTTTCGTAGTGCGAGACGTCGTCGAGCAGCCGCGCGGCCTCCGCGACGATTTTATGCGTATCGGTACCCACGAGCCGCGCCGTGCCCGCATCGAGAGCCTCCGGGCGCTCTGTGTTCTCCCGCATCACCAGCACCGGCTTGCCCAGCGTTGGGGCTTCTTCCTGAATGCCGCCCGAGTCGGTCAAGATAAAGTGGCTGCGCATCATCAGGTCGATCAACGGTACGTAGTCGAGCGGTTCGATCAGCTCGACGCGGGTTAGGCCAGAGAGTTTGCGATAGACCGGGTCCATCACCTTGGGGTTGGGGTGAACCGGGTAAACAAGCTGGATGTCGTCGCGCTGAGCGAGCACGGCTAACGCATCGCAAATGCGCTCGATGCCGGCGCCGAAGCTTTCTCGGCGGTGGGCGGTTACCAGAACGAGCCGGCGGCCGGAGTCAGCGAAAGACCACTTTGGCGCTTGAACCCGCCCTTGTTCCAAAGCGTTCTTCATGAAAAGAAGCGAATCGATCACCGTGTTGCCGGTAACGAAAACAGTCTCGCGCCGGGTGCCCTCGCTCCACAGATTATCGGCCGCTTGTTTGGTAGCCGCGAAGTGCAGGTCACTCAGACGGCTGGTCAGGCGGCGGTTCATCTCCTCCGGGAACGGACTATAGCGGTCGTTCGTCCGCAGCCCTGCCTCCACGTGAGCAATTGGAATTTTCTGGTAGAAGGCGGCCAGAGCCGCGGCAAACGTTGTGGTCGTGTCGCCTTGCACCACAATGATGTCCGGCTTCACTTCCGTCAGAACCCGGCCCATCGCCGCCAAGACGCGCGATGTGACCTCGTCGAGACTCTGCCCGGGCCGCATCAGGTTCAAGTCATGATCGGGTTCGATCTCGAACGCCCCCAGCACTTGGTCGAGCATCGAGCGGTGCTGGGCGGTGACACAGGTGCTCACCTCGAAGCGATCGGGCAGGCTTCGAAGATGCCTGATCAAAATACAAAGCTTGATCGCTTCCGGGCGGGTACCGAAGACCACTAACACGCGAAGGGGAGACATATTTCAGTTCATCGTCTTTCAGTTCATCGTCTTTCAGTTCATCAGGGCCAGCAAAGATCTTAAGCCGGCGATCTGCTTTTCGACTTCCTGGGCGTCCGGGGCGTCAGGGCGAAGCGAAAGATAGCGCTCGAGGTCTTGCCGAGTCCGCGGAAAGTCACGCAATTGATAGTAGAGCATGCCGCGCTGTTTGAAGTGGCCGGCCGCGTCTGCTGAGAGCGCGATCGTCAAATCCAGCACGCCAATCGCCTTGCGGTACTGGCAGGAATGAAGGTGGATGCCGTGCAGGTTGTTCAGCATTCGTTCAATGATATAGCGCTTTTCGACCGCTGCGAAGTCGGCATCACTCAGATCGCGCGGACTGCCGAGCACCGTGGCAACCAGCTTTTGGCAGCCGTCCCGTCCAATGATCGTCCCGCCGCCGAAAGGGTCCACGAATAGCGCCTGATCGCCATCATCGTATTTCACAACGAAGTGCCCCGGCAGCCCCACACCGAAAAACGGCAGGTCCAAACGCCGTGCAATTTCGAGATAGACCACCGAAAGCGTGATGGGAATACCGCTGCTGCGGTCCATCACTTCGTTGAGGCAGCTATTACGAGTGTCGTAGTAATCGGCCGAGTCCCCCCGGAAACCTGCGTCGTCGAACAAGAAACCATTGAGAGCTTCGACGAGCTGCGAGGGCGAGGCTCCAGCCGTCAGGCGTTTGGCGGCACGGGTTGAGAACTGATCCAGCTTGGCGACGTAGCGGGCGATATCCAAGTCTGGATACTCGAGCCGGGCGACGGTCAGCGCCGCCGCTCCCAGGTCGATTTCTCGCTCGGGCCCGCTCAAGATCTCTTGAAGCTGCTGTGCTAGCTGTTCACTCATCCGTGCTCGCGAGCACCCGTCTGATCAGCAAGGCAGCACCGAGACGTGTCCTTGCGCGCCGTATGCCAGAATCCGCCAGTCACGCGTGACCAACTTCAATCCCATGAGCATTGCGGCGGACACCAGTAATCGATCCGCGGAGTCGGCCTGACCGGCATCCCAGCTCAGTCGTGCAACGCCTCCCAGTCACCTCTCGTTGGTTCCGTCAAATCCCCGCTGTAGGTTGTCAGGCCTGACAAGCATCCATGGAAAGGCTCTTCCTTCTCGTCGATCGGGATCAATTTCGTGTAAGGTTTTTCGCGTTGGGCAATGACGATGCAACTGCGTTTTCGATCATGCACCTCGTCGCAAAGTTCGAGACACTTCCCCTTGAACCGGACGGCGGTAATCGGGGGGAACTCGTCCATTCTGGATCCGTCGCGTGAGCCGGGTACGTTGGGTCGCCGAATCGATCCAAACGGTCGATCCCTCCAATGACCAGTCTAGTCTCTTTTGGAGAATGGCCGAACCTATATCAGCCGAACCAATGTCAGCCGAACCAATGTCAGCCGAACCAGGGCGGTTTCATTTCCGAGCACGCAGCCAAGCTCCGCCTCAACCGCTTGGAACGATGGCCTGAAGCGCCTGAATGCCTCTGGAAGTGGTGTTGGGGAGAAATCGCACCGAAGCAATCACAAATGCCGTTGTTTCCAGGCGCGGGATAAGAGAGAATAGAAGTAGCTGCCCGCTGCCCCGCGTCTGCCCCGTTTTCTTTGGAACTCTCGATGACTTACAAAACGTTTCTCTTGTGCCTCACGTTTACCGCCCTCACTTGCCAGCAGCTATCGGCAGCGCCGTTCTTGCGGATCAATATACCGGAAGCCACACGGCTCGCGCCCAACGCATTGGAAACAGGCACCGGAGATAAGCTGCCGGTCTGGATTCCTTCCGGGACAAACGGTCCGGCCAACATATTTATCGAGGTCTGGAACTCGGGCGACGGCAACCTGAATCTCCAGGTCAACGGCGGATTTTCTCCCTGGCTGCAGCCCCGGCTCAGCGGTTCCCAGGGATGTAGTTTCAATCCAGGAAGAAGCTGCCAGATCATCGATGTCCTTTTCGACAGCAGCGGCCTGCCCAACGGAACCTTTGAAGGCAATATTAGCATCAGCGATCCCAACGCGATGGACTCACCGCAGCGCGTTCCAGTAACGATTCACGTCGGCGGCACCATTCCGGAGCGCATCGATCTTTACACGCGCGCCGGCCAGGGCAGCACGGATGAGTTTAGCTTCCAAACGTCGGCTGGACCGTCGCCCGAGGTGAGCGTCTCGCCGGGCGGGCAGTATCTGTCGGTTTCTTCTTCTGGACTGGGATCATTCCGGTTTATCCACAAGCATGTGATCCGCGCGACGGTTCTAGCGGGCATGGGTGCGGGCGACCAGCAAGGAAGCGTGGAGATCAGCGGCTCAACATTTGCGGCGGACAATCGAACGGTTCCATTGACGATGCACATCACGAACGAACCGATCGCCGATCCGAGCCAAGCGGCGATTCGAATCAGTGCCATCCAGGGAGGAGATCCTGCATCTGGAATACTGGTTTTGGGGAACCGCGGCGCCGGGACACTTTCCGTTAGCGGCGTCGAACTCGCAACGGCATCGGGAGGCGACTGGCTCTCCACCGAAGACGCGGGCAATGGCGTTTTCCGGATCAACGCCGCCACCGGCGCCCTCGAGCCCGGGCTCTATGCCGGTACCGCCACTTTCAACTCGAACGCCGCCAATAGCCCGCTCGCCGTGCCGGTTCAGTTCGAGGTTCAGGCCGCGGGCCCGCCCGAAGTGCTCTACAAGGGTGTGGTGAACGCAGCCGGCTTCGAGAATGTCCGGGGCATTGCGGCCGGAGCGCTTGTTTCGCTTTTTGGTTCGCAATTGGCGCCGTCGGTGGAGGGGGCTGCCTCCATACCGCTTCCGAGCGAGCTACAGTCCACTAGCGTCATGGTCAACGGGATACAAGCACCGCTGATTTTCGTGTCATCGGGTCAAATCAATTTTCAAGTTCCTTTCGAAGTGACGGAAGGAAACGGCTTGGTGCAAGTGACTCGGGAAGGGCAAGAAGGCAACACCGTTTCGGCGGGGGTTCTCAATCGCTCGCCCGGAATTTTCCGCCTCAACATTGGCGAATACGGCGTGGTTGTGAATGCGTCTCAGGGGAACTTCCCTCTCCCACGATCGTTATCGCGGCCAGGGCTCAACGCCGCCCCCGCCCGGCCTGGCGACGTGCTCGTCATCTTCGCCACCGGGCTGGGTCCGGTGACTCCTCAAGTGGGGACGGGAGAGGCTGCCTCGGCTAGCCCGCTGAACCGCTCGGTCGACACTCCGCAGGTTAACTTCAGTACGTCGCCGTTCGGTCTGGTGGGTACCCCGTCGTTTACCGGGATGACGCCTGGCTTCGTGGGCTTATTTCAAATCAACATTGCGCTGCCCGAAAATCTGACCACAAATGCAAGGACACCGATTACCCTGGAATTCAGCGAAAGCCGCAGCAACACGGTCGATGTTGCGGTCGAAAGGTAGGGCCGAGACCCGCGGCGCGTGAGCAGCGCCCCAAGTGCAAGCACGGGGTACCCCGCATTTCTCGCCGGCTGACGGTCCAAGCACATGAGGGGCCCGCCATTACTTCGTTGCGCTTGCTCGCCGTGCTCAACGTACTATCCCAGTACGCCTCCGCCCGTCAAGCGGCGCGCGCCTCGTACTGACAGATCTCTCAAGCACTTTGCCTCGCCACCCGGTGAGAAATGCGGGGTAAAATCGGGCCTACGCACATGCGGCGGCAAAGGGCATCCCTGTTGACTCGCCCGGAAGAGTTGGGGGAGACCACCCACGGGCCGCGAAATGGCTCGTCTCGCTCACCATGCAGACATGAAATGGCCTTTCAGGGGTTGTCGCCCGATGATGGCGTGCTCGATGCGGTTTGACCCCGCGCTCGCGCTTGGGGCTCTGAAAAAAGGCCCCGCCGCGCTGTTTGCGGCAGGGCCTGGTTGTTGTTCGACGTGAAGTGCCGAAAGCGATCTAGAAGTCGTCCGAGTCAGCGGGCAGCACGCCGGCCAGGTACTGCGGGGTCCAGCCCATCTGGCCGCCAGCGGCGACGATTCTGCGCATGACTTTCACGGCGACATCATCGCCCGCCTTGAGTCCTTTTTGGGTGCCTTCGATGTCGGCTACCTTTTGGATCGGTTTACGGTTGATGGCGACGATTACGTCATTCGCCCGCAGCCCAATATCGTCGGCGAAAGAGCCGTGCTGGACTTGGGTGACGACGACTCCGCCGGACTCCTTGTAGCCAAGCTGCTCGCGCTCAGAGCTGCTCAAGTTGGAAACCGAAAAACCAAGCGTGATCTCGGCATCCTGCTCCTCTTCGTCGCTGGGGCCGGCGGTTACAGCCGCGTTCTTCGAGAACAGTTCGGCACGATCAGCGATCTCTACCTCCAGCGTCTTACGTTCACCGTCCCGAATAACGACGATCGGTACCGTCGAGCCTACCGGCGTCGCGGCAACCACATCAATCAACTGATCGCCGCTGGTAACCGGTTTGCCGTTAATCTCGACGATGATATCCTCCTGCTGCATCCCAGCGTCTTCCGAAGGGCCATCCGGAATCACGTCACCGACCAGCACGCCGCCATCTTTGGCGCCGTAGGAGCGCAACAGAGCGGGCGATTGGCTGCTTTGGAACGAAATTCCAATCGACCCGCGAGCTACTTTCCCGTGCTGCACGATCTGGTTGTAAACGTCGACCGCGATGTTGGAGGGCAGTGAGAATCCGAGCCCTTCATAGCCGCCCGTGCGGGAAACGATCGCTGTATTGATGCCGACAATCTCGCCCCGAATGTTCACCAAGGGCCCTCCGCTATTTCCCGGATTGATCGCCGCGTCGGTCTGCAAAAACTTCTGGAACGGCCGACTGACACCGCCAACTTCTCTGGACTTGGCGCTGATAATCCCGACCGTGACGGTTTCACGGAAGCCGAACGGGGACCCGACCGCGATCGCCCAATCTCCGACGTCAATCGCGTCTGAGTTGCCTATTTTCGCCGCCGGCAGTTTGTCTCCGACATCTATCTTGATAACGGCCAGGTCGGTCTCGGCGTCGGTCCCGATCAGCTTGGCGTCATAGCGCTTCTCGTTGCCGTTGAACAACGTAACCCGAATTCGGTCGGCGTCCTCCACCACGTGGTTGTTCGTAATGATGTAGCCGTTCTCATCGACAATCACACCCGATCCTTCGCCCGGTCTGCGGCGGCGCTCGCGAGGCATTTGTTGGCCGCCCATAGGTCCATTCGGCATGCCGAAGAAGCGCCGGAAAAAGTCCTCGGGGTTACTTTCATCGGGCCTTGCGCGGTGCTCGGACCTTTCCGCTTTCTGTTCGCGAAACTCGACTTGAATGTTGACGACCGAGGGCCTGACTTGCTTTGCGATTTTCGAAAACTCGTTCTGGACAGGGACCGCTTCTGGAATCTTGAGCAGCTTGGCGTCGGTGGCGCCCTGCGACTTCCTGGCGGCGTCCACGCCGCCAGAGACGACGGTGCCGATCACGATGCCGATGGCAAGCGTAAATAGCACAAGCGTCAAGGAAAGCAGTTTCCGCTGTCCAAGATTGCTCAGAACCAGTTGGATGTCTTTTCGCTGCATGATCCTTCTCCTAAAACGCGGCTGATAAAAGTGTTCAAAACCGTATAGACGCACGACCCCGCGTCTGGGGTGCAACCAGCCACCAATATTATAACTGGGCGCTGGGAATAGAATGATTTTTGCGAATCTGGGGCCGGTGCCGTGGCCGAGAGGGAGAAGGCGTCTGAGTCGTATCTATCGAGTGCCGCGGGTGAGCGCACGGCCGCTGAGCCCCGAACTACTCGTGCCCACTCCGTTGATCGTTGGCAGCGCTTCACGCTTATGATATACAATGTAGATTGTAGTTAAGGGGCGAAACAAATGAAAGCGCAAGTGTCGAAATGGGGCAATAGCCTGGCGATCCGCCTGCCTAAGGCCGTCGCGGCGACCCTCCAAGTGCGTCAAGGCCAAGCAGTGGATCTCAGAATCCAAGGCGACACGGTAGTCATGCGCGCGAGTCGGCGGCACTACACGATCGAGGAGTTAGTCGCCGAAATGGATCTCCAGGCTGAGCCCGAAGTGCTCGATGACGTCAGAGATCCTTTGATTGGGCAGGAGTTACTGTGAGCGCCCTCCCCGAGCGGGGCGACTTGGTGTGGTTGGACTTCAAGTCGCAGGCAGGGCACGAGCAGGCAGGCCATCGTCCTGCGCTCGTGATTTCACCCGGAATTTATCACGAACGCTCGAAGACCGCCGTAGTCTGTCCGATCACTTCCAACATCCAGCCTTGGCCCTGGAAGGTGATACTGCCGGAGGGGCTGGGCGTGTCCGGTGCGGTTTTGGTCGATCAGATACGTTCGATCGACCGGGCTGGCCGAAGCTTGCGCGTCGCAGGGCACGTGCCGAATGCTGTCATGGCTGAAGTACAAGCAAAATTGGCGACGTTGTTCGGGATTGCCGCATAACTCTCAGCGCCCCACACCTCGCTACCCGCGCTGCGTCATCAGCAATGACAGTACCAGCAGAATCCTGCGAAGCCCCAGCTCGCGCCCTTCCGGGTTGAACCATTCCGCCGTTGTGTGAGCATTACCGCCGCGGCCGCCGGTACCGATCGCCACGGCGGGAAGACCAGCCGCCAGCGGCACGTTCGCGTCGGTTGAGGAGCAGTCGAGCCGCGAGCGGATGTTCAGGTGGGCGTCCACCGCTCGGACGTAATCAAACAGATAATTATCCGGCGAGAGCGGAGCCGCCGGGCGGTGGCCAATTTCACGGATCTTGTAGTTGGACAGACGCTGCGAGGAGCGGCGGTTTTCCATTTCGACGCCAAGCCGGACCGCGTCTTCGGTGGTTTTCACGAGCTGTTCCATCACCGAGCTGCTTTGCGATCGGATGTCGACCTTCGCCCGCGCCACCGGCGGGATGGAGTTCACGCCCGAGCCCCCTTCGATCACGCCGACGCTGAGGGTCGTTCGAGGATTCGTCGGCAGGTCCGTATCGGCAAGCATGGCAACCGTCCGCCCGAGTGCATGGACGGGGTTCGCGGTTCCGAAATCGTTCCAGGAATGCCCCCCATGCCCCTCGATGATGATTTCGAAGCGGCGGCTGCCGAGCGCCTCGGCGGTGATATGCCCAGTCGAAGCTCCGTCGAGAACCAAATAGGCCGAAATTCGTGGGGCGAAGGGCGAGTGGCGGCAGAGGTATTTCATGCCGTGCAGATTCCCCTCGCCTTCCTCTGCCACGTTGGCGACGAGGAGGATGTTCTGAACGGGATCCGGCGCCACGGGTCCGTCCTGAAAGACCCGGGCGAGGGCCACCAGCGCGGTCAGCCCGGATCCGTTGTCCGTCACTCCCGGTCCCTTCATGGTGCCGTCGGGACGCACGTAAACATCGGAGATCTCGCGCGGGGCGATGACCGTATCCATGTGTGCGCTAACAGCGACAAAAGGAAGCTGTTCGTCGAACACGATCGGGCAAACAACGTTTCCGGCGTCATCGAGACGGGCCTGATGACCCAGCTCACGGAAGAGCCCAACCAGGTAGTCGGCTCGTTGCTGCTCCCGAAACGTCGCGGACGGTACACGGCAAATCTCGAGATGCTGTTCGTTAATCCAGCGTTTTTGCTGATCGAAGAAGAGCAAATGGCGCGCCAAAGACGTTTCCGCCAGCCGTGCAATGGTGGCCGCTAGGTTCGGCGCCGGGTCGGTCAGCACGCGTTCGGGCAGCATGTCTCGCTTGTGGGGCACAAGATTTCCAGTCTAGCATCCGCATTGCAGTATCCCGCTCGATCCGTGCAGACACGGATCAGGCGGCTTGCAACGCGATGGGCGGACCCGCGGCTCAGCTTTCTTTGGTTGGCGAGCTGGCAATAGCTTGCGGCAAGCGGCGACGGTTTACTCGCTGCCCCGTGCATCAATTATTTCGAGAATATGGCATTTTTCGTCGGGATCTCGTTTTCGACCGCGTTCCAAACCGCGTCCACGTCGATCCGGAAATAATGATGTACCAGGATGTGCCGCATGCCCACAATCTTGGACCACGGTACCTGCGGGTTGTTTGCCGTCAGTTCTGGTGAAATGCTTCGGCAGGCTTCACCGAGGATCTGGATGTGGTGGACGATAAAGGTCTGCAACAAATCGTCGGCCTCAAAAACCTGCTTGCCGCGATCCGCGTACTTCTCGATCTCTTCGACAGCCTCGATGACATCCAGCAACCGCTGCCGGTCGCTTCTCAAAGCGGCACGGCCTCGCGAAACACCTGGTCGCGAATGCGCGGACGCAGACCCTTCTCGGTCACCACGTCGACGCGACGCCCGAGCAGATCTTGCATATCCATCAGAAGTCCGCCCAAATCCAGGAGGCTGCGGCCCGGCTCCAAGTCGACCAGGAAATCAACATCACTTTGTTCGTCCGCCTCGCCTCGTGCTACCGAGCCAAAGACACGAATATTTCGTGCGCCATGGGTGGCGGCGAGTTTCAGGATTTCGTCGCGATTGCGGCGCAGAAGGTCTTGCATCGAACTTTCGCTCGGGCTCGCTGGAAGCCGCCCGATCCTCAGGTGCGTGCTGCTGATTTTACTGTAGCAGCAGCCTGTAGCAGCAGCGTGCTTCGGGCCTGTGAAACGACCGTCTCTCGCGTCTGGCCACGGACTGAATGGGTTCCCCGCGACCTCGACCGGCGGAACAAGCGCTTACTGGCTGACCCGGCTTTCCGGGAGTGCGAAGGCGACGTAGCTCCCCCCCGAGGGCGAAAGTCCCTTGCCGCCGCCCGCGGCGATGACGACAAACTGCTTGCCGTCGACCTCATAGGTCGCCGGGGTGGCGTTACCGGCGGCGGGCAGAGTTGTTTCCCATAGCAGCTCGCCCGTCGCTTTGTCGAAAACGTGGAACTTGTTGTCGTGGTTGGTCGCGCCGATAAAGAGCAGGCCACCGGCCGTAACCGCCGGCCCCCCGTAGTTTTCACTGCCTGTGTTGCGGATACCCTGCGCGGCAAGTTTCGGATACTCCCCGAACGGAATCTTCCAACTGATCTCGCCCGTGTCGAGATTGATGGCGTTCAATGTCCCCCAAGGCGGCTCAACGGCGGGATAGCCGTCTGGGTCGAGGAACTTGTTGTAACCGTCACTGCCGTACTTGAGATCCAGCGGCGCGGAGGCTTGATCTACCGTTGCTTCCGTGTCCTCGCCAAACATCACGTAGGATTCCAACGCACGAATCGCGTCGCGCCCCAGTTGAGCGAATCCCGGCATGCGCCCCGCTCCGCGCGAGACGACGCTCCGAACCTCCCGGTTCGAAAGCCGGTCCCCGATGTCGACCAGCGACGGGAACTCGGGAGGGGTTCCTTTGAAGTCTTCCCGGTGACAAGTGGCGCAGTGCCGCGAATACAGATTGCGCCCGCTCGGCCGCTCGCCGGGCGGCGGTTTCTCGACCAGCCTTAAAATCCAAGGCATTTCGTTTGAGTTGACATAGAGAAGACCGGTCTCTGGATCAAATGCAGCGCCACCCCATTCGCCCGCCCCGTCGTAACCGGGGAAGATGACGGTACCTTCCAAGCTGGGCGGGGTAAACTGGTCGCCGCTGTGGATCTTGCGAAATTGCTCGAGCACGGCCTGGTGAGCTTCCGGAGTTCGCTGCGTCACCATCTCCTCGGTGAAGATCTGCCGTGCGAATGGCGGTGGCTTGAGCGGAAGCGGTTGCGTCATCGCGAGCACTTCGCCGTCAACGTCGGAGGCCGGAACCTTACGCTCTTCGATCGGGAAAAGCGGCTCCCCGGTTTGACGGTCGAACACGAAAACGAAGCCGGACTTGGTGATCTGCGCCACTGCGTCAACCAAGCGGCCGTCCCGTTTCACTTTGACGAGGCTGGGCGCGGCGGGCAGGTCGCGGTCCCAGACGTCGTGCTTGACGGTTTGGAAATGCCAGAGGCGCTCACCGGTTTCGGCGTTGAGTGCAAGCAGCGAGTTGGCGAAAAGGTTGTCGCCGGCACGGTCCGCCCCGTAAAAATCGAACGCCGCCGAGCCCGTCGGGCAAAACACGATCCCGCGTTCGGCGTCGAGGCTCATCCCAGCCCAGTTGTTTGCGCCGCCCGTATGCTCCCAGGCGCCGGTGGGCCAAGTTTCGTACCCAAACTCTCCAGGATGGGGAATCGTATGAAAGCTCCAGCGCTGCTCGCCCGTTCGAACGTCGAAGGCCCGAATATCACCGGGCGCGGACGGTAAGCTTTCGCTGACGCTGCTGCCTAAGACAATCAGATCCTTGTAGACCACGCCGGGGCTGGTCGACGATATCGTGATTCGGCGCGGGTCCCGGCCCAAGCCCCGCCGCAGGTCCACTTTGCCCGCTTCGCCAAAGGAGGGCACGGCTTCTCCGGTCCGCGCATCCAGCGCGAATAAATAGTGCCGCGCGGTGAAGAGGATGCGCTTGTCGTCGCCGCTCTCCCAGTAGGCCACCCCGCGGTTGCGGTGCTTGCCCGTCCCGGCCTTTCCGTCAAAGGGGTCGAAACTCCAGCGTTCTTCTCCGGTGGCGGCGTTGAGCGCGAAAATCCGCAGTTTCGGACTGCTGGCGTAGAGGGTCCCATCCATGACGATGGGGTTGCATTGAAGCTCGGACCGCTCGAAGCCATCGCCGGTCTCGTAGGTCCAGGCGACCTCGAGACTGCCGACGTTCTCGCGATTGATCTGGCGAAGCGCCGAATAGCGAATGCTGTCGGGACCGCCGCCGTGCATCGGCCAGCCGCGGTAGCCGCTTTGCGGCGCCTGCCGAGTGGACTCGGATGAACATTGTGACAGCAGAAGGATCGACAGGGTTGCCGTGACCCCGATTCTGACTGCGCGGGAACGTCGCGGGATAGCACGTGGGAACATCATCTTGGGATAGTCTAACCGCTCACAACTCCGTACGTGCCCGGGCAACAGGGCGATGCAAATTGACACAGCTCGGCCCAAAGATTATCCTTGGTGCTGCACGCCGAACTGTTACCCGAAGCGCATCCCGGACAGCGATCGCTCAAAACCGGCGCCTCACCAAGCCGCTAGCCCGCATTTCTCATCGCGCGGTGAGGCAAAGTGCATGAGAGGTCTGTCAGTAAGAGGCGCGCGCCGCTTGCGGTGACAAACGAAGAAACGACGAGCGCTGGCGTACTCGCACAGTCCGTTGAGCACGGCGAGCAAGCGCAACGAAGTAATGACGGGCCCCTCATGTGCTTAGCCCGTCAGCCGGCGAGAAATGCGGGCTAGAACAACTGGGGCGGACAGAGCAAATATCCATGCCAGACGATGCACTTCGGATCATGGTCTCGCGCCACTCGGCGTTCTATAGCCCGCTGATTTCAACCATCGCGGGCGGATTCCTATCGGACGAAGGCATTGCGGCTTCCTACGCCGTTCTGCAACCCGGCCAGCGTTCACATCCTCTGCTGCGCGATGGCGAGGTCGACGTGATGCAGTCGGCCGTGGGTTCCAATTGGGGACCCATGGAAAAAGGGGACACCGGCCTGCCGGTCCACTTTGCCCAAATCAACGGCCGCGACGGATTTTTTCTCGCGGCCAGGGAGCCCGACCCCGATTTCAATTGGAAGAAGCTCGAAGGAGCTACGCTGCTGGCCGATCACGGACGCCAGCCGCTGTTGATGCTGCAATACGCGGCGCACGAGCAGGGTGCCGACTGGGACAAGATTCAAGCCATCGACGCGGGTTCGGTGGAGGAGATTGACGCTGTTTTTCGGGCTGGCCGCGCGGACTATGTCCACCAGCAGGGGCCGGCCCCTCAGCAGTTGGAGCACGATGGCGTGGGGCACGTGGTCGCGTCGGTCGGGGCGTCGATGCCCGCGGTCGCGTTTAGCAGTTTGCTGGCAACCCGCGAGTTTCTTGCAACCGGTCGGGCCCGGGCGTTCATGCGAGCTTTTCGCGCCTCCCGGCAGTGGGTCCGGCACGCGCCCACCGAGGAGATCGCCTCCAAGGAAGCTTCGTTTTTCCCGGATATCGACCGGGATGTGCTCGTCGCCACGATCGCCGCCTACCAGAAATTGGGGTGCTGGGCAGGAGATCCGGCGATTCCGCGAGACCTTTATGAGCAGGCACTCGAGGTGTTTCTTCACGGCAATGCCATCGCGAGCCGGCACCCCTACGAAGACGTCGTTGTGCCGCCGCCAGGAGAATAATCGCCTTGCTGGAAAACACTAATTCCTTCCGAGTCAACCGAACCTGGCGGTTACACTGCCGCCTATGCATTTTCCTGCTGCTTGCCTGTCTATTGGCCTGCGAACCGGCGCCAGACTCGGGAATGGCTTCGGGTCCGCCCGGAGCCCCGATCGGATTGCCCGACGGAACCACAATCCATGTGGAACTCGCGACCACCTCCGAGCAAGTCACTCGCGGGCTGATGTTCCGGACACAGCTTGCGGCCGATCGCGGCATGCTATTCGTTTTTCCCGACCTGCAACTGCGGGCGTTCTACATGTATCAAACTCTGATCCCGCTCGACATCATCTGGATCGATGCCGGCCGACGCATTGTCTACATTTCCAAAGACACACCACCCTGCCCCTCGCGTAATCCCAGCCAATGTCCGACCTACGGCGGCGGTCCGCCGTCGCAATACGTGCTCGAACTGGCCGCCGGCCAAGCCGCGGCTCACGGACTGAAAGTTGGCGATAGCCTGAAGTTTTAGATATCCTCGCGGTAGATGAATCAAAAGCAGCTACGCGAACTCTTACTGGCCGTCAAGGACGGCACCTCTTCTCCCGATCAGGCTCTCGAACAGCTCGAACACATGCCGTTCGAGGACCTGGGTTTCGCCAAGGTCGACCATCACCGCGCCCTGCGCCACGGCATGCCCGAGGTCGTTCTGGCTCGGGGAAAGACGACCGAAGAGGTCCGCGAGATCTCTCGGAGTCTTTTGGAGAGATCACCGAACCTGCTGGTAACACGCGCGAACCAAGAGATGGCCGACGAGATCAAGCAACTCGATGAGCAGGCCGAGTACTTCCCTCGTTCCACGGCGATTCGCGTCTGGCGTGACCGCGAGATCGTCGGCAAAAGTAAGATCGCCGTCATCTGCGCCGGTACGGCGGATTTGCCCGTCGCTGAAGAAGCGAGAGTGACGGCCGAGGTGATGGGGAATGAAGTAGACACCATCTACGACGTGGGCGTGGCGGGAATCCACCGTTTGCTCTCGAACATTGAACGCCTCAAAAGCGCCCGAGTGATCATCTGTTGCGCGGGAATGGAGGGGGCGCTTCCGAGCGCCGTCGGAGGGCTGGTCGCGGTGCCGATCATCGCCGTTCCCACCAGCGTCGGCTATGGCGCCAGCTTCAACGGCTTGGCGGCGCTGCTGGGGATGCTCAATAGTTGCTCCAGCAATGTGTCGGTCGTCAATATTGACAATGGTTTCGGCGCGGCTTACGTTGCGACCATGATCAATCGCGTGTAGACCCGCCGGGCGAAGGTGCCCCGAGCACAGATTCAGAGCTCGGAACGCCAAAACGAGAGTGAGCTTCAAACTGAGGACTCAGGCCTATGGTAAAGCGTTTTCTCGAATTCGTGCTCTTCAACGTCGTCATTTGCGGAAGCTCAGCGCAAGACTTCTGTGCGGTTACTGTGGAAGTCGAAGGCATTCACGGCCAGCTGGTCAATCGGGTAGACGTTGCCCTGGAGGATTCGTCGGGGAAAGTGGTCGAGAAACAGGTGGCACTCGGGGGTGTAGCAAGATTCTGCGACTTTGATTTCGGTCGGCATTCGGTTGTAGTGGATCCAGGTCGTTGTGGCGAACGGAGAATCGATAACGTTGAGATCCTTTTGGGGATTGAGCAACTTATCCCTGTGATCACTCAACCGTGCCCTCTTCAAGATATACAAATGTCCGGTTGTGAAGCATGGCTCCGAATAATGAACGATTCGGGCCGTCCTCTCACCGGTGCTCGCGTCCGGCCGACATCCTCTGATGAACAATGGGAGGGCACGGCAGATCGATTCGGCCGTCTGGCGGTGGGTGTTCCGATACGGACTTCGAAAACCTTCCAGGTGGCCGCGCCAGGCTATGGATACTTAGAGTTGGAGCTGAATTGCCCCACTCTCGACATTATTCGTCGCCGAGTAATTCTCCATCCTGCATCGCCGTAGAGACAGAGCCCGAACAAACGCTCGGGGGCAGGTGGCGACATCTATGATCGGTATCTGTCAAGTACTCTCAAGGGGTTGACGGGTTCCGGGCTGAAGGCTCTACCCGAAGGCCGTTTGGACTTGTTTTTGGACGAAGGCTAGATCCTTGGCAATCGCCGCCATGGTTTTCTCGTGGCGGGCAGCCTCGGTCGAACCCTCGATCTCGTACTCGAAGTGCAGCGAGAGCGGGCCAGCGAATCGGTCGGCCGCAAGCATCTTGAAAAACTCAGCAAACCGCACCATGCCTTCTCCAAGCGGACACATGCGGATTTTCCATTCCCCGTTGTGCTTTTCCCAGTAGAAATCTTTAATCGACACCATCGTGATGCGGTCGGCGAGGCGGTGGTAGCCGACTTTCCAGCCCCATGAGCCGCCCTCAATCGTGGCATGACAGGGGTCGAAATAATAGCTCATCCACTTGGGATCGACGTCGCGCTGGATCCACCAGTTGTCCCACATGACGGCTCCGACCGTGCTGCCCGAATGCGTGTGGAATCCGCCTTGGATGCCGGCGTGCCGTCCCATCGCCGCTAAACCTTCTACCTCGCGCTTGATGCGGCCGAGTGTTTCGTCGAGCCTTGTGAGATCGCCGTAGCGGTAGTAGCCGAGCTTGTAGAGAGGCACGCCCAGTTTGGCGGCCGTGTAGAGCGTTGGGCGCGCCGCCGGGTCACTGGCCGAAGTAAGACCGGTGGTGATCATCGGAATGGCGATACCTTCGGCGCGCAATGCTTCGACGGCTTTGGGCAGATCGCGCTCCGCGTTCTCGGGCAGCACATGTCCCTTGGGACGCACTGTCAGGTCAACCCCGGGGAATCCGAAATCTTTGAGCGCCTTCGCTAGTTCGGGATAGTTCAGGTCAGGGAGGTGCTTCGAGAAAAAGCAAATCGTTGGGCGCGAGGCCGCAGCCGTCTTGGCTGGCGAGGCTGCCATTCCGGCGGTGGCTACGGTTCCCGCAACAGCACCCATCAGCATCTGCCGTCTTGTCACATCGAGTTTTCCCACGGATACCTCCTGCACTTTCACGCGGACCACGGCCGCGGCCGATTGATCCGCTTGCGGCTACCGCTCCCTGACGGTCGCGGCTCAAGGCTGGAGCCGCGCGCGTCAGCAAGCGGTTATCTCGAGCCGATCCATCCACGGCCACAGCGCAAGCGGATATCTTGAGCCGATCGCTAACCCAGTTTCTTGGTGAGCAACTCGTTGACAACCTTTGGATTCGCCTGGCCCCGCGTCGCCTTCATGATTTGGCCAACGAAAAATCCCAGCACTCCCGTCTTGCCGCTGCGATAGGTTTCGACCTGTTTCTGATTGACGGCGATCACTTCATCGATCAGCTTTTCGAGTTCGCCCGTGTCGCTGATCTGCTTGAGCCCCTCCGCCTCGATGATCGCGCTCGCCGTGCGGCCACTGTCGAACATCTTGGAAAACACGTCCTTCCCGAGCTTGCCAGAGAGCGTCCCGTCGCCGATCAGTTTGACCAGCTCGCCCAAGTCCGTCGCCGAAACGGGCGATTCGTCTACCGTCTTGCCCGCTGTGTTGAGCGCTCCGCTCAGCTCCCCCTGTACCCAGTTGGCCGCTTGCTTGGCCTCGCCCGAAACCTTGGCCGCCTGTTCGAAATAGTCGCCTATTTCCGGCGTCGA
>Ga0114996_10001765_pt1 | contig 28661 bp, 29 predicted proteins | sample ArcticOcean_MG_C_4_FD_87039 | JGI IMG/M metagenome (GOLD analysis project Ga0114996, IMG submission 87039) | Marine microbial communities from western Arctic Ocean - ArcticOcean_MG_CB4_134 | ecosystem: Environmental > Aquatic > Marine > Oceanic | place: Arctic Ocean: Canada Basin | collected... | reverse complement strand
TGTTCGGCAGATAGGTTGTGCTCAACGCGCTCTGCCTCATCATGCCACTCTGTGGCGGGCACACCAGTGCGGTCCGCGAGGTAGCGCTCCCAAAGTCGGTGCGTACGAACGAGCCTCACCGCTTCTTCCCGACCACCCTCCGACAACCTGGGGCCCTCATCGTCACTGCGAACCAGACCCAGCTCGGTGAGCCGCTGCAAGAGGGTCGCGGCCCTCGCCCGAGAGATCTCGAGGCGCCCGGCCAGGCTCTCGAGCGTGCTGACCCGACCGACTTGCTCCCACGTGTACACATGCTTGAGCGCGTCCTCGAGACGGACTCGCTCGGTCAGCAGCGCCATCTGCGCGAATCGGGCGTACGCGCCCCGTTTCGGCCAGAGCACGAGTGCGAGCACCGCGACCAGCAGGGCGAAGACAAAAAGGGCGAGAGCAGGATTGACCATACAGCGGCCGGACTCGAATGAACGGAGGCCGCCCTGGTAGCGGCCCCATTAAATTTAGGCTTGCCTAATTTTGAACAAGATCCACATCTACGCAAGGCCAAGCGATCTCGGATGCCCTTCCAGCGGACCGGCGCCGCTTACAAACTTCGATCTTCCGAAGCCATGCACCGACTGGAGCCACTTTGCAGCACGACACCATCGCCGTCATCGACTTCGGCGGTCAGTACGCGCATCTGATCGCTACCAAGATTCGCCGGCAAGGAGTACGAGCCGAGATCCGACAACCGGACGACGCCGTCGACGCGTTCGACGGTTATCGTGGGATCATCATTTCGGGTAGCCCGAGCCTCGCGTCCCGTGGAGAGGACTCCCAATACACGAAGGCGATCTATGATCTCGAAGTGCCGATCCTCGGCTTCTGCTTTGGGCATCAGGAACTCGCCCGGCACTACGGGGGGCAGATCGAGCACGGGGGTCGAGAGTGGGGCAAGGCTGACCTACACACCGCTGCCGGACATCCGCTCTTTCGCGGACTGGACGCCGTCGAGCCGGTGTGGATGAGCCACTTCGACTCCGTGGTCTCGGTCGGCCCTGATTTCGAAGAGATCGGCCACACGATCTCGGGCGAAGCAGGCGAGCACCGCTACGCAGCAATCGGCTCGGACTCGCTGCGCCGCTATGGGTTCCAATTCCACCCGGAGGTCGACGACACCCTCCACGGTGACGAGATGATCGCCAACTTCGTATTCGAGATCTGCAAATGCGAAGCGAGCTGGTCGATGGAACAGTTCCTCGACGAGCAGATCGAACGCGTACGGGAGCACGTCGGTGACCGGTCCGTATTCTTGCTCGCTTCGGGAGGGGTCGACTCCACAGTCGCGGCGGTCCTGCTCGGGCGGGCGATCGGCCCGGAACGGCTGCACCTGCTTCACATCGACAACGGCCTCATGCGACTTCACGAGAGTGTCGATGTGCTCCGCATGTTCACCGAGCTAGGCCTCGATCGGAACCTCCACTTCGTCGACGCGAGCGACACATTCCTCGAATCGCTCGAAGGGCTTGTGGAACCGGAGGCCAAGCGCGGCAAAATCGGGGATACCTTCGTCGACGTCTTCCAATCGGAGGCCAGACGGCTCGGTATTACGCATCACTTGCTCGGGCAGGGCACCATCTATCCCGACACCATCGAGACCGGCGGCACCAAACGGTCCGAAACGATCAAGACGCATCACAACCGGGTCCCGATCATCCAGGAGGTGATCGAAGCAGGCCGAGTCGTGGAACCACTTGCCGACCTCTATAAAGTCGAAGTACGTGAGCTCGGGCAGCGCCTGGGTATCGACCAGCAAGCGCTGTCACGACACCCGTTCCCCGGCCCGTGTCTCGGCGTGCGACTGCTTTGCTCGAATGGTACGCAGGACACCGAAGGATTCGAGACGATCGAGCCGCAACTCGAAGAACTAGCTGCTCGCTTCGGACTGAAGGCAACGCCGCTACCGATCCGGTCCGTCGGGGTGAAGGCCGACTTGAGGGCGTACGAACATCCGGTGCTGCTGAGCGGCGATGTCGACTGGCAGGTGCTCATCGACGCGGTGTCGGCGATCACGGCCCAGGTGCCCGGCATCAACCGATGTGTATGGAACCTCGAAGCCCATCATCCCGCGCGAGCAACGGCTATCGAAGCCTATGTGACCCGTGAGCGGTTAGACGTCCTGCGGAAAGCAGACGCCATCGTAATGGAGGGTCTTCGCCGGTTCGGACTCTACGACGATGTCTGGCAGTGTCCAACGGTGCTCGTCCCGCTCTCGCTCACCGACGAACCGGGAGAGACCGTGATCGTCCGACCAATTCGCTCGCAACGAGCCATGACAGCGACGCCGGTAGAATTGCCCCCTGAACTCATAGGGGAGCTGCGGGACCAGATTCTCAAGCTTGATGGGATCACGGGCCTGGCCCTGGACGTGACATCGAAGCCCCCGGGCACGATCGAATGGGAGTAGCGGCAAGCCCTATGCTGTTCCTCGTCGCCGCGCTCGCGGCTCCAGCAATCGGGCCGGTGCTTTACGGCACGCTCCACGGACGCCCAAATGCCGTACGGCTGGTTGACGGGTTCGTCTATCTGGCGGTACCGCTGCTCGTGGCGTGGCAGATCGTGCCGTTCGCGTTCGAAGATCGCAGCCTCCTCGTACCCCTTGTTGTCGCGGCGGGGGTCTTCCTGCCCAGTCTATTCGAACGGGCCTCACACGCGTTCGAGGCTCACACGGACAACCTCGCCATCATCGTAGGGCTCTCCGGCCTGGCGCTGCACGCACTGCTGGAAGGGGCCGCCTTCGGGCCCGGTGGCACGGTCGGCACAGCGCTCGGGCTGGCCATAGTGCTACACCGTATCCCCGTGAGCCTGGTCATTTGGTGGCTCATCCGGCCTCGGCACGGCACCTGGGCCGCTGTTGGCGGCGTGGCAACGATCGCGCTCGCTACGCTGGTCGGATACTTGCTCGCCACAGGCATGAACAGCGGCCAACACGGAATCGGAGTCGAATACTACCAGGCCTTCGTGAGCGGCACCCTCATGCACGTGGTCTTTCATCAGGGCCGTCATGATCATACGCATCATGGGCAAGAGGGTGATCACGGACACTCCACGAAGAGCGCATGATGCCCAGCGAGCCTGAACACAATTCGATCAAGTCCTACATCCGGACCGTCCCGGATTATCCGCACCCGGGCATTCTGTTCCGGGACGTCACCGGACTCCTAGAAGACGCTCGCGGGCTGCGCACGGCAGTGGACCTCATGGTGCAGCGCTATACAGGTATACCGATCGACCTCGTGGCAGGAATCGAGGCTCGAGGGTTCATCTTCGGTACCGCTGTCGCCTATCAATTGGGAGTCGGATTCATTCCCATTCGCAAAGCAGGCAAGCTGCCGGGTGAAGTCGTTGGCGCGGACTATCAACTCGAATACGGAACTGACCGTATCGAGATGCACACGCAAGCGATCTCACGCGGAGACAACGTTCTGCTCATCGACGACCTGATCGCCACCGGAGGCACCGCTTCGGCAGCGCTCGAGCTGATTCGAGGAGTGGGCGGCAAGGTCGTCGAAGCCTGCTTCGTTATCGATCTACCCGACCTCGGGGGAGCAGACCGACTCCGTGCCGTGGGCTGTGATTGCTTCGCGCTGTGCGAGTTCGAAGGCTCGTAAGCTGGTGCTGTGTTGCCGAAGTCTGGTAGACATCGAGGGTGTGGCCGCGCCCGCAGATCAAGGCGCGGCGAGGAGTAATAGCAGGGCTATAGCGACGAGCCGCAACGTAGATATGTGGGATGTGGCCGCAGCCGAATGGCAGCAGACTTCGGCAACACAGCACTAGATCACGCCCATCACCCCTACCGGAACCCAGCCGACCTTTCCGTCGTCGAGCACGATCTCAGCCCACTGCTCCGTACGTTGGTCGATGCGGACGCGCGTGCCCTCGTGCACTTCGAAGACGGTGAGACCGTCGTCATCCGCCGGAGCGGAGCGCACCAGGACCGCCTCGACGAGAATGACACCTCGCTCCGCCTGACCAACCTCGAATTCGCGTAGCGCGAGGGTGGACCCAAGCAGCACCAACGTCACTGCTCCAGCCGTCATACCCCAGCCGCCCAGCCGCCGAGAGCGCTCCGCCCTCAGGAGGATCCGGGCGAACGCCCCGCACGTGAACGCGAGCCAACCCAAGGCGACCACAACGAGCAACGCCGAACGAGGAACGAGGGTCACCCACCAGGAAATGGCCGAGAGCAGCCAGAACCGAGGTAGGGGTTCGATGTCGTCCGCGCTGAGTCGGACTGCAAGTTCCAGGTTCGCTGCAGCGTCTTCGTGACCGGAGTCGAGCCTCAATGTGCGCTCCCAGCTCAGGATGGAGCGACCGAGTTGGCCCGTCTTGAAGTACGCATTTCCGAGGTTGTAATGGAGATCCGGGCTCTCGAAGCCGCCCGCCCGCACAGCCTCGTAGGCCTCCACAGCGGCCGCGTAGTCCTCGGCCTGATAGAACTGATTGCCCTGTTCGAAGATCTCCTGCTGCGCAGACACTGGTGCCGCCGTCGATCCGAGGACTACGCACGCGCCGATGAAGGCTGCTACCAGCCAGCGTCTACGCGACGAGCCGCTCACCGAAGCGCCCCATCGAGCATGGTCATCGCTGCACCAGCCCGCTCGAGGAACTGTATACGCTCCTCGATCTCGGCACCCGCAGGAGCGAAGCGCTGACGGTCGCACTGCTCGAGACAAGCCAAGAAGTCGGACGCCGACTCCGTGGACACACCGCGCCCTGCGAGCCTCACGCGGAGCTCGCCGATCTGCATTCCGGCCTCCGCGACGTTTAGCCTATCCGCAACGAAACCGCGCAATGCATTGGCCACCTCGGCGAAGAAGGCCCTCGAGTCCCCTTCCCGGACCAGGCCTTGGGCTGTGGCAAGTCGCTTCTTGGCGACGCGCCCAGCTCGTCGCCCACGCGCGTAAGCCACGTCGCCCTCCAGTCGATCCCAGTGTCGCCGCAATCCCAGCGCTCCGAGGACCGCTGGCATCGGCAGGAGGAGAAGCGTCCAGAACGCCGCGCCCTGGAAGAGGAAGCTCTCGACAGAACGCAACGCACCATCACCGAGGCGAATGAAGCGGATGTCTTCCCGGAGTTGCGCGACCCCGACACGTTGAAGTGACACTGGCGGTTCGTTGATCTCTCCCGTCACCAAGAGGGGGATCTCGTCCGTGCGAGCGGTCCCGTAGCTCCCGCTGGCGGCATCGAAGTAACCCATCGATACGGACGGAATCATGCGCTCTCCAGGTGTCCGCGGGATGAGCACATATTCGAAGACCTTGCTACCGGACAGTCCGTCGCCGGAAGGTTCAACCGACTCGACGATCTCGGGAGGGAAAACCTCGAAGTCCCGAGGGAGGTCCAAAACGGGCTCTGGAATCGCCCGCACGTTGCCCTGGGCCGAAACGCGGATCGTGAGCGTAACCGCGTCATTCGCATCGAGCTCGTCACGATCGACCTCGGCCGTGAGGGCCAACGCTCCAACAACTCCGCTGAACGGTTCTGGTCGCCCCGCGGGAAGGGCGTCAACCTGAATGCTCAGCGAATTGGATAGCACAGCCGCCGGGACGACGGTGGCCCTTCCGAAGAGCGGGCTCCTGCCGAAAAGCCGATCGAGCGGATCATTGCTACGGCTGACGCGCACTTGCGCTTCGATACCGAGCGGCTCGATGGTGCGCTGACCCGCCCCGGTCGGGATGAGTGCGACCCGCTGAATCAGCGCAGTGGTGTAATGCTGCCCGTTTCGCAGGCGCTGCTCGACCTGTGGTTGAGTGATCTGCCCGAGACCCTCGACCCAGAAACCCTCGCGCTCCGGCTCCGATGTGAGGCTGAACGAGGTGACGTCTAGCCGGGTCCAAATCCGATATTCAATCGTGAGCGGTTCTCCGACCAGTACCGTGGTACGTGACGCTTCCGCTTCCACGAATAGATCTGCGGGCGCAATGCCACCCGCGTCTGTGCTTCCGTTGGCGGCACCCGGTGCGGGAGGCGCGGAGGCCACAGTCAGGGGAAGCACCTCGGTGTTGTAGGTCTGCCCGCCTACGGCGACTTGCAGCGGCTCAATCTGGAAGGTCCCCTCCACGAGCGCTTGGAAGCGATACTGAACCGTGAGCGCCACAGTCGTTTGTCCGCCCGCCATCTCCATCGAGGTGGATGTGCCACTGCCCAGATACTGAGCGAACGCCGCCAGGTCAGGGAGCACGGGATCTCGATCGACTCTACGTACTCCCGTGACCTCCAAGTTCAGCACGAACTGTCGACCCACACCCACGGTCGTGCCCGGGGTCAGGTAGGCGCGCACCCCCACGTTCTGAGCCACTAGCGCGGGCGCAGAAGTCAACGCGAGTGCAAAAAGCGCGACAGGCACGACGCGACGGAAGCGGACCAGAGCAGACACTCGGACTACCAGACCTTCTTGGGCTTGCGACCCCGCGCATCTGCGGGCTTCCGGTTGACGTCACCGGGATCCTCCCGGATGGAGTCCAACAAGCGCTCTGCCTCCTCCGGCGTCATCTCACCCGGTTGCGGCTGTGACTCCTCTTCACCTTCAGAGGGAGGCTGATCTTCGCCTTCCGGCGGTTGCTGCTCGTCTTCTTCGCCGTCCTGGTTCTGCTGGTCCTGCTCTTCTTGGTCCTGCTCTGAGTCGTTCTCGTCCTGTGGATCCTGATCCTGCTGTTCGTCGCCCTCCTGCTGCTGATCCTGCTCCTGCATTTGTTCCAACACACGTTCGAGATTGTGTTTTGCGTCGACATCATCAGGATTGAGGCGTAGCGCCTGCTTATAGGCCTCGAAGCTCGGCTCCAATTGCTGCCCGCGATACAGCGAGTTTCCGAGGTTGTACCAGGCCGCGCTGGCCAGCTCCGGCTCACCGGAATCGATCGCCTGTTGATACGCCTCCATGGCCCGTTGGAAGTCTTGGGTCTGGTAGAGCGCATTGCCGGAGTTGAAGCGGATGAGTGAAGACTCGGGGTCCTCGCGCAACGCCTCCAGATACATCTGGTGCGCCTCGTCGAACCTCCCTTCCTCGTATAGCCGGTTGCCTTCGGCCACTCGATCCCGGCCCGCCTGCGCCGAGCCACGAGTCGGCATGATCATGATCGCGAGCACCGCCACGACGGCGACGGTCCACTTCGATGTCATCATTCGAACCTCCCTAACCACGCTTCGCTCGTACGTTTGCGATCCGAGATCACCAGTTCGGCAATCAGGAGCAAGAGTGCGAGCCCCAAGAAGACTTGGAATTGCTCCTCGAACTGTGTGATCTGCTGCTCATCCAATGCCTCACCATCTCTACTCGCGATCTCGTCCACGAGGTCCTCGAATCCGGTACCGCCCTCTCCGGCCCTAACAACCGTTGCGTCGGCCAGCCCCACGAAGTCAGCGAGCGTTTCTTCTCCAAGTCGCGTCGTCACTACCGCCCCGTCCTCGTCGCGAAGGAAGCCGTCCCTCTGCCCCTGTTCGTCGTAGAGGGGGATCGGAACTCCTTCTGTCGACCCGAAGACGATGATGTAGACGCGAACACCGTCCGAGCGCGCGCGTGCCAGCTCCTCCTCGAATCGATCCTCGTGATCCTCCCCGTCGGTCACCAGGATCAGGACACGAGCGTCCCGAGCGCCCTGGTCCAACGCGTCGAGTGAGACGCGCACAGCCTCCCCGAGATCGGTTCCCTGCACGGGCATGATGTCAGGCTGCATCGCACCGAGGAAGAGGCCGGCAGCGCTATAGTCGATGGTGAGCGGACTCTGGACGAAGGCGGTGCCGGCAAACGCGACGAGTCCAACACGGTCCCCCTTGAGCTGATCCATCAGCCGGAAGATCGAGAGGCGCGCACGTTCGAGTCGGTTGGGGGCGACGTCTTCCGCCAGCATCGATTGGGAAAGATCGACCGCGATCATGATGTCCTGACCAACACTCTGCACCGTCTCGACCCGCGTGCCGAACTGAGGGCACGCCAACGCTACAAGCGTGAGCAGAACCGCAGTGACCCTCAAGATCGCCTTCGCGCGCCTCGCGGGCATACTCACCGACGCCGAGAGCTTGTCCATCAGCGCCGAGTCGCCGAAATTCGCGAGCGCGTTCCGTCGACTCCAGGCCGCATACCAGTATGCTGCGGCCAGAGAGGGAACAAGCAAGAGGGCCAAGAGCCACTCTGGAGAGCCGAATCGAAACATGCTAGTTAGGCTCCCGGACTAGGGCAGCTTGCGGAGGACAGTCTGCGACAGACCGACCTCCATCAAGAGCAGAAAGAGTCCCAACGCCAGCACAACCGGAAATCGCTCGGCGTATTGTGTGAAGTTCTCAACCTCGATCTCGGTCCTCTCCAGTCCGTCGATTTCCTCGTAGATGGCTGCGAGGCTTTCATTATCCGTCGCGCGGAAGTATTGACCGCCGGTAAGCTCGGCGATCTCCTGCAGCGTCGGTTCATCGATGTCTACGCGCATGGTCGCCATGCGCGTCCCGAGTAGCGGATCGGCTACGGGCACGGGCGCCGTGCCTCTCGTGCCCACACCGATCGTGTAGACGCGAACCCCCAGCGCCTGCGCCATCCTCGCCGCGGTGACCGGTCCGACCTCACCCCGGTTGCTGCGCCCATCGGTGAGAAGAATGATGACTTTCGACTCAGCGTCAGAGGCCTGCAGCCGCTTCACCGCTGTAGCTAGACCCAGGCCCACCGCGGTGCCGTCTTCGATGATGCCGACCTCCAACTCGCCCATCAGGCTCTGTACGACACTGTAGTCCAAGGTCAACGGCGCCTGAGTGAACGCTGCGCCCGCGAACGCCACAAGACCGATCCGGTCGTTGCGGCGCCCTGCGACGAAATTCGCGGCGACCACTTTCGAGGCAGTCAACCGGTTCGGCTCGAGGTCCTCGGCCAGCATCGAGCTCGACACATCCATCGCCATGATGATGTCGACCCCTTCGGTCAGCACGGTCTCCGACGTGATGCCGGTCTGGGGGCGTGCCAGAGCCACAATGACCGAGATGACTCCGACTGCGCCCAGTACCGCAGGCACTCGGGGTAGCCAAGTGAGGACTCCCGCTCCGGTCTGGCAGACCGTGTCCAGCGCCGAAAACCGGAGCGCGCCAGTTCGGCGTTCGCCGCGCCCGCGGAACCAGTACGTGAGCGGGACGACCACCAACAGAATCAACACCCAAGGATCCTCGAAGCGGAACATCAGGAGGCGCCCTCCTCTACGGCTGGGGCCGGCACGCTACCGGTCACGAGGTCGCGACCAAGGGTCAACACCTCCCGCGAAGCCTCGATCGTCGGCCGAACCTTAGCAAACTTCACCATGTCGCACTGGTCGAGGAAGCGACGGAATCCATCGATGAACTGCCCCTCGGCCCCCACGGCGCGGAGCCCTCTGACCACCTCACGAGTCGTCATCTCGAGGGAAGGCACTCGGAAACGTGCCTCGACGTAGGTACGCAGGACTTCGGACACATCGATGTGGTACTCCTTCACTTGCCCGCGCTCGAGCATTGGAGACGCTTCGATGCCGGCGATCGCCTCGAGTGCCACTTCGTGCGCAGGTCTCGGGGGTGGCCCGGACTCCTGAGTATCGCCCTCGCCACTGCGCTGGCTCCTCCGATACAGTCCGTACACCGCGGCCAACACAAACAGTAGCAGCAAGAGCCATAGGCTCACCGTCACGACGCCGACGGGGATCCCGAGCGGCCCTCGGATACCCCGAATGTCACCACTCTCGTCCGCTCCGACCGAGACCACCTCGATTCCGAAACGGTCGGTGGACAGTGTCTCCGCGGCTTCGCCAGGACCGAGTACCTGAACATCGAAACTGGGGATCTCGAGTTCACCCAATTCGAAAGCAGCCATGGTCAGAATCGCGCTCGACCGCGCCCGCCCACCCTCCGTGGTCGAAGGAATCGCCTGAGCTTCGATCAGTTCGAACGGTGTCAGATCAAGCGAATCGGGCCACATGACGCGGGCACCCACCGCGTGCTCCACCATCACCGTCATGCTAATCCGAGCGCCAACCGTCACCAACGTGGTATCCACGTCGTTGCTGATGCGGGCGTCCTGAGCGGCGAGCGGCGCGACAACCACTGTCCACGCACAACCCGCAAGAAGTCCGGCGACACGACGTCGAATTCTCGACCCCGTCACCGTATGCGGTTTGGGGGAAAGCGCATCAGCACGCGCACACCGTATGCTCATCGCCGTCGCCGCATACGATCTTTGAAGAAGCGCATTAGCGGCCGCACATAGGGCTCGCCAGTCTCAATATCGATGACGTCTACCTTCCCTCGACGTAACGTACGATCCAATTCCTGGCGGGCGGAACGAGAACGCTCAGTATAAGCAGACCGGAATCGAGAGTCTGACGTGTTGACCACCACACGCTCCCCAGTCTCCGGATCCTCTAGCTCCAGCAAGCCGACGGAAGGGATCTCCCGTTCCCGCAAATCGCCCACGCGCACCGCGATCAGGTCGTGACGCCGACCGGCCACCGCGAGCGACTTTTCGAAACCGCCGTCACGGAAATCCGACACCAGGAACGTGACGGCCTTCTTCCTTTGCACGTGGTTGAGGTAGTCCAAAGCGGCCTTGATGTCCGTGCCGCGACCCTCGGGCCGGTGATAGAGCAGCTCCCTGAGGACCCGCAACACGTGCCGCTTCCCTTTTCTGGGCGGCACAAACTTCTCTACGTGGTCGGAGAAGATGATCAGCCCGACCTTGTCGTGGTTCTTGATCGCGCTGAACGCCAGCAGTGCGCAGATCTCCACCGCCACCTCGCCCTTCAACCGCTCTTGCGTACCGAAATCCCCGGAGGCGCTCACGTCGACGACCAACATGACCGTCAGCTCCCGCTCCTCCTCGAAAACCTTCACGAAAGGAGCGCCCGTACGCGCGGTCACGTTCCAGTCGATGGAGCGGATGTCGTCCCCGTATTGATACTCCCGTACCTCGGAGAAATTCATGCCGCGGCCCTTGAAGACCGAGTGGTATTCTCCCGACAAGACCTCGTTGACGAGGCCGCGCGTGGAGATCTCGATCCGCCGGACCTGCTTGAGAATCTCGCGTGGGATCATGCGTTGCCTCTCACGGGACCTCAACGCTGTTGAGGATCCTTGTCACCACCTCTTCGGGTGTGACCTCCTCAGCTTCAGCCTCGTACGTGAGCAACACTCGATGGCGCAGCACGTCCATGCCCATCGCCCGAACGTCGTCGGGAGTCACGAATCCCCTGCCGTTGAGGAAGGCATGCGCACGGGCGGTCTTGGCGAGACAGATAGTTGCTCGGGGTGAAGCGCCGAACGAGATCAGGTCGGTCAGGTCTTTGAGTCCGTGTGCCGCCGGATCGCGCGTGGCGAGCACGAGGTTCACGATGTACCGCTCGACCTGCTGATCCATATAGATCATCTCGACGGCTTTGCGGGCCCGTATGATCTCTTCGGGGCTCACGACCGGCTTGATCTCGGGCGTCGTGCCACTCGACATGCGCCGCATGATCTGAAGCTCTTCATCGCCGGTGGGATACTCGACCGAGAGCTTGAGCATGAAGCGATCGATCTGCGCCTCCGGCAGGGGGTACGTGCCCTCTTGTTCGATCGGATTCTGGGTCGCAAGTACCAAGAACGGATCATCGAGCTGGTACGTGTTCTGGCCGATCGTGACCGTGTGCTCCTGCATCGCCTCGAGAAGCGCCGACTGCACCTTGGCCGGTGCGCGGTTGATTTCGTCAGCCAGAATCACGTTGGCGAAGATCGGCCCCTTCTTGGTCTTGAACTCCTGATCCTTCGGATCGTAGATGAGCGTCCCGATCAAGTCCGCGGGTAGCAGGTCAGGTGTGAACTGAAGTCGCTGAAATTTCGTATCGATCGCCTCGGCGAGCGTACGCACCGTGAGGGTCTTCGCCAAGCCAGGGACACCCTCCATGAGCACATGGCCATCGGCGAGCAACCCGACCAACAGGCGCTCGACCATTTCTCTCTGCCCAACGATGACGCGACCCACCTCGTTGAGCAGGCGCTCCACGAACGCGCTCTCCTGCTGGATCTTCTGCTGGATGACTTCGATGTCCAAGCTCTTCGATTCGGTCATGTGCTGTTTGATGTGTGAGTTCGACAGACGTAGTTCATCGCGGCAATGGTAATGGATGCGCGGGCGGGCGGAAGAGTTGGCTGGCCGCTCCAGCGCTTCAGCACTGACCCAACTAGGAAGGCGCCGACGAACCGCCCTCGAAGTCACGAAGCCCCTCCACTGCCCGCCGCGCCACCGCTAGCTCGGCGCACAACAGCGCACCACCCGCCGCTCCACGTACCATGTTGTGCGAGGTCGTCACGAACTTCCAGTCGAGCAGCGGACAAGGACGGAGCCTGCCGACCGCCACCGACATGCCATTGCCGAGATCTCGATGCATTCGAGGCTGTGGCTGATCGGGCTCGTCGACGTACACGACGGGACGCTCTGGCGCCGAGGGGAGCCCCAGCGCGTGCGGCTCGCCTCGGAACGAGTCCCATGCGTCGATGATCGCTTCCGCGCTCACTGCACGCTCGAGTTCGACTGAAACACAAAGCGTGTGGCCGTCCACCACCGGCACCCGATTGCACTGGGCGCTCACGGTCAGCGACGCGGGGGAGACGAGCCCGTCGGAAAGCTCTCCGAGGATCTTGAGGGGCTCAGTCTCCAGCTTCTCTTCTTCGCCCGATATGAAAGGCACGATGTTGTCGATGATCTGGAGGCTGAAAACACCAGGAATGCCCGCGCCGGAAATCGCTTGAAGCGTGACTACATTCACGCGCTTCACCCCGAACGCTCGGTGGAGAGGCGCAAGCGCCAGCGCCATGCCGATCGTGGAGCAGTTCGGGTTGGTGATGATCGCTCCACCTCCGAACGACTGGCGCGCCACCAGATCCAGATGATCCGGGTTTACCTCGGGCACGAGCAGCGGCACGTCCTCGTCCATGCGGTGGTTTCTGGCATTCGACACCACCACATGACCACGGGCCGCGTACTCCGCCTCGATCGGCCCCGCGACCGATGAGTCGAGCGCGGAAAAGAGCAGTCCCTCTTCTAACTCAGGGCCCGTTGGGCGCACCTGCATGCCCACGACCTCCTCGGGAATCGGCGTGGGCAGGACCCAGCGCGCCGCTTCCTCATAGGGCCGCCCCGCCGAGCGTTCCGAGGCTGTCACCGAGCCCAAACGGAACCACGGATGTCCCTCAAGCAAAGAGAGCATCCGCTGTCCTACGCTCCCGGTTGCACCCAGCACCGCTACTGGGATTCGGCCCTTCAATGGCATGTTATTCGACCTGGTTCGTGGACTCTCTCACCGCTGTCAAAATATCGGCGAGAACACCTGCCGGCGTTACGACTAGTCATTGCGTTTTAGCCTCATGCGGCATGTCCGGCGTCCGTAAGACCAAGTTGTTTGCCGAAGACGGCGAGCACTTTGTTGGCCGCGTCAAGTCGAATCGTCGGCTTGTCGCGCTCCAATTCCGACACGAAACGGGGGCCGACACCAGCCAGCTCACCAAGCTCGCGCTGGGTCAGGCGGGCTGCCTTGCGACGGTCGCGAACGTACTGGCCAACACTAGAGAGAGTCGTTTCGGTAATAGTTAGGGCTCCTCCGATTCCCGATCGGGATTCTCCGGATCACTGGAACTTACTATAGTCCCATTTCTCAGGTCGGATCAAGTTCTTTGTTCCCGAACGGGAACAAGAGTGGATTAATCACTCATATTTCTCTATCCAGGCCGACGGTGACGCACGATTAGTCCCGATCGGGATGCCAGACCGCTGCGGAAGAGGGCTCGTCGCCAACCAGATTCCATCCTCGTACGGGGCGAGCACCTCGTCAAATCAACCGGAGACTCAGATGGAGAGCCCAGATGAGATTTCATCCCGTACCCATCTGTCATCCTCGACGAGAAATCTGGATGCGAGCCCCTCCACTGCCGCAGGAGAATTGATCCGACCTAGCGCCCAGGCAGCATGCCCGCGCACGAGAGGAGTCGTGTCTGAAAGCGCCGAGACGAGCGTAGGTATGGCCGCCTCCGCCCCCCAGTTGCCGAGCGCCACGCAAACGTTGCGGAGTAGTCCCTTCCTGCGTGCGCGCGTCACCGGTGAACCGACGAACTCGCGCAGGAAACCCTTCCCCGACATCCCCAACAAACGCTTCGCCAACTCGACTAGCGCCGGCCCGTCGAGCTCCGCCCGAGCCGAGTACGCCCCCTCGTCGCTCACCGCCGCGAACCTCTCGTTCCAAGGACACACCTCCTGGCAGATGTCACACCCGTAGACCCGGTTCCCGATCTGGGGTCGCAACTCCACCGGGATCGGGCCACGCAGCTCGATCGTCAGATAGGAGATGCATCTGCGCGCATCGATGATCGGAGCGCCGGCCTCATCACGTCCGAGTAGCGCACCGGTCGGGCACGCGTCGAGACACGCATGACATGTGCCGCACCGATCCTCCACGAACGGTTCGTCCGCGGGCAGATCAATATCGAGTAGCAGCACACCCAGGAAGAAATACGCGCCTCGCTCCGGGTTGATGAGCATGGTGTTCTTGCCGAACCAGCCCAGTCCAGCGCGCTGCGCCAGCTCCCGCTCCAGAATCGGGCCGGTGTCGACGTAGGCACGTGTTTGAAGGTTGGCGTCGATCCTGGCGTCCAACCAGAGAGCGAGTGAAGTCAGCTTGTCCTTTACGACATCGTGGTAGTCGTCCCCACGCGCGTAGCGGGCAATAACGGCACGGGAGGCGTCGTCCGGGACCCCTGGTGGATCCTCGACGAAGTACTCATGCGCGACGACCAGTACCGATCGCACACCTTCCAACGTGGCGTCGAGGTCGGCTCTACGGGCGACGGCGTCTGCCCGAGATAGGTAGGACATCTCCCCGTGTCGACCCTGTTCGATCCAATGCCGGTAGGCGGACATGTGCGCACTCGCGTCAGCACTTGTTATACCGGCGAGCGAAAACCCTGAGGAGAGTGCGTGCTCCTTCAACTCGTCCGCGAGTATCCGACGGTCCATCGTCACACCGGCCTCGTGAGGCGGTGGCGTGAGACACCAGCCTCCACTACAGCATCTCCGAGGGAGCTTGCACCGTGTACCACCGTCCTTTCCACTCGACGTTTCGACCGCGCCTCCACGACCGCAGAAAGATGTATGCGCCCACCATCGCACCGAGAGGGTAAAGGAATCCGTAGCCTGCTGGCCCACCCATCGTATGCGTGAAGCGTGCCCATAGAATCACGCTCACGGTATAGACCAACAGCGACCACAAGAAAATCGGTCCCGGCACCAAGCCCACCAAACCAGCCAGCAACACGGCTGGCGGCACAATCCACAGAGATACGCCCACCACCAACGCCACCGGAGCAACTACCCGGCGGAACAACGGCGGCACGCTGAGCCATCCGCCCACGACGATGTTCTTGGACCAGCCCTCGATGAGTCCGGCCAACGAGCGATACATCCGCGTCTGCAGGTCACCCACCGCCGACCGGATACGTAGTCGCTTGCACTCCCGCTTCACAAGCATGGCGAGCGCCATGTCCTCGACGACCTCGGCGCGCACCGACTCATGCCCACCGATCTCGTCATACGAGCCACGAGGGAATAGGATGTACTGGCCGTTCGCGATCGCATCCCGCCAGCGATGGTTCTTCGCTGCCCGTTCGAAGTCAGGGAATCGGAAAAGCATCAATAGGAAGATCTGGGGCTGAACGAGTCGCTCCCAGAACGAACCCATCAACTGCTGCCCCAACACTGTCATGAGGTCTGCATCGTCTTCGTAAAGCCCCGCTACAGCACGACTGAGCATGTGGGGCCCGTGCGTGGTGTCGGCATCGGTGAAGAGAAGGAAGTGACCATCGGCCACTCGAGCCCCCTGCCAGCAGGCCCATGGTTTTCCCAACCAACCCTCCGGCAACTCCTGGCCGTCGATCACCGTGTACCGGCTCGCGTTCCCAAAGGGGACGGAGCGAGCGATGGCGGCGGTCTCGTCGTCGCTGCGATCATCGACAACGATGATCTCGAAGTCCGGATACTTCGACGCCGCGATCGACCTCACACAGGTCTCGATATTGACCGCTTCTTTGCGCGCAGGGATGACGACGCTCACTCGTAGCGCGTGCTTCACGTCCAACACCTCTGCCTCAGGCAATTCGCTGGGAATGCGCGTGACGAGCAAGATGAAGAACAGAACTGCGATCCAAGGGACCGCAAACAGGAAGATCGTCATGCGCCGGGGTGTGAGGGTCGTGGGCCGAAAGTCGTGCCCGGAGCGGCGCAGGGAAAGTCCATCTGGCGACGGGACGGGCTGGGAGCCTATCGTCCTAGCACGGCCGCTTTCGTGACCGACGGCCTCCTCCCACCCGGCTCCACACTTTTGACCGACGACTCATCATCTCTCGACCTCGAAGCAATCCGGGCTCAGTTCCCGATCCTTTCGCGTCGCACCTATCTGAATTCCTGCTCGCTCGGCGCGTTGTCACTGCGCTCGGAGATGTACCTGGACGACTTTCGAGAGCGTTGGCACGACATGGGTGCCTCAGCGTGGTATGGGCACTGGCTGGGCCGGGTCGAGGACCTCCGCGGCCGTGTGGCAGAATTTTGGGGCTCGACACCGGAGGAGCTGGCACTGCTACCGTCGACGTCGGCTGCACTCGCGATGGTGACCGAAAGCGTGCCGATGGGGAAGCGCAACCGCGTGGTCTGCACCGAGCTCGACTTTCCCACGCTCGCGTATCAATGGTCGGTGAAGCCAGAGATCGATTTGGTCATGCTTCGAAGTGAGGACGGAGTAACCATCGATCCTCAGCAATTCGCAGACGCCGTCGATGAGCGTACGCTGTTCCTCGCGACGAGCCACGTCTTTTTCGCGACCGGCTTTCAGCAGGATATCGAGGCGCTGGCCCGTATCGCTCGGGAAGCCGGCGCGTACTCTGTCATCGATGGATATCAGGGAGCAGGACAGGTCCCGCTCACGCTGTCCCGAACGGGCGTGGACTTCTACACGGCAGGACCCCTGAAATGGCTGTGCGGCGGTCCGGGGCTTGCCTACCTGTACGTGCGCGAGCAACTGATTCAGTCGTTGCGGCCGCGCATCACGTCCTGGTTTGCCACGGAGCGCCAGTTCGACTTCGATCTGGAAGGCTTCGAGTACCGTACCGATGCACGGCGCTTCGAACTCGGCACGCCCGCGCTACCGACGGTGCACACCGCGCTCGGAGGTCAGGAACTCGTCGACGAGGTTGGAATCGATGCGATCGTGGACCGAAACCGAGCACTCACCGAGCACCTCATCGAGGGCGCGCGTTCAGCCGGTTTCTCCATGGCAACGGCGGAGCCGGAGCAGCGCACATCCATCGTCATGATCCGTCATGACGACCCTTCGGGCGCTGTAAAGCACCTCGCCGAGCATGACGTGATCGTGGACCACCGCCCCGGCTTCGTCCGGGTCAGTCCGCATTTCTACAACACAGAAGTAGAAATCAACCGATTCTTGGACGTGCTCGCGGCTTTTCCGAGCTAGCGCCAGCCAAAGTCAGGTCGACGCTTCGCGATCAACCGCCGGCGCCCAACGCTCCGAGTCCCGCATACGGTATTTCTCCAATACCTGCTCGAGCGCCACGTCCAGGTCGACCCCCTGTTCGTTGGCAATCACCAAGAGCACGAAGAGCACGTCAGCCAGCTCCAATGCGAGGTCCTGCGGAGCCTCTTCCGGCTTCTTCGTCTTGTGCCCAAAACGGTGGTTCATCTCGCGAGCGAGCTCACCGACCTCCTCGATGAGGCGGGCAAGGTTTGTGAGCGGTGGCCAGTAGCCTTCCTCGAATCGAGAGATCCAAGCGTCGACTCGCTCTTGGGCTTCCTTGATTTCCATCAGGGCACCAGAACGATCTTCCCGAAGACCTCGCCGCGCTCCAGTATCTCGTGAGCCTCGCGCGCTTTGTCGAGTGGCATGACCGTGTGGATCACCGGCTCGAGGTCCCCGGAGAATACGAGCCGCATTACCTGACGGAATTCGGCAGGGGTCCCCATGGTGCTGCCCATAATCGTGAGCTGCTTCCAGAATACGAGCCGGATCTCGGTCACTCCGCGAGACCCAGTCGTCGCCCCAGACGTCACCAGTCGGCCGCCGTGCGCAAGTGTGCGAAGTGCCTGGGACCAAAGCGACTCGCCCACCGTGTCGAATACGACGTGCACACCGCGTTTGGACGTGTCCCTCCACACCTCACGAGAGAAGTCGACCTTGTGCCGGTCGTATACCACATGGGCCCCGAGCTCCTCCAAGCGGCGCACCTTCTCTTCACCCCCCGTCAACGCATACACCTTGGCGCCCGCGCTCACCGCGATCTGAACCGCCGCCGTTCCGACACCGCCGGACGCGCCTGTAATCAAGATCCGCTCGCCTGCCCGAAGCTGCGCACGCGTCATGAGCGCACGCCACGCCGTCACGAATACCAGCCCGGCAGCTGCAGCCTTCTCCGCTGGAAACGACTCGGGCAGCTCGAGCACGTTGGCGGCCGGTACTATGGCATACTCAGCGAATCCACCCTGTGTGTGCTCGCCGAGGATATGGAAACGCGGATCCTCGATCGACGGACCACGGCCCTGCCCGAGGTACCACTCGTACCCGACCGAGGGATCGACCGCGACCCGCGTGCCAACCGGTACACCGTCGGTGCCTGGGCCTACGGCGTCGACCACTCCGGCCATGTCGGAGCCTCCGATGTGCGGCATCGGCGTTTCGATCGGCAGGCCACGGCGCACCCAGAGGTCTAGATGATTCATGGCTGCGGCTTCGACCTTGATGCGAAGCTCGCCCGGACCCGGCACGGGAATCGGGACCTTCCCGATCTCAACCACCTCAGGGCCGCCGTACTTCGCGAAGAGGGCGGCTCGCATCTTTCGAGGCATCGATGAGGTCTCTTGAAGGTCGGTGGGTGCGAAAGTCTAGCGCGAGTGGCGGATGAATGCGCCATCTTCTAGCGTTGTGCTAGTCACCAACACTTCTCATAACCCACTCATGTCTCTACCCGACCCCGGATCCGACCCGGACCCCAACGAGATCCCCGACCATTCGCTTGGCGGTTACTTCGCCGAGCACGACCGTCCCCCGGCGTACGAGGGGACCGACGGTCACCCCTACACGGTCTCCATGGAGATTGAACACACCGGGAACATCCGAGCTCCGTTCAGCGGGTATCTCGTCTTTCCCCGTTGGGCGCAGAGCGGTGTCGGCATCGTCGGTCACGTCGAGACTCAGACACTCGTGGAGGCGCGAACTACGAACGAAGCAAGCGAGCAACTCAAGGTACTGTCACTCCACCGCGTGCAAGAGTTGCTCGAGCAAGCGATCGAGCGCCAGAGCGACCTCCGATCCGACGACGACTCCGACCCAGCACAGAGGCCAGGCTGACCGTGGCCGGCGACTTCCTGCGCATCACAGAAATCTTCCACTCGATCCAAGGCGAATCGACCTGGGCGGGCCTGCCTTGCACGTTCGTTCGGCTGACGGGGTGCCCCCTACGATGCACGTGGTGCGATACTGAATATGCGTTCCACGGGGGCACAAAAATGACCTTCGATCAGATCCTGGGGACCGTGCGGGGCTACCCGACGAAACTAGTGGAGGTCACGGGTGGTGAGCCGTTGGCCCATCCGGGTGCGTTTCCGCTCACCGAGATGTTGCTGGAGGAGGGTTACACGGTATTGGTCGAAACGTCGGGCGCTTTCGACGTCGCGCCTCTCGACTCTAGAGCTCACAAGATCATGGACCTCAAGTGTCCGGGATCGGGAGAAAGCGCGCGTAACCTCTGGGCCAACCTCGGCCACCTCACAGAACGTGACGAGATCAAGTTCGTCGTGAAGGACTAGGTCGACTATGAATGGATGCGCGATACGATCCGAGAGCGGGGCCTAGACGCTCGCGTGGCCGACGGCTCTCTGCAGGCGCTGCTCGTATCACCGGTGTGGGGGGAGATCGACGGGGAGATCGACCTGGCCGCGCTTGCCGGGTGGATCCTGGAAGACGGGCTCCCGGTGCGCTTCCAAGTTCAGGCGCACAAGCTGATCTGGGGAGCCGATGCTAAAGGCGTCTGAGGGCGGGAACGGGAGGCTCAGTGGGGAGGAGGACCGCCCGCAGGCGGCGGTGGCGCTGATCGTGAAAGGTGCGCCAGAACCGGCAGTACTGCTGATCAAGCGCGCAGACTCCGAGCGAGACCCTTGGTCCGGGCACATGGCGTTGCCTGGCGGACGCCGGGATGACGACGACGAGACATTGCTCGCGACCGCGATCAGGGAGACGATCGAGGAAGTCGGCCTCGACCTCGGGCAGCAGGCGCGACTTCTCGGACGACTCGACGCCGTTGGCCCGGCGTCGCGAAAATTGCCGCCTCTGATGGTCATGCCCTTTGTTTTCGGCACCATCGACGAAGCCAGAGCGTACGTGGCTAGTCCTGAAGTGGCTGAGGTGTTCTGGGTACCAGTACGCGAGTTGAGCTCGGCCGACGTTCGATCGACCGTGGAGATCCCGCTACCCGGAGGAACACGTGAATTCCCCTGCTACCGAGTGGCCGGCCAAGTCGTGTGGGGCCTCACCTACCGCATGCTCGAGCAGTTCCTAGAGGTCTATCCCGAGGGCGAACTGGAGCAAAGCCCAGAGCAATAGTGTCGCTCAGCCGCCCTCGTTCCAGTCGGCAATGAAGACGTTGGTGTCGCTCGTGCCGCCGTTGTTCCGGTTGGAGCTGAACACCAGCTGGCTGCCATCCGGGCTGAACACGGGGAAGCCGTCGAAGCCATCCGCGTGGGTGATTCGCTGTAGACCCGTTCCGTCCAAGTTCATCAAGTAGATGTCGAAGTCGCGACCCGAGGGGTCGTGATGATTCGAGCTGAAGAGGATTCTGTCTCCGTCCGGGTGCCAGTACGGCGCGAAACTCGCACCGCCGACGTCGGTCACCTGACGCTGGTTCGACCCGTCTGCATCCATGACATAGACGTCGAGTTCGCCCGGCCGGATCAGACCCTCTTCCAGCAGTGCCAAGTAGTCGTCAGCCTCGGGACCCGGCTCTGGGTAGTGCGCACGCCAAATGATCTTCGAGCCGTCCGGCGAATAGAACGCGCCGCCATCGTAGCCGATGCGGTTGGTGAGCCGCTGCACGTCGGACCCGTCCGGGGCCATCGAATAGAGCTCCAAATCGTCGTCCCGGGTGCTCGTGAAGATGATGCGATCCCCCGTCGGTGAGAACGTGGCCTCGGCGTCGTAACCGTCTTCCGTGGTGAGCTGGCGCAGGTCGGAACCGTCGACACCCACCACGAAAACGTCGTAGGTGTCGTAGATCGGCCACACATATCCCAACGAGAAATCGGGGTTGATGGGGCACGCAGCATCGTGATGGTGGGTGGACGAGTAGAGGATCTGGTCCCCGGACGGATAGAAGTACGAACACGTGGTCCGTCCCTCGCCGGTACTGACCAACTCCGAGTCTCCAGTTTCCGGATCCATGAGGTAAATCTGATCACACTCCGCGCCGGGCTTCTTGGCTTGGTAGATCAAGCGAGAACCGTCAAAAGCCCAGTAGGCTTCCGCATTTTCGCCTCCGGACGTCAATTGGCGGATATTACGGATGTGTGTTTCGCCTTCGACCGCCAGATTAGCTGTGGCCACGGCCGACTCGGGTGCCGCATCAGCGGCCTCCTCACTCGCGCACGATGCCGAGACGAGGCCGACCGCCGCTATCAGAAACAGAACTCGATGATTCACGAAAGCTTCCTTCTCAGATGACTACGATGTCGCTAAGAAACGTCGGAGCCGCGTTCGCGGCAGTATTGCTGATTTTCGCACCACCCACCGCCGCCCAGGAGGCGTGCCCCACGCCCGGTGATGCCACGAATGTGGACGACCAGGCGATGGCGCACATCCGGTATCTTGCGGATGACCGCCTCGAGGGCCGCGAAGTCGGCACCAGAGGAGCCCACTGCGCGGCCGACTACATCGCCGCACAGTTTCGTGGAATCGGCCTCGAGCCAGCCGGCGGAGACGACAGTTTCTTCCAAACGTTCCGGTTGCGAAAGGGGTCGGAGCTCGGGAACGAGAACCGACTCGTCATCGGCGGGACTCAGTACGCGGTCGGAAGCGACTGGACGCCGCTCGGTTTCTCGGCCAGCGGCCAGTTCGAACGTGAACTCGTTTTCGGGGGATACGGTCTGAGTAGCCCGGGGGATCAGGACGACCGGTACGCGCACCTGAACCTGACGGGAAAGATCGTCGTGCTCGAGTGGGGTGACCCCGACGACGCGCACGGCCTCTCCATGCGGGGCACCCCGCACTTCAAGGCGACGGTCATGGCCGGGCGGGACGCGGCAGGCGTTCTAGTGCTGGCCCCCGAAGAGATGCCACTCCCGTCCCTTACCGGAGAGATCCGGACAACCCTCGGCATCCCAGTAGCGGTCGTGAGCGGGGAAGTGGCCGAGCGGGTCCGCGTGGCCGCAAACGCGTCCTCCCGCGCGACCGTCTCAACCGATGTCAGCCCAACTATCATGGAGGCCCGCAATGTGGTGGCACTTCTACCGGGCAGTGATCCCGCGCTCCGAGACGAATACGTGATCGTGGGGGCGCACTACGATCATCTCGGTTTCGGCGGAGAGGGCTCGCTGGCGCCGGCCTCACGAGATGTGCACAACGGCGCTGACGACAACGCGAGTGGAACGGCCGCAGTCATCGAGATCGCCCGGGCGCTGGCGGCAGGTCCGCGCCCCGACCGGAGTGTGCTCTTCATGACGTTTACGGGTGAAGAGCGCGGGCTGTGGGGCTCGCAGTATTGGGTGACGGATCCGACCCACGATCTCGGCGATGCCGTGGCTATGCTCAACCTCGACATGGTCGGCCGCATGACCGAAGACAACGTCACCATCTTCGGCTTCGGGACCGCGGAGGAGTGGGACGGGATCATGGACTCCGCGAGCGCGGACATGAGCCGTCCCCTGGAGATCGCACGCGCCCCTGATGGGTACGGCGCCTCCGACCACCAGTCGTTCTACATGGAAGGAATCCCGGTCCTGCACTTCTTCACCAATACGCACGCCGACTACCACCGCCCCTCCGACGACTGGCCGCGGATCAACGCGGACGGTCTAGATCGCGTCGCCGAGCTCACGACGCTGGTGGCGGGCCGTCTCGCCGCCGGTGGAGCGCAGACCGTGAACATGACATTTCTGGAGCAGGAGCAGCCTTCCGCACCATCCGGCTCATCGTCCAGCGGTGGCTACGGTGACGCATACCTAGGGTCGATACCGGACATGACCCCGCGTGACTTCGGCCTCAGGCTGACCGGAGTGCGGGAAGGGAGCCCTGCCGAGCTGGGCGGCCTGCGCGCCGGAGACGTGGTCGTCGAATTCAACGGAAACGAGATCGGCGACATCTACGCGTACACCTATGCACTCCAGGACACCAAGCCGGACGACGTCGTGGAAATCGTCGTCGAGCGAGACGGGGAGCGTGTCCCGCTGACCGTAACCATGGGCAGACGGAACTAATGCATTAGGAGGGCAGCGAGGCGCTGGCCCCTACCCTAGCAGATCGAGCTGTCCGTCCGGATCGGTAGAAACGACCTCGCGCGCCGGCGCTCCGCCGCGCCCCTGGGCTCGAGTGACCTCGACGACTCGGTCGCCAGGCTCGATGCTCATCATGCTTCGGCCTTGCGTCCGACGGCCCTGGAGCGGCATCGAGTCCGCCGCAGCTCGTGTCACCTGTCCGCCGGCCGTGACGATCATCACCTCGTCCGCTTCCACGACTTCGAGCGCGCACACGACCGGCGACACTTCGGCCCCACTCGAGACCGCAAGCGTGCCCAATCCACCACGCTTTTGAAGTGGGAAATCGGATACCGGCGTGCGCTTCCCCGTGCCGTCCTCGCTCACGGTGAGCACAGTGCTGTCGCGCCGAATCATCAGCATGCCCACGACCTCGTCGCCCTTGAGCGTCATGCCCTTCACGCCCTGAGCGCTGCGACCGACGACCGTGATCTCGTCCTCCGGGAATCGAATCGCCCGCCCCGCCCGCGAGAGCAGCACGACCTCGGCGGCTCCATCCGACAAAGCAACATCGAGAATCTCATCCCCGGATTTCACACCGGCCGCCTTCACTCCGCCCGCTCGTGCACTGGAGAATTCCGAGACCGGCGTGCGCTTCACGACTCCCTGGCGAGATAGGAAGACCAAGTAGCGCTCGTCCACGTTGAGATCGTCCACCGGAATCATCGACACGATTCGATCCTTCCGATCTGCCCCTTGTAGCAGCGAGTACACGGACTGACCTCGGGACGCGCGAGCACTTTCCGGCACGTCCGCCACCGGCAAGAAGTGACAGTGGCCGTTGGCGGTAAACGTGAGAATCCATCCCGAATTGCGGGCGACGAAGATGCGTTCGAGATAGTCGTCCTCGTACCGCTCCATACCCGCGAGCGCCTTGCCCGAGCCAACGCGACGGCGGTACAGGTGCATCGGGATCCGCTTGACGAAGCCCTCATGCGAGAACGTCACCACGACGTCTTCATCCGCTAGCTGCTGCTCTACGGACACCGTCTCGAGTTCCTCTTCTTCGTCGCCCAGAAGCACCGTGCGCCGCTCATCGCCATAGTTTGTCACGACCTCAGCGAGCTCCTCGAGCATGACCTGGAGCTGAAGCTCCTCCGAGCCCAGCAGCTCCTTCAGCTCCTTGATCATCACCTCGAGCTCCGCAATGCGGTTCTTGAGCTGCGACTGCTGGAGCGCGGTCAGTCTCGCGAGTCGCATGTTGAGGATGGCGTCGGCTTGGATGTCGCTCAGCCCGAACCGGTTCTGGAGGTTGATCGAGGCCTCCGCGCGCGTCTCGGAGCCACGAATGATCTTGATGACCGGCTCGATGTTCTCGAGCGCAGCCAACAGCCCCTCGATGATGTGGCGCTCAGCTTCGGCTTTCTCGAGCTCGTGACGGGAGCGCCGCTGGACTACCTCGAGTCGGTGGTCCCGGAAGCACTCGAGCATCTGCTTGATGTCGAACACCCTCGGCTGTCCCTTGTCTAGGGCCAGCAGATGAGCGCCAAAGGTAGACTGAAGACTGGTCCGCTTTTGCAGCATCTGCAGCACAGTCCCGGCGTCGGCACCCCGCTTGAGCTCGATCACCAAACGGATGCCGTCACGATCGCTCTCGTCACGGATATCCGATACGTCGTCGGCCCGCCCAGCCTTCGCCAACTTCGCGATCTGCTCGATGAGCTTGGTCTTCGAGACCGTGTACGGTAGCTCGGTGACAACGAGCTGCTCTCTTCCCCCCCGGCGCGACTCCTTCATCGCGCGCCCCCGCATGATCACCCTCCCGCGGCCCTCCCGGTACAATTTCTCGATGCCCTCTGTCCCCACAATGAATCCGCCCGTGGGGAAGTCCGGGCCAGGGATGTGTCGCATGAGGTCGTCGACGGAGCACGCGGGATCGACGACGAGCTGCCGAACACCCGCTGCGACCTCTCGAAGGCTGTGCGGCGGCACATTCGTGCTCATGCCGACCGCGATGCCCGAGGAGCCGTTGACGAGAAGGTTCGGAAAACGCGCGGGAAGCACGATCGGCTCTTCGAGCTGATTGTCGAAGTTAGGCTGGAAATCGACCGTTTCTTTGTGGACATCGTCGAGAAGGTCGACCGCGAGTGCCTGCAGTCGAGCCTCGGTATAGCGGTACGCCGCAGCCGAATCACCATCGATCGACCCAAAGTTGCCCTGCCCGTCCAACAACGGCATGCGCAGCGAGAACTCTTGTACCATGCGCACTAGCGCGTCATAAACGGCAGAATCCCCATGTGGGTGATACTTACCGAGCACGTCGCCGACGACGGTCGCGCACTTCTTGTACGGTCGGTCCGGGGTCAGTCCGAGCTCGTACATGGCGTACAGGATCCGGCGGTGCACCGGCTTGAGGCCGTCTCGCACGTCGGGAAGGGCGCGCTGCACGATCACGCTCATCGAGTAGTCTAGAAACGACTCCCGCATCTCCTCTTCGAGCATGCGGGGAACAATCCGTTCCCGTTTGGAGGCCGTGGCCATTGAGTTTCCGGGGCAATGGGAGACCCCTTGAAAACGGGAAGGGGCCGCGTCGCGGCCCCAAGGTTCTCATCTTCCCGGAAGGGCCGCAAGCGGCGTGGAAAGTCCTAGGCGTCGGCCTCCGCGATAAGCTCCATCAGCTTCACCTTGAGCCCATCCGGAGCTTGCTCTTCAGACGCCGCGCAACGCATCGCTTGCCGGTACTGCTCCTCGAGGCGGAGGTGTGGATAACAACGCTGGCAAGCGTCGAAGTGTGCCTTCACCTGATCATGCGGCACGCCTTCCAACTCTCCGTCCAGGAAGTCGTGCACGACGCTGAGCGCCTCTTCACAATCGATCATGGGTGCCGGCGAGCCGGCGTCGTCCTTGGGCGCATCACCGAAGAGCGACCTGAGTCTATTGAAGAATGACATCGATACTATTCATCCGTTCCAGAGCACGCCGCGATGTATCCCATCTCGACCGCATAGTCGTACAAGATCTTCTGAAGCTGCCTGCGTCCCCGGAAGAGCCGGCTCTTCACCGTCCCAACGGGGACCTCCATCAATTCTGCGATATCCGCGTAGGGAAGTCCTTCCAGATCGGACAGAACAACCGCCGTCCGATATTCCTCGGGAAAACCATCGATCGCACCCATGATGCGCTCGTCCACGATCGACTCGAAGAAGTCGCCCTCCGGATCGACCCCTAGAACCGAGACCCAGACCGGGTTCACCGGATTCGTGCCGGGACCCTCGCGGCCAACGTTTTCAGTTACGATCTCGTCGTGTCGTTGGCTGCGCTCCCGCCCCCGCAAGAACTCATTGCGGCAGATCGTAAACAACCAACTCTTGGCCGCAGTCCCTCGCGTGTACTGCCCCCACGACTTGTAGGCCCGCAGGAACGTCTCCTGAACGAGATCCTCCGCCTGGTCCGGCGCGCCGGATAGCCTCAAGGCGAAGCGATACACGGTGTCCAAATGCGGGACCGCCTCTTCTTCAAATGAAGAAGTCGAACCAGCCCGTTCTTCCGGCTCAGTCAAGAGTCCAACCCTTCTAGTGTTCGTTCGAATTCCTCCGCCATCGTCGGATGACCATGCTGGTACGCAGCTTCGATCCCCCGACGGTAGGCATCCTTGGCCTCCTCAAACTCTCCCATCTCTTCCAACACGGTTGCCAATCGGCCCCAAGCGTTCCCTTCGTCCTCAGAAGCGGCGAGGTACGCGCGAAGTTCCCGGACACCGTCCTCACGTCGACCCACACGCAAGTATTCGAGAGCGAGGCCGAATCGCAGCCTTGAATCGTCGGGCTTGCGCTCGAGCATGGTTTCGAGCGCCGCCGCACGGTCCACAGTCACTCCGCAGTCAGTCCGGGAACTGGAAGTCGTGCGCCGTCTCGCGCGTCGGCGGGGATCCGGTCACGAGCTCGATGAGCCCCGCCATTTCACTCGCCAGCTCGCCGATGCGAACCGAGACGATCAAGGCGTGGGCGAAGTCGAAGTACGCGGCTACGGCACCTTCGTCCGCGGCGTGCATGGCCACGACGAGGGACTCCATCTCTGCTCTGAGGCACTCGACGATGGCCGTCACCGCCGTTTGCACACCCCACAGCTCCTCGAGCGTGGACAGCGACACATCACCGTGCAGGAGCGGCTGCAGCGCTTCGACACGCGCGCGGCTCTCGGGAGGCGCCATTACAGCACCCGCCTCCGCGCTCTCCCCTTCCAGGAAAACGTCAGCGCCCGCCTGTAGGGCCCTCAGCTCTTCATATGAAAAGTGCAAGATCACGGTATTCTCCGAAGATGACCCGTGCCCGGTGGAACGGACTCCCCCATATGTACATATCGGTACCCCAGAGTGTTTCTGCAACCCGCGTGAGGGGGAGCCCGATTTCATCTAGATCAGGCCATAGCTGAGGACGCCGGTCCGTACACTGTCAGGGGCACCGAGACGAGATGCTGCCCATCGACACGAACGTCGAACGCGTACTGGCCCCCCGTTGGAAAAACCAGGCCATCCAAGTGCAGCACGTGAGGCACCCGAATCTCTGCGCCCCCGCCCGCCGCGCCCGGACCCAGCTGCATCTCCCCGTCTATTCCCACTACCTGGTTCCCCGCAGGATCGCGTAGCGAGATCCCAATCTCGTGCGTTCCTGCCTCGTTCAGCGCCGCGGTGAATCGGAGGATGAGCACCAGCTGAGGGTGCCTCGCCGGAAAAGAGGAGGTCCCAATCCGATCGAATATCCCCAGGATGCTGAGCTTGCCCGAGCTATCGATGGTAGCGGCGTCAGCGATCAGTGCGAGGTCGACTTCCATACGTCCGTCAGCCTTCATGAAGAGATGGGTCGCCGTCGATTACGTCCGTGCCCAACGGTAACAGCAATTTATCAGCCAATACGACACCAACCAGTATGTCGACGGATACATGTGCGATCATCGCCGGCAAGAGCGAACCCGAAAGCAGAAAGCCTGCGGCGAGAGCCGCTCCCATCACCGCAGTCCGTACAACCCCGAGTGCGCCCTGATAGACGTGTAGCACTCCGAATACGGCAGAGGTGAGCAGGAGTGCCCCGACCGGGCCCAGGACTGGGAGTAACACAGGAATCGCATAGCCGCGATACGC
>Ga0114996_10001762_pt1 | contig 28700 bp, 17 predicted proteins | sample ArcticOcean_MG_C_4_FD_87039 | JGI IMG/M metagenome (GOLD analysis project Ga0114996, IMG submission 87039) | Marine microbial communities from western Arctic Ocean - ArcticOcean_MG_CB4_134 | ecosystem: Environmental > Aquatic > Marine > Oceanic | place: Arctic Ocean: Canada Basin | collected... | reverse complement strand
GAGCAGATCACCCGAATCGACCTCAAGGTCAGGCGTATCCGGGACAATGTCGAAGATACCAGGTGGCTGAACGGCAGAATCTTGGCAGCTAACCAAAGACCCACTCAACAGCACAGCCCCCAAGCAACTCAGGTAGGCAACCCTTCGTTTCACGATGACCTCTCACATGATTGATTTTCATCATAAGAAATCCTCCACGAAAGGTAAAACGCTAATCACGTCGAAGCACCACTCATATTGAATTCCATGCAGTGAATGTCCCTGAATCCGAGTATTATCGTGAGCGTTGTGACGGGCCTGGAAACCGTGCCGCCTCATGCGGCCGAACTTCTCGTTCATTTCCATCCAGGGTTCGCCTATGGATCACAGATGCTGAGATCGGTGAGCACGCAGTCGTGGTCCATGTTATCGACGACACACTGTACCCTGTCGGCTGTGGGAGTCTGACCTTTCGCTTGGGCGCTGTACATCACGCCGGAGCAGAACGCGATGCATGCACTAAGACCACCATCCCAGAGACCGGTAACATGGTGACACGCGTTCGACTGATTGCAGCTTTCATAACAAAGGGCATGGACCTCAAAGGGCACCCCAAGGCAGGTCTCGAACGCGGCACATCCCGCCCCCGTGTGGCACCCCAATTGCCAAATAGGGTTCACATCCTGATTATCCAGCGTTCCCTGACAGTCGGAGTGACAAATCGTCGGAGGAATCTCACTCCCGATGCCACACGTCGATGCCGTGTTGCACCACGTGGTGCAGACGTCAACGGGAGAATCATGTTCGTCATCGTCGGACGGAATGCACTGCTCCAAGAATCCACACGACCCAATACTTACGCACGCTTCGACACGATCAACGGTGGCAATATCATCCACAGTGGAACAGCCCGCGAAACATTCGGAGTACGTCATAATGCTGCAGTCACTGAACGCAGTGCACACGGCGTCACACCGCGGGTCCGGCGGCACTAAGCAGGTGTAATGGTTCTGAACCTGACAATGAATTGCCTCTAGACACTGAGGGAAATGGTCCACGTTGTCCGGCCAACCGACAAACTCCCCGTGAAACACCTCATTGCACGCGGCCTTGGCAAGCATGACCGAGGGCGGCCAAAAGGCCGTGGCCGGACAGTGTTGATGGACGGCGTCCACATAGTCTCCACAAGGCGCTGACGAAGACTCAATACACTCCATGCTGGCTTGGCATTCATGCCTCTCAAAACATTTCATGGCTCGATACGCCCCACCCACGTCTAGTGACGAACAGTGTTCAAAACACGACTCTTTTGTGGGATAGACCGCGTTCCATGGACAATCGGGATCGATCTCATTGTCAAAACCGGGGTTGTCCGCAACCTCCAGGCACACCAGGGGACAAAACGTCGCGCCGTTGGACAAGCACTCGAGAGCCGCATCCAAATCGCACTGTTTCAGAGGGCTCACCATGCAGTCCAGTGCATCCCCGAAGGAGGGTATTGCCACGGCTCGACCCGCGCACATGACCCGGCAATTCTCCGGTGAAGGAGTCATGCCCAAGACCGCCAAGGCGGCGCAGCCCTCGGCATCCTCGCAAATCGAATCACAAGCCTTGGGGATCGGAATGTCCTCCAGGCACTTGTCAGGGTTCATGCAGTTGGCGACAAAACACGCCACATTGGCCGCCTCACCATCCGCGATCATCGTATGGCACGTGTCGTAGCACTCTGCTTTACCGCCAAAATCAATGGCACAGTGCCCGTTGAAGTGACAAAAGTAATAGCAGAGGCTGTGGTCGAAGTTCTCGACAGTGGGGGTGCCGTGCACGTGCGGAACCAGGGGTTGCTCCGTGCGAGGCGGAGAAACCTGCCCATCCCCGGGAGCCGAGACTTCCGTAGGCGTATTCCCGCCGTCTTGTGGCGTGGTGTAAATGTCGTTATCGTCGGAATTCAACGGAGAATGGCGGGAACACGAAGCGCCAAGCATGCAAAAGACGACAAACGCTACGCGCGCTGTATACCGAAGGTCGAACACAGACCAATCGTACCATTCTGCGGTTCGGGATGTCATGTGGGCACCTGAAAACAACGCCTCAAACACCCAGAAATCCGCCGCACTGATGATAGCCTGCATGTGGCTCTTGGCGTTTGTCGTCGGTTGGCCACCTCAGGCGAACGCACAAAACCTACCAAGCACAGATGTCACCCGATGTGTCTATCCAATGCCCGAGGACCCGGCATCCGTCATGGCGTCGGTCGCTGCTTTGGCAAAGGGAGCCGGTGCACCGGGTGAACCCGACGTCAACATATCATTCGACAAAGCCCTCGCCACGGTTTCGGTCTCGGCGGATGGGTATTCGCTGTCCATCCAATGGCGCGCGGAGGAAGGGTGCAAACCACCGTTCATAACCCTGTCGCCCCTCTCCCAGGGAGCGCCCAAATGGGCCGAAGATCTCCATAAGACGCTCCCAAGCGAGTTTCCGCACCGCCCCATAGTGGTCACCTACCGGAGCACATACAGACCCGTGAGCATGGGCGTGGCAGCGGGACTTCCATGGCTGGCCTTGTTCCTCAGCATCTTGGTCTTCATGGGCCGCCGAGAGCTTGTACCCAAAACCCCGGTTGGAACCAGCCGCTATTGGGTGTGGGGAACCATTGCTTTGGGTAGTGCCTATTTTCTCATGCGCTGGGGCTCTGGGATGATCACAGCCGACGAGGTGTCTTATCTCGCCATTCCCGGGGCCGACGCAAGCAACATGTTTTCCCTGCAGTACTACCTCGGGGACGCCGGTCTCCCTTCACTCGTACATCGACTCTTTCTGATCATCCTGGTCCCCTGGGGCGAGTTGACGGCCCTGAATGCCTTCCATTTGTTCCTCTACGCGTTGTACGGCTTGGCCTTGTACCGAATGTGTTCGGAACTTCTCCCCCATAAGGTCGCGGCCGTCATAGCCGTGTGTTGCCTCTGCAATCCCAGAACGCTCCTTTATTTTGGCGAACACCGCTCCTATGCAAGCTTCCTCACGCTGTCGGCCTTGGGTCAACTGATGATGCTCCGCTACATTCGCACGGCCAACCTACGTTTTGGACTGTGGATGGTACTCTTCGTGGGGTTGGCGTCGCTGGACAATCCACTGTGTGTCGTAGTTCTGGCTGCTTTCACCACTTGTGTCCTGATGGTGCCGCAGTGGCGTCACAGGCTTCACCCCATTCGATTGCTCACAGCCACGCTTCTCCTATCGGTTGCTCTGGTGCCGGCGGTCATCACGACGTCGGTCGCAGAGCACGGTGGTTACGAATCGGCGACAAATTGGGCCATCGCATCCTGCTTTTATGTGGGCCCATTGATTTTCTCAGGCCCAAAAAGCGAGCACTTCAAGCCGCTCCGTTTTTCCCTCCTCATTACCTGGCTTCTGCTCATGGTGCCCATGGCCCTGGGCCTTCTTCCGTGGAACGCACAGAAAATCGAGTTGTTTGTCTTACCGCTCCTTCTTACGGGGTCCGCCGCCGCAGTGATCGGTTGGCTGGGGGCCGGAAAGATGCGAGCGATCGTGTTGGTGCCGGCCGCCATAGGGACATTGGTGACATACGGTGGGCTGTTGAAGCTCCACAATGAGCTGCCTGAATTGAACACCCCCACCATTGCGGCGGAGATTGACTCCCTACATGATACGCTCTCCGCACGGCAGGCGACGTCGCCCATTGATGTTCACTGGGAAAGGCAATGGAAACGTGTCGAATACGCGAGCTACCTGGTGCCCATCGACCCCTTTGTCATCAACTATGAGGGGAGCCTAGGTCTGCCGTCATTCTACAAACTCCTCACTGAGAAGGAGTTTGAGCAACGATGCGACAAGGACGAACCCTTTGCGGTTCTCGTGTCCCCTTACAGTTCGCCGCCGACCTGTTCGGGATGCCGACTGCAGGCCGGAACAAACGACACCTGGCACGCCTGGGAGTGTCGCTAATTTTGCCGTCCGCAATTATTTGGGCGCGACCTTCTTCGCTCCCAACCGGTACAAGCCGACCACGAGGTCCGGACTGTCCCCATAGTAGTTGATCCAGACATCGCCGTGGTTTGGGACCGTGTGCTCGAATACGGGCTCAATGTTCGGCTGGTCGAGCATGGCCCGGCACAGAGGGTGCTCATTGCGTCCTGAAGGGGGGGGAGCGTCTTCCCATCGCAGCTCCGCATAACAGCGAACGCCCCGGAAAAAATAGGTGGGATACTCCTCGTAGCCCAGGCTCTCAGACATCCACACGGTGAGGGGTACCAGCCGACCACGGCGCTCCTCGTTCTGGAAGAGGTAGTCCGGGAAGTGGTAGTGGGTGTGCCCACCATGGGCAGCTACTGCGCGATCTGTATCCGGATAATTGAGCCGAATGAGCGTGAAGCCCAATGGGTCGACCCTTTGAAGAGCCTCTCGGATCAGCTCTTCCTCGGTCTGCTCGTTGGTCGGCTGCCATAACGTCATGATGGGTGGAATATTGGATCCAAGCACCAGCGCCCAAGCCAGCACCACAACGACCCACAAACGCTTCCAGCGAGAGCTGATTTCCACCAGTCCATGAGCGGCCAAGAGCGTGCAGAACAACGCGGCCGGGACGTGGGCTCGCGCCATATTCGCCCGGTCTAAATCGATGGCATAGACCACAAACGCCACAACAATGAGCGCCCACATGCCCATCAGCCACCGTTTGTGATTCCGCCACAGGAGCACCGTGCCGCCGAGCGCAACAATCAACGTGCCCACACCCAATAGGCTGGGTTCGAGCAACGTGTTGTTCTTAAACAAAACAAAGAACGAATGACTCGACGCGGAATCGCCCCAGAACGAATCCACCGTCCCAATGCCGCCCCCTTGGTGCAGCGCCCTGGTCGCACGCCAAATGTGCATCCAATGGGGGATCGCCGAAGCCAGAAAGGGCACAAAAAAGAGCGCATCGATCGTCCATCGGCGCCGGCCCTTCGTCCCGGGCGATGCCACCATAGTCACGAACACGCCGCCACCCACAATGGCGATCATCTCCGGACGGCTGACCACCGCCAACGCCAATGGAAAACAACTCCACCACAAGAACCAGCGATCGCGCTCCTCCAACGCGCGCACAAGCAAGGTGAGCCCACAGAAGAGCCACAATAAACAAGGGACATTATTCGCATCGGACGTATCGTTTCGGATCAGGAGTGGCGCCGTCGCCACCAGAAGCCCAAAGACCAAGCCGACACGAGTGGATTGGGTCATTCTTCGAGCAAAGGTCATCGCCAATGGGATGGTCATGATGCCCATGACGGTGTTGGACCACATGATGACCAAATGGTCGCGCCCAAACAATTCCAGAAGATGATGGTAGAGCACCGTTGCGCCCGCCCCATAGTGGGAGAGGGGAAAGAGTTCGATGGCTTGCTGCGTGGCCTTGTAACCAATGAAAACCGTGGCTATCCACTTGGGGGCAATCAACACTCGAAGGACGAATGCCAAACTGACGACCGCGCACATTGCGCCCAGGTTTCGGTCGGCCCGCCAGCTCGAGACCGACCCCCAAAACGCCATGACCAGGGCCGTCATGCTGCCGGCCAACAGGAGGTTTGCCACGGCGATTTGCCACAGATCCAACGTAGCAGTGGTCTCTATCCAGTGATTCATTGCAAGACGGGGTTAGGATGAAGAGTCCGGCGTGGATTTCTTTCGAAACCGGATCACGGCAAAACTCAATAAGAAGACCATAAGGGCCAACACGATCAGCGCAATCGGCCCCCACGTGCCGTCTGTAAACACATCGGCCGCAGAAGGCACCTCGTAGGTGTGGCCCGTGATTGGATCCCAGAGTTCAGTCAGCTCCAATTCACCGCTGATTACACGCACCAAATACCCGCGCATTTTACGCACGCGATTGACTTTGGCTGTGGACACTCCTTCTTCGGCTTCGGTGAGCGCCAAATACTGGTCGATGTCCTTGAGAGCGCGCTCCGGTTGGGTGCGGTGGAAGATCTCTGCACGGCAATAAAAGGCATCGGGATCTTGGCGATTGAGGGCTACTGCTTGTTCAATCAAGGCTTCCGCCTGCTTCTGGTGGCCCAAACGATAATGACTGACAGCCAGATAGATGAACACACGCGGTTCAAAATCGAACGTAGGGCGAGTCCGCTCCAAATATTGGATGGCGGTCTCATACAGCGCCTGCTTGCCCTCTTTGGATGACGCTACGTAATGGGCGCTGTAATGCGCCGCGACACCCGCCAAGAAGGCATCAAGCGCTGAGTCCGGTTTTGCGTCACTGGCATCGGTTAACTTCTTCACCCGCTCGGCATCGGGATGGAGGGGGGCCAAGTTGGCCACGAGCATTCCCAAAACGCCAGCATAGGTGGGATCGTCGCGCGCCATTAGGACAAAATACTTATATGCTCTGCCGTACTGCCGTTCCTTGAACATCTCGAAGCCGACGTTGTAGCGAAGATGCCTCGGATCGTCTTTGTCCCCCTCAATTTTGTCGGGAGACGGCAAGTCCGTGTCAGGCCGTGACCAACCTTCCATGGCCACCACCCAACGAAAGTCGCCTTCATGGGCCTTCACTTGCTCGACAAATTGATCCAAGACTCGGACATCATGGCCCTCCTCTGCGGCCACTCGGAAGCGCTCTGTCTTGATGACCTTGCCCGCTGTGGCTTCCTTGGCGTTCACATGCGTCAAGTCCACAGACCACTCGTTCGACCCCTGCGCCGTCTTGCACAATACCCGGGCCTTAATGCTTGTCTTCTGCACCTCGATGTCTTGCACTTCGCAGCCTGTGTCGCTCGCAAGATCCGCTGGCAGCGCCAACATCTTCTGAATCAACGTCTCTTGATCCCGTGGTATGACTTCTACCGTCATCGAGGCCGGGGGCGTCGTGGACCACGCCGGCGCAGCAAGTATCATGGTGACGACCCACCACCCCGCAACCCGCCTGTGTATGCGCCCTCTATTCACGGCCCAACTCCTGTCTCGCAAACGCCAACCATGCCCTTGTGTCCGTTCATAGCAGCCCCTCGGTGTGCTACTACAAAAACACTTCTATCAGCTTTTGGTGGTCCATGAAACCCGAGTTGATTCTCTCGACAGAGACAAAAAGGGACGGCGGTCCACAGATGGTTACGTTATCCCTTATGACGACCTCCCGACCCTTGTCCTTTTTTGGTTGCACCTTCCTTCATCTTGCCGTAAGAATGTGAAAACGAGCGTTCGTTTTTGTAGGATTAAACGATTCAAAGACGCTCGTTGGGACCGAAGCCGTGGGTCACCCGACCCACAACCCCCGGAAATGCGGCGGAAGACTGAAGTGGTGCGGACTGTGAGTCTGGACCATCGATGTCGTGAATTGTGTGTTCAAACTGTTTTGCAGAACCTGGAGAGTGAACATGTTCAAAAAAGCTGCTGCTGTCTTTGTCTCGATGTGGATGTCTTTCGCGATCGGCTGTATGCCGAATGGAATGGATGATTTTAAGGGGGTGCCCTTGCCGGCCAAGCCGGCGCCCAAGACCACGGTGGGCGTCCCACCAACCCATCCCGAGAAAGCCGGAACGCCGCCGGCCAATCCGAGCAACAAGGCGGAGCCCGACAACCTGTGCGAGAACGGCCCCAACAAAGTGCTTCCCAAGGTCAGTAAGGTCTATTACGGAACAACCAAACCTCAGTATCTTCCCCTGACAGACAATCAGATCCTGGCCATCGGCAAGTTCTGGAATTGCTCCGGTCTGCTGATCAAACCCCGGTGGGTGCTGAGTGCAAGCCACTGTGGGCTGTCGGCGGGCACGGAATTCTGCATGGGCAAGAATCCAAGCAATCCCAATGTGTGCATCAAAAGCGTGGCCGTGTACGACAATCCCTACGACGACATGTCGCTCATCGAGCTGGCCCAGGACGCACAGGTCGTGTTCCCGGATGTGGAGCCGGTTCCACTATTGACCGACGACTTGGACGCATCGTGGATCGGCAAGACCGCCGAGGCCGCTGGCTACGGTCAACAGGAGACTGGCTATGGCGGCGAACGTGAGTTCACCGCCGAACCCATCGCCTACCTGGGCAGCAGCACCCTCACCATCAATGGCGAAGGCAAGCACGGGGTCTGCTTTGGCGATTCGGGAGGACCGGTGATGGTCATCGCATCCGATGGCTCCGTTCGTGTGGCTGGAAACTTGTCCAACGGCGACAGCTCGTGTGTGGGATTCGACAATTACACCCGCGTGGACGTGTATCGAAATTGGCTCGAGAGCCATACGGGGCCCACCGTTCCGCCCGGACCACAGCCCTGCGGCATCGTGGACCACACGGGACATTGCAACAGCGACGGAACCCATGCCACCTACTGCGGCACGGACGCCAGCCTACAAAGCGACCCCTGTCCGTCGGACAACGTGTGCTCGTGGAGCACACAAGCCGCCGGTTGGCGCTGCGTTCCCAAAAGCCAGGATGTGTGTGGAGGCACGACCCACTGGGGTCAATGCAATGGCAACGTGCTGACCTGGTGCGGCGAGGGCGGCCTTCTGACGCGAGACTGCGGCGCCTGCGGTGAAACCTGTGTACCCGATGACCAGTTCGGCTTTCATTGTGTGGTCAGCGACTGCGGCGACGTCACCTTCCACGGCCAATGCACAGGCACCACCGCCACGTGGTGCAGTCGCGACGGCCATCTTGAGACCAAGGACTGCGCGGCCCATAGCCAAGGCTGCGGCTGGCTCGACGACGAGTCCGGCAATTATTGCGTTGACCACTTTTGCGGGGACATCAACTACCACGGCATTTGCCAAGGGAATGTAGCCACCTGGTGCAATGGAAACGGAACCATCCAGACGAAGGACTGCGCTGCCGAGGGCAAACAATGCGGCTGGGTGGACAACGAAAAGGGCAACCACTGCGTAACCCAACCCTGCGGTGACGTGGATTACTTTGGTCAATGCAACGGCGACGTCGCCCTGTGGTGTGACCAGGGAGAGCTCAAGTCCAACGACTGCGCGACGTCCAACCAAGCGTGTGGTGTGGTCGACGACCAGACGGGCAATCACTGCCTGTCACAAGCGTGCGGCACGGTGGACTTCCACGGCGCGTGCAATGGCAATGTGGTCACCTGGTGCAATCGCAATGGCGCCATCGAGTCCATGGACTGCGCCGAGTACAGCCAGAATTGCGATCTCCTCAGCCCCACGCTCGGGTATTACTGCGTCGACTGAGACCCTTTGCCAAACTCTAGCCACGGACATGGAGGACATCGATCGCGATGCCCTCCATGTTTTCCGTTCGGATTCCGTGCTATCATAATGGCGACTCACGCTGAAGACAATCTACTATGTCCCACTCACGACACTTTGTGGCCATTCTCGTTTTGCTTACGGCCTGCCTCGCATTCATTGGCTGCAGTGGCGAAACGGACAGCGGTCCGAAGGAAACAGTCGATGCAAGCGGCACCGACGGTCCTCCATCGTTGGCGACATTTGCACCGCCATCGCCGCGACGTTTTGCCATGACGCTGACGATGGTGACCCGTGTAACTTGACCGGCTGCGAAGAATTCAAACAAACGTGCGATTCCTCCATCTGTGCAGCGTGCCCGATCGCCGGACTAGGGTGCGTACTTTCCTTTGGATTGATATGTGGGGGTGCGGCAGCGGCATGCATTGCCTGCGGCGTCTTCATCTATGATTATTTTGAGGGCGAGACCGACAAGGCTTGTCTGTGCAAGCTCGGTGTCAATACTTGTGGTGGCACGGGAAAAGGCACGTGGGATTCCGTCAAGAACGAGTGCAACTGTGAATGCGATCCGACCCAATGTGCGGATCATTGCGATGGAATGACCGAGCCCTGCACCAAAGGCGGCGGATGCTACGCAAAAACAAATCCACCACCACAACCGCAGGCCCAAAACGAGTGCAAGTGCACCGAGCTGGCAGACGGCGCATCGTGCAGCGCCGACGACCAATGTGACAATGGCGTGTGCTGCAAAGTCTCCAGCAGTGGGACTTGCCAATGCCACCCGGATGAAAACTGTGGCGGTGCTCCCGGACCGAATCCCGGCGCCGACATGTGTCTGTTTGTGTCCAATACATTTGGATGCTGTCGCTGTGTGAGCGACATGAGTGGTGACGGCAAACCCGACGTTTGCAACTGCACACCTTCGGTAGACACGTGCTACGGAGAGCTACAGAAAACCCCGAAATGCAAACCGAAAGTGGGTCAGAACTGCCCAGCTGCCAGCACGGGGACATGTCAATACGATCCAGGCAGTGGTGCCACGGTGGCCGGGTGCATGATTGGCTGTGCCGATTGTGGTGTCGAAGGATGCGGGGGTTGCGGCGGCGCCACGGGTCAAGACCAGAACTGCGGCGGTGGCAATCAGCCACCCCAACCGGGTTCATGCGGCTGTGAAGAACTCTCGGATGTGGGGCACCAGAAGTGCGACGGTGCAATAATCACCACCTGTCAACGGAAGGATGCGGATGAAGGGTGCGGAGGGCTGCTCACCGGCGGTTGCGCAGAGCCGGCCCTGTGTGATGAGGACGAGGGTAAATGCTACACGGTCGGCTGGAATCTTTTTGGAGCGAACAACGGCGGATGGACGGACTGTGGAACCGACACATGCGTGTACGACGCCACAGCCTGTCGCGCCGAATGTGTGGGTGACCTTCCACAACCGCCACCCGTCCCGGAATGCACGGCCGACTCGTGTATCGGATGCTGCGGTCAAGACAACATCTGCCAACCGGGCATGAACGCCGAGGCGTGTGGCACCGGCGGCGCTCCTTGCCAGGATTGCCCCTTGGTGATCGGAAAACCATTCGCCATTTGCCATGACAGTAAGTGCTTCGATCATCCTGGAGATTCGGTGCCCGACTGTGGCAACGGATTGGCGGAAAGTGGCCAAGGTCCTGTGGTCGCCGAACAATGCGATGGCGACGACCTGGTGGGGTTCGATTGCACCAATTGTCCCGCCTGTTACGGGCCCACTCATCCTTTTCCAGCCCTATTTAATGGTGGTACGCTGAAGTGCAATGCCGACTGCACGTTCGACACATCGGGATGCGAAACACCGGACTCGAGCCCCGGCGGCATGCCCGGCATGCCCTAATCGGTCGTCTCGTTCGCGACGACCTCGCACGCTTGGTCGAGGTCTAGAAGGTCAGCAGAAAGATGGCCTCGTCGGCTCGTTGAACGACCGCGTCGACGGCGTCCGAGCGCAGAGTGTCGAGAACCTGCAGAGAGGAGTCGGATCCAATACGGCCCAGGGCCAACGCCACTTCGGCCCGCACAACCGGATCCGCGTCGTCCGCCAGCGCGTGCAATGCCTGGAGCGACGACGTGTGCCCGATGAATCCAAGGCCATACACCGCGACTTGTCGGACTGCCGTGTTGGTGTGGGTCAACCACGCCGAAATCACCGGCACGGCCGCCGCGTTCCTCAGGGCGCCGAGAATCGTCAGATGCCGGAGCACCGCCTCGCTGTCGCGCTTCACCTCCGGAGACGCCAATCGCTCGGCGTGGTACTGGACCACATCGTCGATGTCCGCGTAATACGAGAGCGTCACCGCCGCGTTCCGCCAAATCACCGGATTCGGATGATCCAGCTTGGCGACCAGATCGCCCCGCGCTTCTTCCAGGGGCATGCGTCGTAGATCGAGCAGGGCCGTCAGGTGCTCATTGATACGCGCTTTCGAGGGTCCCTGCTCAAGGGTCAACGCGCTGAGGATGTACGTGTCCATCTTTTGCGAGTCCGCAACGAACTCGTAACTCCGAGTTCGGTCTTTCATCTCTGGTCCGTAATCGACCTGGGCGTGCTTCACATTCCGGACCAAGACCATGCCGAATCGATCCGTCTGACCGTCGAGCTCTCGGCCATCGATCGCCCGCAATCGATAGGCGTGATTGACGACCGCTCGGCCGCAGGTGCAGTAAGAATAGTAGGAGATGAAATCCACCGCAGAGGCCGCATTGGAAGAGCCAGCCTCCCCTTCCGACGCCGGCGTCTCGTCGACAGCGTTGGTGATCTCGAGCGACACCAGCGTAATGGCAGCCGGAGTCGGCTGCGCCGGCGTGGCCGGCTCAGGCGCGAGCACGGCGGCGTCGGCCGATACCGGCGTCAAGGCCACCAAGGATCCGATCTCGTCCACGCGGGACGGCGCCACGGTGAACGGAGCCACGGACGCCACTTGGGGATCACGAAGAATGGCCGCGATCGCTCGTGTGGGGCTGTTGGCCGAGTCACTCAGGGTCAGGGGTTGGCGCAGCCGCTCGGCAAAATACACCGAGAGTTGCGTGTTATCGGGCAGTGAAAACACCTCTTCCACACCCCAATGAAGTTGCAAGGCAGGACTGACCTTCACGGGAATGCGAACAATGCCGTTGGAGACTATATTAATTACGCGCGCGCGGGAGAGGCTTTCCGTCCCGTCGGCGAATTGGGCTCGAATGTGGACGTCCACCGGCGCTCCTGCCGCCACGGGCAGCGCGGCGTGCCCTTCCAGCAGTCCATGCGGTTGACCGAGCACGACGGTCGCCACGGCGACATCGTCCAGATGGATCCACACATGGGTGGGCAATTGATCGGACGATCTCAGGGGTTCGGCCATGGGGCTGAAGTCCAGGGCGAGCAGCCCAACTTCCATGTCGTACGCGTTGGATGTGCCCCCGGATGGGTTGCACGCCATCGCCAGAAAAACCACCGAAAACAAAACCAGCGTTCGCTTACACATCACTACCTCCCCGTCCTGAATACGAGTATAGCGGCCCGCCTGGGAAGCGCGTAGTTTAACTGGAACAACCACTGTAGAATCAGTGGGTTAGGAAACTGCGATGGTTAATGGGCCATGTCAAAGGACGCTTCCAAGCCGAGCCACAGAGCGCTCGTTTTTTCTCGACGCCCGGTCACAGACAAGGGCGGTGGCGACCAATAAAGTGGCGTCGGCAACAGACATCGGCATCCAATCCCTGTACGATGATCGTATGAAACACATCCTCTGCATCGTGGGCCTCCTGGCGCTGTCCTCGCCGGTACTGGCCGACTCTCCGCCACCATCCAGCGAAAAGGTGATTGAACGTCAGGTCATCTCCCCTTCGTTGGGCCTGAAAAAATACCCCAACGTGCCGTTTGCCACCGTAAAAGCTTTTGGTTTCAACCTCCGGAAAAAAGGGCGGCCCGACTGCCAGATGCCCGTCAATCCAGACGGTACGCTGTGCAAGAGCGTGGAAAAACCGGGGGTCGTCCTGAATGAAGAACAACAAAAGCGCCTGCTCAAGCTGTTGGGAACACCCAGGACCTTTGGCGAAGGGGAGAGCAAATGCTTCATTCCCCATCACGCCTTTGTGTTCTACGACAAAGACGGCAAGGCGGTCGGGCAGGTGTCGATTTGCTTCATGTGCGTTGGCCTTCGCGCCAATCCGCCGGTGGCTGCCCAACCCAAAGATCCACGGCGCAGCGCGTTGGGGGATTGGGGCATGAAGAACCTCCGGCAGTTGTGCCACGATCTCAAATTGCCGGCCTGCGACAAGAAGTCCCCGTGACGTCTCATCGGGCAACAAGGAGAGATTCCATGAACAAGGCCTGGCCCATCATTTTCCTGGTTGCATTTTGGGGGTGTGCGGAATCAGCGGAAGGGAGCGCTGTCGCAGACTGTGGCAACGAAAAATGTGAAGTTGGCGAAGATCCAACCCTGTGCCCACAGGACTGTCAGGGAGACTGTGGTAATGGCACGTGCTCCGATGGTGAAAACCCCTTTAACTGCCCACAAGACTGCCCAAACGCCGTCTGCGGTAATGACGAATGCGAGGTCGGCGAGAGCCCGGACACCTGCCCCCAGGATTGCATCAATCCCTGTGGCAACAAGGAATGTGAAGCCGGGGAAAACCCCTTCAATTGTCCGCAAGATTGCCAAGGCGCCGTTTGCGGCAATGACCAATGCGACGTCGGCGAAAGTCCAGACAGTTGCCCACAAGACTGCGGTGGAACCGCGTGTGGAAACGGCGAGTGCGAGGTGGGGGAAGACGTGGCGTCTTGCCCACAAGACTGCGATGCGGCTGTCTGTGGAAACAGCAAATGCGAGGTGGGCGAAAATCCACAGGATTGTCCCGAGGACTGCAAGGCGGCTTGCGGAAACGACGAATGCGAGCCCGGCGAAAATATCGACACCTGTCCTCAAGATTGTGGCGCATCTGTCTGCGGAAACGGCACATGCGAGTTTGGTGAAGATCCGTACACCTGCCCCAACGACTGCAAAGCGGCTTGCGGCAACAGCGAGTGCGAAGCCGGCGAAACTATCGAAACCTGTCCCCAGGACTGTGGGGCTGCCGTTTGCGGAAACGGTGACTGCGAATTTGGTGAAGATCCCTACACGTGTCCCGACGACTGCAAAGCGGCCTGTGGAAACAACGAGTGTGAGCCGGGAGAAAACATCGACACCTGTCCGCAGGATTGTGCGACAGCCTGTGGCGATGGAAAGTGCCAGGTGGGAGAAGCGGCGCTGTGCCCCGTGGATTGCTGTACCGACTGTGAAGACGGTCTGGAGTGCACATCAGGCAAATGTCTGGAAATTGGGAAGGCGTGTGTGCAATTGGTCACACCGGGCTTCTGCTTGATCAACAATCAGTGTATCGAAGGTGGCGATCCCAAAACCGGTTCTCCCTGCCTGACCTGCCAGCCTGTGGTGGACGATGATGGCTGGACACCGGCGGACGGCAAGACATGCGACGATAACGAGCCCTGTACCATCGCCGATCAGTGCGGCAACGGGGTGTGCCAGGGTCTGGACAAAAACTGCGACGACGGCAATGTCTGCACGATTGATTTCTGTGATGCCGACGGTACTTGCCAACATGGAGCCCAGCCCGGCGACTGCGACGACAACGTCGCCTGCACAAAAACCGACGTATGCGTCGTGGGCACCTGCCAGGGCATCCCCTTTACCTGCAACGACAACCTGAGCTGTACCGTGGACCAATGCAAAGGCGAAGGGGAGTGTGAGCATGTGCAAACGGCAGCCAGTTGCCTGATTGGTGGCCAATGTCTTGAGCCGGGCGCGGTGGATGTCCTCAACCCGTGCCTCGTCTGCGCACCGCTCGCAGCCAACGACGGATGGTCCTCCAATGACGGTGGAGATTGCAATGACGGCAAACCTTGCACCAGTGCAGACACCTGCCTGAATGGCGCCTGCACCGGAACGCCCACCGTCTGCCCCGACGATGGGGACGCGTGCACCATGGCCGCATGCACGCCGGGGGTCGGCTGCGAATCGACGACGAAGAACTGCGACGATGGAAACAAATGCAGCGGCGAGACCTGTGATCCTCAGTCGGGGTGCACCTACCCCGCCGTTGATGGAGACTGCAACGATGGCCTCCCCTGCACCGAAAGCGACAGCTGTGTGGACGGCGTCTGCGTGGGTACCCCCAAAACCTGCGACGATGACAACCTATGTACGAGCGACTCGTGCAATGAGGGGATCTGCTACAACGTGGATACTTCGCTCGAATGCAACGACGACACCCCCTGCACCAACGACTTTTGCGTCCCGTCCAAAGGTTGTCAAAATCTCGCGAACACCGCGCCTTGCGACGATGGGGACCTGTGCACAGGAACTCCGAATGGACAGCCGGACACCTGCGCCAACGGGAGCTGCCAACCCGGAGACACGCTGACGTGCGACGATGCACTGCCCTGCACCACCGACTTCTGCATTCCCTCCAAAGGATGCACGTATGCACCCAACGACGCGGCGTGCAACGACTTTGTCCCCTGCACTCTAGACCAGTGTAAACCGGGCGTAGGCTGCACCAACATACCGGTTTACAGCTTGTGCGACGATGGCCTGGCCTGCACCAACGATGTATGCGGCAGCGCCGGTTGTGAGCACAAAGAACTCTGTGGGGTGACGGTCCTAGGAACCAGCTACGGGCTGGACCCAGCTGCCGATGTCCTGACCGTATTCGCCTACGATTCCGTGCCCGACACCCAGGGCAGCGGTTGGAAGAGCGGCACCGGCGCAGGCTGGGCGGCCGAAGCCCAGGAACAGTTCAGCGGCCGGTCCATCGTCTTGTCTGGATTTTCCGAACCCTCCAATGGTGACAATAGTGCCAACAATTCCACACCCAGTTGGATCGGCCTGCCCCTGAGTGGCGAGGCGGCCAGCACAAGTGCAGTCACATTGGAGTTGTGGTTCCGAATCAGCGGCCTCACCCCCTACTACGAGGGGATGTCGGGTGGCTACGATGGGGAGGAGTTGGTGATCTTCGACGGAAACGGCTTGAAAATGGGCGAGCAAACATACTGCTACGACGCTGGGCCGGATCCCCGATTGAGTTGGGCGGTGGCATTGGGGCGCTGGAAGGATGACGGTGTCTGTCTCGAGACCCCCGAATGGAGCCATGCATGTGGACTAAGTAATGGTTGGAATTTTACGGACGAGTACAATTTCCCCAAAGAGGAGTGGATCCACCTGGCCATCGTGCGGGGGGATCCCAGCGAAGGCGTCCACTTTTACGTGGACGGCGCACTCCATGGCCAGGCAGGAGCCAGTGATCCAAATTTCCAATCGGTGTCCAAATTGTCGTTGGGACTCCGCAGCAGGATGGGCCAGGCTTCAAAACTGAACGTGAGCGTGGACGAGATCAAATTGTACGGTGCCGCCCTCTCCCAAGCGGATATCCAGGCCCATCGGGCCGCCGACCTGGCCGGCGAAACAGACACCCCGTGGCCGAATCTTCTTCAGCGGTGGAGCTTTGACGATCCGCTGCCCGGTGCCCTCGACACCGCCAATGGCGTACGGCGAAGCGATCGATCGTCCGATCCGGCGTTTCCCGACACGGCATGGCTCATTGGGACGCCCCAGGGTCTGGACATCGTAGACGCGCATACCCGATCGTTGTGGATGCGCTTTGAACAAAACGGCCTGGGTCGTTCGATCCTGACCACCGGCGTGGAGGATCTCACCGCCGCCGAGGGTGTGGTTTTCGCCACGGGCAGCGGCGCCGGAACCGACTATGAATTGGTCTTCGATCCGAACACGGGGGCGGGTGACCAGAACTACCACACGAGCGCTTGGCGCAGGCGGGCCTGTCCCAGCGAATCCGAGGAACTCCGTTGTTCTTTTGATTCGTGCTTTGACGGAAACCAGTGTGGGTGCAAAGCCAAGGTTTTTGAATCCATCGCCTGCCGGAACCGGGAGGCTTTGCCCTATCAAGACAACGACTGTTATGAAGGAAAAACCACGGTGGTGGCGCCGGGCGCATGCAACAACTCGTTTGCCATCGCCCGGGCGTCGTCCGACGGAGGATTTCAGTTAAGCATCGGCAACTCGTTGGCAAGTTTTGACCAATACCCGGCGGTTCGTGCCATGGCCTGGGCGGACAGCACCCTCTATGTGGCCGCGGCCAATGCCGACGAGAGCTGCACGCGAATCAGCCTGGTGGAACACAAGCAATGTGACTTGAGCAAGGCCTGTGGAAACAACGACGTGGAATGCATGGCGGGTGGCCGCCACCTCTATGCGGGCTCGCTCAAGGGCACCTACGTCGATCCCGGCACCGCGTGCGGAACCCCCGCCGCGGTCGTCCACGACATGGTGGTGACCCAGGGAACATCCACCGTCAACTCCGCCTTCAACACCGTGTATTTGGCGGGCGACTCGCGGGTAGCCATCATTCAGGAAGCCAACCACGATGCCGGCGGCTTCGACCAGGCCGACAAAACTATCTGGAGCACCCAGGGTAGCAATGTGGGCGGTTTTGCCATTCTGCCCGCGGGACCCTACACCAGCCTCGTTCCCTGTGGCGGCTACCTCTACATTGGTACCACGTCCAACGGGATCGTGGTGGTCGATCCAGACAAACCGGCCAAAGTGGTGAAGGTGTACTCCGAGCCCGAGATGCCGGCCAACGAGATCCGGGACCTGGCCTGCACCGAAAACGGTGCCATAGCCACAATGCACCGGGTGCTGGCCGCCACCCCCTCGGGTGCCGCCGAGATTGGCGCCATCTCCAAATAGCGTTGGGGGATTGGGGCATGAAGAACCTCCGGCAGTTGTGCCGCGACCTCAAATTACCGGCCTGCGACAAGAAATCTCCCTGAACACCCGGCCGTTCGTTCTGTAGAAAAGTTGGACACTCTGAAGCAGCCTGTCTTGATTCGTTGACACCCCACCACCCGCAAAAACCCCGTAAGCCGCTGTAATTATTGTGCCCGCCATTTGGCATGTCTTGTGCTCACTACATTCTGTGTGAACGGGCCCGCAACCCCTGCTTCGGTACACAGTGGCCCCAGAACATGGAGAACCCCATTGAGTCGACATTGGATTTCAACTGTATTGTGCGCCGCCAGCCTGTTGCTCAGCGTTTCCGGCCACGCCAAACCCACGGCCCCCAAGGCCTTTTGCGACACCTACCCTGACTCGGGGCTTTGCGCCGGAACCCTGGTGACGTGCAGCCTCTGTCACACCTCGACCAGCCCGACCAGTGTCCAGTGGAATGCCTTTGGACAAGCCATTCTCACTCGGCGCAACTGGGAGACGCCCTTTGAGCAGGACGTCGCGGGCATCCTCTACAGTATCGAACAACAGGACACCGACGGCGACGAGCTGGATAACATCTCCGAGATCCTGCTGGGATCGCAACCGGGCGATCCGCTCAGCATCCCCCACTACCCCAACCCGCCACACGGCGACCCCAACCCGGGCTACAATGTGGGCGGATACGACGTCCTGTTCGCCTATCGCCGGGTGTCCATCGTCTACTGTGGCCAGAGTCCCAGCCTCAAAGAGATGAACGCCATTCAAAACTCCACCGACCCGAAATCCCGACTCCACGACAAGCTGGCGGCATGCCTGCAAAGCGCTTACTGGCGCGATGTGGTGCTGGACCGACTGGCGGATCCAGCGGTCAAACCCATTAATTTTGGCACCAGCTGGGAATGGGATTATCGACTGTTTCGCTTCATCATGAGCGGGAACCGCGACATGCGGGAGTTGGTGTACGCCGACTACCACGTTCGGGAAGAGGAAGAGGGTGTCCTCACCAAAGTGGAAGGTTCGATACCCCCGCACAACGGCATCCCGTGCAACATCAACGTGCCCGGCACCTGCGCGTTCGATGAGTTCTGTCGCACGGTGGGTGGAAAACAGAACGGCAACTGTGCCTACACGGCCGGCCGCCAACCCCTGGCTCCCGAACACCGCGCGGGCATGCTGACAACCCAGTGGTTTCACTTCTTCAACACCATGTTTTCGGCGCTGCCCCGACAGACCGCGGCCCAGGCCTACCGGTCGTGGTTGGACTTTGACATCGCCCGCCAGGAGGGGCTCATGCCCGTGAGCAACGAACCCCTGGACGTGGATGGAAAAGGCGTGGACCAAGCCGAATGTGCCCAATGCCATTCCACGCTGGACCCTCTGTCCTACGTGTTCGCGTCCTACAATGGTATCGAAGCCGGCGGTGCCAGCGTCTACGACCCGAGCCGCCCGATCAGGAAAGGTCTCTGGGAAGAAGGCAACGCGCCCCAATCCCTTCTGCTCGGCCAACCGGTTGAAACGCTCCAGGATTGGGGAGCGGTCGCCATGGCGTCCGACCCCTTCAAACGAAAACTGGCGCTGCTCTTCTACCAGCACGCCATCGGACACGATCCCCGTCCCGAAGATCTGGTCGAGTTCACGGCGCTGTGGCAGAGCCTGCCCAACGATGGCTTCTCGGCCAACGCACTGAACCACCGTCTCATCGACCTCAACGCCTTTGGAGCCCTCTAATGAAACGACGTACTCTCATAGACCGACTCCCCTGGGCTCTCGTGGTGGCCCTCGCTATCGCAACGGCGTTGACCCTCAATGGCTGCACGGGATGCCAGACACACACGCCTGCCATCGATGTCACCGACACCGGTGACACACAGGATGGCGCCGACGGCGACACCGACGATGGCGACACCCCCGACGGCGCACCCGACGGCACACCCGATGGAAGGCCCGACAGCGACGATCTGCCCCCCATCGACGTGGATCCACCCAACGTGTGCATTCCCGCCGGCGAGGGCCCCTCGTTTCAAGTCTCCGCCCGCGCGGACCTGCGATGGAAGCGCGTACACGCCCTCAAGAACGATCTGCTCACGGCGATGGAGTTGACCGAAGCCGAAGCCTGCGAAGAGTTGGGACTAGCCCTACCGGGGATCTGCTTCAACATCGTGCACCAGGTCCCCTTGGGTGGAAACGATCCCGTGGCCGCGGCCATGTACCGTCCCATCATGGAACCCACCATCACCACGGCGCTCGCCATCGACCGAGTCACCACAGCCGCCTGTGGCAAACGGGTGGACGAGGACACCCTGGCCCAACAAGCCGGCGAGCTGGGTAACGTGTTCCATCACATGGACCTCACCGCCGAGGCCATTGAGGTGGGGACGCCGGGACTGCAAGCGCAGATTGACGAATTGTACCGACGCTTTCTGGCCCGATCGCCCACGGATGCCGAAATGCAGATCGTCCTTCCATTGGCCGCCCCACTCGATGGCACCCCCGTGTCGGCCCGAGATTTTGCCAAGGCGGCCTGTTTCACCATCGCAACGACCACCGAATTTGCTTTTCACTAGGGAGCGGACCATGTCTGACCAACACAATTCACGACGCAATTTCTTGAAAGGCAGCGGCGCTGCCCTGGCCGCGCTGACCGCGCTCAGCCGAGTCCCCGTCGCCCGAGCCCTGGAGAACGCTTCCAACAAACCCATGCCCAAGCGCTTTTTGTTCACGCTGACCGCCACCGGTGGCGCCAACCTCACGGACAGTTTTCTGGCCGTGAGGGAAAGCGAAAGCGCCAACGCCGACGCGCTCATTGTCTATCCAGACACCATGGTCAAATCGTTTCCCGGGACGGCGTTGCGTGCGCTGGACCTGCCCCTCGCGCCGGAGGGTGTACCCGGGTATCGAAAGTACATCGGTGAGCTCCAAGGCTGCGGGTACAAACAGTCCACCTTTGTCCAAAAGTACGCCCAATACATCGCGGTCATGGCCCTGGAAAACACCAGCGTGAATCACGGTGTCGCCCAGAACCGGGCATTGACCGGCGACGGATGCAACCGAGGACGGACGCTGGCGGAGCACGTGTCCGAAAAGTACGGACAAAATCTCATTCTTCCCAACGTCAACATGGCGTTTTCCGGCTACCTGGAATCCGGCAGCGACGCCAACCTCCCCGCGTATGCCCGCAATGAAGTTGTGGGTATCCCCTATCTCTTTGCCGCCGGAACCGATGGCATGCGGGGCATGAAAAGAGCCCTGGGTGGTGCCGTGGACGCCGCACCTCAGGTGGGCGCTGAGTTGGACCGAGGCCGAGCGCTTATGGCGCGTGCCCGCGCCGCCCGAAGCGACCTAGAAGCCGCGTCGCTCTTTGGTCAGACCTTTCAATGTTCGTCGGTCCGTGAAAAATTGTTGGCCTTGCGCAACACCAAAGCGGCGGCTGTGGAGGCCGACGATCTCATCACCAAACTCATGCTCTTTGCCCAAGGCGAGCTGGGCATCAACCTGAACTCCTTTGGGTTGGAGACCTCCCTGTTGGCCGCCCAGACGCGAGCCATCGTCGAACCGCATCCGACGACCGGTGCCGTCATTAACCCGGCCCTTGGATGGCCCAACATGGTGGCCGATCCACTGGTGGCCCAGACCTGTTTGGCCTATTTGTTGGCGGCCAACGGCTACACCTCGTCGGTAACCTGGGGCCCCACGTTCAGCCCGCAGCCGGCGATTTTGGACCAAGAGCCCCCCTTGGCGTTTGACTACTCTCATCAAGACCACGTGGCCGCCCAGAGCGCCATGTGGAGCCGGGTTTTGGACGCCACCGACAAGCTCATCACCTTGCTGCAACAGACGCCCACTGGGGAAGGCGACACCATGTGGGATCGCAGCGTGATCCATCTGGCCACCGACTTTGGTCGAGACAAGGAACGCAACGCCGTCGGTCAAGACTTGGCCGCCACCGACGTCAGCACCGGCCACCACCTCAATAACGGTGCCGTGGTCATCTCGCCGCTCATCAAAGGCGGCGTCTATGGCAGCGTGAACCCCAACACCCTCTACACCAGCGGGTTCAACCCCATGACGGGCCAAGCGGATGCCAACATGACCATTCGCTCACACCACATCTACAGCGCCATCTGCCAGGCGCTGGACGCACCCTTTTCTGGGATAACGCCCATGAACGGCGTGTTCAACGGGTAGATCCAAACATTTCACAGAACCCACGTCCCTCGGCCTTTCTATCCACCATTGGAAGGCTCTTATGGGCGTGTTATCGTCTGCGCTCTTTGGGGCACGGGGAGGTTCAATGAGTACGCTGTTGTGGATCATGCTGGGTGGCGCGTTGGGAACGGGTGCACGATATGGGTTGGTGACACAGCTCCAGTCGTCGCCGTTGGACGGATTCCCCTACGGCACGTTGGCCATCAATCTGGCCGGCTGCCTCCTCATCGGTGTGCTGGCCTCCACCTTGGCCGGAGCCACCGGGGCCCGCGCCGATCTCAAACTCGCCCTCATGGTGGGTGTGTTGGGCGGCTTTACCACCTTCTCCAGCTTTGGACTCGAGACCCTGACCCTCCTCCAAAGCGGTGCGACCGGCCTGGCTGCGCTCTACGTGTTGACCAGTAACGTGGGCGGCATCGCCCTGGCCTGGGGCGGCTATCGACTGGCGGGGCAATAATCAAATACGGACCCGACGTCGAAAGCCCAGGCCCAGCAGAAGAGCCATCCAGATCAACCAGGCCCCCGTGGCGTTGGCGTCCGACGCCAATACACACCCGTGGCCGGACCCGGTGCCGGGTGGGCTGGATGAACCCGACGATTTGGGGGGTTGCGGGGCATCTTGGCACTCGTTTTGGGGGATACAGCCTTCGGTCGGATGCAGAACCGTGCCCAGGGCGCACTCACACTGCGCCACGCAGACGGCGAGCCCGTAGCACGAGTCGTCTTGCGCGTGCCATCCGGGACACGCGCGGGGCCCACAGGCCGACCCACAGTCATTCCACCACCCGCCGTTCTGCTGGCATCCGGCCGCCACGTCGACCCTGTAGCATTCGCCTTCGTCCACCACGCCGTTGCAGTTGTTGTCCTTGCCGTCGTTGCAGAGTTCGATGGCGTGGGGAACGCTCGGATCCGTGTCATCGCAGTCGTGCGCCAAAGGCACTCCGTCCCCATCCTCATCGGTCACAAAGGCCGGACAGGTGCTGGTCGGCACGCAGCCCAGATCGTTGTCCCACAGCCCGGGCTCATTGGTGCCGGCGGCCGGCATTAAGGGACACACGCAAAAATTTCGGCAGCTGCCGGTGCAGTGTGGCTTGGGGTTTTCGCATGTGCTGAATCCACCCACGACCTTGCCCGCAACCCAGTAGCCTCCCGTGTTCTCGCACTTTTCCTGCCCATCGAGCGCCACGCAGTCGTTGTCGATGACGCCACTGCAGTCGTTGTCGAGCCCATCGCACCACTCCGAATGGTTGGCACTTCGCGTAGGGTCCGTATCGTCGCAATCGCCCTGCGCCGGCGTGACGCCGTCTTTGTCCACATCGCATTGATTGGAGACAATGCATCCATCATGCTTGTCCCAAAGCGGTGCAATCTCGGGACACTGGCAGTAGATGGCGGCAGAATACTCCGAACAGTCTTCCGGGGGTGGATTGGGAGCGTCACACGTGGGAATGCCGCATTCCCCGTAGATGGGCCCATCGGCCCATGTCCCCCCGCTTTTTTCACACTTTTGCTGAAATTGATTCAATGAAGCGGCCCACGCGGTGGTGGGAAAGGTCAAAACGACGAATAGAACGGAAACCAAAGGCCCGAAGCGCCGATAACAATACGGTGACATCACGATTTCTCCCCAATGCTGTTGAGCACTGTTGTCATCCGCCGACAAATTCACTCGGTCTGCTTTCTGTATCAAACTCCGTGCCAGAGGGAGGAAAATGGTCTCAAACGGCGTGCTGATAGGCAATAACAACGCAATCAAACCGTGTGAGACAGCCCGATTAGGGCCTGCTGCGTGCAAAGAATTTGTACACTTGTCCAGTAGAAGTCCCCGCCCCAGCCACCAAACCGGCCAAGCCATCAATCCACAACAACCTATGACGTACATCCATTGGGTGAATTCCTAAAACGAAACAACCTGAATGAAGGCGTTAGCTCAGTTGCAATCCTTAGGACCGCTGCCGCCGTCTGTAGGGCCAATACACTAAGGGATGGGGATGAAGTCAGTCCAGGCCTGAAGAGCCCCAAGCGTCACGTTCTTGGCGACAGTGAAGGTTCCGCTTGTCGTACCACTTTCAAAGCTACCCGTCACCGGTGCGCAGGGCGTCGTTATTGAACCGCTACCATTGGGTCGGTAAGCAAGCTTCACTATGGTCCCAACTGGTATGTACTTCGTAGTGATTTCAACTGTGATCAATTTTTCCTGAATCAAGTTCGCATTCGGAGGAAAGGTACTCGTTCCAGTGACCGATACATCGTCAACTTTGCTGATAGTGATCTGCGGGCGCTGGTTGGCCTTATAGGGCACTGCAACTTGGGGCGCAGCGGCCTTATAGGGAGATGGTAACACTGTGTTTTCCGCAAGTGTGCCGGTATAGAGAAAGGCCTCGAATTTGATAGTTCCCGGCCTATTCGTTTTGGCTCCATTCTGGGCATTTGCTAATCCGTCCCCTCCGATCGTGTTTGCAACGAGCCTGATCTTGCCGCCAGAGGAGTATTGCGTTCCGCCATTTGCCCCGATGAAACCGTTAACGAAAATAGAGCCACTGCTGGCGATGGTGATTGCGCCTCCACCGCCGCCGCAGTTGGTAGCGTAAGATGCTGGTGACCCGCCGCTACTTCCTCCACGCAGAAGAATCCACTCCGGTTTACAAAAAGAGCTCGAACTGTTGCAAGCAGTCGGAGCATTATGATTTCCACCCGGTCCCTGCCCAAACATTTGCTGATCGCCGCCTCGGAATCCACCTGGGCCACCGTCACCGCCGCACCAAGATATCCCCTTGTAGGGTGCGTTATCCTGGCAATAGTAGGCCGGCTTGCCGTTAAGGTCGATCGTGCCGTCAATGACCACATCTTCCGTAGCTAACATCACGACCTGGGTGTTGTCAGTGTTGGCTGTGAAGGTCACGGTCACTCCCGCGGCGATAAAGATGCTCTGGTAGTGAAGAACGCCGTCTGGAGGAAGGGGAATCTCTACTTCCGTCTGGTCACCATTCAAGATGAGGTCACCCAGAGTTCCATCGCTGCCGCTGTCATACACCGCAAAGGCGGGCGTACTCATGAACAGAAGCGTCACCAACGCGCCGCAGCGGAGCCAATATGTGTTTGAAATAGGTTTGATGTTCTTCATCTCAATAATTCCTCCATTCGAGAATTTTTCTCACTCACCTGGAAATCCACCGTCCTCTTCACACTGGAGTCCGCACAAGAACTGTGCAGCGAAAACACATTCTGGGGCCCATATCCCCTGCTGCCCCCCGTCGCAGCAGAATAAAAAATCTTCATCGCTGCATACACAAACTTCGATTTGGGGGTCACCGCATCCCTGACTCCACGTAGCGACCTCCTGCCAAATGCCGCCGCCTATCAAGCAGCAGCAACTCCCGCAATCACCGGGGCAGTTCGCGCAATTTTCACCCGGCAGTTCTTGCTCGTTGAACTCTTCGCAAAAACCGTTGTTGTTACACGCGACCACCGGTTCGTCACAAGTGTCTCCGGTCCATTCCGGCGGACACCAACACTGGAACGCCAATTCCCCGGGGGGCCCATCGGAAAGCTGACACTCTCCATTATTCAGGCAGGGACTGGAGTCGCAGGGGTTGATAACCTCGGTTTCGCAGGTCGGTCCCGTCCAGCCGGACATACACTGACAGCCAAATTCTCCTCCTCCAAGATCAACACACGATCCGTCGTTCTGGCAGGTAGACTCACAAGGGTTGTCTATCCTGCGTATCCAGATTTGGACATCGTCCACGCAGGGGGCCTCGCCCAGAACGCCTGGCTGGTGCTCACAGATGGTGGCGGTTCCGATTTCCGGGTTCTGTTGCCCTTGGCCCCCGTTGCCGTGTGCTATGCACTTGTATGGAGCGTTAAACGGCCCGTTGCTACAGCCCACACCGAAAAGGCCGGTTTCAATGTCGTTGCAGTTAAAATCGCCGGCAGTCGTTTCGCCCGAATAGGACCATAAGCCCTCAAGCGGCGTATATAACGTCCAATTCCAAATCAACGATGTGGCCGGCGATTTTATCCATCCCAACTGGGTGGAATAAAGGTAGTTGAAAGCGCCGGGTTGTAAGGTGTCCAGATAGGCCTGGGACAACAGGGTCCAGCCTCCGGCGGCCTGGTTCGTGTTGCACTTTGCCGTCAGCAGCACACCCTCGGGGGCAATCTGGTACTCCCCATCTTCGCTGTTGGGATCTGCCGACAAAATCTCCGCGCAGTCCTTGGGATAAGATGTGCCACAGACCTCTCCTGCCCAGCCGGATGTGCACTTGCATTCGAATTCAGCCGGGGTGTCCGCTACACAGATTCCACCGTTCAGGCATGGTGACGGATTGCAGGCTTCGGCGGCTTCGAATGTGACGGTCTGTGAAACCACAGGACCCATGGTTGTGACCTCACCGCTTGGATAAGCGTTGGGACTGGAATCAAAGGTAACGGTCTGTGAAACCACAGGACCCATGGTTGTGACCTCACCGCTTGGATAGGCGTTGGGGACGGACTCAAAGGTAACGGTCTGTGAAACCACAGGACCCATGTAGAGTGGTGGCGGTGTCGCCGTGAGAACCAGAGTACCTACGTCGGTGTCCTGTCCCTCGTAGGGATTGGGTGCAAACGGCCCCTTGCTGACAGCAAGCACAGAGCCATCTTTTTCGACCGTAGCAACCATATAGAACGGTTTCACTGTTGCGATACCCTCTATGCTGAACGCTCCCGCCGCATCGCTGAGGGTGCTCTTGCCACTTTCAAAGATCTCAACCAAAACGCCTTCCAGCGGATTCTGCTCTTCGTCGACCACAAAGCCCATCACGGTGTTCAGAGGGTCTTCAATCAGAGTCAGCGCAACGGAATAACATGTGCCTACATTTCCCGCGGAATCCACAGCCAAAGCCCCAAGCATGACGATTTCTCCGGGGGTGTCCGGAAGAACGACCTTGGTGCTGTAAGGCGCATTAAGGTCGGTAGCAATCTTCTCGTCGTTGACCTGAGTTTCTACAAACTCGACAACAACGTCATCAATGGCCGAGATCGTTACGGTTATCTGGGCGCCCGCAGCAACCTGAGCGCTTTCAGCCGGTTCAATCACGGTGCAGACCGGCGCGATATTGTTGTTGTCGGCAAGTTTCTGGTACTGGCCCACGTAGAGGCGTTGATCCGTTGTGGTGAGGGCGACCAGCTCGGCCGTTGTGTCAATGGACAGGCCATTGGAGTCCTTGTATTTAGAGAAATCGATCTGCCCCGCAAAGAACGGGCTTTCGGGCAGTGCCGTATTGATAATGGGCACTTCATTGACGCGATAGTAGTCGGCGCCAAAGGCCAGATTGTTCCTCAAACTCACGTCGTTCAGCATGAACAGTCCAGGGCCCATCTGTGACACTTTCTTGGGCACGCCGGAATCACTCAGGTCGATGAGAGCCATCCCAGAATTTCCGATGGCGGCCGCCGCGAGTTTACCCCGCAAATCGATCTTAAATAACGCCACACCAGGAGACCCGGTATAAGTGAGCTTGGGTTGTTCGGGGGTGCTCAGATCGACGACCCCGAGTTGTTTGTTCGAAAAAACAATGGCTGCGAGTGTGCCATCGGATGACAGATCGTTGACCCCCGGCGTATTGACCGTGCCCAGAATCGTGGGGGGAGCCGTACTGGTATCAATGACGGTGACGCCGCCGGTAGAGGCGCCCGCTAATAGAAGAGACCCATTGGAATCCACCGAATAGACCTTGGGTACGGGGATTTCCTGGACGACTTTGGGGGTTGCCAGGTCTGATGTGTCAAGTCCTAAAAGTGCCTCTCCGTTGGTGGCTACCCACAGCAGCCCACTTGGCGAACCGGCCAGGTTCCATGCTTGGAAATCGCTTACTTTGGCAACCACTAAAGGAGCGGAAAAATCGGCCAGCGAGACCGCCCGTAAGCCCTGCGTCGCACAGGCCACAAACACATTACCCTCGAAGAAGTGCACTTTTCGCCCTGTGCACGACTGTAGTTTCACAACAGCCAGTGGCTTGGGTTCAAAGGTAAACACATTAACCGGAACCTCGGCGTTCCAGCTGCCCACTGACACCTCGACCGTAGTTGTGCCGACCTGACCAGCGAAGATTTGACCTGGAATCAGGCCAAGATTGGCAATGGACGGCTTCTTGCTCTTGTAGCTGGTTTGAGAATGTGCAGTCAGATAGATGCCGGTGCCGTCGAGTTGTACTCCCATGACTTCAAGCAGGGCGGAGGCTTCCCCAATCAGCGTGTTAAAGTGGAGTACCACCTGCTCCGGAGAGACTTCCAGACCCAGGAGAGATTTACTCAAGTTGAAGTGTGTCCCATCCGTGGGATCGGTGTCCGCCAACAGCTCCACGTTGTCGCTGATCAGATCGCCGTCGGTGTCTTTGAGTGTGGGACTGGTGACAAAGCCGTCTTCGCCCGGCTCTACTTCCTCCCCATCGGCAATCGAGTCGCCATCGTTGTCTGCGGAGAAGGGATTGGTGCCGGCCGCATACTCTTGCAG
>Ga0114996_10001760_pt1 | contig 28716 bp, 35 predicted proteins | sample ArcticOcean_MG_C_4_FD_87039 | JGI IMG/M metagenome (GOLD analysis project Ga0114996, IMG submission 87039) | Marine microbial communities from western Arctic Ocean - ArcticOcean_MG_CB4_134 | ecosystem: Environmental > Aquatic > Marine > Oceanic | place: Arctic Ocean: Canada Basin | collected... | reverse complement strand
TCTTGATTTTAAAGGATTTATTGATGCTGTGGTTAAAACACCTGATGGAAAATATCACATTGTAGATTGGAAAACAACTTCGTGGGGTTGGAACTCCCGACGCCGTAGTGATCCTATGGTAACTTACCAACTCACTCTCTATAAATATTTCTTCTGTGAAAAGCACGGAATAGATCCAGCAAACGTAGAGACACACTTTGCGCTCCTTAAAAGAACAGCAAACAAAAACAAAGTAGAATTCTTTCGGATCACCAGCGGCGCAAAAAAAACAGAGAATGCACTTAAACTATTACACATGGCCCTTTATAATATTGGTAACCAGAGATATCTCAAAAAGCGCAGCAATTGCTTTAAATGTGCTTTCAATATGACGAAAGAGTGTCCTTAAGGAAAAAACATGACTGACAAAAAGATTAAGATTCTTACCATCAGCGATCATCCGCTGTCTCCATCCGGTGTAGGAACTCAAACGAAGTATATGATCGAAGGAATGCTGGAGACCGGGAAGTATCAGTTTTTTTCGTTCGCCGGCGCCATTTCACACCCGGACTACACCCCTCAGCGCACCGAGCAGTGGGGGGAAGATTGGATGATATTTCCCGTCGATGGTTACGGCACACAAGATCAGATTCGCGCCGCTATACATCAACTACGGCCCGATATGATGTGGTTTATGACAGATCCCAGGTTTTATGGGTGGCTTTGGGCGATTGAAAACGAGATTCGCCCCTATATGCCGATGGTGTATTATCATGTGTGGGACAACTATCCTCATCCCCATTTTAATGCGCCTTATTATGATTCCAATGATTATATAGCCTGCATCTCTAAGGTGACTCACGATATCGTTCAGACGGTATCTCCTACAGTGAACTCTTCATATTTGCCGCACGCGGTATCACCTGAAATTTTTAAGAAGATGGGCCAAGAGGACAAAGAAAACTTTCGAAAGGCGCACTTAAAACATCCCGAGAAAATGGTGTTTTTCTGGAATAATCGTAATGCGCGCCGGAAACAATCAGGAACTTTAATTTTTTGGTTTAAAGAATTTTTGGACATTGTGGGACACGATAAAGCTACTCTTATTATGCACACCGAACCAAAAGATCACAATGGTCAAGATTTAGAGCATATCGTAGCCCATCTTGGCTTAACCGATGGCCAAGTACTGCTTTCGAAAGAGCGAGTCCCCCCAGAACAGCTGGGGCTGTTGGCGGGAAGCTGCGACTGCACTATTAATATTTCCGATGCAGAAGGCTTTGGGCTTGCCACCCTGGAGTCTCTAGCTATGGAAGTGCCCATTATAGTAAATATGACAGGAGGATTACAGGAGCAAGTAACGGACGGGGAAAATTGGTTTGGGATTGGCCTGGAGCCGGTAGCAAAGGCCGTTATTGGCTCACAAGATGTGCCTTATATTTATGAAGATCGAATAAGCAAAGAAGACTTTGTTAACGCCTTGGTAACATTCTATAACCTGTCCTCCGAGGAACGTGCCGAGATGGGCCGCCTCGGCGCCGAACACGTCGACACGAACTATAACTTTGAGAAATATATAAAGAAATGGGATGAGGTGCTCACCAGTATTCATGAAAACGAAGGTTCATGGGACACTCGTAAAAACTATAAGCCATATGTCTTTAAGGAGATAGAAAACTAATGAAGAAGATTATTATTAGGGCCCCGGCCCTTTCCCGGTCTGGGTATGGGGAACAAACAAGGTTTGCCTTGAGGGCATTGCGGCAGAGGGAAGACATTCTAGATCTTTATTTAATCAATATACCATGGGGCGCAACCGGTCATATTACTGAGCAGACCGAAGAACGCGCGTGGTTAGAATCTCTAATGGCCAAACACAATGTTCATGTATCCGGGGGTGGTACGTACGATGCGTCTTTGCAGGTAAGCATTCCCAACGAGTGGGAGCCCATGGCTCCTGTCAATATTGGATTCACAGCCGGAATAGAAACGACCAAGGTAGCGCCCGAATGGATTGTTAAAGGCAATCAGATGAATCGTATTTTTGTAGTTTCCAATCATTCAAAGAACGTGTATCAAACGACAACGTGCTCCGTCAGTGAAGATAAAACAGGGAAAGTAATCGATAACTATAACCTACAGCGCCCCATTAATGTGACCAGCTACGCCATTCGAAAGGCCGATCCGATACCAATGGAGAATATTAATTTAGATTACGACGTCAACTTTTTATGTGTTTCCCAATGGGGCCCCCGTAAGAATTTCTCTCAGACTGTTCGTAGATTTTTGATAGAGTTTCAGCACGAAGAGGTAGGCTTGATTGTTAAAACAAACATAACAAGTGATAGTGTGATGGATCGTCGAGGCACAGAGATGTCCTTAAAGGGTCTTCTGCATGAATTTCCTGAAAGAAAATGTAAGGTTTATATGATTCATGGAACAATTTCTGAGGGGAACCTAGCGTGGCTGTATACTCATAAGAAGGTTTTGGCTTTAATCAATATTGCCCACGGAGAAGGGTTTGGGCTCCCGCTGTTTGAGGCGGCTTGTCATGGTCTTCCGCTGGTAACGATTGCGTGGGGAGGACAAGCGGACTTTATTTATGCCCCGAACAAAAAGGGGAAAATGCGGCCGCATGTCGCGAAGGTGGATTATACACTTCAGGCCGTACAACCCGAGGCGGTTTGGAGCGGCGTTATAGAAGCAGATTCGATGTGGGCGTACCCAGATGGAGACAGCTATTGTCGCGCTCTCCGAGAAGTATACAAAAACCCGGCGCGCTTTAAGTCCCAGGCTAAGAAACTTCAGAAACACATTTTAGCCAATTTTACAGAAGAGGAAATGTATGATGATGTGCTTACAGCTTTTTGGCCAGAAGACGTATGGGGCCCCATTGAGGAGGCGTCTGAATATGTGGATCTAGAAGGATGGCTAGTAAATTTGGATACGGAGGTTCATGATTAATGAAGATTGGATTTATAGCAGATTTTTTCGTAGAAGAAATCCATGGCGGTGGTGAGCTTAATAACGAAGAGCTCATACGGCTGTTATCTGAATCCGACCACGAGGTTTTAAAGATAAAAAGCGATCGCTGTATAGCCGGCGCCTTTGACCATTTTGAAGAGAATAGTTATAATCATTTTATTGTAGCAAACTTTGCCGGCCTTCCCGAAGAAGCCAAGCAGCGTCTTAAGAAGAAAAAGTATATTATTTATGAACACGATCATAAGTATTTACCAAACAGAAATCCCGCGGCCTACCCTAATTTTTTAGCGCCCAAAGAGGAACTGGTCAATGTGGATTTTTATGCAAACGCGATAGCAGTCGTATGCCAGTCAACATTCCACAAAGATATAGTCCAGAACAATTTAGGACTTGATAATATTATTAGCGTAGGGGGTAATCTGTGGCCAGCGGAAATCTTAGATTATCTAGCTGAGATGGCGCAGGCTGAAAAGAAGCCGACTACCGCAGTTATGTCATCTCCCATACCACACAAAAACACCTCCGATGCTCTTCGGTTTTGCACCATCAAGAAAATACCTTATGAGCTGATCCCCTCATTGCCCTATCGAGACTTCTTAGGGCGTCTAGGCAAAAATGAAGCATTTGTGTTCTTTCCTAAAACACCAGAAACCCTATCTCGTATTGTAGTTGAGGCGCGGATGATGGGGGTTAAAGTCATTACTAATAAGCTAGTGGGAGCTACGAAGGAAGAGTGGTTTAAGCTTAAAGGAGTAGAACTTGTAGAGCAAATGCGCACTCTGCGCCCGCAAATACTCAAAACCATAGTAGATTTATTGGATGACTAATCGTTTTAAAGTATTCATTCCTTTTTATAATGTGGAAAAGTGGATAAAAAAGACAATTCGCAGTGTTAAGAGGCAAAACTATAAAAATTTTGAGTGTATATTGATTGATGATATGTCAACTGATAATTCCGTAGAGATTGCACAGCAGGAAATCGAGAACGATAATAGATTTAGATTAATAAAAAACACAGAGAAAAAATTTGTATTAAAGAATTTATGTGACGCGATAGAAGACTTTGCACCAGCCGAAGAAGATATCATAGTTGTGGTAGATGGTGATGATTGGTTAGCTAAAGCGGATGTTTTATCTTATTTAAATAATGTTTATGAAAGTCAAGGATGTTGGCTAACATATGGGAGTTATGTTGAACATCCTTCTATGATAAGGGGAAAATTTGCTAAGAAAATACCTGACGAAATAGTACAAGATAATAAAATTAGAGAGTACCCATGGGTCACCGGCCACCTACAAACCTTTAAGTATGGCTTGTGGAAAAAATTAGATAAAAAACGATCTTTTACGGAACCGAATAATCCCGATAGTGAACATCATTTTATGTATTGCTGGGACTTGGCTTGGATGATCCCGTTGGTAGAATTGGCCGGCAAAAAAAGTTTCTACACACCAGAAATATTGTATGTTTATAACAGGGAAAACCCACTAAATTGTGATAAAATTAAACATCAACAACAACTTTTAGTTGAACAAAAGGTGCGCAATATGGTGAAATATGAGCCCCTAGAGAGATTTTAAAAAAATGAAAAATGTATTAATTACCGGTGGTAGTGGTTTTCTAGGTTCTCATATAACTAAAAAATTAGTTGATGATGATACTGTAGAAAATATTGTGATTGTTTCCACAACGATTAGATTTTATACCTCTTTTAAATATTTGAATATAGAGTCAAAAAAAATTAGTTTTGTTAAAGGGGACGTGCGCGATTATAGCTTCTTACAAGATCTTTTTAATGAGTATGAATTTGATACTGTGATACATTTAGGCGCCCTATCTGAAGTTAGGAAGTGCCAAGAAAATGCAAAATTAGCTTATGACACAAATATAGGTGGCACTGTGAACCTATTAGAGGTAATTCGCTTATTTGGCACCGTTAAGGCTGTTGTTGTCAGTAGCTCTGATAAAGCATATGGCCAGTGTGATCTTCCTTACAAAGAAACAGATCCTTTAGCTGGGAAAGCAATATATGAAGTGTCGAAGTCGTGTCAAGATATGGTTGCTCAATCGTATTATCATAATTATGATATACCAGTTGTTGTAACGCGTTGTTCTAATTTATATGGTGTCGGCGATAGTAATTTTTCTAGAATTATTCCAAACACTGTTAGAAGAATTCTTAATGGAAAATCACCAGTTATTTGGCGTGGGAGCGAAGAATCAATTAGAGAATATCTACATGTAGATGATGCAACACGCGCTTATTTGAGTTTGATTAAAAACATCGATGTAACCAAAGGGAATGCATATAATATAGGTAGCGGCGAAAAAACAAGTGTTAAGAGCTTGGTTGAAAAACTAATAAAAATTGCTGATGTGGGCGTGGATATAGACTACCCTGAAAAGGGATTTCCAGAGATTAAGCATCAGTATTTAGACTCTTCGAAAATAAAGAAAGACACTGACTGGCGCCCGATTGTTAAACTAGATGATGGCCTGACGGATACAATCGATGGCTATAAAAAAATATTTAGGAAGGGCCCAAGCGATGATTAAAAGATGTAGCAGGGAATACGTTTTAAATTTAATTGATAGCAATCCAAAGTGGAATGTTTTAGATTTAGGTTCTGGCGCGGATGGGTGGACTAGAGCGGATGTCTATGCTGATATAGTAGACTATGCTGAAAAATACCCAGATAAAAAATTTGTGAGGACACTCGCTGACGAAACGCCTTTTAAAGATAAAGAGTTCGATTTTGTTGTTGCTACACATCTTGCTGAGCATGTACCGGATCCACCAAAATTTTGTAAAGAACTGGCTAGGATAGGCAAAAGGGGCTATATAGAGGTGCCTACCCCATTTTTTTGTAATATTGTAAGTGGCAATTCTAATCCCCCTCCGCATGGTCATGTTTGGTGGGTTACATATGATGATGATAACGACAAATTGGTTTTTAAACCGCGGTTAGCTGTGACCAAAGAGTTTGTAACACCGCCGGATACAACGTTACTTATCCCATTCTTTTCAGAAAGCATGGTGACTGGTATTTATTTTGAGAATGAAATCGAATTAGAAGTGGGGAAAGCTATTTTTACGTATCATTTTGGTAATAGTGACGGAACTGTTACTTACGACTTTTCAGGTACCGAACAGGATATTGTAAGTGCAGGGCCGCCACCGGCAGAAAGATGGCCCGCTTGGATTACAAATAGGGAGATTTGGGAAAAAACTCAGCGCGTCGTTTTAAAGAGGCGTTTTGATCGATTCATTATAAAAGAGAAATGAATGAGTTATTCTTTTGAGCACATATTAAACAAGCACAAGGGAGAAGTTTGTATCGTTGCGTTACATGGTTCGAGCTTAAATCCCCACAAAGAACAAATAGAAAGCCTACAAAAAGAAAACAAGGCTATTAGAATGTCCACTAACGAATGGTTTAATTATTTTTCTGAAAAACCGGACTATTGGATAGTATCTAATGGTGAATTCACAATCAAAGCGTCGATTGATAGAGATCATATATGGGACAGCAGAGGATATCCGCATAACGTCTTTAATGAGCAAGATATATTTTTAATTTATAATAAGACAGCAGATCTTACTGACCCAGAGTTTATTAAAGAAAACTTAAAATGCGACTATCACGCATTTGATTCAAAACACTTCAAGGGGCATTCATGTAAACAGATCCTAAATAATTTTAGAGATCATTACACAAAAAATAAAAATTTAAATTATTGCGATTATGGAAAGAATCCCCAAATGTGGCAGAAACCTAATGTTGCAGATTTCCCGCCTTGGTTTCAACAAATACATGGAAAAATTGCTCAAGCATGGGATCCACAAGAAAAGTGTTGCGCGAATATGGGGAAAATCACCTTTCAAGAGAGGTTACAAGAGATCTCTGGACACAACCGGCATATGGGTCCGGGTCAAACGGTGGGACTAATGGCAATTGCATATGCAGTTATGATGGGCTGCAGCAAAATATATGTGGCCGGTTTAGACCTAGATTATTCATTGGGATATGCTAGTTCCATCAACGGCACTAAGGATATCCCAAACATTGGCAATATTGGTCACTGGAAGTATGTGTTTAAAGATTTCTTGCTAGACGACATGCGAATATTAAACGAGAGCGCCGAATTATTAGGAACAAAAATTATTAATTTAAACAAAGAGGCGTGGTATAATGAATTCGAAAAGGGAGATCTAGAAATATGACCCACACATTTGTAATAGCAGAGATAGGTATCAATCATAACGGAGACATGAATATTATCAAGGAGTTGATTGATGCGGCCCACAATAGTGGTTGTGATGCAGTTAAGTTTCAAAAAAGAACTTTAGAGCTGGTATATTCCAAGGAGGAGTTGGATAAGCCTCGTGAAAGTCCATGGGGTAAGACTAACAGAGATCAAAAGCACGGCCTAGAGCTTACTAAAGAAGATTATGATGAAATTAATCGATATTGTCAAGTAAAGGGAATTGAATGGCTTGCATCTGCGTGGGACCTGGAGAGCCAAAGATTTCTAAAGCAGTACGATTTAAAGTATAATAAGGTAGCTTCTGCCATGCTAACATATCGCGAGTTGCTAGAAGAAATAGCTAGCGAAAATAAGTACACTTTTATGTCAACGGGCATGAGCACCTTGGAACAAATTGATATAGCGGTACAAATCTTTACTGAAGCCGACTGCCCGTTCGAGCTTATGCACACCAACAGCACCTACCCCATGAATGCACAGGACGCAAATTTGCGGGTTATGGGCACCCTTGAGGAGAGATACCAGTGCAATGTGGGCTATAGCGGCCACGAGTCCGGCATTATAGTTAGCTGTGCTGCGGTGGCCCGAGGCGCCACGTCTTTGGAACGTCACATCACACTTGACAGGGCCATGTATGGCTCAGACCAAGCTGCTTCATTGGAAATAGCCGGCTTACGACGCCTTGTTGGATACGTAAGAGACATAGAGGGAGCGCTTGGAAGCTCAACAAAAAGAGTTATGGAGACAGAGGTCCCCATAGCCAAGAAACTTCGTAAGCACAACACACTATGAAAGAGGCACTACATGCTTTAATTCCTGCGCGCGGTGGAAGTAAAGGGGTGCCGAAAAAAAACATAAAGCGCCTTCACGGTCATCCGCTCCTGGCTTATTCAATAATTGCGTGTAGACTCTCTAATAACATAGATCGTATTATAGTATCCACAGATGATAAAGAAATAGCCAGTATAGCTTTGAAATATGGTGCGGAGGTTCCTTTCATGCGCCCTGCAGAACATGCGTCTGATAGTGCCACCGATAAGGACGTCATAAAACATTATTTTGATCAGGTGGGGGGCTCCGAGGTAGCCTATATTAGGCCGACCACGCCGCTTAGAGAGCCTGCCAAATTGGATGAATTTATTGAGTTGTATTATGAGAGCATGAGGACGAAAGCTACCGGGGTACGCTCCGTGCACATATTACCAGAATCTCCATACAAAATATTAAAAATAAGCAAGTCTGGCAAATGTCAGGGGTTTTTTAGAAGCTATAAGGGTAATAAAAATTATAGCAATTTGCCACGCCAAGTGTTTCCTCCCGCCTATCAACCGAATGGGTATATCGATATAATTAAAAAAGAAACAATTCTGGGTGGCACGACATTTGGTAATCACACATTACCGTTTATAACCAATTTTGTATTAGAAGTTGATACACAAGATCAGTTTGATCTATTACGATATAAACTAAAGTCCGATAATCACATTTTGTCGGAAGAACTTGATAAGTGGATATGATCAGTACTAAACATAGAAATATATCTGATAGTTATGAACTAAAATATGGTGTCCTAAACCATAAGAGGTATGAGCTGGAAAGCCGCGCAAACGAACATCAGCAGCCAGTAGAGTGGCATAAAGCAAAAGATTTTTATGTTATAGACAAAAATGAAAATAGATGGATTGATATGACTGCGGGAATATTTACAGCAAACGCAGGACACGCCAATCCGGCTATTAAAGAGGCGATTAAGAAACAGTTAGATGACGATCTATTATTTGCTTATCAATATACCACAGAGATTCGTCATAAGTTTGTTAAAAAATTGATTGATGTTTCACCTTCTAACTTTGAGAAGACTGTTTTGGTTAATACTGGGTCCGAAGCCACCGACATCGCATATAAATTAATAAAATTGTGGGCTACGAAGAATAAGAAAAAGTATATTATAGTATTCGAGGGCAGCTATCACGGGAGAGTATTGAGTTCAAATCTTATGGGCGGATCAAAAGATGCCAGCAGCTGGTCGTCAGTAAATGATGAAGATGTGGTGTTTATTAAATTTCCGTACTCTGATGAAACTGGTTTTGACCCGTCGGACCTCCCCCCGGCAGATCAAATCGCCGCTTTCTTTTTGGAAACCTATCAGGGGTGGGGGGCGGCCATGTACCCACAAAAATATATTCAGGACCTTTATAGGTTTGCGAGAGAAAACAACTCTCTTGTATGCTTTGACGAAGTGCAGTCGGGGTTTTATCGCATGGGTACCCTTTATGGATACATGACATATGGAGAAAATATAAAACCAGATCTGGTGTGTCTTGGAAAAGGAATCTCTTCATCATTGCCTGTCGGCGCCGTGTTGGGTTCCAAGGAATTAATAGATATAGATCTTAATGCAAATTTAAGCAGCACTCATGGCGGAAATGCTTTATGCTGTGCAGCAGCATTGGCCAATCTACAATTCCTGACAGATGAAGAATTCCAAAGAGGATTTCAAGAGAGATGTAAAGTATTTGAAAAAAGAAGTAAAGACCTTCTTAAGTATCTACCCGTAACCGCGGTCAATACGCGAGGAATGGTTGCAGGCCTGGTTTTTGAAAGCGGCGAGATAGCCACCTCTATTATCAAAGATTGTATCGTTAATGGGGTTTTGCCGGTATATACTTCTCGGGAATCGATTAAGCTTGGCCCCCCGTTAACCATAACATCAGATGCGATTGAAGAAGCTTTTGATGTTATAGAAAGTTGTATAGCAAGAAGTGAGTAAAGCTTCACTTAAGTCTAACGATTACTTAAAGGTAACATACTCAGAAGAGCGCGCCCCTTATGGGGAGTATCCTCTTTTATTTGCGAAGTACCTCATTGAAAAACATTATAAGAAATCAGGAAAAATATTAGACCTGGGGTGCGGCCGGGGCGATTATCTAAAAGTGTTTAGAGACCTCGGATTAGAAAGCTATGGAACCGATATATCGCCAGAAGCTCCAAATTTTGTAGAAAACATCCCGGTTGTGGTGGCAGATTTAGAAAATGACGAATTGCCGTTCTCGGAGATTAAATTCGATTTTGTTTTTAGTAAGTCGGTTATCGAACACATGAGAGATCCGATGAAGCTGCTTAAGTATTCTTATCAGCAATTGAAACAAGAAGGCACCGCAGTAATTCTGACACCAAGCTGGGAGCACAATTACAAAGGGGCGTTTTATATTGACCATACACACGTGACTCCGTTTACTAGGACGTCGCTTGAAGACGCTTTAAAAATAGCAGGGTATGAAAATGTTAATGTATATTACTTTTACCAGTTGCCAATTTTGTGGAAATTTCCTTGGCTAAAAATCTTTTCAAAATTACTATCTTGTTTGCCGATCCCCTATAACCCCCTAAACAAAGTGCCATGGGGCGTTTCTAACAAATTAAATAAACATATTAGATTTTCCAAAGAGGTAATGCTTTTAGCGGTAGCTAAAAAATGATAAAAAATATTAGGCACACCGGCATAGTGGTTAACAATATTGATCGATCATTGGAGTTCTATTGTGATATGCTAGGATTTGAGATAAAAAAAGACAATCTTGAAAGTGGAGAATATCTCGATTTATTTTTGGGTTTAAATAACGTTAAGGTTCGCACTGTTAAGTTGAGTCTTAAAAATCAAGACATGATAGAACTGCTCTATTTTCGAAATCCTCATAGAAAAAGCGGTACCGCTATCGGAATTAATAATATTGGCTGCACCCACGTGGCATTAACGGTAGAAAACTTGCAAGATACTTATGAGGCGTTAGTTGGAGACGGCGTAAGATTTAATAATCCTCCGGCTCTTTCTCAAGATGGCAAAGCAAAGGTGGCGTTTTGTCAAGATCCGGATGGCACGTTTATAGAATTGGTAGAAGAAATATTATGAAAATAGGGATAATCCAAGGTCGTTTATCGCCGCCTGTTGAAGGGTTCCAAGAGTGCCCGGCTGATTGGCAGAGGGAGTTTGATCTTTTGCCCGAGATTGGACTAAACCATATAGAGTGGATAGTCACAAAAGAATCGTTTAATACCAATCCCATCTTTACTATGGACATGTCTGAATATCCTATTAGTTCTATTTGTGCTGATAACTTGGTAGATAGTAGAATTGCAAATAAGGAATATCTTTATAGTAATCTGATTCCATTGTGTGAGGCAGCTACAAGGAACAAGATTGATAATATTACAATTCCTCTTTTAGAGGACAGTAGTGTAGAAAACGTGATAACCAGACAAAATTTATGTGCTTTGATGGCTGAAGTAATTGATCAGTACACGTCATTAAATTTTTTGTTTGAAGCTGAGCTTTCTGTCGACCACTTAGAAGAGATATTATCATTGTCGGACCGGTGCTATGTTACATATGACACAGGAAATATAACCTCTTGTGGGTTTAATCATGTAGAATATTTGAAACAAATATTTGATCGTGTAAAGAACGTACACCTGAAAGATCGAACCTATGATGCACAAACGGTCGCACCACCGACGGGCGATACAAACTTTAAACAAATATTTCACTTTTTGAAAAAAAACGGGTATAATGGATTATACACGCTGCAAACTGCCCGGGCCAAGTCTGGCGATGAAGTAAAAACAATCAAGGAACATAAAAGAATTATGGAGGCTTTATACAATGAAAAATCTATTTGATTTAACCGGTAAGACGGCTCTAATCACGGGCGCTGGCGGCCTGCTTGGACCCAAGCATGCCGAGGCAATAGTTGAATATGGCGGGACTGTGATTTTAACAGACCATCACCTAGATCGGGCGGTAGAGAAGGAACAACAGATAAATGAAAAGTACGGGGCCGGCTCTGCGGTGGCATATCACATGGACGTATCGGACCCCTTGTCGGTCAAGGCAGTCGTAGAACGTTGCGGCAAAATTGACATTTTGATTAATAACGCCGCGAAGGACCCAAAAGTAAAAAAAGAATCCGGCCTGACGCCGGCTAGTCGGTTTGAAACGATGACTCCGGAATATTGGTTTCAGGGGGTCGATGCCGCTATGAATGGGACATTCTTCTGTTCTCAGGCTGTCGCGAACAAGATGCTAAAAAACGGTGGCGGGGTTATATTAAATATATCGTCGGACTTGGGAGTTATTGCACCAGATCAACGTCTGTATAGAAAAGACGGGCTATCAGAGGAAGAGCAAAACGTGAAGCCAATTACATATTCTGCTGCTAAATGGGCAATCGTCGGAATGACAAAATACCTTGCTGTTTATTTTGCCCAGAAAAATATCAGAGTAAACTGCTTAAGTCCAACTGGGGTGTACAATGATCATCCAGAGAACTTTGTTAAAAAGCTTTCCAACATTATTCCTATGGGCCGTATGGCAGACATAGACGAGTATAAGGGCGCGATTGTATTTCTGTGTTCTGACGCCAGCACTTATATGACTGGCGAGAATCTGGTTATTGATGGAGGCAAATCGGTATGGTAAAATTTGTTCCCAAGGGTTGGGGTTGGGAACGCTGGATTGTCAACAAGGAACAATATTGTGGAAAGTTGTTATATTTCAATAAAGACAAGCGCTGCTCGTGGCATTACCATAAGGTAAAGGACGAGGTGTTTTATCTTCAATCGGGGAAAATGGTTGTTAAATATTCTGATGAAGATGATTTGGAAAAAGCGCAGAAACTGATTTTAAAGCCGGGCGACAACTTTCATGTTTATATTGGTCTCCGTCATCAGATGATAGCACTAGAAGATTCAGAGTTATTTGAGTTTTCCACACAGCATTTTGATGAAGATAGTTATCGCATTAAAAAGGGGGACTAAAGTGAAAACCAGAAAGCCTAAAATAAATTTATATGATAGTCTGATGACCGCCAAGAACTTTAAAGAAGGTAACTGGAGTTTAACGGGGGCCCCCGAGATGCCAAAAAGAGTGCTATGGGAATATTTGGGCGGCATTCAAGACTGTGCGATATCGGCAGCAGAAGCTCCAAAAGAAGAAACACTAGTAACGGTTTTTACCGATAAAGACTTTGTTTCGCCGTATGTGGATAGTGTAAAGAGCAAATATAAAATTGCTTTTGTAAACGAATGCCGCACCGTTCATCCGTTTGCTTATAAGTGGATTACTCAGTTTGAAGACAAATTTGATTACATATTCACTCACGACGAAGAACTTTTGATGCGCGCCCCCAAGTACATAAAAATCGCAGGACCAGGGACTACGTGGATTGGCGATAACATGACAGAGATGTACCCCAAGAGCAAACTAATATCTCATATCGTGTCTACCAAACAATGGTGCCGCGGCCACAAACTGAGACACATCATAGCTCATGCGATTCAAGACAAATATCAAGTAGATCTGTGGGGCTCTGCTTTCGAACCCTTTGAGGATAAAAGAGTGCCTCTTAAAGATTATCATTTCAGCATTACTATAATGAATGCTAAGCATGATAACTACTTTACGGAAACGCTTGTTGATACGTTTCGATGCGGGACAGTTCCTATATTCTGGGGCTGCGATAACATTGGAGACTATTTTAATGCCAAGGGTATTTTAAAGTTTAATACGGGCCCCGAACTGCTTGAGATTCTAGATGATTTAACCGAAGAGAAATATTATAGCATGCTGGAGGCAGCGAAAGAGAACTATGAAATTGCCAAAAAATATGTTAATGTAGATGATAGATTGATAGACGGCATTATGGAAACAATAAAAGCGGAAGACAATGAGTAGAAAATATTTACCCACCTTATCAGAACTAATAGATCGGTTGTCTATTGTGCAGCTTAAGGAGGTGTTTATTTCCGAGAACAAGCAAGAATATGCACAGGAAATAAAAGATATTTGTCACGATATTGACATGCTTCTCCCAAAAGCAAAAGATCTTGATGCCCAGTTGATTAGGGCGGTCGTAGTGTTATCACAAATGAATTTGCATATATGGCATAATGAATCAAACTATCGAAAAGGGATTAAGGATGGCAATAATCTTGAATTAACTCACGGTCTTAATGGAATTAGAAATACGGCAAAAAATAAAATTCAAGAAGTCGTTGGAGGCAGAAAAGACTATAAAATCGACTGTTTGGCAGCAGAGTTTAAAGATTGGGAGATTAGCTGGGATGACGTTTAAAAAATATTATGAATACTATTTGACCCTACATCAAAATAAAACAAACCGGCGTCTGCATATTGTAGGACAATGCGTTACACTATTAACATTAGTAGGAGCTATCCTTTTAAAGTCTTGGCTCCTCTTATTGCTCACCCCGGTAGTGGTTTACCCATTTGCGTGGACGGGGCATTTGTTTTTTGAGAAAAACAGCCCCGCTGCATGGTCGAAGCCACTATGGGCTAAGGCATGCGACTGGGTTATGTTGAAGGATGTTCTTACAAGAAAGCTGGAATGGTAAAATGAAAATATTAATCACCGGTGGTGCCGGTTATATAGGGAGCGAATTAGTCAACTATTTTATTAACGATCATGAAGTGGTTGTACTCGATAATCTTATGTATGACCCCACGTCATTGCTCAGATATACTAGTCACCCCAATTTTACCTTTATTAAAGGCGATGTGCGCAACGCTAAGCTGCTTGAAGTCCTCATGCTAGACTCAGACATCATTATCCCCTTAGCGGCCCTTGTGGGCTTTCCTCTGTGCGATGAGGACCCTCGTGCTGCGGTGGAGATCAACTACGAGGCGAACCAGTGGATCGCCGACAACAAGAGACCAGATCAACGAGTGGTCTATCCCTGTACAAATTCAGGCTATGGAACCAGTGAGGACGGTACCGTACGCACCGAAGAGTCTCCTCTCAACCCAGTATCTTTATATGGACGAACAAAGGTAGACGCAGAAGAGGCCTTTCGAAACGCAGAAAACTGCGTAACGTTTCGACTAGCTACGGTTTATGGGCCCTCAACTCGAATGCGTACAGACCTTCTTGTTAATAACTTTGTTCTCCGAACTCTGCGCGACCGCATCTTGGTACTTTATGAATGCGAGTTCATGAGAAACTATGTGCATATTTTTGATGTATGCAAAGCATTTAAATTCGTCTTAGAAAACTGGGAGACATGCCGGGGAGAAACCTACAATGTTGGTAACGATGCCTTGAATATGAACAAACTCCAATTGGCACAAACGATCCAGAGGATATTACCCCTAGAAATAATTCGTGCAGAATATACTACCGATCCGGATACTCGTGATTATATTGTGAGCAGCGATAAAATATATAAGAAGGGATTCGGTTGCGATTATAATCTGGATGACGGCATTCAACAATTGATAAAGGCATATGCGATAATTGAGTCTCCGTGGTATGCCAATTATTAGGGGATTGTTATGAGTCAGTTAGACGTTTTATTTGTGCATCCCAACAGCGCCGCTCTCATTTATCAAAAGCTGAGTGAGGAATATTCGGCGATTGAGCCGCCAATTTGGGCGGCTTTGATAGCAAACCACACACGCAGCAAGGGGCACTCAACAGGCCTCTTAGATTGTGAAGCTGAACGTCTTACTATCGATGAAAGCGCCCAGCGCATTATTGAACAAGATGCCAAACTGATCGCAGTAGTGGTTTATGGCCAGCAGCCATCTGCCTCCACACAAAACATGCATGGGGCCTCGTTGCTATGCAAAAAACTCAAAGAGCACAATCTTGATTCTAAAATATTGCTCCTGGGTCTGCACCCTTCTGCTGTGGCCCGACAGACCATTACACACGAGGTGGCTGATTTTGTCTGCCAAGGCGAGGGCCCTTATACTATAACTGGGCTTCTGAATATTGATATGAATAAGACATCTGATCTAGAAAAGGTCCCCGGCCTTTGGTATCGTGACAATGGCCACATTAAATGTACAAAGCCAGCACCGATTATAAATCAAGAAGATTTGGAGTTTGAACTTCCCGGGATGGCTTGGGATTTACTTCCGATGGATAAATATCGCACATCCAATTGGCATGCGATGAGCAACAATAACGAACGCACTCCTTTTGCCTCCCTGTATACAAGCCTAGGGTGTCCATTTCAGTGTAGCTTCTGCTGCATTAATGCGCCCTTCGGAAACAACAACGTTGAAAATTGGGACTATGGGCGTAATAAGTTTAGGTTCTGGAATCCTGAGTATATCATTAAGGAGTTTGACGAGATCGATAAAAGGGGAATTCGGAACGTCAAGCTAGCAGATGAAATGTTTGTATTAAATCAGACGCACTTCTTGGGACTGTGCAACCAGATTATAGATCGTAATTATGATTTTAATATTTGGGCATATGCTCGTATCGACACTGTTCGAGAGGAATATCTCAAACCCCTTAAAGACGCCGGCGTAGAATGGCTAGCGCTCGGCATTGAATCGGGGAATACGGTTGTCCGGAAAGATGTGATAAAGGGCAAATTTACTGACGTTAATATTCGAGACCTGGTCCAAAAGATTGGAGATGCAGGAATCAATGTGATTGGTAATTACATCTTCGGTCTCCCGGAGGATAATCTAGACACAATGCAAGACACTCTGGATTTGGCTATGGATTTAAATTGTGAATTTGCTAATTTCTATTCGACGATGGCCTATCCGGGATCTCGGCTATATTTGGATGCCCTCCTACACAATTGGGAACTTCCAAAGACTTACGTCGGATATTCCCAGCACTCCTATGAGACACAGCCGCTCCCCACTAAGCACATATCAGCGGCTGATGTATTAAGATTTAGAGACAACGCGTTTAATGAATATTATCAAAATGAAAATTATTTGTCTTTTATCAAAAAAAAGTTTGGCCAAGACACATATGATGATATAATACAAATGACCAAGCATACTCTTAAGCGAAGGCTGTTGGAGGACTAATGTATACAAAGGAAGAATTAATAGAATTCGAAAACGATATTGCAGAAAGTTTTAACAACGCCGAAATCATGGCTCCGGTACATTTATATAATGATAATGAAGAGCAAATGATAGAGGTGTTTCGAAAACATAAGATTAGCTCAGAGGATTGGGTTCTGTGTTCGTGGCGCAGTCACTATCAGTGCTTGTTAAAGGGCGTTCCAAAGGATGAGTTGAAAGCGGCCATTTTGAAGGGGCGCTCGATCTCGCTCTGTTTTAAGGAACATCGGGTTCTGTCGTCTGGTATAGTTACCGGAGTGCTTCCTATTGCGACAGGCATTGCGCTAGACATCAAGCGGAAAGGCGGTACAAATAAGGTTTATTGCTTCATGGGAGAGATGACATCTGAGACCGGAATGGCTCATGAGTGCATTAAGTATGCGCGGAATCACGAGCTGCCGATTCATTTCATAATCGAAGATAATGGGAAATCGGTCTGTACCGATACACGAGCTACGTGGAATCAGGAGAAGCTTACGTATGAGGGGGTAAACAATGAATATATTACATATTACAAGTATACTCTGGATAAATATCCGCATGCGGGCGCAGGAATAAGGGTGCAGTTCTAATGGGAAAGTACTTTGATGAATTAAAGCGCTCTATGGAATATTTGGGACAGCAACCTGATACAATGTTTTTGGGTCAAGCAGTAGAATACAAGGGCACCGCAATGACCAATACATTGGCAGATGTCCCTAGGGAGAAACTTTTAGAAATGCCGGTGGACGAAGAAATGCAGATGGGAATTACTAATGGTCTTGCTGTTGCTGGAACTGTTCCTGTTAGTATATATCCTCGCTGGAACTTCCTTTTGCTGACCATGAACCAGCTCATCAATCATTTAGATAGGATGCCTCAGTTTTCACATGGAGAATACATTCCCAAAGTTATTATTAGAACCGGGATTGGTTCCGAGCGACCTCTACATCCTCAAGCACAACATGTGGGCGACTTTACTGAGGGGTTGCGTCTTATGACGACCAACATAGAGATAGTTCGCCTTGAAGAGCCAGAAGATGTTTTCCCGGCGTATGAGCGCGCATATCTTAGAAAAGATGGAAAAAGCACCATCATTGTGGAATATAGCGACTACTATGGAGAAAAATAACCTTTAAGTAGAGTATGAATATAATAAAGACCATAACCGAATCCGCCAAGATTAATGATCTGAAGATTATTACTCTCGATATATTTAAGGATTATAGAGGAGAGATATGGACAGTATATTCTGATATATATACCGATTTAAAATTTGTGGCCGATAAAGTAACAATATCTAGATTTGGAGTACTCAGGGGCTTCCATGGCGATCCTTATACTGCAAAGCTTATAACGTGTTTGAGTGGGCAATTTCAATTGGCAGTTGTCGATACCCGCAAGAATTCAAAAACCTATGGGAATGTGGAGACCTATTTGGTTTCTGATAACGAGCCAATGGTTGTAATCGTGCCAGCTGGCTGTGTTAATGCGCATTTGTGTTTGTCCGATAAGTGTGTTTTTTATTATAAATGGTCTGAACACTATAAAGAACCCGAAGAACAGGTTACAATAGCCTGGAATGACCCGGACATAAATGCCAATTGGCTTATTAAAAGTCCAATTTTATCGGATAGAGATAAAAAGGGCGCGCCTTTAAAAGGAATAGAACTGTGAATAACGAAGAACCAGAAGAACCACAGACCGATCCAAGCAGGACGCCTGAAATTAAATACCCACTAGCTAAAGAGACCATCAACGAAAAGGATATTGATGATCTTTGTAATTGGCTTAAGACATATCCCAGGCTTACAAAGGGCAATTTAACATTAGAAGTGGAAAAAAAGTGGGCCGAATATATTGGAACTAGATTTGCTGTTTTTAATAATTCTGGTTCTTCTGCCAATCTGTTGATGATCTATGCCGCGATGATGTCCGGCAAAATAGAAAACAAAAAAATAGTCGTTCCATCTGTGGGATGGGTGACCACCATTGCTCCCGCCATTCAGTTTGGTTTAGAGCCGATAATGGTTGAAGCAGACAAAAAAACCTATGGAATTGATTTAGACGAGCTAGAAAAGGTCTGCAAAAAGGAGAATCCGGACGCAGTTGTTTTTGTTCAGGTTCTTGGCGTCCCGCACCATAGAGAAAGGATTCTACAGCTTAAAGAAAAATATGGTTTCTTTTTAATGGAAGATGCTTGTGCAGCATTGGGCGCATCTTATGCTGACGGAGCCAAAGTTGGAACAGTTGGCGACATGTCTTCATTTTCTTTTTATTTCGGGCACCAATTGTCTACGATTGAAGGGGGAATGGTTAATACAAGCGATATGGAACTTCAACAGATTTTATTAATGTTGCGGAGCCATGGATGGGGCAAGGACCTAGATCCTAATATTTATGAAGCGAAGATCGAGGAATATCAAGTAGACGATTTTCACAAACCCTTTACCTTTTTTATACCCGGGTTTAACTTAAGATCAACTGACCTGCAGGCTTTTTTGGGCATAAAACAAATTGAACGTGCCGAGTGGGTCGCTAAAAAAAGAAATCGTAACCATCTACAATATGCAGCTGAATTAGAGGGGTGTGTAGAATTTCAGGATTGGGGCGACAATAATCCAGTTTCTATTTCGTTTGCCGCCCTGGCTAAAAACTCAGAACACAGAAAAGAAATTGTTAAAAGACTGATTGAGAATGGAATTGAGACGAGAATCTTTAGCGCTGGTAATCTCGGCCGCCATCCATTCTGGGCTGACCTGTATGGTGAATTTACGGCCCCCATGAGCGACAGGATCTACTCTACGGGATTCTTTTTGCCAAACTACCCTGAACTACTCCGACACGAGATAAGTTTCATCTGTGACGTTGTGAGAGGCTGACATGAAAATCTTGGTGATAGGCGACAGTTGTAGAGATATATTCGTCTATGGCAATTGCGATCGTTTAGAACCAACTGCGCCGGCCCCAGTTTTTAATCCGTTTAAGACGGTTGAAAATGGCGGCATGGCGCTGAATGTTCAAAAAAACATTGCAAGCTTTGGAGCAGAAGCGGATCTTTGTACAAACAAGAATTGGAAAGATATAACAAAAACTAGATTTATAGATTATAAAACCAATCATATGCTAATGCGTCTGGATAAGAATGATGACTTGTACGAGTCCATCGCGTTTGAAAAACTTAAAAAAATTAGATTTACAGATTACGATGGCGTGGCTATATCAGACTACAATAAAGGATTTTTATCGGAAGAGCATATAGAATATATTTCTTCCAACCATGACGCGACTTTTCTGGACACAAAAAAAACCTTGGGCGCCTGGGCTGAGAAAGTCTCTTATATTAAAATTAATCAAGCGGAATATAAGCGCTCCGAAGATCGTTTATCAGATGCCTTTGAGGAAAAACTAATCGTTACGATGGGCCCCCGCGGCGCACGTTATAACAATGTTATTTACGCGGTTCCTGAAGTTCAAATAAAAGACTTATCTGGGGCGGGGGATACGTTTATTGCCTCCTTGGTGGTTAAATATATTGAAACCGGCTCCATGCAGGAATCAATCAAATTCGCCAATGAATCGGCCACCTTAGTAGTCCAGAGAAGAGGCGTTGGTATTGTAAAATGAAAATAGTCTGGACTAACGGATGTTTTGATGTACTTCATCGTGGCCACGCTGAACTGTTTAAATTTGCAAGATCTTTGGGCGATAAATTAATAGTGGGGATCGATTCTGATAAAAAAGTTAAAAACGATAAGGGCCCCAAACGGCCGGTTAATACCCAAGAGGACCGAAAATTTTTATTAGAATGTCTACAATATATTGATGAGGTAAGAATATTTGACTCTCCGATGGAATTAAAGGACTGTATAAAAGAAATTAATCCTGATATAATGGTAGTTGGAACAGATTGGGAAGAAAAAAAAATAGTTGGCGCGGAATATGTAAAAAAAATATTATTTTTTGATAGAATGAAAAATTACTCAACTACTAATATTTTGGAGAATTATAAGTGATAATATATGTTGATGTAGATGAGACGATATGTCGATACGAGGGCCCCCGGGAATATCCGGCCGCGGTACCGATTCAGGAGCGTATTGACAAGATTAACCAACTTTATGACGAAGGAAATACGATTGTTTATTGGACCGCCCGCGGCAGCAAGACAAAGATTGACTGGACCGACTTGACCAAAAAACAACTAATACAATGGGGCGCCAAGCATCACGATGTGCTGTTAGGAAAGCCTCATTATGATTTATATATTGATGACAAATCAATAAACACTGATGCTTATTTTAATCAGAAAGGAGATACAAATGGCAACAACAACTAGAGAACGTAGAGGGATGATGGAAGGTGAGGTCCGCGAACTAGTGGATGGAATGCTTAGAGAGGCGTTTCGTGCTCAATTTCGCGAACTAGAAAAACACTTGATTGACATTCACGATAGACTACAAAAATTAGAAGGAGTCAAACGATGAAACTGTCTAATCAGGCAGCCGGCGCATTGATGATGGCGCTTCAAAAGTGTCTTTTGGAAGAAACAGATATTATGCCTCTACTTCAAAACATGGACTTTATTGTGGATACTATTCATAACAACGATGGTGTCACAGAGGCTCTTTTCGTAAAAAACCCACCTGTTGTAAGTTTTGAGGGCGTCCAAACAGACAACGTAGAAAATTTTGTTGACGGTGTGCTGCAGGAAGAATAATGCCGCGTTATGCCTATAGATGTAATAGCTGCGGCGCCGAGTTTTTAACGATGCACGGTATTAATGAGACTTTGCAAACATGCAAAGAGTGCACCGGTACGGGCGCTCTAACCCGGCTTGTGACCACTCCGTCCTATAAAACAAAAAAGAAGGCCGTCGATAGGGCGGGTAAGCTAACAGAAGATTTTATAGAAGAGTCTCGGGCGGACCTAAAAAAACAACATAGAGATTTGGATAAACAGCGATGACTGTTTTAATCTTATGTTTAATAGCCTCTATTATCATCAACATATTTTTGGCATGGTATCTTACCAAGGTCCTTTCAAGGTTGTTGTACACTTCTGATAACTTAGGGGATCTGTACGTAACTTTGCGCATGTTTGAGGAGTTTGCGACATCTCTATATCATATGGAAATGTTTTATGGAGAGCCAGTTATTCAAGAGTTGATAAAGAAAACGTCCCTTGTTCGCGAAGAGATACAGAGATTTGAAGAAATATATGGGCTGACAACTGATGTAGAAGCACTAGAAGAGGATATAATAAATGACCGAGAAGAAAACGACTTCGTCCCACAAGAAGAAACGTAAGAACTATTATTTTACACAAATTCATGAAGATGCAATTGTAGAATATGCAAATATAACCTGCAATAAAAGACGCTCCGAGCTCTATATTACTCTTATTCAACCAGCCTTTAATGAGATGGTGAACAAAATAGTTTTTACTTATCGATTTACGTCTCTACCTAATATTGATTCTCTCCGAGACGATTGTAAGGTGTGGCTTACCACCATTCTGGACAAGTACGATCCCAATAAGGGGTCGAAGGCGTTTTCTTATTTTAGTGTAGTAACAAAAAACTGGTTCATTCATAAAGTAAAACATAATGCTCGAAGAGCCCGACGAGAAATATTTATTGATGACATGATCAATGAACTTGATGAGAACATTATATCCAAAGAAAAGCACTATGATCAGCTTAGGGAAGAGAAAGAGTTTTGGAATAACTTTTTTCAAGAACTGTCCCAGTGGGATGCAGATATGCTGAAGGAAAACGAAAAAAAGGTTCTGGAGGCAGTAAAGATAATATTTGAGTCATCTAACGAGATCGAAATTTTCAATAAAAAAGCTATTTACTTATACCTACGGGAGATTACTGGACTTAACACGAAACAAGTGGTTAACAACCTCAACAAACTTCGTAAAAAATATAAGGTGTTTAAAAACAAATGGGAAAGAGGCGAAATCTAGAAGAATATATCCAAGAGGCGACGCGCAATGTCCGCGAGGACCGCGCTTTGGCCAAGTCGCTTCTTATCGATGCAATGAATGATATGAAGATGTCAGACTCTGCCCGTAAAGAACTGGGCGCTATAGCAGCCAAGTATGTAGAAAATCTCCAACGTTCTAACGAACAAATGGTTAAGATCTCGGCGTTGTTGCAGAAACAGCAAGATGCCTCCGTCGGACTGTCGGAAGAAGACAAGGAAGACCTGTATGATATGTTAAATAAGGAGGGCGAATAAATGGCAGTTAATATTCCGCCCGGAGCCCCACCACCACCTCTCGACCTAATGAAAACAAACTTTGTGGAGTTTTGCAAGAGATATCCCAAAGGCGACACTTACGGCGAACGCTCCACACAACCATATTTTGATCCGCGGCTGGACGGGGTCATGAGTGCAATGTCCAGGGGGGCTGAAGAAGCTCTTACCCCAGACGCCCTCCCCGATGGGGCGACAACAGACGCATTAGTGATGCGCGTAGATGCTTATAAAGCGCCGGCGTTTACCTCATTAGATCCGCGTATTAAGACTACTTCAGCCGCGCTTCCAAAAGAAATGAAATCCTTTAGTTTAAAGTGCTTTGATCTCAAGACGCCCATCGGCATAGGTACGGCGACCATTGAGTCAATGGCTTTGATGAATCCGGGGGATATAGAAGATCTTCCGACGTTTAGCGGAGTTATCAAACCCGGCGCCCCGACCCCGAAGCTTGGCGATATAGTGGAAGTTAAATATGCTCTCGGGAGTTTTCGAACAGGCCAGTATATAAAGGGCCTAGAAATGAATATACTTCCTTTGCTTCAACAATCTGAAGCCAAAGATTCTCTCGTAGGCCAGTTCGCAGGCCCCGGAAAAAAATATCAAACCGATGGCGCGACTTTTAATACAGATTTGATAAAGCCGGCCGATGTTTCCTTCAAAGATCTAGAATCTCTCAAGCCCTCCTTTAGAGAGAAACTGGAGAGGATCATAGCGACCCTCAAAATAGAGGGCTATAGTACCAGAATAATCTTTTCCTGGCGCAATTTGAATGTCCAGCTCGGCGAGTATGAGTCTGGCGACTCTCAAATCCTTTGGAGTAATCACCTCCATGTGGATTCACAGGGTAACCCGGCCGCCAATGCGGTTGATATAGTGTGGAGAAAACACGGATATGATCACAGTGCGGATAATATAGCGTTTATGAGGCGCCTCGGCGCGCTGGCTTATGGAGAGGGATTGACGTGGGGAGGGAAGCCCAGTTGGGCCGGATCGGCCATAGACAAGGCTAAACACGCATGGCGTAAGACGCCTGTCGATGGTGGCGCTGTTATTGGATTTGATCCGCTTCATGTTGAGGGCCCCCCCGATCCCAACTCTATGGCCCGGGCCACTGCTGCGACAGGAGTGGACATTTCAAAGCTTATTACAGAGCTTAAAAAGGCCCCAGTCAAAGGTATAGCGTCGGCCCTACAGGTAGTGGATCCAACATTAGCATAATTATCATGAGCAAAAACATTAAATATATATTCTTGAGGGGCATAGTGTAATATGGGCGAACCACTTGAGGCTGGCGTTAAGGGAATTTCAGAACAGCCAAATCAGGATTTTAGCAAAGCCGATCCACAAGCGCTTGAGGGGTATTTAAATCAATCCCCCGAGCTGCAAGCACAGCAGTCTGGAATTGCCTGTGGTCCTTCCCTGGAACCGATACCAATGCTTGCCCGGGCTCCCGGGGATGTAGTGTTGGAGGGCACCAGAAATACAGCGGTTGTTTGTACTGTGGACCGCCCCGGAGGTCTTACTGACGGCTACGGCGGCAGAGGAGCCACACAGTGTGGTGCAATAGACATCGTCGCCGGCCGCATGGGTCCTTATGTGGCAGACCGAGACAAAAGCGGCCTGCCGATAAAAGTTAATCCTAATTTTAGAGTTGATGCGGCGCGAGTCTATGTGAGTCAAAAATCTGATATTGATGAGTATTTTGGACTTGTTGACGGGAACGTCGGGAACCCGGCTGCATCTTCTGCTGTGGGTCTAAAAGCCGACGAAGTAAGGATTGTAGCGAGAGGAGGTATCAAGTTGGTAACTGGAACCGATGTACGCAACTCTCGCGATTATGTTGTGATTGGCACCGGAGGGATCGATTTAATAGCGGGCAATGAAGAGGATGCCCAACAGCCTCTAGTTCTGGGAGACAATCTAATAAAGGCCTTTGTGGGAGAAGGCGTGGGGGCTGACTGGCAAGCGGGCGAAAATGCCGGCCTTATAGGAGAAATTGAGAAGCTAAGAGAAATATTGTATTCTTTTTTGATGTATCAACGCGATTTTAATAGCGCCATGGCAAGCCATAGTCATATAACTAAGTTTTTCGGCACCTCCACGACTCCGGCATTCGACGCGATGTCCGGCGTGGTTAAATCGATGATTCAGGAAACAGCCCAGACTGAGCTTTCTATTATAGCGCATGGGACGAGCCTGGGGATGTTCGCAGCTGGTAGTTTTTCTCCGGTATTTACCACTTATATCAATAGCTCCTACAATACCACCAACTAACCAAAGAGCAGGAAGCAATGAGAAAGATAGAACAACTATGGTACACTCGGCAAGCTAATAAGCCATGGCACGACGGCGACGATATCAAAATTCACGTTCGCGGAGATACCCTTGATAAGACACTAGAACAATCGGTCTACTTTACATCGGCGATTGTAGACGCGACTGTTCAGAAAATATTTAATTTTTATGGAAGACAGCCGGCTATTCAAGCAACAGATATCACCGAGGAGGCCCATTACTTCGTACCGCGCCCCAACACAAAGCCGAGCCTTTTAATTTCGGTGAAGGAGTCCCGGGTTGCGGATGCACCCTTTATAACCACTCCGACTACATCTACGGCGGCTCGAAGCCGTACATACTCAACAAGAAGATTTCTTCAGCGAGGCCAAGAGGTAGCGACGTTATTTAAAGATTATCAAAAACAATATAAATTTTTTGATGGTTCCGTTGAACCGGGCATTGATTTTGTGCAGGAATATAATCGTTTATTTACTGCCATCTCAAAAGTAAAGGACTATATTGAGTTTAATAAGCTTCCCTACAGAACTGATGAAGATGATGACATTGTTATTAATTTTGATGCCGAATATCGCATTCTAGGAATATCACTTATTCATAGAGCTCAAGAAAAGGTTCTTACACGAGGAACCATTTATTATTTAGAAGATTCGCGAGGTCTCAATAACACAAGAACAAATGAGCTTCTTTACAATCTTGGTAGCATTCATTCACACAGAAAGAAGCCGGTTGCTTGGACTGAGTTTCTTGAAAAATATGTGTCTAGTGTTACGGTAAACTTTTTTGGTCGACCGCGGACAGAAAAGTGCTCAAACGTGCTTCTTCAAGAACAAGACAAAAACAATCCTGTAATCATGACGCTCGAAGAGTTGGAGAAGGAGGTAGAATATATTAATAATCCGGTCAATAGAGAATGTTTAATGACCGAAGCCGCGGCAGAAAAAATTAAAAACAACGAAGATATTAAAAAGATAGCTGCTGGTATACAAGAGTTTAGCGATAAGGCCGAAATGGTGCAGCAGTTCATCGATAAATATGGAATTAATCACTTAATCGAGGCCGCTTTGGAATGCTTGGCCTACCAAACAGGAGTAGCGCGCTCCGATATGCCCCCCATACCAGGGGTAGATCCGTTTAAGCCTCGCAAACCCCCCGCCAAGCTGAAGCTTCCGGCCATCCGATTACCACCTATTCCGCCAACGATTAGTATCGCTCAGCCCGTCACCGCGGGAATCAAGAAGGCGCTCATGGAGGCTTTGATAAGCGCCCTTGTCGGTACTTTGGAAGCTCTTGGAGCTATTTTATTAGAGCTTTGCCACCAAGAGGACGAGGAGCCCGATGGAATTCCTCTCAATGAACTTATAGATAGCTTTCCCAACCCAGCCGAGGCTACTAAAGAGGGTGGTATACAAGGAGGAATGAATCAGTGCTATCTAGAATATGGTATAGAGAAAGGAGTAGGAGATGAGTTTTTAGGATTAGTGGCGACCAACCTAACACCACGAGAAATTTGTAATCTTGTCAATGAAGCGCCGGGCCCGGGCGCTATACAAATAATCAAGAATTTAATAGAGTTTACCCCCTCTCTAGAAACTCTTCAAGTCATATTTGCCGATGAGGACGACTTGGTAGGATTTTTTGTTTGTATTGGAAATCTTCTTTCGCCTGGATATTGCGCTTCCTTGCAGCCTATAACTCCGGCTGACTTAGATCCCTGTACAGTTGAAACATTGTTAGCTAGCGCCGTAGATGATCAGCTATTTGACGATTTGATTAACGCCTATAATGATCCTGATTCCCTTCTCCCGGATGGTTTTGATTTGGGGTGCGGAAAGGGGATCGTGCCCCCCCTTACAGAGATGCCTCAGTTCCGACACTCCTTACAACTTTTGTTTAATACTCTATTTGAGTTTCCCAAAACTACATTTGCGTCGGACATAACCGGACTCAAAACGATCTATATGAAGCCTCAACCCGGCTGCAGCCAACAGAATGCCGCGTTGAGAGACGCGCTAAAAGAGATTGAGGATGCTCAGTCTCTCGGCGATGATGATATAGGAGACAGTGATACAGCCAGCGACATGCGAGCCATAAAAGACCTGTTTCCCACTTCACTCTTGGAGAATTCGATGTTCGGCGGAGTTATAGACCTTATAGAGTCAGCTGCCAACTCTGCTGATGCCGAGGCCCCCGGCTGCGCGGGCATAGGAGTTGTATATGAGATAGCTCGCGAGTACCGAGAGGACTTAGCACAGATTGATAGTAGGATAAGTTATCCTTATGAGAGTGATCCCATATATTCTAATATGTATTTTTATTTCGCGCCCCAACAAACTTATGCTGGTGAAGCTCGCCGCACGGCGTGGTTCTCTATTGGCTCGGGCCCGAACGGCGACACCCAATTAAGTTTGGCGCCGCAGGGGTCTAGTACCGATATCTCGGCCACGGCACAGTCATACACCGGGGATGCTTCGGTTCGTGAAGAAATAGCCGGTGAATTTTTTAGTACTGTTTTCGGGAGATTTACAGATCCTGCTCGTCGCGGAGCCCAACGCGGCGGCGGTATAGCTGCCGGCGAGCCCGGGGCCCCCCTCCAACTCGACGCGCCGGCGGCTGAGCCGCCGCCTCCGCCTTACGAGACTGGGCCCCTAAAAGAAGCTGCCAAAACAGATCTATATTTTAATGCTTATATGTCATTGATAAATTCGGTCGCCTACAATGTTAGAAACTCAAAGCTTTTTACTGTTGAAGGGTTTAAGAAGCTGGCTCTTGTACCTGTCCCGTGTGGTGATGGGCGCCTCTATGGGGGTGATTTATTTGATCTCGATGCGATTATCAACGAGGGCCTGAGCGAGTTTGCCGAGAACTCATGTTCGGATAGAACCTGTAAGGTGGGCCCAGTCGAGGATTCTCTTATTTTTGGCGCTACTAATGCTTATATACAAATTCTTTTATTAGAACAGTTACTTAAAAACATTTTCTTGATTGATGCTTATGGCGCCGCGGCAATGATCGATAACGCTGTAGTTACAAAAGAAATCATG
>Ga0114996_10001757_pt1 | contig 28747 bp, 26 predicted proteins | sample ArcticOcean_MG_C_4_FD_87039 | JGI IMG/M metagenome (GOLD analysis project Ga0114996, IMG submission 87039) | Marine microbial communities from western Arctic Ocean - ArcticOcean_MG_CB4_134 | ecosystem: Environmental > Aquatic > Marine > Oceanic | place: Arctic Ocean: Canada Basin | collected... | reverse complement strand
TGGCCACTCGTAGCTATCCCACAACGGATGTTGCCCGATGATCTTCCATGATCCGTCTTGAAGTCCATCGTCGCGGAAGTGTTCGATGTGAACTGAATCGTCTTCTGTGAGCTGATTCAGTTCATCGGGAGTCGGCAATTCGTCGTACACCGGATTGAAGAATCGACCAACGACGGTACGTCGTGGTCCTACGCACACTGCGATGCCTATTCCGTAGCCGCCAGTCTTGAGCGGCACGGCGAAGAAATCGCCTTCAGAGTAGTTAAGAGTAGTTGACGGTGCCAAGGTTTATTTATCCGAGTGATTAGCGAGCCAAAGTTTGATTCATCGTTTTGAGGATGAAAGTTCCGACGCGATTAACTAAGTCTAATCATAGGGTTGTGTTTTTAACGGAATCGTTCGATGAATTCGCGGACTAGTATCGTGTATTCAGACGGGTGCCAGTTCCAAGCGGTGGCATGACCTACATCCGGGAACGTGTGTAGTTCGACCAATTCTGGGAGAGCATCAGCTAATTCGATGCTCGTTTCAAGTGGCACTGTATCGTCAGCTTCTCCATGAATTAGCAACACAGGAACATCGATTTCGCCGGCGTGTGCAAGGAAGTCGAATTCATCCCAGTCCACTCCGAAACGCATTGTGGCAAATGCCTTCGCAACCAAAGTAATTGGTGCCGGCACGCCACGTTCTTCGGCTCCCTTATCGACGGTTCTACTAAAGTTCAACATCGGTGCTTCTAAGATCATTCCGACTGTATGATCGGCGAGATCGGAGCGAAGCTGGTAATTGACTACGACACCCCCGCCCATAGAGAACCCGATCAGAATGACCTTCTTTGCGCCGTTGTCGAGAGCATATTGAACGGCGGCTTCGACGTCTCTCCATTCGGTGGTTCCGAAATCGTAGTATCCAGATTCGCTCGGGGGAGCGTTCAAATCGTTGCGATAGTCGATTGCCAATGATGGAACACCACCAGTGCCGAGGATCTTCAGAGAAGAGTCACGATTGCTTGTGCGGCCGTGAACGTAGATCCCCCAAACATCTGATGGATTGCTTGCGTAAATACCATCTGAAGGATGAGGCAAATACCAAGCTCCGAAGTTCCCTAACGGACCCGAAATAACCACATTCTCGTATCCAGTTTTTAGATCCGGTTCATGAGGTTTAGCTGTTCTATCAAGATAGAGTTTGTCGCCGATTTGGAATCCGCCAAGCTTGACATCGAGTTCACGGGTTATGAGGCCGTCAGTATCTGAAAGAACATCGCCAAGTTGGCCGTAGTTGAGGCCGTCTGTGATTCCCCATCTAGCCGAGGTGGCGAGAATATCTTGCTCTTCGGCGTCGGGAAGCTGGCGTAGTGTGATCGAATCAATACCGAGGTCGACTACCTCAACGCTATTCTCCGGATTTGAGTTATCGACCCGAAGCCCATCTTCTTCAAGCACACTCGAAAAATACCAACCACCACCGATCACGATCAGTAGTACCAGTGCGATTGTTGGTAGTACTGCGTATGTGACGAGCTTATTTCGAAGGATGGACTTGAGCATTCGATCATCATTTGGAATGTGATTATGGTACTTGCATTCTAGCGACGAATTCATTCACAGTGCGGTACAACACTCTGAACCTTGCTCTGTTAGAGTCGCCTGACTCATTTATGAACGTCACGGACTTACACATTGCATCAGAGACAGGAAATTGTTTCAGTGGGAATAGATCATAACCACGAACTGCCCGATCTAATCGCTGGTTCGCACGGACACCCGGAGTGCTCAACTTGTGGTCGCACAATTTGGAACGATCCGAAAATCGCTGGTGCAGCTATAGTGCCTATTGATGGCGGTATCGTGATGGTTCAGCGCGCTATCGAGCCAGGTATTGGAAAGTGGAGCTTTCCATCTGGATATGTAAACCGCGAAGAGAAGCTGGAACGTGCGGTCGAACGTGAAGTGCTCGAAGAGTGCGGACTAAATGTCGAAGTCGAACATCTTGTTGGGTTGTACTCTGAAGATGGAAATCCGATAGTTCTAGCGGTGTATCAAGTTAGAGTAACTGGCGGCAAACTCGATTCTGCCGATCATGAAACACTAGATGTTCGAGTGTTCAATGTGAACGAACTGCCTGAATTGGCGTTCGATCATGATCGAGGAATACTTGCCGACTGGCTGGAAAACTGGGAGGTTTCCGAATGAGATCTCGAAGCGATGTAGTCGTGATTGGCGGCGGGATTATAGGATCTTCGATTGCCTATCGACTCGCCTGTGAAGGCCTGAGTGTTTCTGTGGTCGAGCGCGATTCGATAGGCAATCACGCGTCTGGATTTGCGCTCGGTCTGCTCAATCCGACAAATGAGACGGGCAACATCGAAACGCTGAATCACCTTTCGTTCAAGATGCACAAAGAAATGCTCGATACGATTCAGCAGGAGTCGGGAGTCGATGCTCAAGTCCTCAGCGTTCCGCATCTTGAGCTTGCACTAGAAGAGTTGGAGATTCCTGAGCTGAAGGCTGAGGTCGATCGTATTAACGGCTTCGAGCAGTTCAAATCAACGTGGTTGGAGCCGAGCGATGTTCATGCGATGGAACCTCGTATTACTTCCGACAACTACGGAGGGGCGCTCGTTGAAGATGTCATCATGCTCGATAGCTATAATCTAACGCTGGCAACTGCTCAGGCGGCTGAATCACGAGGTGTCGAGATCGTTCTGGCCGAGGCGACTGACGTGATTTACGATAGTGATCGAGCTGTTGGCGTAAAATGTGGCGAAGAGCGAATTGATTGCGATGCGGTCGTTCTCGCACTGGGGCCTTGGTCGGGTACTGCGAGCCTTTGGACGGATATCGACATTCCGATCGTCCCGCAAAAAGGCGAGATCGTTCGCGTTGAAGGTCTTAACCCGCCGCTTGGAATTCACATTCATGGTTATTCGTTGGGTAGCTCATGCTCCGTTATTCAGAAGAGCGACGGAGCGACGTGGTTGGCGGCAACTGTTGAAGATGACTCAGGCTTTGATGTCACTCCATCGAGCGAGGCGTTGGAAGCGCTTTCGCTACGTGGCATGAGGATAGTTCCCGAACTCGAATCCTACAAATTGGTTCTTCACACTGCGTGTATGCGACCCGTAACGCCCGATGGTGATCCGATCCTAGGAAAGATTCCCGGTAAAGAGCGAGCGTTTATAGCGACCGGAACAGGTGGCAAGGGAATTTTGATGGGACCGGTGATTGGCAGGGCTATTGCCGATTTGATCATTACTGGCGAGACCGATTTGTCAATCGAAGAGTTCGGACTCGAACGTTTTTCAAGCGAGCTGGAATTCGATAACTAATATCAGCGTAAGAAAGCCCTGAGAATCATTGTTCCAGAGTGAAATCAACGAAAAATTGCACTTTGTTCTGCTCGTATGAAATGCGTCGTACGCCAGTTTAGGCGTTGATCAACTCCGCCATGCGTTCGGCCATGGCTATAACCGTGGCGTTGATGTTTGCTCGGACACAAGTGGGCATTATAGATGCATCGACCACCCGAAGACCTTCGACTCCCCGCACTTTTCCGTACTGATCGACGACCGCCATTGGGTCGGAATCGTTGCCCATTTTGTTGCTACCTGAAATGTGATGTCCGGTGGTGACATCGCGGCGAATCCAATCGTCTAGTAATTCGTTATTGCAAATAATATCGTCGGCAGGGTATGCCGGATCCTCGATGATATCTCGAAACTCGGGGCGTTCAACCAGCGATGCCATTTTGCGCACACCTTCACGCATTCGAGTCAGATCCCATGGATCGTCAAAGTAGTTGAAGTCGATAATTGGATGATCATCTATGTTTGCCGAGGCAAGTCGGATCTCACCTCGGCTATTCGCCATGTTCAACGTGACGTTCATCAGAACCCCAATAGGACTGTTTCTATCACCGCCACGATCACTTCGCTCCGTACCAAAGGAACTAACGTAAACGATCATGTCGTTACGATTTTCCGATTCAGCGGCGGTGTATCGCAATCCGACCTGCATACGCTTACGGTCAAGATGAAATTTGTAGTCCGGTTTGGTATTCCATACCATCGGAGCCATCGGGTGGTCTTGCAGATTTTGGCCGACTCCTGGTAGATCAATAATAGCTTCGATGCCGTGACCTTTTATGTACTCGGCTGGTCCGATACCAGAAAGCATTAGCAACTGTGGAGATACAACGGCTCCTGCGGATACGATTATTTCATTCGCCTGAACCTCAAATGTTTCGCTGTCAGATTCAACTTCAACTCCAACAGCTCTGCCGTTTTCTATGATGATCCGACGGACCAGCGCACCAGCTCGAATTGTGAGATTCAGTCTATGACGAGCGTCTGTTAGATAGCCGAGCGCCGTGCTGATTCTTACGCCGTCGATGTTGTTAAAAGGAAGTGGGCCGACTCCTGTTGAGTCAGGCAGATTATGGTCTGGGCAATCAACGATTCCAGTAGCTCGGCACGCATCGTAGAAAGCGGATTGCATAGGTAGCCATTCATTAGGCTTCGGTCGAACGCAACTGATTGGCCCACTCTTGCCGTGGAAATCACCACTGAAATCAAGGTCGTTTTCCGACCGCCTGAAGGCACTCAGAAGGTTTTTGTACGACCACTGATCAAGGCCAGACCCTGCCCAAGAGTCGTAGTCTTCCGGAGCTCCGCGTAAGAAAATCTGAGCGTTGATCGCGGTCGATCCTCCCATCGCTCGACCCCTTGGAACGGGTATTGGATCTGATACATCTGTACCTATCGCCCGGTAATCCCAGTCGTGCAGATTATCGGTTCGACTCGACGCTCCGGTGAACCCGTTTTTGAGATCGTCAGGAAGCGTTTCGAAATCAGGATAGTCGGGTCCTGGTTCGAGCAGCAAAACGTGATGGCTCGCGTCTTCGGAAAGTCTTGCCGCCAAAACAGCACCAGCCGCACCAGCTCCGACAATGATTGTGTCGTAAATCAATTATTAAATTCTTCCGTGTTGCTAAACGCCAGCTTCTAGTCGAGCGATTTCCACTGCGAACCACAGTGCCATTGCGCCACCTCGATCATCGAGACCGTCGGTATACGGCCGTTTGACGTATTCGTCGAGGGTTGGGAGTGGTCCTGTTCCGACGCATACATGCTCAAGCTCACCTTTCTCTGAAATTCGCTGAGAAATTCCGCTCCATGCCTTATCGGCTACACCTCGCCATTCCTCGTCGAGCCAACCCTCGCGTAGGCCTCGGGCAATCGAATATCCGATCATCGCTGTGGCGCTGAACTCAAGGTAGGTTTCGGGCATGTCGATCACCTGATTCCACATGCCTGATTCATCTTGACGCTTTGCGAGACCTTCCAAGTGAAGAAGGTGTGTGTGAAGTAGCTCTTCTCGTGCAGGGTGATCTTCGGGAATATAGGTAAGAGCTTCGGCGAATCCGATTGCAGCGAAAGCGTTGCCTCGTCCCCAAAAGAATGGCGAGGCCTTGCAGTGCCACCAGAGTCCATTTTCTTGAAGGGTATCGGCACCAACCAGAAACTCGGCGAGCAAGTCGATGTGTTTCGAGTCACCGGAGCTTAGGTACGCACGACCTAACATCGTCGCTGCGAAAAAGAAATCCTCGACACGTATATCTGGATCGAGTGGCCCTGCTGACAAGGTCGGGCCGAACATGTCGGCGACCCGTTCTAGTAGGTCGGTGTACTTGCCATCATCGGTTGCTGCCGCTAATTCATCGGACCAGCATACGCCGGCGTAGTTGGCCGTACCGTCTGACGAGCTGAAGATGCCCGAAGGATCATTGGCGTATTGGGCAACGATTTCAGCAATGTCAGCCGAAGGGTTAGTCGAATCAGGAAGTAGATCGTACAGTCGAAGCCGCCCGCTAATTGCCACGCCTTGGGTGTACACAACCGATCTTTCCAACCGGTGACCGTAGTGGGTAGCAAGATTTGTGGCGTGTTCGATTGAGCTCTTCAAAATAGTTTCTCGAGTTGCGATTCTTTAATTCATTCTTATTGCATGTTTGGTAGCCCAAAATATAACTGTGTAGTGAAGGATTCGATATGGGATTTAGAGTGTTGTAACGAAATTCGCCTAAATTGCGCGTGCTGCGTGGAATTCGAGTAAAGTGCTTCTCATATTTGGAAAATATGTGAAAACGCCCAAAGCGTGAGGATCTCAATGACAACTGCCGCATCTACCGACTTTTCACTAATGGCTCACCTGTTGCGCCGGGCTGGATTCGGTTCCGACCGCACCGAGTTAGAGCGATATGCTGCTCGAAGCTATGAAGATGTGGTCGACGATTTACTAAATCCTGAGCGTTTCGATGCGCCAGAGGACGAAATTCTTAGTCGCTTCTATCCGCATTTACAGGCCAATAAAGATAATCCTGCAGTTTGGAATGGTCGTTGGTTCTACCGGATGGTGAACACCGATCGTCCGCTCGAAGAGAAGATGACACTTTTCTGGCACAGCGTTTTCGCAACCGGTTGGACCAAGAGTGAACACACTCCGACGATGGTTGACCATATTCAGATGTTGCGTACCAACTGCATGGCCAATTTCAGGACGTTGCTTCTTGGAATTTCCCGTGACCCTGCAATGATTTTCTGGCTCGACAACAACGAGAATCATGGAGAGGCGATTAACGAAAACTATGGTCGAGAAATTCTGGAATTATTCTCGATGGGTATCGGTAATTACACCGAAGACGATATTAAGAGTGCTGCCCGTGCCTTCACCGGCTGGACGTATGACACGCCCGTTGCGCTGTATCCGTTTGGACATTTCGATGTGAACTATCGATTTAGAGCAGATGACCACGATCATGGGCAGAAAACATTTTTAGGACACACCGGTAATTTGGATGGTGAAGACATCGTCAACATCATTGCCGAGCAGGAAGTGACTGCCCGATTTATCGGACGACATCTTTACAACTTCTTTGTCGCCGACGAGGCACAGGTTCCGGCATGGAGTATTGAGCCCCCTGCTGATCCTGGTGCGATTGATGATTTAGCTAAAGCATGGATCGACTCTGATGCTGATATGAAAGTGGTTATGCGGACTCTATTCAACTCTGAATGGTTCAAGGCGGCGCGATTCAAACATGTGAAATCGCCGACCGAGTTTGTTGCGAGCGTGCTGAAGCTATCGGGCGAATACGCCGAACCAGGTCCCGATCTGCACAAGCTCGAAAACACGACCGTAACGATGGGCCAGAAGCTGATGGATCCGCCAAGCGTTGAAGGCTGGCACACAGGGAAGGAATGGATCGATGGAGGTACGCTAACTGAACGAGTGAACTACGCCATCGATACGCTGAACAATCCTGATAAGCCCGGTGTGAAAGCTATTATTAATCGAATTAGCTCGCAAGGCAATTTGACCAGCCCTGAACAACTAGTTGACAATATTCTCGATTTGATTGGTCCGCTCGAAGTGGAAGTAGGGACTCGAGATACTCTGGTCTCTCATGCACAAGCAGATGGAGCATTAGACTGGTCGTCGGATACTGCTGCTGAAATTAGCGCAGCCAGAGTCGTTCAGATGCTAACTCTCGTAGTTTCAGCGCGGGAGTTTCAATTCTCGTGATCCAACTCTTTGAATTTCATTCGGCTATCTGCATGATCGATACAAGGGAGAGCTACTAAATGACTACAGCTGCAAAGAACGGAAAAACAAAAAAACCTGTACTTGTTGTTGTTCAACTTTCGGGTGGAAACGACTTCATGAACACGGTTATTCCGTTCACCGAAGGTATTTATTACGACAATCGTCCGCTGGTTGGAGTTCCCGACGATGAATCTCTGCCCTTCACCGACACGCTTGCCTGGCATCCTTCGGCAGCTGCGTTCAAGCGCATCTACGAGCAGGGCAAGATGGCGATTGTTCAGGGCGTCGGCACTGAGCACGCAAGTCGATCTCACTTTAGGGCGATGGACATCTGGCACACCTGTGAGCCTGAAATTGTTGCAACGGAAGGTTGGCTAGCAAAGGTCATTCGAGAGCTCGATCCCGAAAGTGCGAACCCTGTTACAGCCGTGAACTTTGGTCGGGGACTTCCTCGTGCGCTTGCAGCTCCGGGTGTGACTGCAACTTCTGTGGGCGACCTCGACAATTACGGTCTAATGTCGGGTATTCAGCTGCAAGAAGAGCGTAATCGCGATCTTCAAATTTTCCAGCGTATGTATACACCAGCTATCGGATCGGGACAGGTGATGAACTACCTGAGCCAAACCGGTAACAACGTTCTTAGTGGAGCAGACATGCTTGCAGAGGCGCCTCGGCAGTACAAGTCGAAGGTGGAGTACGCTGACAACCCGATAGCGAAATCACTTCGAGACGTTGCTCGTGTTCACACAACAGGGCTTGGCACACGAATTTTCTATACCACCCACGGTGGCTATGACTACCATGCTCAGGAAGTACCAACGCACGCACGGTTGCTACAAGAAATGACCACAGCAATCGAAGATTTCATGCAGGATCTGCGTGATCACGATGCGGCTGAGGAAGTGAACATTCTTGTGTTCACTGAATTTGGTCGACGTATCAAAGACAACGGTTCAGGAACCGACCACGGTACCGGTGGCGGTGCGTTCATGATCGGCGAAAACGTAAAGGGAGGACTTTACTCGGAGTATCCCTCGCTTGCAGTTGGCGACTGGAAGTTCGGTGAAGATATGGACTTTACTATCGACTTCAGAAGTGTCTACAGCACGATCCTGAATCAGTGGATGGGTCTCGATCCTGTCGACATCGTTGGCGGGCAGTTCGAACAGTTCAATCCGTATACAAAGACGATGGTTTAACCCTTAGGAACAATTTAATGACTAAACCACATGCTTTGCTCAGAGCGGGCTATCCGTTCTACACCACACTGGGAATGCGCCGAGTTACGACTTATCCAACCGATGTCGTAGTTGGAAGCGAGCGCGATGTATACACGTTGAACCGATCTGACGGCGAAGGCGGTCAGATCAGGCGTACAAATTGGGATGACGAGGATTTAGGTGATATCGGAAGCGGGTTCATTTGGCCCGTGCAGATGATCTCCGGCCCCGGCGAGTCGCTGGTTGTTTCTGATGAAGGAAATCACACGATAAGTTTCTGGTCTAAAGACGGAACTAAACTCAATTCTTGGGGTACTCATGGCTCCGAAGATGGAGAACTCGATCGCCCTTCAGGGATTGCTTTTGATGCGAACGGGGACATGTACGTTGTCGACACTATGAACCACCGTGTTCAGAAGTTCACCGTAGATGGCAATTTCATATCTTCATTTGGATCGTTCGGCGACGGGGATGGACAGTTCAACATGCCGTGGGGTATTGGAATCGACCCGAACGATGGTGCGATTGTAATTGGTGATTGGCGAAATGACCGAGTACAGAAATTCTCATCGGTAGGTGAGTATTTGCTGCAGTTCGGCACTTCGGGATCTGAACGAGGTCAGCTAAATCGACCTGCTGGTGTGACCATAGATGGGCATAGTGACATCTATGTTGCCGACCGTGGAAATCATCGGGTTCAACTGTTCAATCCTGCTGGCGAATTCGTCGACATATTCCTCGGTGACGCTGTTTTATCTAAGAGTGGGCGAACATACATAATGGCAAATCCGAAGGTACTGAGGTCACGGGAAGATATCGATCACGTCGACGTCAAGCGACTACGTGGCGTTATGTCGGTACGGGTCTATGGCGATCTGATGTACATCCCCGATTTTGGTTGCCACCGGATTCAGGTTTATCGTAAGGAGGCGTATGAACTTACCGAATCCGAGATCTACGCACGTCCAAAAGCACCAACGCTCTACACAGTTTGATGTTCATTATTTCTTGGGATTTTGTCTGTCTTGGTGATGATAGAAAGATGGGAGTCTCGTCATGCCGATGATGTACGGCTTTGGGCCACAACGTCGGCAGATGCTAGACGCCGAGCTACAGCGTCTTATCGATGAAATGCCTCAACTTGGAATGATCTCTATGTTCTTAGTAGGTCCGTTCGTGCGCGGCGAAGTAGGGCCAGGGACTGCTTTGGATTTGGTTGTCATTCAGGAAACTGACGAACTAGTGCATCGTCGCTCCGATTTCTGGACGACTCATTTACGGCCACGTATCGGCATTAACTTTTACATCTACACCAGTGATGAATTCGAAAATTCACTCGGGGGCGATCCGATTTTGCATGATGCTGCGAACAACGGTGAAAGGGTCTACGGGTAGACACTATGGCTAATCGATATCCCTCAACAAGTTGGCTCGCTCAGGCCGATTCTGATCTGGAAGCGGCGCGAGTTAATGCCGAGCAAGAACGTCATGCTCTAGCGTGTTTCCTTGCCCACGAGACAGCGGTCAAAGCCGTAAAGGGCTTTCTGTACAAGAAGGGCGCCGAGATGGTCTGGGGAGATCATCTTTCGGATCTTTGTGAAGATGCAATGGCGTTCGATCCATCGTTCGACTTTGTAAAGTCAGTCGGGGCGTTGCTCGATAAGCACGCTCTAGGCGCGCGAAATCCCGACGCCGTTGGTGGGGCAGTACCTGCACAGCTATACGACGCGACGGATTCAGGGCATGCAATCGAAATTGCTAGCGAGGTGCTCGAGTCGGTTCGGAAGAAAATTTTGTCAGGCTAAACCGGTTACGATTGCGCCCACTCCACAGCTGCTTGCTGCATGGCGGTTACTCCGGTTTTGAACTCGGAGAAATCGATGCCATAGTTCCACTCTATCCATAGCTCGTCGCTGACGACGAGTATGTTGCAGACCGATACACCTCGATGCCGGGCGACCCGGTACATCGCCGAGGTTTCCATATCGATTCCGAGAATCCCGTTTTCCATATGGAGGGCGATGTCGTCGGTCATCTCACGATAGAAACCGTCGGTCGTCCACCAATCGCCACTCGCCGTTTGTCCACCATGCTTTTCGATGAGCCCCGAAAGCGTTTTGATCATTTCTTGATCCCCCGTCGGATCGCCTTGATCTGGGTAGTGCACCGAAGTCCCTTCATCAAGAATTTTCACAGCATTCGGAATCAGAACAACGCCTACTGGGTGATTGGGATCAAGGCCTCCCGAAGCACCGACACCCACAAACGATTCTGCACCGCAGGCGATCAGATCTTCCATGAGCATGATCGTTCCGGGCGCTCCTATTGGAGCGAACGCTACCGTGATGCCGCCCTCGGGCGTATCGACCGTCCTAAGCCAGAACGTGTCTATAAACATCGTCCGTGGAGCGGGTGTCGCACCAAGCGTACCTGAAAGCTCTTCAGCCCACTTCTCAGTCCAAGTGAGCAGCACTTTCTTTCCGACCCGCATGTCTTCGAACGTTTCGCCGCGCGCTTTCAGGCGATGACCAACTGCTTGTCTGGGTGTAAATCTTGGACTCGACATGCTTGCCTATAGCCCCAGCCGGCCACGAACGCCAGCGAGGTAGTCGGCTGCGCCCGCCTGCATGAATTTCGGAGCTGAACTAACGATCCACTTGATGCCACGCTCGTGCCAAAAAAGTGTCTGGTCGACGGTCACACCGAGTGTTCCTGTGTGCTTGCCGGATGCTGTGATTCGCTCGTGTAAATCTTGAATAGAATCGATAACCTTGTCGCTCATAGTTTGACCCGGAATACCGAAGTTCACAGAAAGATCTCCAGGTCCCAAGAAAATAGCATCGGCGTTTTCGGTGGCGATAATCTCGTCGGCGTTCTCGATGCCTTCGGGAGTTTCGATTTGAAGCGATACGAATGTTTCTTCGTTCGATTCCTTGATGTACTCCGCCATGTTCTGAAGACCAAAGCGAGCGTTTCGACCTGCGAAAGCACCACGTTTGCCCATTGGCGGGTACTTCACCGCGTCGACAACTGCTTTGCCATCGGCTGCATTGTTGATGAGCGGAATCATGACTCCAGCCGCACCGGCGTCCATGTAGCGCTGGATGTGCTGCTGTTCGTTAAGGCCAATTCGTAAAATTGCGGTTGTGCCAGAAAGCTCTGCGGCACGAATCATGTGTTCAGCGGTTTCGTAGTCCATCGGGCCGTGTTCGCAGTCGATCACGACGAAATCAAAGCCCATCCAACCCATAGTTTCGGTTATACCGGGGGAAGGGAGACCAACGAACGGTCCGATCGTGGATTTTCCTTCGTTTAGCTTCTGCTTCAGGGTATTTTTGTTCACCGGTACTTGCTCCGCGTGTGTGGCTGGTAATTGGTAGAACGAGAATACCCGCCGGTGAACGTTCATGAAACACCGTGTTTGGTTTTTATGTAGATAGATAGAGGACGCTAGATTCGCCTAAAACCTGTTGGACTGCCATAGGTGCAAATCCATACCATGATCTTGTGAGCACGATCGATAAACATACTGATCCAATAATTCCTTCCGCTTTTAAGCCTTTGAAAGATCTTCTTGAACAGCAGATTCAGGAAGGCTTGCATCCCGGTGCACAGTTATGCGTAGCTATCGATGGCGAAGTGATTGCAGATTTCGGAGTAGGAGAAACAGTCGTGGGAACGGGCGTTCAGGTGACGAATGATTCGATCATGCCATTATTTTCGTCGGCCAAGCCGATAACCGCCGTCGCGTTGGGAGTCTTGGCAGATTCGGGTCGCCTGAATTTCGATGATCCCGTCATTTCGCATATTCCGGAATTTGGAGCGCACGGTAAATCATCGATCCAAATCAAGCACATCTTGAATCACACTTCCGGAATGGCTGATGATGTGCTTGCTGATGGCGTTACGAGTCGAGCGGAAGTGATTTCACGACTGAGCGATTCTCGTATGATGGACGGTTGGAGTCCCGGAGCGCGATCTGCGTACATACCGACTTCTGGATGGCACATTCTTGGAGAAGTGGTTGAGCGCGCCAGTGGAAGCTCGTTTGAATCATTTGTCGAAGATTTTGTTCTCAATCCACTGGGTATGGACAACACATATCCGAATGTCAATCCAGAACTTGCCACTGAACTTGGAGATCGACGTGCTTCGATGCACGATTCCCGTCGTGAGCCCATAGTGGTAAATGTGGCTTACTCACCAGAGCGACTCGGACGATTCGTCAGACCCGGAAGCAGCTTCCACGGACCCGCTCGTGACATGGTCGGGTTTTACTCTATGTTGTTAAACGACGGAGTGACATCTGATTGCAAGCAGATAATTTCAGAATCTACCATCGCAGCACTCACGACGACCCACCATGAAGGTCTATTGGACGAAACTTTTGGCGTCGTTATGGATCGTGGGCTTGGCTTCTTTGTTGATAGTCAGCGACACAGCCCGGCAGTTCCGTATGGCTTTGGAACGGCGGCTTCGTCTGGCACTTTCGGACACGGTGGTAAGGAATCATCGAACGGATTTGCCGACCCTGAACGCGGGCTTGCTGTTTCATTAATATTCAATGGAATGCCGGGCGAGAGCAAGCACGATCGTAGATTGAAGCAAACGTTGGCTAAAGTGTATGAGGCTCTGACTAGCTCTTAAAGATCGAATCAGGAATGTTGCGATCGATCAGTAATCGTCGAACACGCTTGAGAATAGCGTCAGCGATTCGGTGTCCTGCTTGATCGGCCTTAATCACGGCCCAGCGTGGATCGGTCTTCGACATTTCTAGATAGCCCTTACGAATGTTCTGGTGGAACTTCAGGGGTTGCTCTTCAAACCTGCGTTGACCTTCGTCATCTACCCGTGTCGCACCTTTGCCGTCTGGCGAAACAAACATATCTTGCTCATTGGAAACTCGGGCGAGGCTCTCCTTAGGGTCGAGATCAAGCAAGACAGTTAAATGCGGTGTCAGTTCAGCAGTCGCAATGTCGTTCAACTTCTTGATCGTCTTTAGATCGCCACCACGTGCGTAGCCTTGGTATGCGAGCGTCGAATCGATATAGCGATCAAGAATTACGACTTTGCCGCGGTCGAGCGCTGGTCGAACAGTCTCGAACATAAGTTGAGCACGGGCTGCTTGAAACAAGAGAGTTTCGGCGAGAGGAGAAGAAGAGTTGGCTCGTTTGATCCAACGTCGCACATTGTTGCCAAGATCGGAACTTCCAGGTTCTTGCGCGTGGATGACGTCGATACCGAAGCCTTGGAGCTTTAGGAATAATCGTTCGGCTTGAGTTGATTTTCCGACACCCTCGCCGCCTTCGAAAGTGATCAGTAGACCATGTTCAACGGTGTGCTTTTTCATGCTCCCGGTCACTGCGCCGAAATCCATTTCTTTCTGCTGCTTACCAGCCAATTTTCATACCTCGTATTCGACAGTAGATGAGGCGTTGGTCGCCTCGGAAATATACTCTGAACCCTACCGCTTGCGACGCCGGATTACAACGCGTCGAGAAGGCTCTCTGCCCATACTCGCCGAACCAAGATTGTTGCGAGCGGCTAATCCGTGTTGGAGTCTGCGCACGTACGGCGGTTGGGACATAAGCTCAACGCGCTGTTCTCCCGATACGACACGACTTATGGCGGTTTCTGTTTCTTTTAGAGCTTCGCGTGAACGACCGCTTTGGTTGAGTTCTTCAAAATTACTAACTTCGAGTTTTGGCGCTCGGATAGTTTCCTGCTTAAATCGTTTCAGGAACTGACGAATCTGTTCTTTGGTTCCTCGCCTAAGAACGTGCACCATCACTCCGTCACGCTCTGCTCTTCGGACTTCAGTGGGGCGTCGGCCGTAATGTGATTTAGTAGTCACAAAGATTTCTGCTGAGTCTGCGAAATCGACCACCTCAACAGGTGCGTCGGTTTCAGTAATGATCTCGGAAATAGCAGTTTTTGGAATTCCGAAGGGGAAGACTTTAGTTATAACCGGTACTGCCTGCTGTGGGCGTGAATCGAGATCATCAAGATTCCGCTCCGAGGTACCGTTCGTGCGACCGCTACTATTGCGTAGGATTCGTGTAGAACGTTCCCGTTCTAGGTTATTATCCCGCGGACCCCGTCGACGTCCAACGTCTGCAATATCGAATGGGGCTGGAACGAATTCCGACTCCGAGCCTGGTATCTCTTCGACCTCGGTTTCTACTCGACCGTCGGGCTGCAGCCTTCGGGCTTCCTGAGGAATCGATATTCCCCTCAACATACGGTCGACCGCTGTGCTGACTTCAGGATGAATTGCAACGGCGTTTCGTTGACGAATTTCCACAACGATGTCGAAAGTAGGCTCATGCTTACGTTCCAGTACTGTCTTCTGTGTTTTACGTCGTCGAGCTTCGATGTCACCGAGGGTTACAGTTTGCTGGCCTCCAACTAGGTCGGCGAGAGTCGGATTCGACATAACGTTGCTTAAAGTGTTTCCGTGCGCTGTAGCGACAAGCTGTACGCCACGCTCGGCGATCGTGCGGGCTGCGAGAGCTTCGAGCTCGGTGCTCATCTCGTCGATCACGATCACTTCTGGCATGTGGTTCTCAACCCCTTCGATCATCACCTTGTGCTGCAAGCTCGTGTTCGCTACTTGCATACGTCGAGCATGACCGATTGCTGGGTGAGGTACGTCACCGTCGCCAGCGATTTCATTTGAGGTGTCGACTACCACGACTCTCTTGCCGTCTTCGTCGGCGAGGACGCGAGCTGTTTCTCGGAGAATCGTAGTTTTGCCGACTCCGGGCCGCCCCAAGATGAGCACACTCTTTCCGGAGCGTATGAGATCGTCAATGAGTCGAACTGATCCGAATACAGCTCTACCTACACGGCAGGTGAGTCCAACTGGTTCGCCGGCTCGGTTACGCATTACGGATATTCGGTGGAGTGTGCGTTCGATACCGGCTCGATTGTCATCGCCAAAGTGACCGACATGCTCGACTACGTGGGCGATCTGCTCACGTGAAACTTCGACATCGCTGAGCGGAACTTGATCGACTGAGAACCGAGCTTCCGGGGTTCTTCCTAAGTCTAAGACAACCTCTACAAGGTCTCCTATATTTTCATTCGTCTCAAGAGCGGTAGCGATGTCGTAAGGAAAAATATTGATGAATGCTTGAAGGTCGTCGACGACCTGTGCGATGGGATCTACCAGTTCGAACTTCTCCTGTTCGTGATTTTTAAGTTTTGACTTTGCTAGCTTATCGCCGCAAACGCCTTTTGTGATTCCGCAACTTGTTGAGTAAGCGGTTTGACCATAATCTCATATTGAGCCTGTTCGGTGAATCCGAGTGTGACTAGTAAATGTGATAGTGCAGGGCGATATTCTGGCACGATTGTCGATACTTGCCCATCTTTGCTTTCGGCCAATGCCGCCGTGACCAGTCCCGGCAGTTCAGAACTAGCTTGCATTGACCAATTTAGCGTGAAAGTGTGACCTGACCGAGTCGAATTTTGACGGATTAGTGCACCGATCTCACCGTTTGGTAGATCGAGAACCCATTCACCAGTTTTTCGACTCAGGCGTTCGTTAGATGATGACCAATCTTTCAATGTTTGACCCAACTTCATTCGCACTTCTACTGGAGTTACGGAGTTGTGCATTTTGAAAAGAGCTTGTTCGTCGGATTCGATTCTTGGTCGCAATTGCAATGGATGATTGGGAATTCCGAGTTTGCTTTGCGCCGTACTAGCGGCTTGGGCGACGAATACGCTTTCCCTGTAGAGAGCCACGTACCCGGCTTTGCGAGCGTAGTAGAACAAGTCGCTATCGGTCGGGATCCGAATGAATATTCGATGTGAGCCCGCGCCGCCAGCGGGTACGGCAATCTGTTCTAGAAGATCAAGTGCTAGTTCGCTCTTGGTATTCCGAAGATAGAGTTCGCTAACTTCCCACGCTTCTGGCCCTGAACGAGGACCTGCTCGTAGCACGCCGTCTATTCGACCGCGTCGTGCTTCAACCCAGCAACTCTGCCATGCTCGCGGCGACAGGGCTATGGTTGCGTACTTAACCGTTGGGAACCGGCTAGGTCCGCCCTGAAGTGCACCGACTAAGGTGCACGTTTCTCCCCGTCCTGAAGATTTACTGAATTGCAGCAGTCCGGGAGAATCTGTTGGGTGAAGGTGGCGGATCATACTTTACTTGCAGATTCCTCCGTCAAACGTCTTTTGACGCTGGCTCTATTTTCGTCTGATCGAGCTTCTTCCGCTAGTTGTACGAAAAGTGTATGGAGTCGGGTATCTTGAGTTAGTTCCGGGTGAAACGAAGTTGCCAATACTCGACCAGATTTTACTGCTACGGCCTGCTCTGGATGATCGTCGTTTGCTGGAACTGTTGCCAGAGTTTCGATCTCGTCGCCGGTGTTCTGCACGATAGGCGCACGGATGAACACGGCTCGCATAGGATCGCCTTTTACGCCTTTTATATTTAGTTCAGATTCGAAGCTATCGACCTGTCTTCCGAAGTAGTTTCGAGCGACTCCGATGTCGATCAGATTTAAGGGAGTTGGGTAAGGATCGGTAAGTTCGCGAGCGATCACGATCATGCCAGCACAAGTGCCCCAAAGTGCCATTCCTGATTCGACATGGGACCTGAGGTCGTCGACGAAATCGAACATGTGAAGAAGCTTGACGATAGTCGTGCTTTCACCGCCAGGGATGATGAGTCCATCGATTTCGGAAAGCTGCTGAACCTTACGAACTTCGATGGAACCGATTCCGATCATATCGAGCATATGTATGTGCTCGGCGAAATCTCCTTGAAGCGCAAGCACGCCGATGCGAGGTTGCATCGACGTACCTAAGTTTTCGTTTGCGTTAGTAATTTGAGCGCCTACCAGCCACGGGTCTGAAGCTGCTGATCTTCAGGAATCTTGCTCGCTTCGATACCGGGCATAGCGTCACCTAGTCCACGAGAGATTTCGGCAAGCATGTCAGGGTCGTTGAAGTGAGTTGTTGCTCGAACGATAGCGTCGGCCATCTTAGCCGGGTTGTCACTCTTGAATATTCCCGAACCAACGAATACGCCTTCAACACCGATCTGCATAAGCAGTGCGGCATCAGCAGGGGTGGCGATGCCACCAGCAGCGAAGTTCACAACAGGAAGCTTACCGGTGCGAGCGACTTCTACAACTAACTCATAAGGAGCTTGAAAATCGCGAGCCATCGACATTAGTTCTTCGGTTGGTGCGTTCTGTATCGTGCGGATGTCGGCCAAAATCTGGCGAGCGTGCGTTACTGCGTGAACGATGTCGCCTGTACCGGCTTCACCTTTCGTGCGGATCATAGCTGCGCCTTCGCCGATTCGGCGAAGTGCTTCGCCGATGTTTCGTGCGCCACAGACGTAAGGCATTTTGTACTGCCATTTGTCGATGTGGTAAGCGTTGTCAGCTGGGGTTAGAACTTCAGATTCGTCGCAGTAGTCGACACCGAGAGCTTCGAGGATTTGGGCCTCAACAAAGTGACCGATTCGAGCTTTTGCCATTACTGGAATGGATACGGCGTCGATGATGCCTGAGATGAGGTCGGGGTCAGACATTCGTGCGACTCCTCCGTCACGGCGGATGTCTGAAGGAACGCGTTCAAGTGCCATTACGGATACGGCACCGGCGTCTTCCGCAATTTTCGCCTGATCGGGAGTTACTACGTCCATGATGACGCCGCCTTTGAGCATCTGGGCAAGTCCACCCTTTACTCGCCAGTCGCCGACTTCCGGCTTTGACATTTCTTTCCAACGTTGTGCGCCTCTTGCGCCATTAGTTGATATAGCCATTTTTTTTGGTCCTTCCGGCTTTTAGAGATCAATCCCATTTTATTAATTGGGAGATCAGGGTTAAATGTGATCGCGACACCGAACCCGCGCCACACCTTTGCATCATGGTGACACATTGCCCTAAATTATACGCCCGCAGGTAGACGATGGCTGATTTTTGAGACGGGAATTGGAAGTTGGTATTGCTCGCGAAAAACCCAAATAAGCAGGCCCGTTTGATCGGCGGCTACTCGGAAGATAATCTCTATATCGCTATCTGCACGCCGGCATCATATAAGGAAACGCCGTTTGTTCGTGGAAGTGAATGCATTGGAATCAACAAAAAACCCGTGGCAAATAATCACCACGGGTCTTTTTAGAAAGCTTTTTGTTCGAGCTGAGCTTAGATGCCTTTTTCGACCATGAAGTTAGCGAGATCGGCAGTTCGCGAGGAGTAGCCCCATTCATTGTCGTACCAGCCGACTACCTTGACGAAACCATCGCCAATGGCTGAGGTTGCGAGTGAGTCGATGGTGCAAGAGTTCGAGTTACCGATGTAGTCGACAGATACCAACGGCTCGTCAGAGTAGCCGAGGATATGGTGGAAGTTGTCGCTCATCGATGCCTGACGGTAGGCCTCGTTTACGTCGGCAAGCGAAGCATTTTTAGTTAGCTTTACTGTCAGATCGGTTACTGATCCTGTGATTACAGGTACTCGGTACGCCATACCGTCGATCTTGCCTTTTAGTTCAGGAATTACGAGAGTCACGGCTTTGGCTGCACCCGTAGTTGTCGGGATGATGCTGTTGGCTGCTGCTCGTGATCGACGAAGATCGTCATGGACTTGGTCAAGAATCTTCTGATCGTTTGTGTAGGCGTGGATGGTCGACATCAACGCACTTTCGATGCCAAATCTGTCGTGCAGCACTTTCGCCATCGGCGCGACACAGTTCGTGGTGCAAGATGCGTTAGAGACTACGTTGTGAACTGAAGGGTCGTACTGGTCCTGATTAACGCCGAGTACGACGGTGAGGTCCTCGTTCTTGGCGGGAGCCGAGATGATGACCTTCTTCGCGCCGCCAGTGAGGTGCCCCGCAGCTTTTGTGGCGTCAGTGAAGAATCCGGTTGACTCAATTACTATCTCAACGCCAACATCAGCCCATTTGATCTGAGAAGGATCTCGCTCTGAGAACGAAGCTATATTTAACCCATCGATGATGAGTGCGCCGTCTTTTGCTTCAACTGTTCCAGCGTATCGACCGTATGTTGAGTCGAACTTGAATAGGTGCGCATTGGTCGCTGCGTCGCCGAGATCATTGATCGCTACTACTTCGAGAGTGTCGCCGTGTCGCTCGGAGATAGTTCGGAATACCTGTCTGCCGATTCTTCCGAATCCGTTGATTCCAACTTTCGTTTTTGTCATTTTTATGTGCCTACTTCGTTTGCTTAGTTCGAGCAATTTCCATCTAAATAATAGGATTCTGTGTTAGTTAGGCAGAACTCGTTTGCCTGCGTATTGTGACCTATCGCCGAGAAGCTCTTCGATTCGGAGGAGGCGGTTGTATTTTGCGATTCGTTCGCTTCGAGCTGGAGCTCCAGTTTTAATCTGACCAGCTGAAGTCCCAACTGCAAGATCAGCAATCGATGTGTCTTCAGTCTCACCCGATCGGTGGCTTATTACAACGCCGAAGTCTGAGTTTTGCGCGAGGGCAACAGTATCGAGCGTTTCAGAAACACTGCCGACTTGGTTCAACTTTACGAGAACCGCGTTCCCAGCTTTCGTGTCGATTCCCTGCTGGACGTAGCGAGCCTGAGTGACGTATAAGTCATCTCCGACTAACTGGATGCGATCACCAGTCTTAGCGGTTTGCATTTCCCATCCGGACAAATCGTCTTCGGCGAGTCCGTCTTCGACTGAGTAGATCGGGAAGTCGTTTGCGAGCGTTGCGTACTCTTCGATCATCTCTTCGCTAGAAAGTTTTCGACTTTCTCGGGAGAGATCATAGATACCGTCGACGTAGAACTCCGACGATGCGGGGTCGAGTGCAATGAACACCTCTTCGCCGGGCTTGTAACCAGCACCCTCAATGGCAGCGTTTGCGTATTCGAGTGCCTGTCGGTTCGTCAGTCCCTGTGGAGCAAATCCGCCTTCGTCACCCACGGTTGTTGCGTGACCGTCGCTATGGAGCTTCTTGTTTAACCACTGGTATATCTCAGCTCCGCAGCGAAGTGCCTCGGAGAATGAGTCGATGCCAGCTGGCACGACCATGAATTCTTGAAAATCAGTCGAGCCCATAGCGTGAGCTCCGCCATTTAGAACGTTGAACATTGGCACTGGTAGCTCGATTGGCGAATCGTTGCCAGAGAGTTGGGCAATGTGCTCAAACACTTCCTTACCGGAGCTGATCGCGCCCGCACGAAGGGCAGCGAGAGAGATAGCGAGAATGGCGTTCGCACCGACTCGGCTTTTGTTGGCAGTGCCGTCTAGCTCGATCATTACTTGATCGATAACTCGTTGATCGGTCGCTTGTAGTCCGATGATAGCCTTTGCGAGCTCACCGTTTACTGCGCCAACAGCCTTGAGAACGCCTTTTCCGCCGAAGCGGTTTTTGTCAGAGTCTCGAAGTTCAACAGCTTCTCGGCTTCCTGTGCTGGCTCCTGAAGGAACCGCAGCTGATGCAGTCGTGCCGTCGTCCAGTATTACTGTTGCTCCAACGGTTGGATTGCCACGTGAATCTAGTATTTCGTGTCCGAGAACTGAAGTGATTTTCGACATGTGATTCTTTTGTTTCTTCTGCTTCTAGTGCCGTGCCGTCGACAATTAGGACGGCGTTTTCAAATGGTTTTAGAGACCGAGGGCGTTGCGTTGTGCTTCGAGCAGGTTCTTGATTCCTGCTTCACCGAGCACAAGCATCTCGTCTAACTGAGATCGAGTAAATGTAGCTTCTTCGCCAGTGCCCTGAAGTTCGACAAATTCGCCTGCGCCAGTCATGACGACGTTCATATCGACGTCAGCCGAGGAATCTTCGTTGTAGTCGAGGTCGAGAACAGCGGCTCCGTTGACGATGCCAACGCTGATAGCTGCGATCTGATCTTTCAGAGGAAGTGATTCTATCGTTCCTGCTTCAAGCAGGCCGTTTAGTGCCTGATGAAGAGCTACGTATGCTCCTGTGATCGAAGCGGTTCGTGTTCCACCGTCGGCTCGGAGTACGTCACAATCGAGCATTATCGAAATTTCGCCAAGTGTAGAAAGATCGGTTACCGACCGCAAGGCACGCCCGATAAGACGCTGGATTTCCTGCGTTCGTCCACCGACCTTCGAACGTTCGCGGCGTACTCGCTCACGAGTCGATCGTGGAAGCATTGAGTACTCTGCGGTTACCCAGCCGGTCCCTTTGCCACGCATCCAGGGCGGAACTCGGGTCTCTACGGTCGCTGCACACATCACCACGGTATTTCCAGTTTCGATCAGTGCTGAACCTTCAGCATCGGGTACGTAACCGGGGGTGATATTTACCAGACGCTGTTCTGATAGAGAGCGGTCGCCGGTTCGAACGAGAGTAGTTTCTGACAAATTTATAATTCCTTTGTTGACTCGAACAATAATTTTACCAGCGGTTTGTTTCCATTCATTAAACAAATATAAATTCGCAAAAAAAAGCAAATTGATCGAAATGGAGTTTGCAAGTTATCGAGCGAGTCAGGACATATTTCCAAGCCAATCTACGCTGTAATCCGATATTGTTGTCGGCAAATTTGGTTTGTGATTATTGGATACGAACGAAAGGGATTAGGTACTGGCAATGCGGATAGCAGTAATGGGTGCGGGAGCTGTCGGTGGATATTTTGGCGGTCTTCTCGCCAATCAGGGCGAAGATGTTATTTTGATCGCCCGAGGTGCTCATGGCGAAGCAATCTCCGAAAATGGACTGCAGGTCGATAGCCACTGGGGCAACTTTAATGTGAAGGTTCCGGTTACTAACGACCCAACGACTGTTGGCGAAGTCGACTTAATTCTTCATTGCATAAAGTTGTACTCGAACGCTGAGTCGTTCCCTACGATGGAGAGCATGATCGGCGAAAATACCATCATTCTTACGATCCAAAACGGAGCCACCGCTGGTCAGATTCTGAGTGAAGCTTTCGGCGGCGAGCACGTGATTCAGGGTGCAACGTATATTGAAACGGGAATCGCTGGACCCGGGCATATCAATCAAAGCGGCTCGACCGCTATGATCGAGTTTGGTGAAGATGACGGTTCGACGACCGAGCGCACCGAATCCGTTCGCAAGTTGTTCGACCGAGAAGGCATGCAGGTAGCTGTCAGCAGTAACATCGTTGATACGCTGTGGGCCAAGATGGTGAGCGTCGGATCGATCGGGTCTGTGATGGCAGCTTCCCGGTCTTCGTTCGTCGAAATTCTAGCAAGTCCGCACGGAGAGCACACCGTTCGAACGGTTATGGAAGAGATTGTCGCCGTTGGTCAGTCGCAAGGCGTTACGTTTCCGCCACGATGTGTAGAGTCGAAGATGAACGACGCAATTGGTGAAGCTGAAGAAACTCAAGCTTCACTGCAGTACGATCTCGACAATGGCAAGCCGTTAGAGCTCGATGACATTCTTGGGGCAGTAGTCCGTATTGGGCGTGAAGCAGATGTCCCAGTACCTGCCAGTGCAGCACTGGTAACGGTGCTCGAAAAATTCAAGCAAGGCTCGTAGTCGAGTTTGTTCCTGCCTCAGTTACATATAAATATTGGAGAAGATAGTGACTTCCGCACCCGCAATTTCAGATGAGATTCTCGCCAAGTTAGGCGAGTTGCCAACGCAAACGCTTATCGATGGACTCTGGGTCGACGGTTGGCCGCAGTCGATGATTCACGGTGCACGGGCGATATTCCCTGGGCAGAAGATGGTCGGCAGGGCGGTCACGCTTCGATTCGTACCGCACCGACCTGACGTCCTAAAGGACAAACCAAAGGCTGAGGATTCACCTGAATATCTAGCTTTTGAGCTATGTGGACCCAACGAAGTGCTAGTTGCTTCGTCGGTTGGCCCTTGGGAGTCTGTTGGTGGTGATATCAAGTTCTACCGATTGGCTCAGCTAAAGGTAGGCGGCTTGGTCACCGACGGATCAGTGCGTGACACGGCTGAATTGAAGGACTACGGCTTCCCGGTTTTCGCACATTCTTCTACTGCTAAGCAGGGACCTGCGGTGATGCAGCCTTGGGGCGTAAACGATGTGATCGAGTGCGGTGGAGTAGTGGTTAGACCCGGCGACGCTATCATTGGTGATGATGACGGCGTAGTTGTCGTTCCTGCTGCGATGGCAGACCGCGTTTTGGAGATTGCTGCCGAACGCGAAGAGGTCGAGCAGGTGATTAAGAAGGAACTCCGAAAGAATCCCGGCTCGCCCGGTAAGTACTACCCATTCAACGACAATACTTGGAAGCTCTTCGACGAATACAAATCTAGGGGAGAGGCGTAGTCGCTGGAACAGGCTCTTAGCAATAACAAAAACACCACGACATTATATTAGGGTCTTTTGTTAGACACATTTGATCTGTAGCTAATTAATCTATTAGCGGTGTTCCATCGGGATGGAGTCCGAGTTCTGCCATGCGCTTAGCACGGTTATCAAAATCGGCGCAGTCTTCACAGACGCTTTCGGGAATGACCCCAAATTTCATCAGAATGCCGAAAATCTGGCAACCTAGGCAATAACCAAACATCGATTCAAGCCCAGCGGCGAAAATTAACCCGCCAAGAACTATGTAGGCAATTCCGTTTAGGCCGAATCCAAGCGAAAGAATAGCTGCCGAAACACTAAATGCAATTCCGATAGCCGCGGCGAACCGCTTCGGTGGCCCAGCTACGGGTCGATATGGCAGTCCTAATTTTGGAACGATCACCTTAGAAGCGATAATCGCTAGAGGGCTGACTCGTGGGCCGGTTGTAACACGAGCGATGAACCCAAAAGCCAGTACGAGGGTGATCCATGGTTGATCTAGAAGGATTGTCGTAACTGCCATGATTACCACTCCCGCCGCGACGACGCGAGCAACGCTCGAGTTCATGGGGTGAGGGAAGCTGAAGAACGAAGAATGTTTTTGCGGAGTTGATGTCATTTATTGATGTTTTTGAGAACTGCCGAGTGCTAAACAAAAAAACTCCCGCTTTAGAAAGGCAAGAGATAGCGTTCAGGTGTGCTGTTAGCGCTGCCTTAGTGTTCCATCTCGTCAAAGGAGGGACATTAATAGAGAAAGTCAGTATGTTCGACACGATGAATAATTATTTAGCGGTTAGCGTAACTCGGATCGGGTGTGTTGCGCAATCGATACTCTGTATTTGATCTCAGCATGCCTTTTTGTCGATGCTTTTCAATGTTGTGAATGTTTGGAGTTGGTTGTTTATACACGCTTCCTACAAGCGTTCTATTTGAGACTTGCACAAGTATGGTTTTTCTAACCGCTAGGCTTCAATTCTGGTGAACTGGCGTACGCCACTACCTATTGACCGACAGCTAAGTTAAGTCACTATCTTTTAAGGGGAATAATCGGCAGCACTATTCTCGATGGATGATCGGCACCAGTGTGAATCGTGTTGGCCGATTCGACCATGTGCGTATGACGACCAACTGGCTCACCGGTGTTTGGGTTTACATCAAACCGTGGAAAGTTCGAACTTGAAACATCTAGTCGAATGCGGTGTCCTTTTTTGAACACGTTCGACGTTGGCCATAGGGTGATAGAAACTTTGACTGGCTCGCCCGGAGTCATCATTTCTGGGTCAGTCCACGAATTTCGGTATCGGGCTCGTAAAATCGTGTCCGTCAGGTTCAAGTGATAGCCCTCTGGATAATCATCGCTCATCGGATATACATCTATCAGCTTCACAGTGAAGTCGGTATCGATCGCAGTCGAAGACACCCATAGCTTGATCATCACTTCACCTGTAACTTCAGTGTCATCTTCCAACGAGTCAGTTTCGAACGTTACAACGTCAGGTCGGTCCTTCAGAAGCTGATATGGCTCCTCAGCTCCGATCCATTCAGGCCCTTCCTTTTGATGAAATCCACCAGCCGCAATTACTTCTGTAAGATTATTGCGAGCGAGCATCCATTGATCGAGAAACTCTGGTACTTCATTACGTGATGGGCCACCGTCCTCAGGCGCTTTGATCTTGAACATACCGACCAGCTGCCCACCAACCGTTGGCACAGGTTTTTCAGGATCGTACGTGTAGGTTACGCTGCTCTCTTCTTCCATCGTCTCAAATGAATCAAGTGATCCGTCGTCGTGAAGATAGAGAGTTTGGAACTGTGCTCGTTCGAGCGGCCATTCGTTCTCATCACGCCAGTAACCTCCGTGATTCAGGTGCCCCTCAGGGGTTTTCTTACCATCTCCGGTACCCATCACATAAATCCGAACTGGCGGATCGTTATCGGGTGCTGACAATCCCTTTAAATGCTGATCGAAAAACTTCAGCCTTTCCGGATTGTAAATATCTGAACCCCAAACGCTCTCACGCCCAGTGTCTGTATCTCCATGCCACTGACCAGTGGATCGCGTTCCTCCGTGTCACCAGGCTCCGAGAACGAGCCGTGTCGGCGACTCGTTTTGGTGGTTCAGTTCAACGAAATAGTTGGCAGTCGCACCAACGAAATTGTCGTACCACCCGCACGAAACAGTAACAGGCACGTCCGCGTGTTGACCGTCCTTTATGAGCGGTTCCTGATTCGCCGATTCTTGTGACCACCACTCGTCATATTCGCCTCTGTAGTAGTAGTCGAAAACAGTCTTTTCGAGATCCGGAGCGACTCTCAGTGCTGTCTCTCCCGGCTTTAGTGGGAATTTTTGTAGCCACTCGGGCATATCGCGCATGGCGTCAAGAATGATCTTGGCTTTCTTTGGGTCATTTCCAACTTCGTGACTATCTAGGGCGTGTAGGTGAGCAGCTCCGAACATTTGGAGCGACATCGCACCGCCCTCACGAGCTTCATGTCGGTATATGTCAGTCGGGCCTGCTTCGACCCACATCGCCGCAAGATGTGGTGGTTTACGCAGGGCTAATTGAGTTTGTGTGATCGCGCGGTGAGATGATCCTAGAGTACCTATCTTGCCCGAACACCAATCTTGAGCAGCCAGCCATTCGACTGTGTCGTACCCATCGTCACCCTCCCACGGATTCACCGTGTGGTAGTAGTGACCATCTCCTTCTGAGCGGAAACGAGATCGCAGATCTTGAACGACGAATGCGTAACCACGCCGTACGTAAAACGGAATGACATCGTCCCATTCTGGAGCAGTCTTGTCGTAGGAGGTGCGAACAAGCAGTGCAGGCACCTGTTCATTGGCGTCGACTATTCGACCGTCTCCGTGGCAAGGAAGAAAAATATCTGTGGCGAGTTTGATGCCATCTCGCATTGGCATCATCACGTCACGAATGGTGTGGACACCGTACAGAGGTTGTGAGTGAGATTGGTCACAATAAGTCATTGTTGAACTAGTTTAGTCATTTGGCGGAGTAGAGTCACTTGGATTAACTCGGAGTCCTAACGATCGAATCATAAATTAGAACGCCTAATCTAGCGATGACTATGACTCACACCTCAGCCCAGCCCCAATTGACAGATCGTTGGGTTGGTGGTGGTTATGTCATTATCTACTTCAGGCGTTTATCAATACTGGAGTTAAACAGAAATAGAGTAAACTTTTACCTGAAAATTCAAGTGTGAGGCAACATCGCAGATCTAAGAAATTCGGAGAATCAGAATGTCATTCAAGGTCGTGATCACTATGTACAACCGTCAGCCGAGCAGGCTGACAACAGACGTCATCGAAGAGGCCGGAATGGAAGTAGCTTACCTCCCTGCTCGAACCGAAAATGAGGTGATTACAGCGGCTAAGGATGCGGACGTGCTGCTGGTTGGAACGGTGCCTCATACCACTCGTAAAGTATTGGAAGCGCTACCAAATTTGAAGATGGTCGGCCGTTCCGGAGTTGGAGTCGATTCGATCGATCTAGCGGCTGCAACTGAGCTTGGAATTTGCGCCACAAACACTCCTGGTATTAACACATCTGAGGTCGCAGACCACGCAATGGCGATGTTGCTTTCTATCACTCGAAAAATTCCTGAACAGAACGCTGCTTTGAAGGCAGGAGCGTGGTCAGATCGACCTGCTGAGATCGATGCTTTGCGCGGCCAGCTACGACGTATTGCCGGAAACACTGTAGGTATATTCGGACTGGGCAGCATCGGCAAGGGATTTGCGACTCGGGTCCGTGGATTCGGACCTTCAAAAATCATTGCTTACGATCCCTACGTGCCTCAGACCTCTGCTGATCTGCTCGGTGTAGAAATGGTCGATTTCGACACGCTTCTTGCCGAGTCTGATTACCTGACTGTTCACTCTCCAGCGACGGCTGAGACGAATGAGATTTTCAATATCGACGCGTTCAGCAAAATGAAACCAACTGCGGTGTTCATCAACTGCGCACGTGGCCCGATTGTCGATGAAGGTGGACTGCAACAGGCTTTAGAAACTGGTGTGATTTACGCTGCTGGAATCGACGTTACGCAGATCGAACCCCTAGATGCTGAGAGCCCGCTGTTGAAACTCGATAATCTGACGATAACTCCGCACAACGCAGGTAATTCTGACATCAGCGGAATTGTCGGCGCTACTCGTTGGGGCGAGAATGCTGTGAACATTTTGACGGGTAAGCCTTTGCATGGACTCGGCAACCCTGAAGTCGTCAAGCGAATTGCCGTAATGCGTGCGCAAGGTCTGAGCCGCTGGGACGGCATTCCCGATCCTGTTACGCAAGCTTGGAGTTAACGGTCGAAACGACCTAAACCTATTCCGGTTATGACCGGTTTGCCAGTCTTGCAACTGCGTCTAGTCATTCCATTTGAAAGTAGCACATCACCAAAATGAAAATCGAGAAAATCAAAGTCACCACGTTTCAATCGACCTCAAAAAAGGTTAATGACACCGACGGGCACACGCATCCCGGTCCAGAACACGACACAACCGAAGCCCTTTTGACCATCACTGACGACGAAGGTAACTCAGGCTATTCGTTCGGTTCGCCAGAAGCGCTTCGCCCGTACATCATTGAGAACTTCTTCAAAAAAGTGTTCATGGGCGA
>Ga0114996_10001754_pt1 | contig 28775 bp, 25 predicted proteins | sample ArcticOcean_MG_C_4_FD_87039 | JGI IMG/M metagenome (GOLD analysis project Ga0114996, IMG submission 87039) | Marine microbial communities from western Arctic Ocean - ArcticOcean_MG_CB4_134 | ecosystem: Environmental > Aquatic > Marine > Oceanic | place: Arctic Ocean: Canada Basin | collected... | reverse complement strand
GGTGTTTTGAAAAGAGTCGGGTACTGTGTTACCAGCCAATGGGCGCGCACCTGCCCGCTCCCAAATTTAACATATTCCTATGCCGACAAGGTTTGGCTATACTCATCCGTGATAAAAACCCATACGGGAATTTTCAGTTCAAACGGGAGGGTACAGACAATGATACATCTGCGTTTAAAACCTTTGGGACTTGCCGCCATGTTGTTGGCGGCAACCGCGATTTCGGCGCCGGCGTTCGCCGCCGGCATGCCTCCGTCGATGGGACCAATTCTGAAAAAGTTGAATATTGATGCCTCGGTGCTCAAAAATTCAGCCAAGGAGCTTGCGGTTCCCCCCGCCTGGGTCGCCGCCGCCAAAAAGGAAGGCACGTTGCGGGTGCGCTTGAACCTGGCCGAGAGAAATTTCAAAAAACTGGTGAAGCCGTTCCACGAACGCTATCCGTTCATCAAGACCGAATTTACCCGCGCCGTCGGTGCCGACCGGGCGGTGAAACCGCTGCTGGCGTTCAGATCGGGGCGCTACATCGCCGATATTACGATGGGTATTTCCGGCAAGTTCAGCGATTATCTGTCCTCCAATGCGATGGAAGATTTGCGTGGCCTGCCCGCCTGGAACACAATTCCGGATGCGCTGCGCCATCCCGACGGCCATTTCGGCGCCTATGGCATCGTCAACTGGTGCACGTCCTACAACACCAAGAAGGTCAAAAAATCGGAGCTTCCGAAGACCTGGTCGGAAATGATCCATGATCCCAAATGGGCCGGCGGGCGGGTTGGTTCGGCCAACCGGCCGCAGCTTTGGCTGATCAATATTTGGGGCGTGAAAGGCGAAAAATACGCCAAGGATCTGATGGCCGATTTCTTCTCGGTGCTGAAGCCGCAACTGCGCAAAGAAGCCATCAACGGCATGATGAAATTGGCGTCCATCGGCGAGGTTGATTTGGCCATGCCGTCGGCCGGTTACCGCGTCAAATTGCAAGTCGCAAATGGCGCGCCGATTGCCTTCCATTGCCCGGAGCCGATCCCCACGTCGGGCGCCGATGTGGTAATTTTCAAGGGCGGCCCGCGCGTCAACAGCGCCAAGATATTCGTCAACTGGCTGATGAGCATCGAAGGCCAGGTGGCGCTGCACGCCGCCGACGGAACCCGGCCCAGCCATAAGGACCTGGCGGCGTTGTCATCGGTGATGCCTTATCCCGATGCGGTGATCGGCAAAAAGCTTGCCTATCGGACACTTGATTTGACCCTCAACACCATGAAGCCCATGTTCGCGGCATGGAACAAGTCTTGGCAAGCGGCTGGCGGTCCGGCCCGCAAAAAGCGCAAAAAGCGTTAGGCTGCATAGACAATCTGTAATGTCAGGGGTGGGCCGCAGGCGCGGTCCACACCTGATTTCCTTTGTTATCAAGCGGCTTTCCCTGGGCAGCTAAAGTGTGAAATCGGTCATGGTAACCAGAACCTTCGATTTGCCGATCATCAATATCGACCGGCGCACGCTAAATCCCTGGCACGTGCTGATATTCTTCGTGGTGGCGGTGCTGGTCGCGGTGCCGCTGACGGTCTTGATCCTGGGCAGTTTTTCCAACGCCAAGATGCCCACCGATTTTTCTCTGGCGACGCTGACCTTCGACAACTATCCGGAAGTCTGGCTCGATCCAGGTACCTTCAATATCCTCTACAACACCGTCGTATATGTGGTTGGCGCGACCTGCGTCGGCGTGTCCTTCGCCGCCATCCTCGCCTGGCTGGTGGAACGGACAACGATCCCCGGAAAAATCTGGATATATGCCGGCGTTCCCCTGGCCCTCGCCGTGCCGGGCCTGTTGCAGGCCATGGCCTGGGTCATTCTGGCCAGCCCCCGGTCCGGCTTTATCAACAAGTTCGGCACCGATGTCCTCGGTTTTGACGGCCCGATCATCAATATCTACACCCTCGGCGGCATGATCTTTGTCGAAGGGCTGCGGCTGGTGCCGACCGCGTTTTTGATGCTGGTGCCGCTCTTGCGCTCGATGGATCCGGCGCTGGAAGAGGCCGCCTACACCTCCGGCGGCAGGCCGCTTTCGACGGCGCGCAAGATCACGCTGATGCTGATGGCGCCGGGCTTCGTTGCGGTGACCATCTATCAGGCGATCATCGCGCTGGAAGTCTTTGAGGTCCCCGGCGTACTTGGCATGCCCGCCGATATTCATGTGTTTTCGACGCGCGTCTATATGCTGGTTGCCGAGGCCGAGTTCCTGCCCACCTACGGCCAGGCCAACGCGCTAGCGATGCTCTATCTCGGCGTCGCGGTTGTTGCATCGTACTTCTATTGGCGGCTGATCCGGCGCTCGGAGCGGTTTACGGTGGTGACCGGCAAGGGCTACCGGCCGAAGCTGAACGAGCTTGGCAATTGGCACTACCCGGCCATCGGGTTTGTCTTATTGTTCATGTTCCTGGCCATTATCCTGCCGTTCTTGGTGCTGCTTTACACCTCCTTGGTCAAGGTTTTGCAGCCGCCGTCGGCGGAAGTCTTCGCGACCATGTCGTTCAAGTGGTATTCGTGGGTGTTCGATTACGGGCGCTTCGGCTCGACCCTTTCCAATACCTTCAAGATGGTCTTCGCGACGGCGAGCATCGTCACCGTATTGTCGTTCCTGATTTCGCTGGTGGTGGTGCGCTCCAAGTTCGTCGCCCGCCGGGCGCTCGATCAGATGTCCTTCATGCCCCATGCGATCCCCGGCGTGGTGATGGGTTTGGCGTTTTTGTGGGTGTTCCTGCAATACGACAAGGTCACCGGTTCCGAAATTTTCGGCAGCATCTGGTCCATCGTGGTGGTCTTCGTGGTCGCCTTCATCGCCTACGGTACGCGCACCATGAACGCCGCCATTCTGCAAATACACAAAGACTTGGAGGAAGCCTCCAGCGTTTCGGGGGCGCCGCCGTGGCGCACCCTTTGGCGCATCTTCGTGCCCTTGATGATGCCCTCGCTGGTCGGTATTTGGGTCTATGTGGTGTTGCTGTCGGTACGCCTCGCGGGCGCGCCGCTGATCCTCTATGAGGGCCGCCGTACCGAGGTTCTGGCGGTCCTGTTGTGGTATCTCTGGGATGACGGCGAGTGGGAGGCGGTGGCCGCCATGGGCGTCATGATGATGCTGGGATTGTTCGCGCTGGTGCTTTTGCTGCGCGGCCTCGGCTTCGGCAAATCCATGGCCCAGGCGCGTTGATGGAAAAGACTTAGATGGCCATGATCAAAATCGAAAACCTGAACATGCACTACCAGACCGACGAGGGTAGCGTGCATGCGGTGCGCGGCGTCAATTTCAACATCGCCGAGGGTGAGTTCTTCACGCTGCTGGGACCATCGGGCTGCGGCAAGACAACCACGTTGCGCGCCCTCGCCGGGTTGGAGCGCCCCACCGGCGGCACCATCTCCATCGATGGCAAGACCATGTTTTCCGAAGACCGGCGGATCAACGTGCCCGCCCACCGGCGCGACATCGGCATGGTGTTCCAATCCTACGCCATCTGGCCGCATATGGATGTGTTCGAGAACGTCGCCTTCCCGCTCCGCGAGATGCGCGGTCGCATGTCCAAATCGGCGTTGCGCGAAAAAGTGCTGGGCGCCTTGTCGCTGGTGCAATTGGACGGCTACGAAGACCGCCCGGCGCCATTCCTGTCCGGCGGTCAGCAGCAACGGCTCGCCCTGGCAAGGGCTTTGGTCAAGGAGCCCAAGGTTTTGCTGCTCGACGAGCCCTTAAGCAATCTCGATGCCAAGCTGCGCGAAGAAATGCGCGACGAGCTGAGCGATCTGGTCAAACGGCTCGGCATCACCACCGTCTATGTCACCCACGACCAGTTGGAGGCGCTGACCATGTCGGACGTGGTCGCGGTGATGAGCGAGGGCGAGGTGATGCAGGAAAGCACCCCGTTCGATATCTACGAGGCGCCGGCCAACCGATTTGTCGCCGGCTTTATCGGCACCACCAATTTTCTGGATGGCAGGATCGAAGCTGCGGTCAACGGCCACGTCACGGTATCGACAAGTTGCGGCGCCATGACGTGCGTGCCGCCCGACGGCGCCGGACCGGGCGACACGGTTACCGTGATCGTCCGCCCCGAAGATGTGCACTTGGCGGCCAATGGCGGCAATGGCAGCGAAAGCGGCGAAAACATCCTGTCCGGCGAAGTGGCCGAGGTGATGTTCCTAGGCGAGGCGCTGGAATGCCAGGTGGTGATTGGCGATACCAGGATGCGTCTCAAACTGCACCCCTCGACGCGGATTGCCGCCGGCGAAAAGATCGATCTCGCCATCCCGGTTGACCGCTGTCTGGTGCTGCCCGAATAAGCGGCTACCCGCCGAGGCGCCGGCTTGGGCGATCACCGTGAATAATCAAACAGGGTTCAGCATTTCTGCTTGATGAAGCCGCTGATTTCACCGGGGCTGGAAAAGACGAGATTAGCCCGATCCCCTCTCATACCCCCGGGAATAAGGGCCGGCACACCTCTAGGCGGACCATATGTTGAAGAATCGATTTTGAGGCGAAGGTTCATCTCCCAGAATTGATGTGTCTTGCCGCTCGCCGTCACGACGTTGAAGGTATCGGCGCAATGGGTAATGCCGGTAACTTGATTATTGGGCCTAAGGCCTTTCAAGTTAAGCGGGCCTTGCCCGGGCCTTCCTTTTTGCATTGCCCCGGCGGTTTTTGCTTCACCCTCCGAGATGCCTTTCAGGAAGGCTATCAAATCTGCACGTTGGGCGGCATTATTGATACCGCGAAACACCATTCGATTACCCGGAAGGAATGATTTGGGATGGGCTAACCATTGATCAAGGGATTTTTCAGTCCAAACAATATTGGAATTTTTTAGCGCTTTTGAATACCGCCGGAATCCGTCAATCGATCCAGCCTTTTGACCCCAGATCTTCGCCAAACTGGGCCCGGTTCGGTGCACACCCTTCTCCAAGGAATGGCAGGCAGCACAAACTCTATACACCTTTTTGCCATTTTCCAGATTGCCTTCCGCGTGTGCTGATTGATTTGATGCCAGCACCGGCACCAGTACTCCAATGGCCGCAAAATAAATCGCTATCTTCATTTTAATGTCCTTCACACCCAACTTGTTATTTCCATTTCGACAACCAATTTGATCGATAATTTTTATTGCTTTGGTGCACTCAACAATCACTGGCGGCGTTGAATTCTCGCGGGCCAGGTGCTTTTGATGTAGGAGAGGACGGCCCAAATATCATCATCCGAGAGGCTGTTACGAAATGCCGGCATATTACTCTTGAAGCCTTCCGGTACTAACGCGGCACCACCCGATTTCGTGTAATCAAATAGCAGTTGATCCGTGTGGTGCCACGTGTGACCGGATTGATCATGCGGTGGAGCAGGCAGGCCGCCCCCGGGCAGGTAGCTTCGCCAGTTGGGCTGTCCTTCCAGGTTGGCGCCATGACAGGCTGCACAATGTTCCGCGTAGACGGTTTTCCCAACCTCGACCTTAAGCGGATCGCTAGGATCGGCTGTTTTCGCAACGCCGCTATCGGTAACCAAGAAATAGCTGCCGGCTACAATTGCTATACCGACAGATACCGCGAGGGCAATTACCCACGTAATTTTTGAATTCATGCGTCCAGTCTAGCGGTTCTACTTGGGAGAAGGTCAACCGCAGAATTGCCCCTACCCGCCGAGGCGCCCCCGGGCTTCCCTCGCCGCCTCCTCCATGGTCATGAACTCGGCGCCGGCGTCCGTCAGGCGGTCCAGCAAACCTTCCAATGCCAGCATGCGGTTGCCGCGGCCGATGACGTAGGGGTGCATGGTGTAGGTCAAAACACCCCACTCCACTGTCTTCTTCATATAGACGAACTCGTCCCACCAGGCGTCCATCACGGCGCGCGGCGAATTGAGGCCGGGCAAGGTCATTTCCGGAGTGCGTATAAATTCGAAATGGGGGAAATCATCGAGCGCCCAGCTTATGGGCATTTCAATCAAATCGGTTTCCAGCCCATAACGGATCGGCTCGCCCAGCGTCACTTCGTCATTGAGACGGGCGCGGGTTGGATGATAGTCCGCGTTCATCAGGCTGGAATCGTATTCCATGTTTTCTTCGATAAGCAGCTCCAGCGTATTCTCCGACAGATCCCACGACGGCGACCGGTACCCCCGGGCGCGCTTACCCGTCAGCTTTTCGATGGCGTCATTGGCGCGGCCCATATCGGCAGCCTCTTCATCGCGGCTTTGCAGAGCCGGCGGAACATGCGCCCAACTGTGATGGGCAATCTCGTGGCCGCCGGCCAGCACCGCCTCGCAAGATGCCGGATGGCTGGCGATCGTAAAGCCGGGGACAAACCAGGTGGACAGCAACGCCCGTTCTTTCAACAGCGCCAAAATCCGCTCCGCGCCGACCAATCCGAACTCACCCCGGGAGCGCGGCGTCGGCGAATTCCAGCCGCGCGCGATAAAACCGGATTCGGTATCGAAATCAAACGTCAGGCAAACAATATGGCGGGGCATTTGGGCTGCGTCTATTCGGCGGCACGCGCCGCGGCGCCCGCCTTCAAGGGATAATAGGTGAAGGCGTTCTCGCACGGCGGGCCATCGGCGATATGCATGGAGCGGTTCTCCAGATCGATCACCAGGGACGCGTTGGTCATGGTCTGCTTCGGCACCGGCTGGCGTGCGTCCGCATGGCGGCAGATGGCATTGGGGGCGCCGAAATGATCGCCGAGGGCGGCGGCGATGTGGTTCATGTCCAGCTTGCCGATATTTTTGCGCAACAACCGGTCCAGCCGGTTGGCCCGGTATAGGGTCGAGGGGCCGATACGCTCCATTTGCGAGGGGCCGTGCGCCGGATCGGTAAAATGATTGGAGTGGCAGATCAGCCCATCGATGGGAAAGTGGGCGGTCGTGGCGTCGGGGCTGGTTTCGATATTGATGATTTCGCCGTCGCCGTCGCCGCCCGATTGGCCAATAACGAAGTTGGCCGAACAGACCCGCCGCGTCGCCAGCACCGGCAGCAACGCCATATCATAGGTGGCCGCGTCCAGCACTTCGCGGCAGCGCATGTGGAACGGCTTTTCATATTTGTTGCGCCCGTCATGGTCGGACACCAAGCCGTTTTCCACCAGACCAATGCCGTGTTCGTTGACGCCCATCTTGCCGCCGACGATGCCGGCCTCGGTGAAGCAGATGAAATCGGGGCCATCATCGCGGGTGATGCGCAGCACCGCGCAATGACCATGCACGCCGGCCAGCCAGTCCCAGTTCTGGCCCAATATGACATGCTTGTTGAACGTCGCCTCGGGCAGCGCGCCGAACGACGTGCAGCCATCCGCCTCATCGGGCGCTTTGGCCTCGTCGCCCATGAGCCCGAATGTAATCTCGTAGCGGGCGTTGAGCATGGCCACATCGGCGAGAGCGATCCCTGCCCCTTCGGCCAGCCCGCGCATCTCCTCGCCGTAAGCCGCGTTGTGATCATTGATGGCGCCGATCCAGGTTTCGCCTTCGGCCCGCGCCGCATCCGCCGACAAGCCGCTGGCCTCGAAGCGGGCCAGATAGGTATCGATATTGGCGGCGACGGATGGCGCCAGCGCCTTGCCGTGGGCCAGCCCGCGTTCAAAGGGGCCGCCTTGCAAGTTCAATACCGGTAAGTCGCTCATCTTGTTTCCCTCATGTATTCAGCGGCGCCATGGAAACCCAGGCGCCGGTTGCGGCGCTTTGCAAACAGGCTTCGGCAAATTGTACATCACGAATGCCGGCGGCGTAATCCGATTTTAGGGGCGCGTCCGCAGCCACATGGCGGATGAACTGCTCCCAGCCGGCCCGGTAGAGGTTCAGGTACGGCCCGGCCTCCGGCATCTCCTGCCAATCGGCGGCGTGATCGATCTTGTAATCCAGCGTGCTCGCATCGCCGCCCAGATTGAAGCCGCGAATATCGGGGGTGTCCTTGGCGGCTTGCGCCCGGCAGCGGCGCATGCCGGCCACCGCCGAGCCGCCGGTGCCGTCAATTTGGAAATGGACCAGATCATCGCCGATGACCCGCTGTGCCCAGCTCGACGTGATGGTGCCGAAGGCGCCGCTTTCCAATTCCACGATGACCGAGCAGCTGTCCTCTACATCCACATCAAACCCCTCGCCGTCCTCTCTGCTGCGCCGGGGTTGCGCCGTCCAGCCGGCCGCCGTGATGCGCTTTATCGGGCCCATCATGGTCTCGACCACATAACGCCAATGGGCATACATGTCCGAAAACATGCCGCCGCCACCGGATTTCTGGTAATTCCAGCTTGGCCGGTTGGCTGGCCGCTCCAGCCCATCGAATACCCACCAGCCGAAATCCAGGCGGAAATTGACCGTCCGCCCAAAAAACCCGTCATCCACCAATTTTTTCATTTTGCGGTAGCCCGGCGAATGAATTTTGTCTTCGACGGCGCCCAGCTTCAGCCCCTTTGCCTGGCCCGCCGCCAGGATGGCGAGCCCGTCCTTGATCGAGGGGGCAACGGGTTTTTCGGTATAGATATGTTTTCCGGCATCGATGGCGCGGCGTAACAAAGACAGCCGGAGGTGGGTGGTGGCGGCGTCGAAAAATACCGGATAGGCATCGTCGGCCAAAACACTGTCCAGATCGGTGGTCCAGTTTTCCACGTTGTGGGCGCGGGCAATGGACTTGAGCTTTTCCGCATCGCGCCCGGCCAGGACCAGCGTCGGCAGCACCGTCTCGCCGCCGCCCACATCGAGCCCGCCCGCGGCGATGATCGGCGCCAATGCGTTGGCCAGATGTTGGGTCGAGGCGATGCGCCCGGTGGCGCCGTGCACGATGATGCCGAGCTCGGACACAGCCATTTACGATTTAAGCCGCATCGCGAATAGCGCGCCACACTTTGTCCGGGGTGGCCGGCATTTGCAGGTTTTGCACGCCCAACGGTTCCAGCGCATCGTTGATGGCGTTCATCATCGCGGCCAGCCCGCCGACCGTGCCGCATTCGCCGGCGCCCTTGACCCCCAACGGATTGGTGGTCGCCGGCACCGGATGGCTGCCTAGATCGAAGTGGCAGAAATTATCGGCCCTCGGCATGGCGTAATCCAGGAACGAGCCGGTCAAAATCTGGCCCGCATCGTCATAGATCATGTCTTCCATCAGCGCCTGGCCGGCCGCTTGCGCGATGCCGCCATAGACCTGGGAATTGACCAGCAGCGGGTTCAATTCCACGCCCACGTCGGAGACGGCGGTATATTTGACAATCTCGATGGCGCCGGTTTCGGGATCGATCTCCACCTCGCAGACATGGCAGCTATTGGGGATGTTGTTGACGTCCGGCGACCAGGTGGCGGTCTCAAAAAGGCCGATCTCGATCTCCGGCGGCAGTTTGGTCTGATCAAACGCGGTCCTCGCAACATCGGTGATACTGACCGAACGGTCGGTGCCGGCCACCGAAAACGTGCCGTCGTCGAATTCGATATCGCTTTCCGCGGTTTCCAGCATATGGGCGGCGATGCGCTTGCCCTTGGCGATCACTTTTTCCACCGCCTTGTAAACGGCGGTGCCGCCGATGGTGGCCGTGCGCGCCGCCCCCGTCCCGGTGCCCCAGCTTAGCTTTTCGGTATCGCCCTCGACGACCCGCAAGTTCTCCACCTCCATCCCCAGTTTTTCCGACACGATCTGGGTATAGATGGTCTCGTGGCTTTGCCCTTGGGCGGTGGAGCCGACGATGATGGTCGCCGATCCGCCCGGATCAAATCGCACTTCGGCGGTTTCCGGCGACGGCCCGGCGGACGGATCAACGGTGCTGGAAAGGCCGATGCCGCGCAACTTGCCGGCGGCCTCGGTTGCGGTGCGCCTGGCGTCCCGCCCGGCATAGTCCGACTGCGCGAGGCATTTTTCCATGACCGCTTCGAAATCGCCGCAGTCATAGGTGGCGTTGGTGGGCAGCCGGTAAGGCATGGCATCGGCGGGGATCAAATTCTGGCGCCGGATTTCGACCCGGTCGAGGCCGGTCTGCCTGGCCGCCATATCGATCAGGCGCTCCAAAACATAAGAGCCCGGCGTGCCGCCCGGCGCCCGGTAGTTGGATACGCACACCGTGTTGGTCATCACCGCCGAGCCCTCACCGTGGACCACTGGCGTTATGTAGGGCCCGCACATTGTGCCTGCGATGCCGCGCGTCGTCAGGAAGCCGAGCATCGACAAATAGGCGCCGACATTGTTGTTGGAGATAACGCGGGCGGCGCGGAAGGTGCCGTCGTTATCGATGCCCAGTTCGGCCTTGATCACCATGTCGCGGCCGTGGTCGTCGGACATGTGGGCCTCGGTGCGCTCGCACACCCATTTCACCGGGCGGCCCACTTTTTTCGAGCCCCACGCAATCAGCGGCACTTCGATGTAGAGCCCGCCCTTCATGCCGAACGAGCCACCCACATCGCCGGCGATCAGGCGCATCTGATGCTCGTCGATGCCGAACACATATTTGGTCATCATGGTGCGCCAGATATAGGGCCGCTGGTGGCAGGCATAGATGGTGTAATGATCGCGCCCGCTATCATATTCGGCTGCGACGGCGCGGGGCTCCATGGTGTTGGCGTTCACCCGGTTGACGAAGAAGGTGTCCGAAATCACATGGTCGGCCTTTGCCATTTCCGCATCGGTGGCGGCGGCGTCACCGATTTTGGCATGCATGGCTTCGTTGTTGGGGGCTTCGGCGCGCAAAGCCGGCGTCTCCGGTGCATTGGCTGTCGCCGTCGCCATATGGGCGCGCAAGGGTGTGTAATCGACCAAAATAGCTTCCGCCGCGTCCTTGGCCTGATCGATGTTTTCGGCAATCACCATGGCGACGGCCTGACCCACATGGCGCACCCGGTCGCTGGTCAGAGCCGGCCGGTCGGGCCGGAACATGGGCGAGCCATCGCGCAACTTGCCAGGGCTTATTCCGCGCACGAAACCGAGGCCATCGGCTTCATAATCGGCGCCGGTTAGCACCGCCAGCACGCCGGGCATGGCTTCGGCGGCGCCTGTGTCGATGGCATTGATCTCCGCATGGGCGTGGGGCGAGCGCAGAAACACGCCATGCGCCGCGAACGGCAACTTGACGTCATCCGTATAGCGGCCCTTGCCGGTCAACAGCCGCGGCGCCTCGATCATGGTCACCGGTTGCGAAATGGAATATCTGGTCATAAAAGGTGCCTCCCTTTGGGGGAGTTTAGCGGATAGGTGCGGGTAGGCAATGGCGGATCGGGATAGTATTTTGGCAAAATCACAGGTCTGCGTTAGAGTTGCGCGTAATTGCGGGATGCTCTGCGCGCGCGCTCGGGAGTTGATTATATGAAAATAAAATTCGCTTTGATAATCGTTTCCGCCGCCGCCATATTTCTGGGCGGCCTGTCAACCGCGTGGGCCATATCCGAAAGTGAAATGCGCGAGGTCGAGGCGCTGCGTAAGGAACTGGCCGAATTGCAAGTCGACGAAACCAAACTGGATGCCGAGAGCAAGGCGATTGAAGCCCGCAAGGCGACCCTTTTGTTTACCCGCGAACTGGTCAACGGATCTTTGAAAAATATCGAAAAAGACCAGGACGCGCTGGTGATCGACGCGGCCAAGCAGGAAATTGCCCTCAAGAGCTTCGATATACGGGTGGCGCCGCTGCACGACAAAATCCGGAGCTACAATTACCGCTGTGGCAATAACTTCAAATTAGACCACGAACAATTCAGCGTCTGCCAAGGGGAAAAAGCCTATCTGGATACCCGATATCTGCCGTTTTCCGCCGAAGCAGAATCGGTCAGCGCCTGGGGCCTGAAAATCAATGAACAGCAAGAGACCATCACCATGCGGCGCGAAGCGGCTAAAAAACAAACCGTGAGCCTCAATAATGATGCCCTGAAATGGGCCCGGCGGAAGGCCAAGAATAACAACGATGTTCGGTCCCTGCAGGGAAGAGAAAACGCTATCCTCTTGAAAATTCGAGGCCTCTTTCTCGAAGATTCCTTCCTGGATGATCTGAAGGCGCGGGAAAAAATCGCCCGCGGATGCGCCCGCATCAACGACGCCATGACCGCCACCCGCTGCCTGGACAGGATTTATCACGGCAGCCGTTAGACTGGCCTTTAGTTGTCGGTAATGACCACGATCTTGCAAGTCTTGATTAGCGCGCCGGACGCATCCTTGAAACGGACCGGGAAACCAGGCTCGACCGTAGAACTGACCATTCGGAATATTGGCGGCGGTTGTGTTTGGCCACGCAGCAGCAAGGGCCTGTAATTTACATTCTTGTTGTTGGCCTTGTAGCGGAATTCCACATTGCGGACATTTTTCGGTACGGCGCAGTCGAGATGGACGACACACCTGATTTTTTTAACATATCCGGGCGGCCTTGGCGGTCCATGCCGACTTGTCCCCGGATAGAAAATCACGGACTTGCCATCGGGCCCTGGAGCCATGTCCGGCGATACCGGGGAAATTCCGTTTCGCATGTCGTGGTAGGTGCATTGGCTTAATCTTTTGGCGCTTGCCGTATCCAGCGGCATAGTGGCGGCCGCGGCCAAGGCAGCCACGAACAGTAGGATACGCGCAAGCGAGGGTTCGATCATCGCGGCCTCCGTCCAAGAAAAGCCATGGTAATCAAACCCGCCGCGCCTTGGCAACCGGTCACCCAATGTCAACGGCGCAGTGGAGGCGGATCGCTTTCAACACCCGGTCAAGATTGAGGGTGAAAAACTCGCATTCGATTTCCACCAAGGTTCCGTCTTTTAAGAAAAAATATACATAGGACGGATATGTCCAGCGTTTGCCGCGTTCCACGGTGATCGCCGCGATGTCGGACCACGGCACAATTTCGGGGCCGTGCAAGGGGTAGAAAAACCCCACCGGCGTGATGCGCAGCAAGGGCCCCGGCACCTTCATGATACGGATCAGATAGATAATCCCGGTGATCACAACGGCGGCCATGACAGCCACTTCAATAAATGACGTGCGATCCTCGATGCCGGAATCGTGGGCCAGCAGGCCCGCCGTAAAGACCACCGCCACGGCCCCCCAGAACAGCAACAATAGGACATCCAGGGCCATGCGCAGCGGGCGCTTGCGGAATACGACTTCGTTGTTACTCTCGGCCATCAATCACAGCCCCGCCAAAATCTCCTTCACCCTTGGCCAGGCCTCGGCACCCTTCTCCTGCATCAACTCCCAATAACCCTGGTTCAACCATTCGGTGATCGCCGCGTCATAACTGGGCCGCGCTTTGATGCGGTCGTACCAATCGGCCACATGCGGGCGGTCGGCGATAAAGCCCAGATAGTTCAAATGATCGAGCCGCGTCAGGTACGGCGTGAAGGCAGCATCGGCGATGCAATAATCATCGCCGGCCACCCAGGTGGTATCTTTAAGCGCCGTCTCCATGTCGCCTAAGAAAGCATTCATCATGGCGGCGGCCTTGGTGAATTCCTTGGCTTCCAGCCCGTTCTCGACCACGTCCCGGCGGCGTTCGCGTTTTATGGGGTCGGGTATTTTCTCGATCAGGGCTTCGCGCTGCGCGGGCGTTTTGTCCAGATATTGAAAGCGGAACGCGGTGCCCATGGAAAGGGTTGCCGTCGCGATATCGTGCAAGCCCTCGTCCAGCCGCTTGATCCAGAGCCGCATGCGCGCCCGTCCCATGGAGGTGGCGGGCCGCAAGGGCGGGTCCGGATATTCGTCGTCCAGATATTCCAAAATCACATTGGATTCGCGCACAAAGTTGTCGCCATCCACCAAAGTGGGCACCACGCCTTTTGGATTGAGCTTTAAATATTCGGGCTCCTGCTGGTCGCCGGCGCGCAAATCCAGATGCCGGCTTTCCCACGTCAGACCTTTCTCGGCCAGGGTCACGCGCGCTTTCTGGGCGCAGGTGGACATGTCGTTGTGATAGAGAATGCGCATTGTCATCTCCCCTTTATCCTGGCCCATCATACAACCAAGGGGCGCCCAATGGGATGCCCCATAGCGATACGCCACGTCCATGAAATATCAAGGACGGATGTGCAAAGGTAATGATACCCCGGGCGGTAGGCACGCTGAAATTATTCCCATAGGCATCGTTGCGGACGACGCCTACCCCATGGTCCGTTTTTCGATCTCCAACAACGCCTCCAGGCCTGCCGTGGCGCGCGCCTTTTGCATCTCGGCGACGGCGCCGCCCTCGCCCAGGAACGGATCGATACTGCCATTGGCCAGACATTCATAAGATTGGCGGATGGCCTTATACATAGCAACGAACGCCGAGCCCGACGACGCCGCGATGCGGAAACCAAGGCCAGCCAGCTCCGAAGGCGTGATGGCGCCCGGGATAAAGCCGTCCTCGGGCGTGAAGATCATCAACGGCGCGCCGAGCCGCTCGCCGATGATGCGCATTTCCCCCGCGTCGCGGGTGTGGATGAACAACATGTCGGCGCCGGCTTCCCGGTAGGCCTCGGCGCGGCGCAATGCATCGTCCATATCGGCGATGCGCAACGAATTGGTGCGCCCGACGATGATCAGATCAGGATTTTTGCGCGCCGCCACCGCTTCGCGGATCTTGGCTGCCATGAAGTCCTGAGGCACCAAGTGCTCGACGCCCACATGGTGATGGAAGCGGCGCGGCAAAAGCTGGTCCTCGATTTCAATCGCCTCGAAACCGGCCGCCTCGGTCATTGCGATGGTGCGATGGATATGGGCCGGATCGCCCCAGCCGCCGCCGGCGTCCAAAATGATCGGCGCTTCGGAGACGCAGCGCATCTCCATGGCCAGCTCCGCCATTTCCGGGAGCGTGATCGCCGCCTCGGTGCCGCACTTGACCCAGCCCAAGGAGCCGCCGCTCATATAAACGGCCTTGAACCCCGCCTCCACCGCCATCCTGGCCATCAACGGATTGAGCGCCACCGGCGCGATAATGAGATCGGGGCCTTCGATTAAAGTACGCAAACGTTCCATGGTGAACTCCCTTTGAAATTATGGCTCTATCTAAAGGCGGGGCACGAACAATATCAACGCTGCAATCGGGCCTCCCGTGCGGCAAGACCTATTGCCATCAGAAAAACTTCAATTAGAATAACGGCCAATTAGAATATCGCCGGAAAAATATGGCGGATCGGCAGGGTCTTAAATAGCCAAATATTCAGAGAGTGTTCACAATGTCAGACGCCATAGAGTGGCCGGTAAAGACGCGTGATATCCAAAGCTGGGCGATGGATTCGACCTATTGGAACGATTTCAAGTTTCGCGACGACGATATCTTCATCGCGACCTACGCCAAGGCCGGCACCACCTGGGTGCAACAGATCGTTGCCGAATTCATTTTTAAGGGGGAAACCGAGGGTATGCCGATCGCCGATATGTCGCTCTGGCATGATTTCCGCCTGCCGCCGTTGGAAGCCCGCGACGATGTCGAGGCGCAGGAGCACCGGCGCTTCATCAAGACCCACCTACCGGTGGATGCCTTGGTGTTTTCGCCCAAGAGCAAATATATTTACATCGCGCGTGATGGCCGCGATGTGGTGTGGAGCATCTATAATCACCATTATTATATGAACGATTTCTTGTATAACGGTCTGAATTCCTTGCCCTCGTTCGGTCCAGTGATCGAACGTCCCACCACCGACGATATGCGCGAATATTTCCTCGATTGGTTTAACAAAGAAGGGCATCCGTTCTGGCCGTTCTGGGAAAACATCCGCTCCTGGTGGGCGATCCGCGATCTGCCCAACGTCTATATGATTCACTACCAGAACCTGATCGACGACAAGGAAGCCGAGATGCGAAAGATGGCCGCCTTTCTCGATATTACCATCGACGAATCAAAATGGGATAAAATGGATTTGCATACCAGCTTCGGCTACATGAAGGAACATGCGGACTTAACGACGCCCTTGGGCGGCGCCATCTTCGACGGCGGCGCAAAGGTGTTCGTCAACAAAGGCACCAACAACCGCTGGCGGGACACGCTTAACCCTGAAGATATCGCAGCCTACGAGGCGCGCGCCCTGGATGAGCTCGGGCCCGACTGTGCCCAATGGCTGGCCACGGGAGAATATCCGAAATAGCCGGTGCACGCTGATCCTTAAGTCCCGGAGCGATTGCCATTGCCGCAACTTGTTTTAGAATGGCCGCCCTAGTTTCATTCCAGGACAGTGAACCCGCGCCTATGATTGACCTCTATAGCTGGCCGACGCCGAACGGTCAGAAAATCCATATCATGCTGGAAGAGACCGGCATCGAATACCAAGCCTTCGCCGTGGATATCACTAAGGGCGATCAGTTCGAAGCCGAATTCTTAAAGATCAGCCCCAACAACCGCATCCCCGCCTTGATCGATCAAGACGGCCCCGGCGGCGGCCCCTTCTCCGTCTTCGAGACCGGCGCCATGCTCATTTACCTGGCCGAGAAAACCGGCCAGTTCATGCCGACGGAGCCCCGGGCGCGCTCCATCGTCCTGCAATGGCTGATGTTCCAGATGGGCGGCGTCGGCCCCATGTTCGGCCAGCAAAGCCATTTCAATAACTACGCTCCGAAAATCGCCGGGCCTGGCGAAATCGCCTATGGCCAGAGCCGCTATAACCGGGAGGTGGCGCGGCTGTATGACGTGATGGACCGGCGCCTGGGCGAATGTGAATATCTCGGCGGCGATGATTACTCAATCGCCGACATGGCCACCTTTCCGTGGGCCCGAGGCCACCGCCGCCGCCATATGGACATCGCCGAGTTCCCAAACTTCGGCCGCTGGCTGGAGGCGATGAAGGCGCGGCCGCCGGTCCGCCGGGGCATCGATTTGTTGTCCGAGCATCAAGACCGGCTCAATAGCGGCCTCGGTGCCGAAGCCATCGATCAGTTGTTCGGCGATAGCCAGTTCCAGCGGCGCTAGAGTTGAGCCATGCCCGGCCCATTAGACGGATTTCGCATTCTCGATCTGACCGCCGTTGTGTCGGGCCCCTATGCGACCATGATCCTGGCCGACCAGGGCGCCGACGTGATCAAGGTGGAACCCCAGGGGCGCGGCGATTTCACCCGCTCGGCGGGCAACCGCTCCGGCGGAATGTCGGCCAGCTTCCTCAACAACAACCGGAACAAACGCTCGATCAGCATCGATCTTAAAACCCAAGACGGCGTGGCCCTGATCAAACGCCTGGCGGCCACAAGCGACGTCTTTATCCAGAATTTCCGCCCCGGCGTGGTCGAACGGATGGGCATCGGCGAAGACGCCATCCGAGGCGCCGCGCCGGACATCATCTATGTCTCCATCAGCGGCTTCGGCGAGGTTGGCCCCTACGCCGGCAAGCCGGTTTACGATCCCCTGATCCAGGCTTTGTCGGGCCTCGCCTCGGTGCAGGGCGGCTCCGACGACGGGCGCCCGCGCCTGGTACGCACGATTTTGCCCGACAAGCTGACCGGCATCACCGTCTCCCAGGCCATCACGGCGGCGTTGCTGGCGCGGACGCGCACCGGCGAGGGCCAGCATGTGCGCCTATCCATGCTGGATGCCATCGTCGCCTTTCTGTGGTCATCGGACATGGGCGGGCAGACCTTCGTTGGCAAGGAGGTCTCGCCGCAGAAGGCCGCCAGCTTCATCGATCTGATATACGCGACCAAGGATGGCCATATCAGCGTATCGATCATGACCGATGCCCAATGGCAGGCGCTGACGCGGGTTTTCGGCCGCCCCGAGTTATTGGAGGACGCGCGCTTTAAGACGGCGGAGCTACGCGATCTCAACATCGACGCGCGGCTAGCGCTGATCCAGGAAGAGCTTCTCCGGGCCGGCAACGACGAATGGATCGCGCGCCTGGAAGCCGAGGGCGTTCCGTGCGCCCCGGTGCTGACCCGCGCGGATATGATCTCCCACCCGCAGATCGAAGCCACCGGCATCGTTACGACCAGCGAGCATCCGGTGGCGGGACCCTTGCGGCAGGCACGGAATGCAGCGCGGTTCAGCGGAACGGTTCCGGAGCACCGGGCCGGCGCGCCGGAGCTGGGGGCGCATACGGATGAGATACTGGGTGAGGTTGGGTTGAGCGCGGCGGAGATTGCGGATTTGCGGGGGCGTGGGATTGTTGGGGGGTGAACGAAGGGGAGTTATGTAGAACTCTAGCCCGGCTGGGGATGGCCGGGCCCGGCCTTCGCAGCCGAAGCGGCAGCTTCGGCGGAGTATGCTCGGCCAGCCGGGCGCCCCGATGGGGTGCTCCGCTTGCCACGGTTTAAAGGTATCACCACATGAGACGGGGAGGTGGTGAGAATAAGAAGATGAAAGATTTTTCAACACAGAGAACACAGAGAACACAGAGAACACAGAGAACACAGAGAACACAGAGAATAAGGATCGGAACACTGGTCCAGCCCAAATGGGGATGGCCCGGTCGTCCACACGGGCGTCCGTCTTGGCACCGGTTTGTGCTAGGAGCACCTATCCGTCTTGCCGCGTTTAAAAAGTTTGCACCACGGGCCGATACCAAACGGTTCAATCGGCTATTATGTATCCATCTTCGACTTGCTCTGCTTGACCAAGTAGCACGAGGGTGCGCAAGACTTCCTCCACTTTCTTCTCAGCGCGCCGGCCTTGGGTAAAGCGGCGGGCGAGGTCGCTGGCGCTAATCGCATCGCCTTCCGCCGCGACCACAGCCCGGATGGCGGCCACCTGTTCCGGCAAGGCGTCGGGCAGACGCGGTTTTTTGGCTTTACCCTCAGCAACCAACAATTCGGCCTCAATCTGTTTGGCTTTCCTGGGCCGGGTGACACCCTTGGGCGCCTGAAATTCGGGCCGCAACCAGCGGATTTTTCCTTCCGCCTCCTCCTCCGCCCGCTCTTGGTTGAGAGCCACCAAGCGTTCTAGAATTTCCTCTTCGGCAAGATCGGCCGGCCAGCCATAGGCTTCGGCGACGGCGGTATCCAGATCGTCGTGGATTTGTTTCAAGACGCCGATCAAGCCGGCGTCGTACACGTCTTTATCGGCATCGGTTAATTCCGCATCGGCGCGTACCTTTTCCAGAACATTGTAAAGCTTGGTCATGGTGAGGTGGTTGTGCTTTTCCAGAACATCTTTTCGATGAACATCCAGCCGTTCACCTAACGCGCGGATTTTCTCCGAAAGTATTTTTGCGGGGTTGGGAAATGGAAAGGGATCGAAACAACGGGTTTTGTTGTATCTGGGATCGTTCCCGACACCCAATCGTCCACCCGCTGCCAAAGCCCAGGTTACGTGGAGCCTGGATGACAAGACGCCAAGGAAAAAGGCATCATCTAGTCCGAAATTAACCAGCATGTTATCGGGACGAACAAAGGCATCCAAAAACTGAAAGAAACGGTGTTTGGAAGTTTCGACCGTTGCGATAAATCTGCCGAGCCCCTTCAAAGCCGGACGAAACTTTCTTCTAGGTTCACCAAATATCCACCAGTTATCTCGATAGGTTTGCCGATTATTATTGTCCTGCTCAGGTTTTACCCGATCAACGATGCGCTGATAAACAACCGGGAACCGGTCGCGGACTTCCGCTTCCGCAAGCGGGAACAAATCGATTACCATGACCCCACGGGCCTGCCCAGCCAGGTCGCGTCCATTGCGGTAGGGGCGGATAAATTCCTCCAACCCTGTTATTTTCCCTAAACCCAGCCCAGCTGCTTCCTGGGGCGTTACAATGAAACCAGCACCGTGCAGTTTAACACCAGGGCTGCATAATTTTTCACCTGCTTTCAAAGAAGCCGCCGACGTTACATCAGCGCCCAACGTAAAATCTGGCTGGATATTACCTCGATTCTCGGACAGTTCCACCTTCGGCGAATCGGTGTTGATATCCTTTTCATGGATCATCAATTTCAAAACACCCGCCCCGCTTCCGCGAACGCCCACCGTCATGGCAATGCGCACGGCGGCGCGGTCGGCAGATTTCATCCAGGGGTGATCCGGAACCGCCATGGCAAGAGACAAAGGTTTTTTGGCCCTTAGATGGCGCTCGATCACACGGCGGGAGAATGTCTGGGTGATCGAATTGGTGCTGATAAGACCGAATTGCATTGCCTTTCCAGCGCGCACAGTTTCCGCCGCCTTGTCCCAAAAATGCATGACGTAATCGGCCCCGCCGGGAATGTGTTTGCGCACCTTCCAGCAGGCCTCCGCATAGCCATCACCTAATTCCTGGCGCATGTCCTTGCCGCCAATAAACGGCGGATTGCCGATGATGAAATCCGCATCGGGCCAGATTGCGGCGCGCGGGTTTATGTAACTGCGCAGTTCGGCTGTGGCTTCCTCGTCGGGTATTTCTTCGCCGGTAATCGGGTGTAGCTTGTAGGTAACACCATCCCATTTGGTGATCGGACGATTTTCGTCGTCGCGGAGAACGTCCCACCTTTCGTAGCTGAGAATTGCGTCCTGCTCCCTGATGTTTTTAAAATTCCGCAATATTGGTTCCGCCGGCAGAGTGCGCCCGCGTGTTCGGAAGTGCCATTGCAGATAGCCAATCCATAGCACCAGTTCAGCAACGGGTACCGCGCGCGGATTGATTTCCAGCCCCAGGAACTGGTGCGGATCGACCGTATGCCGGTCCAAATCCAGGTTCACCAAGTTCTCGCCAAGATCGACCAGGGTTTCCAATATTTCGCCTTCCAGGCGCTTCATCAGTTCCATGGCCACACAGAGAAAATTTCCGGTGCCGCAGGCCGGATCGAGCACCTTGATCTCGCACAACTGGTCATGAAACCGGCGCACCAGTTCACGAGCCTGGATGCCAAGAGCATCGACATCCGTTTCCAATTTTCGCGCCTCGCCATCCAGGGCGCGAGCTTTTTTCCGATCCTTTTGTTTAAGGGCGGCGGCGGCCTGCTCTCGCTTATTTTGGAATTTCTCTTGGGTGCTTTGCCTGGTTTCCACCAACTGAGCGGCGGCTGCTTGAACGTTGCGCCAATCCTCGTTCAACGGCTCTATAATGGTGGCTGCCACCAACCGTTCCACGTAAGCGCGCGGCGTGTAATGGGCGCCCAGCCGGTGGCGCTCGCCGGGGTCCAACGCCTTTTCCAAAAGCGTGCCAAAGATCGCCGGCTCCACGTCTTTCCAGTCGCGTTCTGCGGCAATAATCAATAGAGTCAGATCGTCTTCGGTTATTACCAAGGCCTTAGAATCACGAAACAGACCGCCGTTGAATGTCTTAACATCTTCGCCCATTTCCGGCGAAAAATTGCCGACATTCATATCCTCCCAGAGGCGCTGCAGCGGAACGTGAACCTTATCCGCCCGGCCTTTGTATTGCTTTAACAAATCTGTGAAGCCATCCCGTTTCAACAATCCCACATCTTCGGCGAACATGGTAAACAGGCAGCGCATGAGAAACAGCGCAACTTTTTCGGCGATTGTCTTGTGGGCATCGGCTCGATTTTCTGGCTGCAATTTTTCCGGTAGGGCGCGAATCATTTTGGTTTCGAGAGACTTGGACAGCTTGGCCAAAAGCTCGGCAATTTCACGTGTAACCTCGGCCGTCCGCCGTGCCGGGTTCAACAACTCTGGAGTAGTCCAAATCTTTAAAAGCCGTTCGCGAACCGCTTCATCGCGCAAATCTTCCAAATAAATGCGGTAAGACTGGCGGTCGGGAAATTGGGCGTAATGTTTACCTTGCAGGGAGAAATCCGCAAAAAGTTCGATTACATGACCCACATCGACGATCACTAGAAATGGCGGCCATCCTTCTTCCGGCGGCAAACGTTTGGCATAGGTTTCCGCCTGTTCGCGAGCATGGCGCATGATGGTGTCCCACCCGGCCCCTTCGCGGCTGCCAGACCCGGTACGCCGCTCAGGTAAATCCAAAGAGGCCTGCTTTAAATCTCCGAATAATTTTTGACGCTTGTGGCTTTGCTTGGCCTCAAGCACGAAGCAGCCTCGCTTATAAAGATCGATAAAATTTGCCGTGGTTTTGCCGTCTAGCCGCTTGGCCGGCACCTTGCGCTCGAACACATAATCGTTCTCGCTCTCGATTTCGACAGCGGGCTCCGGAATCGGCGCGCCGATCAAGGCGCAAAGTTCCGTCAGAAACATTTGATAGTTTGAGCGCTCGCTGCCGCCAGCCGAACGCCAACGTTCTATAAATTCTTCTAATTCAATTTCCGGCATTCCGTGAGCCAATTCAGAATGGGCATACGCCTCAATACTCCTCGGGTGGTTCCTAATTTTAGAACATCCGCAAGAGTGCTGGCATTTTCGAGAAGGTCAAGGCGTCTATCTCGGAGTTTCGGTGCAATGTACAATTTTTTTTATTCCCCACCTTCCCCAACAAGGTTTCATTGCATTTGTTCCCATTATGTGCTACACTACTCTCTCATATGATCATCGAAAATCGCGAAGAAAATCCGAGCCGATAAGGCCGATCTGCGAGGTTTATTCGTGTGGGCCATGGCGTGTTGGGAGCGAATGATAAACCGAGGGTCCAAGACAGACGCCGAATACGGCGAAAACCGTCATAAACGTAAGGAACCGTTAGGAATACTCATGAATCGGTATGGTCGATTTTTGGAATATATGTCGCACCCGTGTGTCGCATTCGGCGGCGGTATACCAAGCCTGGCAGGTCCCTTCACAGTCAGGTGTGGAGATCGACGCCCACATGGCCGACCCGGCTTCGCCGAAATGGCTTCGCCGAACAGGCCCGGGCTATTCCCATGTGGGCTGCTACGAAAACCGTCATAAACAGTCATAACCGTAAGGGGGGTAAATACCATGTCGCACGAGGAAAATCATTCGATACAGGCAGTCGTTGTAAAATCGAATATTCCTCACCGCTTAACGGCCTCCGCGATGTCAAAAATTTGGCTCTAAATGATGATAAATGTACACAAATGACGATGATGAGGATGTTTTTTCGGGTGTTGCATGTCGCATTCAAGCCGATTGGGGGAACGAGTCCCTCAGACGGGCGCCGTGCCGATTGTGCTCCGAGCCTAGATAGGTGCCCAGCCGGACGCCGGTCTGGCCGAGCATACTCCGCCGAAGCAGCCACTTCGGCTGCGAAGGCCGGGCCCGGCCATCCCCAGACCGGCTGGGCTCGTGTGTCATCCCCATGTGGGCTGCGCCGAATGCGTCATAAACCGTAAGGAACCGTCATAAACAGTCATAACCGTAAGGGGGGTAAAAAACTTGCCGCGCGAGAAAATAACATTCAATGCCGATAAAAAATGTAAATTCGAACATTCCGAGCCACCGACAGAGCGCTTCGGGATTGTACGGTTTCCGGATTGTCATAAGGGACCGGGGGTTGGTGCCCTTAAGAATTATTGGTCGGGGAGAGAGGATTTGAACCTCCGACCTTTCGACCCCCAGTCGAATGCGCTACCAGACTGCGCCACTCCCCGACGAATGCCAGCAAAATCGATGCCAAGCGGGCGCACTATAACGTCCAGGATCGGGCGCCGCAAATCATTCGCCCAGCGATCGCATATGTTGGCCCCTGGTGACTTGAGCGATTAAATTCCCTATGTCCAGCAGCAAGAACTAATGACGACATTCCGTTTTTCCGGGATATCCCGGTCGACGAGGATTATGACCTGGTGGTCGCAGGCGGCGGTGCAATCGATCCGCACCGGGCAGCCGGCGTGCGATCTGGACACCCAAGAGCTGATCGAGACGTGCGCGAAAAGGGCGCGCACTGCCGCAGAACACATCATTAAAAACAATGACACGGCAATAGAAGGGATTGCGTTTGCAGCCGCACGCCGCCTATCCGGATATCGGCGTTTGGCGGTTAGAGCAGTTTTTTGATGTCTTCGAGTTCAGCCAACACTTCCAGGAGCGCTTCCTTATCGGCGCCGCCTGTGGCCGCCGCCTCGGCGGACTTGGCAGGAGCGCTCGGCCCGGCTGTTTCATCTGCCGCTGCCTCGCCGCCGTCGCGCAAAAGCTTCTGGGCACCCTTGATGGTGTAGCCGTCATCATACAAGAGACCTTTGATGCGGCGCAGAACCTCCAGGTCCTCGGGCCGGTAATAGCGGCGCCCGCCGCCTCGCTTCATGGGTTTGATCTGCGGGAATTTGCTTTCCCAAAAGCGCAGCACGTGCTGCGGCAGATCAAGGGCTCCGGCAACTTCGCTTATGGTGCGAAAAGCGGTGGCGGATTTGCCGTCCCGCCGATTTGATGAAAGCTGTTCCGCCGATAGCGCCATGCCAACCCGGCGTTATCAGGAAATCGGGTCCGAGCCGGAATCGGCGATCTGGCTCTTCAAGACTTGCGACGGCCTGAATACCAGAACCTTGCGCGGCAATATGGGTACTTCCTCGCCGGTTTTCGGATTGCGGCCAACGCGCTGGCCTTTCTCGCGGACCGAAAAACTGCCGAAGGAAGAGATCTTGACTGATTCGCCGCCAGCCAAAGTGCCCGAGATTTTGTTGAGCACAGATTCGAGTAAATCCGCGGATTCGTTGCGCGATAGTCCGACTTCCTGGTAGACGGCTTCGCTCAACTGCGAACGGGTAATGGTATTTCCAGCCATCGCCTAAGCTTCCCCTGATGTGACGCGACCTCTTTGATTGAGGCTATTTTACGTGAGAAATTTATCAATTTCAACGGGATAGGTTGCTAATTTAACGCTAAATTTCACCATTGGAATTTGGCCTACCAGCGCACCATCGCAGCGCCCCAGGTCAAACCGCCGCCCATCGCCTCCATTAATATGAGATCGCCGCTCTTGATGCGGCCATCGGTTATGGCGACGTCGAGGGCCAGCGGGATCGATGCCGCCGAGGTATTGGCATGATCGGCGATGGTCATCACCACCTTGTCTTCGGCCAATCCCAGCTTCTTGACGGTGCTGTCGATGATGCGCTTGTTGGCCTGATGCGGGACCAGCCAATCGATATCTTCGGGGTTCAATTGGTTGGCCTCCAACGCTTCGACCACCACATTGGCGAGATTGGTGACGGCATGCTTGTAGACTTCCCTGCCCATCATTTTCAGAACCCCCGCATTGCCGGTCGTCGAGGGGCCGCCGGCGCAATAGAGCAGATCGCGCAAATTGCCATCGGAATGAATATGGGTCGACAATATGCCCGGCGTCTCGTTGCTTTCATCGGCGCCGTTGTCGGCGCGCAGGACCACCGCACCGGCGCCGTCTCCGAACAACACGCAGGTGGACCGGTCTTCCCAATCCAGGATGCGCGACATGGTTTCGGCGCCAACCACCAGCGCGGTTTTCGCCGTCCCGCCGCGCAGCATGCCGTCGGCGACGGAAAGTCCGTAGATAAAGCCGGAGCAAACCGCCTGGATATCGAATGCGGCGCCGCCGGTCAGGCCAAGCTGACCCTGCAAGGTTACCGCGGTGGCTGGAAATACCTCGTCCGGCGTGGTGGTGCCGACGATGATCAGGTCCAGATCGTTGGGTTTGAGGCCGGCGCTGTCCAGCGCCCGCAAGGCCGCCTGGCGGGCCAGATCAGAAGTGTATTCGCCTTCGGCCGCAATATGGCGGCGTTTGATGCCGGTGCGCGCCATGATCCATTCATCGGAGGTATCGACGGTTTTGGCGAGTTCCTGATTGGTGAGGATGTTTTCCGGAAGGTACGAGCCGCAGCCGATAAATCTGGTGCGCAAGCTCATCAGTTCACCGCGGCCTTTATCTCGGGTCGATCATTTTGCATTACGCGGCTCAAATCTTCTTTAATCACTTTGTTGAAATCACGGCGCACCAGATTGACGGCGACACCTAGCGCATTGCCAAATCCGACCGCATCGGTTCCGCCATGGCTCTTGATGCAAATACCGTTCAGCCCGACGAACATGGCGCCGTTGTAACGCCTGGCATCGAACTTGTTTTTTACGATTTCCAGCGCCGGCAGGGACAATAAGGCGCCGATCTTTGTGCGCAGACTGGATTTCAGGGCGGTGCGCAAATGATGGGTAAACATATTTACCGCGCCCTCGGCGGTTTTTAAGGCGACGTTACCTGTAAATCCATCGGTGACGACCACATCCACGGTCCCCTTGCCGATATCATCGCCCTCGATAAAGCCGTAAAATTTGATCGGCAAATCCGACGATTGCAGGATGGCGCTGGCCTCTTTGACCGCATCGTTGCCTTTGAGGCCCTCGACGCCGACATTCAGAATGCCGATGGAGGGTTGCGCCAATCCGATCTCGGCGCGGGCATACACCTCGCCCATGACGGCGAACTGAACCAGATTGTCGGCGTTGCAATCGATGTTGGCGCCGAGATCGAGCATCACCGTCTGGCTACGCTGGGTCGGCAGGGCAGCGGCGATTGCCGGGCGGTCGATGCCGGGCAGCGTGCGCAGCACGACCGTGGCCATGGCCATCAGCGCGCCGGTATTGCCCGCTGAAACCAGGGCAGACGCCTCGCCCGATTTGACCGCATCGATGGCCAGCCGCATGCTGGATTTTTTTCCAGTGCGGAGCGCGACAGTCGGTTTTTCCTCGGCCGAGATGGCGTCGTCGGTGTGGCGAATTTCGGTAACCGCCTTGGCGCCAGCGTAGGCATCCAACAGCGGGCGCAAACGGGCTTCATCACCGAACAAAAGAAATTCGACGTCGTCCAGCACTTTGGAGGCACGATCAATACCGCCGACAATCATGTCGGGAGCATTGTCACCACCCATGCCATCTATTGCGACTCTTATGGTCTGCGCCATCAGATCCAATCTCTCCGGACCCAGGTCTGTTAAACAGCCGCGTCTACGTCGACAACTTCACGTCCGTCATAATAGCCGCAGGAAGGACAAACGTGGTGCGGCCTCTTCATTTCACCACAGTTGGAACACTCGCCGTGTGCCTGACTTTTTAAAGTATCGTGCGATCTGCGCATGTCGCGGCGCGAGCGCGATATTTTCTTTTTTGGAACAGCCATCTTGAATTCACTCTGATTTTTTGAAATCGGGCGTCTATGTTTCCGCCCATGAAAAGCGGCGCTACTTAAACCAGATAAATGTTAATTGGGCAAGCGGCGGAATTCAGCGGTATTGAGCGCCAATTCAACTCATTTCCCATCAATTTTAAGGTTTTTGAGCTGCGCAAACGGATGATCCGCCGGCTCGATTTCGTTAATCTCTTCAAATTCGGCGCCGGGAGCGCGCGGAAACGGCTCGATTTCCAGCCCCAATTGCTCGGCAACCGCCTCGCCGGCATCGATTCCCCCTTCGGGAATGGCTTCCGGGGGATCGTCGGCGTCGGGATCGATGACAATCTCTTGGGCATCTTCGGTAAAGGCGGGTGGTATATATTCTCGGGCAAATTCCGAGGTGATGCTGGTGACCACCGGTTCCAGTGTGACGACGCACAATTGCCGGACCTCTGCGCTGAACGTCACTTCCAGCCGCAACCGGTTGGCCGATGCCAAACTGGCGAGCCGGCAATCAGCGCGCAAATCCTGAATGGCCTCGACGCCGAAACGCTTCGCCAACGCGGCGCATTCGGCAGGACTGGCGCTGAGCTGTTCGATAGTGATCTTGGCGCTGGCCAGATCGGCGGCCAGCAGCCGCGAAAATTCCGGCTCGGGCGGGGCGGTGATTTCCATCATGCGTTTCCCTCCCCAGCGGCGCCGGTTGCTTCGGTCATCGGCGGCGGCGCAAGGAATTGCAGCCCGCCCTCCTCCAACTGCTCGATCGTCCAGCCATTGGAAGCGGCTACCGATTGCACCAGGTAGGCGGCCATTTGCGCCACGTTTTCATCGCTGGGCTCGGTTTCGATAAACAAATTTCGGCGCAATGCGTCCTTCAAATTATCGGGCCCGCCGGCAAGCCCTTCGTCGTAGGCTTTGACGCGCCCGTAAAAGGCTTTCGCCATTTCCTTGACCTTCTTGCCGACGCCAAGATCGCCGACGCCCATTTCGCGCAAGTTGCGGTCCATATCCGCAAACATGATATCGAACAGCCTTTGCGACAAGCTGGCGCTGCGTTCATTTGCCATTTCCTTGAGGCAGCGCATCACCAGATAGGCATGCAGCCCAATCAGATCAAAACGCCCGCCGACCGTATCAGGCACGCCGCAATCGTTGTAAAAGGCCGGTAGACGCGCCTGATCGACGATGACCCCGTAGAGCCGGTAATCGGCGGCCTGATCCTGGCGACGCCGGAATAAATCAAACAATCCCATGGGAAACGCTATCTTCCTTTGCCCAAAACCGTGTGGCGCCCGCAAAGCGCGCCGCCCGCGTGACGCTTTTTTGGTGGCTGGGCTTGTGCTATAATCCGCTACCATATAGTCCGTTCATCGCCCGCGCGCCAGCCGGGCGAGCAAAATATTCGCGTAGAAGGAAAAACCAAGTTCCATGGGCCGTCGATCACCTTTGTTTACAGCCGCTGTTTTGGCGGCGGCGCTTGGCGCCTGTGCGCCGCGCATAAATTCTCATGGTAATCTGCCCGACCCCGATTTGCTGGCGGAAGTCGAGGTCGGCCAAGTCAATAAGTCCGATGTTGTGCAGATTTTGGGATCGCCTTCCAGCCTGGCGCCATTCGACGGGAACGTTTGGTATTACGTCAGCGAGAAGACCAAAACCGTCGCTTTTTTCGCGCCCGAGATTATTGAACGCAAGGTCATTGTTATCCGCTTCAACAAGCGCGGTATCGTGACGGCGCTCAAAACGTTCGGTCTGGAAGAAGCCCGGAAGATGGAAATGGTTGAACGCAAAACACCAACCGCCGGTAACGAGTTGGGGCTTTTGCGCCAATTGTTCGGCAATATCGGCCGCTTCGAGGGTAAAAATTCGGGCGGACAATAAGGCGGCGGCAATCACCAAAAAAGCCCCCCGGGAGGAACGCTCCCGAAGGGCTTTTTGTTTGTTTGGCTTTCTGGTCAGGCGGCGAGGATGGCAATAAGCAGAATGGCGACGATGTTGG